>JGI12316J15309_10001993_pt1 | contig 347098 bp, 317 predicted proteins | sample MarCyaLeptolynsp_FD_15309 | JGI IMG/M metagenome (IMG submission 15309) | reverse complement strand
TTCCAGCATTTCCGAGACATCGTGGTTGGTCGAGAGGGAGTTCGGCTGAATTAGAGGCGCCGCAAAGGGGTCGGGTGATGCAATCTTCAGGACCCCGCGGCTCGTCGGCCTGCAGGGCTGGGCGCCCAGCATGACGGCAGGGTAGGGGTCAGGGCTCATCAACGGCCGCTTGCCCGGTGGCGCCTTGGTGTAGCTGATCGGTGAGAAATAGAGCTGCAGGTTGGGACGGTCCAGATCGGGGCGGGAACGCACGAACCCGCCAGCCTGATTGATGCTAAGACTCAATGGACCCTTGCGCGTCAAGACATAGCGCAGGCCGGCCTTAAGCTTGCCAATCCAGGGGCGCAGATCCTCGTTGAGAGTTCGCCTGTTGGACCGGCAGATATGATCGATGCAAAGGTGGTCCTGCAGATTTTGGCCGACCGCCGGCGCTTCGTGTTGAACCGCAATCCCGGCGTCTTGAAGAACCTGGCCCGGACCCACGCCGGAGAGCTGCAGAAGTTGTGGTGTGTTGATAGATCCGGCAGCGAGGATCACTTCCTTTCGGGCCTTGACGTTGTGCCGGGTTTTCCCGCGCCTGTAGGTAATGCCGATCGCGCGCCGCCCGTCGAACGCGATGGCCATGACCTGAGCTTTCGTGACAACCTCAAGGTTCTGCCGGCCCATGGCCGGGCGAAGGTAGGCTCTGGCCGCCGACATGCGGATGCCATCCTTTGTGGTGATCTGATAGAGTCCCACGCCCTCGGAAGCGGTTCCGTTGAGATCGCCCAAGATGGGATAACCCGCTTCACGGCCCGCTTGCAGAAACACCTGGCACAAAGGATGCAACTGGTCTGAAACGTCATTGACGTAGAGAGGACCGTCTCCGCCGCGCCGTTCGTCTTCACCGGAAGAGCAGGTTTCGGACTTCTTGAAGTAGGGAAGCACGTCCTGCCACCCCCAGCCGGAGTTCCCAGCGGTCTCCCAATCATCGAAGTCCTCCGGGAGACCACGGATGTAAACCATGGCGTTGATCGAGCTCGAACCGCCGAGAACCTTGCCTCGTGGCCAATAGCCGTTGCGTCCTGAAAGGCCGGGGTCGGACTCGGTCATGTACATCCAGTTGACACGGGGATCGTAGAAGGACTTGCCGTAACCGATCGGCATCTGAACCCAGAAAGTGCGGTCCGTCCCGCCGGCCTCGACCAGAAGAACGCGGTGTCTTCCGTTTGCGGTCAGGCGGTTTGCCAGCACACAGCCGGCCGAGCCCGCGCCGACAATAATGAAATCGTATTCGCTCATCGTACGGTTCTAACGCGTCCGGGATCGCGGGGTTCGGACGAGCATGGCAGGGACCTCCAGCGTTCTTGTTTTCTTTCTTTAGGCAACCGTGATTGACCTTGTCTCTGGGGCGCTTTTCAAGCCTGATGCGGCGGCAAAGAAAAGAGAATCTTTACCGCAGGGAAGAAAAAAACTCGGATGGAAGGCATGAAGATCAAGCGTATCGAGACCTTCTCCACGGAATTCGTGGGCTTTGTGCGCGTCACGGCGGAAGACGGTGCGGAAGGCTGGGGCCAGGTCTCGACCTATAACGCGGATATCTCCTCTCAAGTGCTGCATCGGCAGGTCGCCCCCTATGCCTTGGGTGCCGATTGCGCCGCTATCGATCATCTGATGGCGATCATCCCTGAGCGGGAGCATAAGTTTCCCGGATCCTATCTGCGCCGCGCGATGGGGGGCCTAGACACGGCCCTTTGGGACATGCGCGGCAAGCGGGAAGGCAAGAGCGTCTGTGCCCTGTTGGGCGGAACACCGCGCCCGGTTCGCGCCTACGCCTCCTCTATGAAGCGGGACATCACGCCGGCACAGGAGGCGGAGCGTTTCAAGGCACTCCGTGACGCCAAGGGGTTCGATGCCTTCAAGTTTCGCGTTGCCGCCGAATGCGGTCATGACGTTGACGAATGGCCCGGCCGGACAGAGGAGATCATCCCGACGATTCGCAAAGCTTTGGGCGACGACGTGTCGCTGCTCTGTGACGCCAACAGCGGATTCTCGCCTGGGCGGGCCATTGAGGTCGGCGGGATGCTTCAGGACAACGGCATCGAGCATTTCGAAGAACCTTGTCCCTACTGGGAACTGGAGCAGACCAAGCAGGTGACGCATGCGCTGGATCTGAACGTCACCGGCGGAGAGCAGGATTGCGACCTTACGATCTGGCGCCGCTTGATCGATATGCGGGCCGTCAATATCGTACAGCCGGATGTCTCTTACGTCGGCGGCATTCAGCGTTGCCTCAGGGTGGCAAAGATGGCGGAGGAAGCGGATATGGCCTGCACGCCGCACTGCGCCAACCTCTCACTCGTCACGCTCTTTACAATGCATCTGCTGGGTGCAATCCCGAACGCAGGAAAGTACCTGGAGTTCTCGATCGAAGAAGCGGACTACTATCCCTGGCAATACGGCCTCTATCGCAACGATCCCTATGAGATCGTGGATGGTAAAGCGACGATCCCCGATACTCCGGGCTGGGGCGTTGAGATCAATGACGACTGGCTCCAGAACGCTCATTATCAGGCGAGTGAGATGGACTAGCGCGGCGCCAGGCCAGGACTGCCACCCACTGGACAAACACGCGTCACAGGAGGATGATTCCGGCAACAAATGTTGACGGGAGGAAGCTGTGGCAGTTCAGCAGGCGGCAGCGGGTGCGGGCTTCAAGGTTCAACCGCTGTGCGGGGCCTTGGGAGCTGAGATTTCCGGATTGGATCTCTCAAAGGACCTGGACGACGCGACGTTCGCGGCCGTGCAACAGGCCTTCCACGATCATATCGTTCTCGTCTTTCCGGATCAGGAAATAGCACCGGCGCAACAGGTTGCCTTCACGGCACGCTTCGGCCCTGTCGAGGAGCACCCGCTAAGATCTCGCGTCGGCCTCCCGGACCATCCCGAAGTGCTGGTGATGGTGAACCGGCCGGGGGAGCGCGCGGCGCGCAACGATTTCTGGCACAGCGATATCTCCTTTTCAGAAAAGCCTCCCTTGGGGTCTGTTCTCTACGGGCTCGAAGTCCCGGAGGGATTTGGGGACACAATGTTCTGCAATATGGAAAAGGCCCTGCAGAACCTCTCGCCGGGGATGCAGAGTATGCTTGGCGGCCTAACCGCGCTTCATAGTGCGGAGGGGCTGATCAGGCGCAACAATGAAGAAGAGAACAATGGTTTGCCGATCGCCGACCTGCCGCAACCGGCAGAGCATCCGGTGGTCCGGACCCATCCCGGAACTGGGCGGAAGTCGCTATTCATCAATCCGTGGTTCACCGAAAGCTTCGCCGGTATGACGGCGGCAGAAAGCCGGCCTTTGATTGACTTTCTTTGTGCCGAAGCGACGAAACCGGAGAACGTGTACCGCCATCGCTGGCGGCGCCACGATGTCCTGATGTGGGACAATAGAGTGGCCATGCATTACGCCGTCCGGGACTATGATGAGAATGCCGTACGGATCATGCACCGCACAACTGCGGCGGGGGACCGGCCGGTCTAGGGATCAGATAACGGCTTCCACAAGATAGGGACCGTCCTGCGCCAGCCCCATGGCGAGCCCCCGATTGAGTTCCTCCGCATCTGTCGCTCTTGTCGCCGGAACACCCAGGGATTCGGCCAGTTTCGCCCATTCGATCTCAGGCCGGTCGAGCTGTAGCATGTCCAAGGCTGTTCGGCCGGGGTTCTGCGCGCCGACATTCGTCAGTTCGTGCCGCAGGCTCTCGTAAGCGCGATTGGCGAAGATCACCGTCGTAATGTTGAGGCCTTCCCGCGCCTGGGTCCAAAGCGCCTGCAGGGTATAGAGCGCGCTGCCGTCCGCCTGCAGGGAGAGAACCGGTCGGTCAGGGCAAGCGACGGCCGCGCCCACCGCCATGGGAAGGCCCAATCCAATAGAGCCTCCGGTCAGTTGCAGCCAGTCATGAGGCGGCGCTTGCCGAGTGGCCGGATTGATCCCGCGTCCCACGCTGATCCCCTCGTCCACAACGATGACGTTTTCGGGCATCAGGGCGGCAACGGACTGGCCGATGCTCTCCGGTGTCAAGATGCCCGTGGGCGGCTCCGGTCGTAAGGCCTCTTCCACATGCGGAGAAACGGCTCCCGCATCCAGCTCATCCACGAGGTCGTCCAATGCTTGCTTGGAGTCCTCCTCGGGAAGGGCCAGCGTGAGGATTTTGCAGCCTTCCGGTGTCAGGCGGCTCGGTCGCCCCGGATAAGCAAAAAAGGCGACCGGCGCTTTTGCACCGACGAGAATGACGTAGTCCAATCCCTCCAGGACGGCGAGCGCTTGGTCCAGAGGGTAGGGGATCCGCTCCACCGGAACCCGTCCGGCCCCTCTCTGCCAACGCGCGTTCGACGTCTGGCAAAGCAGCTTGGCGCCGGTCGCCCCAGCGATCTTGCCGGCGGAAGCCAGTGCGTCCTCGCGCAGGGCCGGACCGGTCAGCAGTAAAGCTGCCTTCTTGCCGGACCGGAGAGCTTCCGCGGTCTTTTGAATGGCCTCGTCGGTAACAGCCGGGCGTTCCGGTCTTTCCGGCAATTCCGCTACGACACCATCCGAACCCCAGGCCGCGTCTGCCGGCAGGATCAGGGAAGCGACCTGCCCGGGTGGGGTCAGGGCCGCGGTGACCGCCTCGACAGCATCGCTGCCGAGGACGGCCGCCGTCTGCGAAGTCTTGACCCAACGGGACACTGGCTGCGCCAAGCCCTCGATATCCGAAGTCAGCGGCGCGTCGAACTGATGATGGTAAGTTGCGTGATCACCGATGACATTGACGATAGGGGAGAAGGCACGCCGGGCGTTATGCAGGTTCGCGACACCATTCCCAAGGCCGGGCCCCAGATGCAGTAGGGTACAGGCCGGCTTGTCGGCCATCCGTGCGTAGCCGTCGGCGGCGCCCGTCACCACGCCCTCGAAGAGGCAGAGCACACAACGCATTCCCGGCACGCTGTCCAGCGCGGCGACGAAGTGCATTTCGGAAGTGCCCGGATTGGCAAAGCAGGTATCCACGCCGGCACCCACGAGGGTCCTGACCAGACTTTCAGCGCCGTTCATTGCTTCCCCGCTTCCTGCCTAAACGTGGCGTCACAATCAGGGATGCGACGACGCTGTCAAGCCGAAGCATGCGAGAAACGCGGCGAGGAGAGGGATGTATGGTGAGATTAAGAGGATCGTTCGTAGGGGAACAGCGACACCCTGCCGTCTTCGGGGGTTGGTAGACGTTGATCTCATGCGGGTCGGGTATAACGGTCCCTACGAACGACCCAGGAAGAGGCTACCAAATTGTTTTCCGGAACTGTGGTGTCCTTTTTGTGTCAGCTAAATCGGCTGGGCAGTGTCCGGAATCGGAAGAGAATCAGGGATTTAGTGCTTTGATTTTATTGAAAAATCAATCCGGTCTCTTGGGGTCGTCGTCATGTCCGTGGCGGCTGCTGTAAAAGACCAGAAACATGAGGCCCGCCCCCAAAACCAAGCTGAAGAAGACCCCCAATCCCATAGCGAGGAAGCCGTGAATGCTCATTTGAACGTCGCCAAAACTCACCCAGGCGTAGACTGCAGCGAAGGCTGAGGCGACTAGGGCGACGACAAAGAGAAGCACCAGAACCGGGGTCTTCATTAGGCTGGCTCCTGTTGGTTTCCAGGCAACATAGGGCGTCGGGGCGGCACCTCAAGGACGTTCTGAAGCAGGGCTCCCATGCCTCAACCGCGCCCAGATTTCCGTTGCCCTTTCAGCATTTCGAGTTATATATGCCGGTCGCAATTGGCGGCGGTAACGTCGCCGAGCGCGCGGCTGTGGCGGAATTGGTAGACGCGCTAGCTTCAGGTGCTAGTTCTCGCAAGGGAGTGGAGGTTCAAGTCCTCTCAGCCGCACCAATCAGCCCTTTTCAAAGGGGCAAAAACGGGCTGTTCCTTGAATTCTCGGTGGGATTGCTCGGGTCAAAAGTCCTCCTTATGCGGCTGTGGCGGAATCGGTAGACGCGCAGCGTTGAGGGCGCTGTGGGGGAAACCCCGTGGAGGTTCAAGTCCTCTCAGCCGCACCATCCCCCTGCTCAAAACATCCGGAAATAGGTCGTCTGTTCTTTAGGCCAATCAAAGCTTATAGGAGCAGCCCCTTGTTTCGATTAGTATTTTAATTCCCCCTTTAACGGAAAAAGGGATACTCCCACCTGTTAAAGGGTATAATCGCGTTGCTGACGCTTCTTGCGTGGCGATTGGCGATCGACAACAAGCAAAAGCGCAAGGTTTGGAGCCAATCTGGCGTGGCTCTGAGACAGGAAAATGAGGATCCGATGCGGATCGGGCTGTAGGCAGGGGGCAGCTTAGGCGTGGCAAAAGCGAATAAAATCGGCGAGGCCGGCCCGAAAGGAAGGGCGAAGCGGCCTCCAAAGATCAAACGACCGAAAACGCCGAAGGAGTTGCGGCCCAGTTTTGCGGGCCGGATCCGGAATTACTTTCTCGCTGGTGTCCTGGTCACGGCGCCGGTCAGTATTACCTTCTGGATTGCCTGGAAGATCGTCTCCCTGGTCGACAATCGGGTCACGCCGCTGATTCCGCCGCGTTGGAATCCCGAGACCTATTTGCCTTTCAGCGTCCCCGGACTCGGCCTTCTTGTCGTCTTTCTTGTGCTCACCCTGGTTGGCTTCTTCACCGCGGGCTATGTCGGCCGCCTGGTGACACGGATCAGCGACGCGGCAACGTCGCGCGTTCCAATCGTCTCTTCAGTCTACAGTTGGACGAAACAGGTCTTCGAGACGGTTCTGTCTCACAAATCCACTGCGTTCAGGGACGTCGTTCTGATCGAATATCCCAACCGGGGAACCTGGGCGGTCGGCTTCATAACGGGAAAAACCGTCGGCGAGGTCCAGGGGCTGACGGCGGAGACGGTCTATAACGTCTTCATACCGGCGACCCCGAACCCCACCACGGGATTTCTGCTCTTCATTCCGGAGCGGGACGTGCACAAGCTCGACCTGACCGTCGAGGAGGGAATCAAGCTCGTCATTTCGGGCGGGATTGTGGCTCCGCCAGCGCGCAGCCCCGAAGAAAAGGACGTGCGCCGCCTGACACTTGCGTCTGAGGAAGATCCGCAAACACAAGGCGATTCAAACGGAAACGATCGTGTTGGCACGAATGGTGAAGAGGATATGTCTCGTCCGCACCGGCTCAGCCTAATGCTGAAAATGCGAAACTACTTCTTTGCCGGTGTTCTAGTGACAGCCCCCCTGGCCATCACGGCATGGTTCTCTTGGGAACTCGTCAGTTTTATCGACAATCAGGTCCGGCCTTTCATTCCGCCGGTCTGGAACCCGGAGACTTATCTGCCCTTCAGCCTCCCCGGTGTCGGGCTCTTCATGATGTTCCTGCTGCTTGTCGTCATCGGTTTCTTCGCGGCCGGGGTTTTCGGTCGGTCCCTCGTCGGCTGGGGTGAGCGCCTGCTCGATACCGTGCCGGTGATCCGCGGCGTCTATGCCACGGTGAAGCAGATCATCGAAACGGTTTTCAAGCAGCAGTCCAAGGCTTTTCGCGAGGTGGTATTGCTTGAGTATCCGCGCAAGGAAAGTTGGGCGATCGGTTTCATTACGGCCGATTCACCGGACCGCATCGAAGAACGTACGCCGCAGTCCTGCGTGAACATCTTCCTGCCGACGACCCCGAACCCGACGTCGGGTTTCCTTCTGTTCCTGCCACGCGAGAATACGCGGACGCTCTCGATGACCGTGGAGGAAGGGATCAAGATGGTGGTCTCGGGCGGGATCGTGACTCCCGAAGACCGGCGGTCGGCCGAAGCTCATCCCGAAGAAGCCGAGCCGGAGGAAAGGCTGCCGGAGCGCCGATCCACGGGCGGCTAGCTTCGCGCCGTCTCTGCCGACGAACTGAAACCGGATTAACTCTGAGCGTCCATTTCCTCGAAGACGCGCCGTGCGATGCGGAAGCACTCAACGCCGGTCGGCATGCCGCAGTAAATGGTGATCTGCAGCAGGATTGCCTTGAGTTCGTCCCGGGTCCAGCCGTTGCGAATGGCGCCCCGCAGGTGGAGTTCCCACTCGTGCATGCGGTTCAGCGCCGCAATCATTCCGAGGTTGAGAAGGCTGCGCTGTTTGTGATCGAGAGTCTCGTCGCCCCAGCAGGCGCCCCAACAAATCTCCGTCAGGACTTCCTGGAATTCTCGATTGAAGTCGTCGGCGGCGTTTAGGCTCTTCTCTACATACTCCGCCCCCAGAACCGCCTTGCGCGCGGCGAGCCCCTTTTCAAACCGTTCTTTGTCCATCGACCTGTCTCCTTCTCGCCGGTCACGCTAATCCCATTGAGAGCCTGCACCTAAAGATTCCCGAGGTGCGACTCAAGCATCAATCGCTTTGGCGCTAGCCGGATTGCAACAGGCGGACCGCCGCATCCCGTTCAAAGAGGTAGAGTAAGACACGAAGCGCCTCGCCACGCGGCCCCTTCAGGCCATTATCCCGCTCCATGATCAATTGGGCATCGTCACGGGCCGCGGTCAGCAGGTCATCGTGGACCGCCAGATCGGCGACACGGAATTCGGGAAAGCCGCTTTGCCGCGTGCCGAGCAGTTCCCCGGCGCCCCGAAGGCGCAGGTCTTCTTCCGCGATTCTGAAGCCGTCCTCCGTCTCCCGCATGATCGTCAGGCGCGCCCGAGCCGTCTCGCCGAGCGGACCCTGATAGAGCAGCAGACAGGTCGACCTCCCGCTGCCACGGCCAATCCGGCCGCGCAATTGGTGAAGTTGGGCCAACCCAAAGCGTTCGGCGTGTTCGATCACCATGACCGTTGCGGCCGGTACGTCGACACCGACCTCGATCACCGTGGTGGCGATCAGCAGATTGACACCGCCGCCGGAGAATGCGGCCATGACGGCGTCCTTCTCCGCTCCTTTCATGCGGCCATGCACCAGACCCACAGCTTCTCCGAAACGGGCCTTAAGGTCGGCATAGCGGTCCTCAGCGGCGGCAAGGTCCGAGACTTCCGACTCCTGAACCAGGGGGCAGACCCAATAGACCTTGTTGCCGCCGGCAAGCGCCCGTTGCACGCCCTCTATGACATCCGCCATGCGTTCCAAGGATAGGACTCGTGTATCGACCGGCAGGCGTCCCGCCGGTTTCTCCGTCAGGCGCGAAACGGCCATATCTCCGTAGCTCGTGAGGACCAGGGTCCGGGGGATTGGCGTCGCCGTCATGACGAGAACATCCACTCCGGCGCCCTTTGAGGTCAGCATTAGCCGCTGATGCACGCCGAAACGATGCTGCTCGTCGATGACCGCCAGTGCCAAGTCGTGGAAGTCCACGTCTTCCTGGAAGAGGGCATGGGTCCCGACGGCGATCTGAGTTTCGCCCGAGGCCAGTCGGGTAAGAATCTCTTGCCGGCTCTTACCCTTTTCGCGCCCGGTCAGGATCTCCGCGCGGATGTCCAGGCCGTCGAGCAGGGGTGCAAGGGTCTTGAAATGCTGCCGCGCGAGAATCTCAGTCGGCGCCATGAGCGCTGCCTGGCTGCCTGCCTCGACGGCGGTCAGCATGCTGAGAAGGGCGACGACCGTTTTGCCGCTGCCGACGTCCCCCTGCAAAAGCCGAAGCATGCGGTCGGCGGAGGCCATGTCCTGCCTGATTTCCTCGGTCGCCTGTTTCTGGGATCCGGTCAGCTCATAGGGCAGTGCCTTGATCGCCGCCTCGCAGAGGCGACCCGTTCCCCGGGCCGCGCGGCCCTTCTGCCGGACCTGCTGTTGCCGCATCAGGGCCAGGGCCAGCTGGTTGGCGAGCAGCTCGTCGAAAGCCAGGCGTTTACGAGGTCGCGCCGTGGGTTCGAGGTCCACGAGCTCCGCCGGTGCATGAAGCTTGAGCAGCGCATCTTTCCAGGAAGGCCAGTTCTGCTGCTTCAGGTAGGCAGCATCGCACCATTCCGGCAGGTCCGGCACCTGCGCAATCGCGGCGGTGACGGCCTTCCGGACCTGCTTCTGGCTCAGACCCGCGGTCAGGGGATATGTCGGCTCCACCCGCTGGACCTGCGCCAGGTCTTTTAGCGGTCCTACATGGTCCGGATGGGTCATCTGCAGCCGGTCGCTGAAAAGTTCTACCTTGCCGCTGATGATCCGTTCTGCGCCGATGGGCAGAATCTTCTGCAGGTAATCGCGGCGGGCGTGAAAGAAGACGAGGGTGATCTCACCGCTGTCGTCGTGGCAGAACACCCGGTAGGGCTGGCGGCGGTTGTGCGGCTCGTTGTGCGCTTCGACGAAAACACGGAGCGTGGCGATCCGGCCGGGTTCCGCCGCTGCGACCTGGGGGGCGTAGCGCCGGTCGATCAGACCGCTCGGCAGGTGCCAGCAGAGATCAATGATGTTGGGCCCGGCCAGCCGCTCGAAGAGTTGCGCGAAGCGCGGCCCGACGCCGGAGAGCGTCGTGATGGGCGCAAAAAGCGAAAAGAGGACTTCGGGACGCAAGGCAGACGCGCGATCTTGGCCAAGGAAACAGCTTCAGCCTTGAAAGTCGCGTCAAATCGATCATCTTGCAACCGTGATGGACGACAACGCCCTAGAGTTGAAAAGAAAGAGGTTGAAATACCGCTGTGCGCATCGCGGCACGAAGGAGCTCGATTTCATGGTCGGCGCCTTCGCCGAGCGGTTTTTACCGGATTTCTGCGAATCCGAGTTGATGGAACTGGAGCAGATCCTGGAATTGCCGGAGCCATTGCTACAGGATTTGTTGCTGGCAAATGCTGGAATCCCCACCGATTTTCATGGACCTGTCATGCAACGGCTCCATGGATTCCACGCCAGGGCGCACGACGATTAGCGGCTCCTGCCGGCATTGGCCCCTGGACCTCGGACGGCGGTTCCCATAAGACAGCAGCCCCACCCGTTCCCGCGACCGACGACCTCTTGAGACCAGATGACCGACGCCAACCCAACCGCCTTTGACCCGGCCCCCGGCACGAGGTCCGTCTTCGCCAATGCGCCCGAGGGCCTCGACGCGCTGGCCCTGGCCCGCATGGCGGCCGACGAGGCCTCGACCTCCAAGACCTGGTTGCACGTGGCCCGCGACGACGCGCGGATGACGCGGCTGGCCGAGCACCTCGCCTTCTTCGATTCGGAGCTTCAGGTCCTGACTTTCCCGGCGTGGGACTGCCTGCCCTACGACCGAGTCAGCCCGCACCGGGATATCCTGGCGCAGCGCATCGACACGCTGACCCTGCTGCTGGCCGATCCGCAGCCGGCAAAGCCGCGGGTCGTGATCACCACGGTGAACGCCCTGTTGCAGCGCGTGCCGCCTAAAGACGCCTTCGAAAGCCGCACCTTGACCCTGGCCTGCGGCGCGTCCGTCGCGCAGACGGTGGTGACGGACTTCCTGGCCGGCAACGGCTACACCCGCTCGGACAGCGTGGCGGAGCCCGGCGAGTACGCCATTCGGGGCGGGCTGATCGACCTGTTCCCGCCGGGCACGGAACACCCTCTGCGGCTCGATTTCTTCGGCGACGAGCTGGAGAGCATCCGCGCCTTCGATCCTCTGAGCCAGATCAGCGTCGGGACGCGGGACAGCTTGATCCTCAAGCCGGTCAACGAGGTGGTTCTGGACGCAGCCTGCATTCAACGCTTCCGCACGGGCTACCGCGAGCTCTTCGGCCTGGCCAAGGACGATCCGCTCTATGGCGCGGTCAGCGAGGCGCGGCCGCATCCCGGCATGGAGCACTGGCTGCCGCTCTTTTTCGAACGCCTGGAGACCCTTTTCGACTACCTGCCGGGCGCGCCGGTGACGACGGACGACCGGGTCGAGGAGGCACGGGACGCGCGTATCGAAAGCATCGAGGACTTCTACGACGCGCGGCGGGCCATGGAGGGCGCGCAGGAGGTTGGCGGCTGGGCCTACCATCCCCTGGAAACCAAAGAGCTTTACGTAACCAAGGCGGAGTGGGAACAAACGGTCGGGGCCAGGCCCGGGGGGCGTTTCTTTCCCTTTGCCGTGCCCGAGGACTCGGAGGCGATCGACGACCTCGGCGGATCGGCCGGGCTGGATTTCGCGGCGGCGCGCACGGACCCGCAAGGCAACGTCTTCGACGCCGTCGGACAGGCCATCGCCACGCAACAGAAGAAAGGCCGCCGTGTCTTCATCTGCGCCGGCAGCACCGGCGCGCAGGAGAGGCTGACGACCCTGCTGCAGGAACACGGCGTGCAGAGCGGCGTTCCGGCCCCCGACTGGCAGGCGGCGATTGTGCTGTCCGATCAGGACATCGGCCTCTTCACCCTGGACCTGGACCGCGGCTTCAAGACCCGCGAACTGATCGTCCTGACCGAGCAGGACATCCTGGGCGAACGCCTGGGACGGCCGCAGAAGAAGCGGGTGCGCGCTGAGAACTTCCTGACGGAAGTCTCAAGCCTGCACGAGAACGATCTGGTGGTGCACGTTGATCACGGGATCGGCCGCTACGAGCGCCTGGAGACCTTGGAGGTCGGCGGCGCGCCCCACGATTGCCTCAGGATCATCTACCACGGCGGCGACAAGCTGTTCGTGCCCGTGGAGAACATCGAGGTCCTGACCCGCTTCGGGTCCGAGGACGCCGACGTCGAGTTGGACCGGCTTGGCGGCGCCCACTGGCAGTCCCGCAAGGCGCGGATCAAGGAGCGCCTGAAGGACATCGCGGACAACCTCATCAAGACCGCGGCGGCGCGCGAGATCAAGGCGGCGGACAGGCTGACGGCGGGCGAGGGGCTCTATCACGAGTTCGCGGCCCGCTTCCCCTACGCCGAGACCGAAGACCAGGACCGCGCCATCGACGACACCTTAAACGACCTGGGGTCGGGCCGGCCCATGGACCGTCTGATCTGCGGCGATGTCGGCTTCGGCAAGACCGAAGTCGCTTTGCGCGCCGCGTTCTCCTCCGTCATGAGCGGCAAGCAGGTGGCCATCGTGGTGCCAACGACCCTGCTGGCGCGTCAGCACTTCCGGACCTTTATCGAGCGCTTCACCGGCCTGCCGGTGGAAGTGCGGCAACTCTCCCGCCTGACCCCGCCGGCCGAGGCAAATCTCACCAAGGCAGGGCTCACGGACGGCAGCGTCGATATCGTGGTAGGCACCCATACGCTTCTGGGCAAGTCGATTGAGTTCAAGGATCTGGGGCTGCTGATCGTCGACGAGGAGCAGCACTTCGGCGTGAAACAGAAGGAACGGCTGAAGGAACTGAAGGAGGACGTTCACGTCCTGACCCTGACCGCGACGCCGATCCCGCGCACCCTTCAAATGGCCATGTCGGGCGTCAAGGAGATGTCGATCATCGCGTCGCCGCCGGTCGACCGCCTGGCGGTGCGCACCTTCGTTCTGCCCTACGACCCGGTGATTGTCCGCGAAGCGATCATGCGGGAGCATTACCGCGGCGGGCAGGTCTTCTACGTCTGCCCGCGCATCAAGGATTTACCGGAGGTCGAGGAGCGACTGAAGAAGCTGGTGCCGGAGATCAAGATCGGCGTGGCGCACGGTCAGTTGTCGCCCGCCGCCTTGGAAGCCGTGATGACCGGCTTCTACGAGCGGAAATACGACGTCCTGCTCTCGACCAACATCGTGGAGTCCGGCCTCGACATTCCCAATGCCAACACGCTTGTCATCCACCGGGCCGACAATTTCGGCCTGGCGCAGCTCTATCAGCTTCGCGGCCGGATCGGGCGGTCGAAGATCCGGGGCTACGCCTATCTGACGCTGCCGCCGGGGCGTATTCTTACCACGGCGGCGGAAAAGCGCCTGCATGTCATGCAGACCCTCGATACCTTGGGGGCAGGCTTCCAACTGGCCAGCCACGATCTCGACATTCGTGGGGCCGGCAATCTGCTGGGCGAAGAACAATCCGGGCAGGTGCGGGAAGTCGGCATCGAGCTCTATCAACAGATGCTCGAGGAAGCCGTCGCCAATGCCCGGGGCAAGACCGAAGAGGTGAAGACCGAATCCTTCTCTCCACAGATAAACCTCGGCACCTCCGTCCTCATCCCGGAGAGCTACGTGGCGGATCTCTCCGTGCGGCTCGGACTCTATCGGCGCCTTTCCAGCCTGATCGGTCAAAATGAGATCGAAGCCTTTGCGGCGGAGTTGATCGACCGTTTCGGCACTTTGCCCGAGGAAGTCGAGAACCTGCTGCAGATCATGACGATCAAGCGGCTCTGCGTGGACGCGGGGGTCGAGAAGCTGGATGCGGGTCCCAAGGGGGCCATCGTCACCTTCCACGCCAACCAGTTCACCAATCCGGAAGGGTTGATCCGCTTTATCCAGAAGCAGCCCGGCCAAGTGAGCCTGCGGCCGGACCACAAGCTGGTCTACCGCCGGTCCTGGCCCACGCCTGCGGAACGGCTGCGCGGCAGCCGCCATCTGCTGGACTCCCTCGCGAAGCTGGTCAAGGGGGATGGCGCGGCGGCGGAGAAGGGCGCGGCCTAGACAGTAGGCTCTTACGCACTAAGTCACAGGCTTACCGCATTCTCTAACGATCCTTTCAGGCGCACGCCCGATTTACTCCAAATTGACACATCCGCACCTAGTGGGATCGAAGTCCACTGACGGCCCGAGGCGATCATTCCGCATCGATAGACTTATTCCCTGCCCAAAAGTAATATCCCTTTCTTGCAGGCGCCTCCGGCAGGAGATCGCTGGGATGACTGAAGAACGAGTTCAGCGAAGACTTGCGGCCATTCTAGCCGCGGACGTGGCCGGGTATAGCCGGCTCATGGATCTGGACGAGGAAGCGACTCTCCGAACGCTCAAGGCCCATCGTCAGATCATTGATGCGCTGGTCACCAACTACGGCGGGCGTGTGTTCGGCTCTGCCGGCGACAGCGTGATCGCCGAGTTTTCCAGCCCGGTGGAGGCGGTGCGCTGTGCCGTCCAAATCCAACAAGACCTCGAAAAGAGCAACGCCGACTTGCCGGAGGATCGCCTCATGCGCTTTCGCATAGGCATCAACCTGGGTGACGTCATGGTCGAGGGTGATGATCTCCTCGGCGACAGCGTAAACGTGGCGTCCCGATTGGAGGGCCTGGCCGATGCCGGAGGCATTTGCATCAGCGGAACGGTTTACGATCAGGTTGCGGGAAAGGTCCCGCAAGTGTGCGAGTTCATGGGCGAGCAAACGCTCAAGAACATAGAGGGGCCGGTTCGCGCCTACCGCGTTTCTACCGGACTGGCGAAGCCGGAGACGCCTACGAAGGCACAGGCTTCATCCGCGCTCGAATTCGCTCCTCCCGATCGGCCGTCCATCGCGATCATCCCTTTCAAGAGTTTCGGGGCCGATCCTGACAAAGACTATATTGCAGATGGCATCAGACTCGGGATTTCGGCGACGCTGACTCAGCTTTCCGGATTGTTTCTGGTCCATGCTCCCGCCCTCAATGCTTACCGTGGGAAAGACGTGTCCGCCCCTACAGTGGGCGCCGAATTGGATGCTCGCTACATACTGGAAGGTGCCGTGCAGCAAGCCGGAACTCGCGTTCGGGTCACCGTGCAGCTCACCGATGTTCATGCCAAGCAAATCATATTGGCTGAACGCTATGATCGCGTTCTAATCGATATCTTTCATCTTCAGGATGAGATCACCAAGGAAGTGATCTCGTCGCTAAACATCAAACTCGCGACCGACGAGAGAAATAGGATTTGGTTTGGGAAACTCACCAGCCCCGAAGCGGTCGAATACTACTATCGTGGTGCCAGCCACTTTTACGAACTCAACAAAGACGACAATGCGACCGCACGGAATTTGTTCGAGCAGCTTTACCGTGCCCAGCCGGACTCGGTGGTGGGTCCGAGCTATGTTTCAGTGACACATTGGATGGATGCTTTCTTCGATTGGACTGACCCCGCGGCCGGATCCATGGAACAGGCAGCCACCTGGGCGAAGAAGGCCATGCAATACGAGGACAACAACGGTATCGGTCATGCTGTCTTCGGACACTTGCTGCTTCTCGATGGGAAATATGATGAAGCGCTTGCGACTTGCTCAACGGGTGCCAAGCTTCGTTCGAGTTGTCCACTCGCACACGGCCTCTTGGGACTTGTGCTCAATTATTGCGGCGATGCAAAGGGGGCAGTCAAAAGCGTCAAGGAGGCCCTTCAGCTAGAGAAGGTCTATCCAATCTGGCTGATCGATATACTCGCGGCTGCCTATCGTGATTGCGGAGAAGTTGAGCTTTCGATTCCATCCGCGAAAGAGTCGCTGCGGCTCAACCCGCAGAACAATGATGCACGGTTAATTCTCTGCAGCGACTATGAACTTACGGCTGACCATGGCCGGGCCCGGCGCGTTGCAGATGATATCATCGCCAGCGACCCCGCGTTTCGCCTATCCGACTATGCCAAGAGCCAGCCGTATAAAAACCCGGCGGTGCTCGACCGCCTGATGAATGTCCTTCGTGAAGCTGGTCTTCCGGGCTGACCGTCACCGCATAGGTCGCAACCTTCGGCGCGTCGCTTTGCGTTCGCCGTGGGGACCGAATTCTCCAAATGACCCGGAGCGATAATCTATGGACAGTACACAGCGCGCTCGCTTGCTCCTAGGAAATGAGCTACGAAGGCAAACAGCCTGTTTATTGATGAGAGAGCCGAGGCCGCAGGCCTGCTTCGGCGGCTCTGAGAGAATTTATGAGGCATCGAATGACAACGAGGGGCCGTTGCCTGTGCGGAAAGACACGCTGGGAATATCACGGCGAGGCAACATGGGCCTGCTACTGTCACTGCGATGATTGCCGCCGAAATTGTGCTGCGCCCGTGGTCGCGTGGCTCGGCGTACCCGTCACCAACTTCACGTGGTTGGGACAAGCGCCGAAGACGTTCGAAAGCTCTAAAGGCGTCAGGCGGCACTTCTGCGCGGCCTGCGGGTCCCCGATGGGGTTTGAGGCGGACCATTACTCAGGCGGGATGCACCTTTATGCCGCTTCTTTGGAAGAACCCAAAGACTTCGAGCCGACGTTCCACGTGAACTATGGAAGCAAGCTTCCCTGGCTTCAAATCAATGACGATCTTCCGAAGTATGAAGGCACGCTGCTTGAGTCACCGGAAGACCCAAAAGGCTACAAATAGAATCCGGCGCGTATGGGCGTTGAGAAAGAGCGGCCTCTGCATCACCGGCATCGCAAGCCCGGTGGGGCCGCCGCCGCACCCGCGGATGCGATGCCGGACAGGGAACCTAAGCCACGCGCGGCTTCCGCCCCAGCGTCTTCTCTAGCGCCAGGATCGCACGGGTGGTCGGGACCACCGTGTCGGGCGTCAGGCTAATCGAGTCAATCCCGGAGCGGACCAGGAACTCCGCGATCTCGGGGTAGTCGGACGGCGCTTGACCGCATATTCCCGAATGCCGTCCGTTGCGCCGCGCGCCTTCGACCGCAAGCTTGATCATCTCGAGCACACCAGGGTCGCGCTCGTCATAGTCGAAAGCGACGACCTCGGAATCACGGTCCACGCCGAGCACAAGCTGGGTCAAGTCGTTGGAGCCAATCGAGAAGCCGTCGAATATCTCCGAGAAGGCGTCAACCGACATCACGTTGTTGGGTATTTCGCACATGACGTAGATCTCGAGTTCATCCTCCCCGCGCTTGAGGCCATGCTCCGCCATGCGATCGAGCACGCGGCGGCCCTCCTCGACCCGGCGGCAGAACGGGATCATCAGCTTGACGTTCTTGAGTCCCATCTCGGCACGCACCCGGCGCATCGCCGCGCATTCAAGTGCGAAGCCTGCTTCGTACTTGGGATGCGTGTAACGCGCGGCGCCCCTGAACCCGATCATCGGATTAGGTTCTTCCTCCTCGAAGGGCGCGCCGCCGAGCAGGCTCCGGTACTCGTTGGTCTTGAAGTCCGACATCCGCACAATCACCGGCTTCGGCCAGAAGGCGGCGGCGATCGTACCCACACCCTCCGACAGCCTTTCGACGAAGTAGTCGGCGCCGCTGGCATAGCCATGGGTCAAAGCCTCGAGTTCCTGACGCACGGCGGCGTCGTCGATGCGTTCGGGTTGCAGAAGTGCCAACGGGTGGGCGCGAATCGACTCCGAGATAATGAACTCCAGCCGCGCGAGGCCGACCCCGTCGTTGGGTATGAAGCGCGTGTGAAAGGCGATCTCCGGATTGCCGAGATTGATCATGACATGGGTTGCCGGGCGTTCCAGCGAGCTCACGTCAAGCTCTTCGACCGCGAAGTCGCATTCGCCCTCAAAGACCAGTCCCTCGTCGCCCTCCGCACAAGACACGGTGACGGCACGCCCATCGGAAAGCCGCTCCGTCGCGTCTTCGGCGCCGACCACTGCCGGAATGCCGAGCTCCCGGGCGACAATCGCAGCATGGCAGGTGCGGCCGCCGCGGTTGGTGACGATCGCCGCGGCCGTTTTCATGACCGGCTCCCAGTCTGGCGTCGTGTTGTCGGCGACCAGCACGTCACCCGGCGTAACCATCTTGAGCTCGGCGACACTGCGGACGATACGCACGGTGCCAGCGCCGATGCGCGCGCCGACCGCGCGGCCACGCGCCAATACAGAGCCACGCTCCTTCAGCACGTAGGATTGGTAAACGTCGTGGCGGCGCTGCGAGACTACGGTCTCGGGACGTGCCTGGATGATGTAGAGCGCTCCGGACTGCCCGTCCTTCGCCCACTCGATGTCCATGGGCCTGTCGGCCCCGGCCACCTCGGAATAGTGCCGCTCGATCTTGATCGCGGCATCGGTGAGTTCGAGAACCTCATCATTGCTTAGGCAGAAGCGCGCGCTCTCGGCGTCCGAGGTGGGAACATTGCGCACCGCCTGACGGCTCCTGCCCTCGGCATAGATCATTTTGAGCTGCTTGGCGCCAAGCGTGCGGCGCAACACGCAGCGGTGACCGGCTTCGAACGTTGGTTTGTGAACATAGAACTCGTCGGGATCGATGGTGCCTTGGACGACGTTCTCGCCAAGACCATAGGCGGCCGTAAGGAACACGACATCGCGGAAGCCCGATTCCGTATCGAGAGTGAACATAACCCCAGAGGACGCAATGTCGGCGCGCACCATCTTCTGGACTCCGACTGACAGGGCCACGTCGAGATGGGGGAAACCCTGGTCGATGCGGTAGCTGATCGCGCGGTCGGTGAATAGCGAGGCGAAGCAGCGCTTGACCGCATCGAGCAACTGACCGGCCGAATGAATGTTAAGGAACGTATCATGTTGGCCGGCGAAAGAGGCGCTGGGCAGGTCCTCGGCGGTCGCGGACGAGCGTACGGCCACGTCGGTGTGGGCGCCGTACTCCTCCTCGAGAGCGGCGTAGGCACTGCAGATCTCCGCAGCCAAGACATCGGGCAGCGGCGCAGCGTAAACCGTCTCGCGAAGCGCGCGACCGCGTCGACTTAGGTCGTCGAGATCCCCTTTATCAATACCAGCGAGAAGGTCCTCGAGCTTTGGGCGCAGTCCAGCGCCGTCGATAAACGCGCGAAATCCGTCGGCCGTAACCGCAAAGCCGCCGGGCACGCGAACGCCGAGTGGCGCAAGTTCGCGCACCATCTCTCCGAGCGAGGCATTCTTACCCCCGACCAGCGCGACATCGTTGATCCCGATTTGATCAAAGGTCTTGAGGTAGCGGTAGTCAGTCACGTGCGTCATCAGCCGTCAGTCCGTCGCTGTTGCTTCGTAGGTCTCAGGCGGTCCGAGTTCATTGAACCTGAACAGCGAGAACGCGCGCGCACCATCTTGATCGAGCACGCGCAGATCATCAGTCTCGTCGAGATCGTGTTCGACCACGTAGTAGTGACCGCCGTAGCGTTCGCGGGCCAACTCCAGAGGAATCTGGTAGGCAACGAATTTGGTGATACCCTTGGCCCCGAGCTCACGCAGCAACTCCGGCGCGCTGACTGAGTCGTGGGGCGTGATAATCACGAGCGGTCCGTTCGCCGTCAAAAGCATGAAGGTCTTCATCTGCTCACCTTTAAGGATTGCGCACACCATGCCCAAGAGACTGACCTGCGCAGCCGCTGCATTGATGCAAGTCAACACCAGAGATCTGCAGGTCGGGTGACTTACGTCTGCTCTTGACCCATTGCGGATTTCACAGTGATCCGGTGGCCTACCGAAAACGAGTTATGATCCCGTATGGTTTGGCCTTTAGCTTCCTTCTTTGCTGTTCGTCGGAGTTAGATTGTGAGCGATAAAATTGCGACCTGTCGGACAGTCTCAGTACGGCGCGTGGCAGAGATCGGCGCCTGGATCCCAAAACCGAACATCAGAACCGCTCGTCGCGGCGCAATCGAGTCTACCCTTGCGCTATGACAATTTTGTTTCAACGGCGGGAGAAGCCGACCAGATCCGATTGAGTCGCCTCGTGAGCATTGGCAGACATCGCTCGGCGATCCCGAGGCGATCCCATGGGCAAGCTCACGAGATTCTCTTATCACACGGGCCTTCACATTTTTTTGCCTAGGATTTGAAACCAAGGCATTACATTTCAGATCTCAGCAGAAACAACTTCGTATGAGAGCAGCCAATGACCACGCTTACCTTTCCAAGCCTCCGACTTCCCATAATCTTCGCGGCGCTGCTCGTGTTGTTCTCTTTCCCAGCCCAAGCTGCCAAGGATAAGGTCTACAAAGCTTGGCTGAGCGGTCTCGCAGTAAGCGGATATGATGCCGTTGCCTACTTCACAGAGGGGAGGCCTGTCGAAGGCTCCGACGACTTCACGGTGGAATACGATGGAGCGGTGTGGCGTTTCGCTTCAGCGGAGAACCGCGAGGCCTTTGCCTCCGATCCCGCCAAGTATGCCCCTCAATACGGCGGCTACTGCGCTTGGGCCGTCTCTCAAGGCTACACCGCGAGCACCGATCCCGAGGCCTGGAAGATCGTAGATGGAAAGCTCTACTTGAACTACAGCCAGTCGGTTCAGCAGAAGTGGGCGCAGGACATCCCGGCCAATATCACCGCCGGGGACGCGAACTGGCCCAAGGTGCTCGAGGAGTGATCAGCCCCAACTGACTGTCCTGCGGTTGCATAGTCACACGACTGTCATTGGCGATTTCCTGTCGTAGGGGCTGAAGAAACCGCCGGGTCTCAAGTTGCCTCGCCGGCCTCCGGACGCAGGGGGCGCGTCTCCTCTAGCAGCCAGTCGCGGAAGGCCGCGACCTTGGGCTGCGCGGCGCTGTCCTTGGCGCTCAGCAGATAATAGGAGAACTTGAGCGGCGTGCTGAGGCTCGGGTCGAAGGGGCGCACGAGCCGGCCGGCGGCGAGGTGGTCGGCCACCAGGATGTCGCCGATCAATGCCACGCCGTGGCCGTCGAGCGCGGCCTGCACCGCCATGCTCTCCATGGTGAAGCGCGGCCCGCGCGTTGGAACAATGTCGTGCAATCCGGCCGCCAGCAGCCACATGCGCCAGGTCGCTTCGGCTTCCTTCCATTCGACGTGCAACAGGGTGTGGTGGCGCAAATCTTCGGGCTGGCGCAGGGGGTGCTTGCCGCGCAGAAGCGCCGGGCTGCAGACCGGTGTGTTGACCTGCTTGAACAGCCAGTCGACCTGCACCCCGTCATAGCCGCCCGGGCCGTAGCGCAGCGCCACGTCGACCTCGTCGCGCGCCACGTCGACCAGGCGGTCGGTGCCGTCGAGGCGGATCTCGATGTCCGGATGCCGGATGCGAAACCGCTCGAGCCGGGGCACCAGCCACATGGCGCCGAACGAGGGGCTGACGCTGATGGTCAACACTCCGCTCTCGCAATGGGCGCGCATCTGTTCGACCCCTTGGGCCAGCTTGTCGAAGCCCAGGCTGATCGTCGGCAGAGCCGCCTGACCGGCATCGGTCAGGCGTAGAGCCCGGGTCAGGCGGCGGAACAGGGGCACCTCGAGCAGCTCCTCCAGCGCCTTGACCTGGTGGCCGACCGCGGCCGGCGTCACGTTTAGTTCGACCGCCGCTTTGGTGAAGCTGAGGTGTCGGGCGGCCGATTCGAAGGCTCGAAGGGCGTTCAGGGGCGGAAGCGGTCTAGTCATAATCTATACCCAAGTTTTTCTCATGTGTAAGCCGAGATCTTCTCGTTTGTTGAAGGTCTTAGCTATGCATATTTTTCATTTAATTCAAAGCCGAAACGCCTCAAAGCCGATGCGGAGCTGGCGGTCTCTAAGATCAAGCAAAGCTAGATCATAAGTCTACCGGCGAGCGGCTGAAGCGGAACTCCATGGAGGGCCTCATGAGCGCCAATTACGAGCTTCTCAATCCCAGCGGCGGACTCCCGAACTCCGGCGACCTACGGCTGGTCAATCCCCAGCAATCCGCTCTGCGCCGGTTTATCGGCGTGATCACCCGCTGGCGCCGGCGGCGCAACGCGACCCGCGAACTCCAGGCCCTCAGCGACCACCATCTGACGGACATTGGGCTCGACCGCTCCCAGATCGTCCCGGCGGTCAAGAAGATGATGGAGACCGAAGACCAAACGGTGGCGCGGGTTGCGCGCCGCAAGCAATGGCGGGCGTAAGCGCGGCCGCGCCATAGCCGGCATGACTCGAAGCACGTACTCCGAATACTACGTCGGTATCGGTCTCATTGCGGTTTCGGCCATCACGTTCAGCACGGCGGGTTTGTTCACCAAGGGCGTTCAGGCCGGGGCGTGGGAGGTCATTTTTTGGAGAGGCTTTTTTGCCGCGGCATTCACAACGGTCTGGACCGTAAGAAGAGGAGCGTTGCGACGGAACTTCCTTGGCATGGGCACCAGTGGATTGGCGATTGGAGTGGTCGGCGCTTCGGGGACGGCGGCCTTTATCCCTGCGTTTAAGCTCACGACCATTGCAAACGTTTCGCTTATCTATGCGGTTGCACCCCTGATCGCCGCGCTGCTCGCGTGGTTTGCCATTGGAGAAAGAGTTTCGAGAAGAACGATGGCGGGATGTGTCGGCGCGCTCTTGGGCGTTGCGGTCATCGTTTCGGGCTCTCTTGGTCAAATCAGCCTTTACGGCGACTTGCTGGCCTTGTGGATGACCATCGCCATGGCCTCGATCATGGTCATTTATCGAAAATACCCGGCGACGCCGGGGGCGGGTCCGCAAGCGCTGCAGTCGCTTCTTCTGCTGCCCTTTGCCACGATGCTCGGCCATCCCTTCGCCGTCGACCGCACCGAAGTCTATGTTCTTGCTGCCTTCGGACTGCTGTTCGCCATCGCATCGGTGACCCTGGCGGAAGGAGCCAAACGGGTTCCCTCCGGACAGACCGCTCTCTTGAGTTCCTTGGAAACTCCTCTCGCTCCACTTTTCGCCTTCCTGTTGCTTGCGGAGATTCCGATCGCCGCGACCTTCCTTGGCGGCTCGGTTGTGCTCCTTGCGGTGCTTTTCTCAATAGGAACCAGGTCTCCCTGACTTATTTCGCCCGGGTCACAAGTCGGTTTACCGGCGGTCCCGGCATTTGATGATTTCAGCTTGGAATAAAAGCGCACCCTGTCGCGTTGTACCTAAACAACTCAAATTGGGAGGAAATGATGCCAAAGGACCAGGGTCCGATCAGGGAAGCCCCGGATTTGCACGAGTATTTCGCGAAGGACCCGGTCGAGGCGGATCGGGCTTTTTTTGGCCGGCGAACCTTTCCCGACCGGCGAGGATTTCTAAAGAGCGCCGGGCTGGCGACCATGTCGGCGATGGTCGGTGCGACGATTCCGTTCCACCGCAACATGCCGGGAGGGTTGATCCCGGCCGCATTCGCCGCCGAGGATGTGTTGACGGGCAAAGATGGGCTGACCCTGTTGAACGACAGGCCGCTCAACGCGGAGACCCCACCGCATCTGTTGGACGATGCCATCACACCGACAGCGCGGCATTTCATTCGCAATAACGGCCTTCCGCCGGAGGATATGAACGCCGACATCTGGGCGCTGACCGTCGACGGACTGGTCGACAATCCGATGACCTATTCCATCGCCGATCTGAAGTCCAAGTTCGAGGTGGTGACACAAGCCCTCACCATCGAGTGCGGCGGCAACGGCCGCGCCTTTTTCAACCCGCCGGCCAAAGGCAACCAGTGGACCTACGGCGCCGTCGGCTGTTCGGAATGGACCGGCGTGCGGCTAAAGGACGTGCTCGAAGCAGCAGGGGTCCAGTCGAATGTGGTCTACACAGCCCATGTCGGGGCCGACACCCACCTCTCCGGCGACGAGTCCAAACTGCCGATCTCCCGCGGAATGCCCATCGCCAAGGCGCTCACCGACAACGTCCTGATCGCATTTGAAATGAACGGCGAGGCCCTGCACCCGATGAACGGGGCACCGGTGCGCCTTGTGGTTCCGGGTTGGCCGGGCTCCTGCTCACAGAAATGGCTGAAGCGCATATACCTGCGCGACGTCGTGCACGACGGCCCGAAGATGACCGGCACGTCCTACCGCGTGCCGAACCGCAAGGTCGAGCCGGGCGAGAAGGTCGACAAGAAGGACTTCGACATCATCGAGCGGATGCCGGTGAAGTCGCTGATTACCAACCCCGAGAACGGCTCAGGCTCCGGACGGTCTATCGAAGTGCGCGGCCACGCCTGGTCGGGCGACCGAACGATTTCTCAGGTCGATATCTCCTATGATTTCGGCGCGACCTGGATGTCGGCCGACCTGGATGCGCCGGCCAACGACGGCGCCTGGCAGAACTTCCGTGCGGCGGTGGAGCTGCCCGCGGCCGGGTACTACGAGATCTGGGCCCGGGCGACCGACAGCGCCGGCGTGATGCAGCCCCACGCGATCGACTGGAACCCGAAAGGGTACCTCAACAACACCATGCACCGGGTCGCGTTGCGCGTATCCTGACAGCGAGACGATAAGGGTGGGTGCGCCGGGAACGGCGCACCTCTTTTTTGGACCCAGCCCCCTTGGACCCAACGCCGGAGAGATTCATGATCTATCGCCTCATCATCGGCTTGATGGCCGCTTTCGCCGTTGCGGGCGCCGTGGCCGCCGACGAGGAGCCGCCGGAATTCGGGGTGCTCGTTGTCGCTGACGGGGTCGAGGAGACTTACGCCTATTGCGTCGCCTGCCATTCCGAACGAATCGTGGCGCAGCAGGGCCTCGATCGGCAGGGCTGGGTCGAACTGTTCGACTGGATGGTCGAGGAACAGGGCATGCCGGAAATCGAGGAACCCGACCTCAGCATCGTGCTCGATTATCTGACGACCCACTACAACACCGACAGGCCGAACTTTCCGCGGAACTGAATCCGCTTCACGCGGTCTGGGGCGCGCAGGGCCGTGCCTTGTCGGTCGCGTCGCGCATTGCCATTTCGAGCCCGTCACGCCGGTTCAGCCGCCGGCTCTCCGCTTTTGCATAGGCGGCGATCGCGTCGAAGCGGTCGCGGTCCATCCCGCTGGCGAGCAGATAGTAATGCGCAGGTCCGACACTCCAGCGGACCCCGAGCCCCGCGTGGCGGGCGGGGAGCGGTGAAGGATCGTCCGGCAGGGCTTCCACCGCCACCACGGTCAACCGGCAGCCGCGCCGTCCGCGGTAATGCATCGCCACGAGGTCGCGATCGTCGTTCCGGGCGATTTCGATGTCGACCAAGGTCAGCCGCGACGAGGAGAGATCGAAGACCTCCAGATTCCCGATCCTCGCAGTGGAAACGACCGGCAGCGCGCTCCCTTCCGACAGGACATAGGTGTTCTCGGAAAGCGCAGCATGGAGAACCGCCGGAGTGTCCCGCCAATCGTTCGTCACACCGCCAAGCTGATAAAGCGCACCCAACACCGCAATGGCTGCGAGCGACGCCGCGACAGCGCCGGCAGCAATGTGCCGCACCCCGACCCTGCGGCGCGCGGGAGGCGCCGCCACCTTGGCGGGCCGCATCAGCGATAGCCCTGCCTTGGTGGCATGGACTTCCGCTAGAGCGGCGACCAGCGAGTCGTCATAGGTCAGGCGCCGTGAAACAGCTTCCCTGTCCTCGGCCGACAGCTCGTCGTCGGCATAGGCGTTGATCAGTTCCCAGTCGGTTTCGCTCAGTCTTGCCATAATGGCACCGTCAACCCCCGCGCTTTTTCATCAGGCGGACATTGGTCTCACCCATCAGTTTGATCATCGCCCGCCGCGCCCGGCTCACGCGGCTCATCACCGTACCGACCGGAACGCCAATGGTCGATGCGGCTTGTTCGTACGTAAGGCCCAAGATGTCAACCAGACAGAGGATCTCACGATCCCGCGGCGCAAGCCTGTCATAGGCCTGACGGACAATCAGCGCCTCGACGGGGTCGCCGGTCTGTGCCGATTCGCCCTCATATAAACGGTTCTGGGTAATGGAAAATTCCCTGTGAACGCGCTCTTTTCTCTTTTGGTCGATGAAAAGGTTCTTGATGATGCGGAACAGCCACGGGCGCAGATCTTCGATCGGACCGGGCGCCGAGCCGACCTGAAGGGCGCGCACGACCGCGTCATGCACCAGATCTTCCACCTCATTGGAATCCAGCGTCAGGCTGCGTGCATAAGCCAACATTTCCGGCCGCAGCAGATCCAGTTTCTGGCGTAGCCCCAAAGTCCCCTCTGTCCCGGCGTTCTTAACCAATCCCAGGAAAGCGTCTCAGATACCGGAAAGCAATAGACCTAGGCCGATTGCGCTGAAGGCAAGGGCGATTGGTTGGGGAAGCAGTCGCGTTGTTTGGACTTGCGGCCTCTTTGCCGCAGAAAGCCGTATTTGACCGCCCCTGCTTCGCCAATAGACGCCCGAAAAGTACCCGGGCGTATGAAAGATCATCTAATTAGCCCGTTACGGGCGTTTCTTCGCGCATCAGATCAAACATCTGATAAAAGGCCTCAGGCGGCTGCGCCCCGGAAAGAGCGTGCGACCCGTTGAAGATGAAGCAGGGAACTCCGGTGATGCCGATGCGGCGGGCCAGGGCATCTTCGGTCCTGACTTCCTCAAGGAACTCATCGCCCCGAAGAAAAGCGAGGGTCTCGTTCTTCGCCAAGCCGGCGGATTCCGCGATGACGGCCAAGGTTTCGAAATCGCCGATATTCCGGCCTTCGACGAAGTAGGCATCGAAAAGGGCCTGCACTACGGCCTCCTGACAGCCCTTTCGATGGGCATGCCGCAAAAGGCGATGCGAGGCGATGGTGTTCGGAGTTCGTTGAATGGCATCGAAATCGAAGGGGATAGCCTCCTTCCGCCCGGCTTCCCGGACGTGATCATAGGTCGCGCGGGCATTCAGGGGACCGCCGAACTTGAGCTCCAGATAGGTCTGCCGGTCCATGCCGTCCGGGGGCATGTCCGGGTTAAGCTGGAAGGTGCGCCAAGTGATCTCCAGTCCCGGCTGAGGCCGTTCTTCCAGGGCCCGCTCCAGCCGGCGCTTGCCGACATAGCACCAGGGGCAAATCGTATCGGAAAAGATATCCAGTTTCGGCACGTCGCGGCTCCAATCCTTGGCCCGTAGTCCGGTCTCCAGGTCTCGCTCTTGACCCAGAGGCTCAACCCCTAAACGATACCGCGAAACCGGCCCAACGAAAAAGACTGCTCAGGAAATACAGGGATGGCGGACAGTAAGAACGCTTCACAAATCTTTGAAATGGGACTGGAAAAGGGCGCGGCGAACCACGTTCCCTTGACACCGGTGACCTTTCTCCGCCGGGCCGCCGCGGTCTATCCCGACAAGACGGCCGTGGTGCATGGCGACCGCCGCTACAGCTATCGCGAGTTTCATGAGCGGGCCTGCCGCCTGGCGTCCGCCCTGAGCAAGCGGGGCCTGGGCGAGGGGGACTGCATCTCGATCATGGCGGCCAACACGCCGGAGATGCTCGAAGCCCACTACGCCGTGCCGATGATGGGCGCGGTGTTGAATTCCCTCAACGTGCGTCTGGACACCGATACGGTCAGGTTCATTCTGAACCACGGGGAGTCGAAGGCCCTGATCACGGACCGCGAATTCTCCAGCGTGGTCAAACCGGCGCTCGCCAGTCTGGGGCGGGACATCCTGGTCATCGATATCGACGATCCGCTCGGGCCGGAAGGCGAACTGCTGGGCGAAACCGACTACGAAACCTTCATCCGGGAAGGCGAGACGTTTTTCGATGCGGGGCATCCGAAGGACGAATGGCAATCGCTTTCGCTGCTCTACACGTCAGGCACAACCGGAAACCCGAAAGGCGTCGTCTACCACCACAGGGGCGCGCACCTGAACGCCATCGGCAACATGATTACCTTCGGCGTGCGCACGGACTCGGCCTACCTCTGGACCCTGCCGATGTTCCACTGCGACGGTTGGACATTCACTTGGGGCGTGACCGCGGCCTGCGCGACCCATGTCTGCCTTCGCAAAATCGACCCGGCGGTGATCTTCCCCCTGATCAAGAAGGAACGCGTTACGCACATGTGCGGCGCGCCGATCGTCCTGAACGTGCTGGCCCATGCCCCCGACGATGTGAAGGTCAAATTCGATCATCAAGTCGATTGCGCGACCGGCGGTGCCGCACCGCCGAGCGCGGTCATCGAGGCGATGGAGCATGACGGATTTCGTGTCCTCCATCTTTATGGACTGACGGAATGCTATGGGCCCGCGACCGTTTGCGCTTGGCAGGACGAATGGGCCGAACTCGACTTGCAGACCCGCTCGGCCAAGATGGCGCGGCAGGGCGTGAACTATCTGACACTCGAAGGTGCTACTGTCATCGATCCGGAAACGATGGAGGAAGTACCGGCCGACGGAGAAACGCTGGGCGAGATCATGCTGCGCGGCAACACAGTGATGAAGGGCTACCTCAAGAACCCGGACGCCACGGACAGCGCCTTTCGCGGTGGCTGGTTTCATACCGGCGATCTCGCGGTGCGTCACCCCGATGGCTACATGGAAGTGAAGGACCGCTCGAAGGATGTGATTATCTCCGGGGGCGAGAACATCTCCAGCCTGGAAGTCGAAGAAGTTCTCTATCGCCATCCGAAAGTGCTGGAGGCCGCGGTCGTCGCCCGTCCGGACGAGAAGTGGGGGGAACGGCCCTGCGCCTTCGTCACCCTAAAGGACGGGCAAGACGCCACACCAACGGATATCATTGCGCACTGCCGCGAGAACATGGCCCATTTCAAGGCACCCGGTACCGTGGTCTTCGGACCTCTCCCGAAGACCTCGACGGGCAAGATACAGAAATTCGTTCTGCGCGATCGGGCACAGGCATTGGCGGATTGAATTCGCCCGGCGCGTCTGAAGAGCAGCAGGGGACCAAGACTCCATGAGCCCGAACCCATTCGATCTGACAGGCAGATCCGCGATCGTCACCGGTGCCTCCAGCGGCCTGGGCTGGCATATGTGCCAGGTCTTGGCCCGGGCGGGCGCCAAAGTTGCTCTGACGGCCCGGCGCACCGAGCCTCTTGAGGATCTGGCGCACAAAATCCAGGAATTCGACGGGCGCGCCATCCCGATTGCCTTGGACGTAACCGACCGGGTGTCCGTAAAGGACTGCATCACCGCAGCGGAGACGGAACTCGGCCCCATCTCGATCCTGGTGAACAATGCCGGTGTTGCGGTGACACAGCCCGTCTTCGAGCAAAGCGAGGAGGATTGGGACCGTGTGCTGGACACGAACCTTAAGGGCACCTGGTTGATGTCACAGGAGATGGCGATCCACATGGACCGTCTGGGCCACGGCGGATCCATTATCAACATGGCATCGATTTTGGGCATGCGCGGAACCGGGCATGTGCCCAGCTACTGCGCGTCAAAGGCGGGGGTCATCAATTTGACGCGGGCGCTTTCCGTCGAGCTCGCCCGCTATAACATCCGTGTCAACGCGCTTGCCCCCGGCTATATCGAAACGGATCTCAACCGCAAATTCCTGAGCAGCGATGCTGGTCAGGAACTCAAGGGACGCATACCCCAGAAGCGCTTCGGGCAACCCGACGATCTGGATGGCTGCCTGCTGCTTCTGGCGTCCGACGCTTCCAGCTTCATGACGGGATCGGTTTTGGTTCTGGACGGCGGGCACTCCGCAGGGGTCTGAGAACACGAGAACAAGGAAGTAAACCAAATGGATTTTCATCTCGCGCCCGAAGTTGAGGACGTGAGGCAGGGTATTCGGAACTTTGTCGAGTCCAAGGTCCTGCCGCTTGAGAGCGATCCGGCCAATTTCGATGAGCATGAGAACATCAGGCAGGACCTGCTGGACGGACTGCGCGAGAAGGCAAAGCAGGCGGGACTCTGGTGTCCGCAGATCCCGAAGGAACGAGGTGGGTTGGGGCTCCGCGTGACAGGCTGGGCGGCCTGCTACGAAGAAATGGGCCGATCCATCTTCGGCCCCGTCGTTTTCAACTGCGCGGCTCCGGATGACGGTAACATGTTCCTCCTCAGCCGTGTGGGAACAGAGGTGCAGAAGGAGCGTTGGCTGCAGCCCATCATCGATGGAAAGGTGCGTTCCGCCTTTGCCATGACGGAACCGGCGCCGGGTGCGGGGTCCGACCCTTCGCTGATGCAGACTCGTGCCGAGAAGCAAGGGGACCGCTGGATTGTCAACGGGCACAAGTGGTTCATTACCGGTGCCGGCGTTGCGCAGCACTTCATCCTCATGGCCAAAACCTCGGACGACGCGCGCAAAGGGCTGACAGCCTTCCTTGTCAACCGGGACACACCGGGCCTGGAGATCTTGCGGCGCGTCCCTATCATGGGACCGGAAGAGCATGGCGGGCACTGCGAATTGAAGATCGAGAATTTGGAGGTCCCCGACACGGACAGGCTGATGGAGGTCGGCGATGGCCTGAAGGTGACTCAGATTCGGCTGGGAACCGCGCGACTGACGCACTGCATGCGGTGGCTTGGGATGGCGAAGCGCGCGCTGGAGATCGCCGCGCCGCATGTCGAAACGCGGGATTCCTTCGGCAGCAAACTGGCCGAGCACGAGGGTGTGCAATGGATGCTCGGTGAGGCAGCGATGGAAATCGAGATCGGACGCTTGCTGACCATGAAGGCCGCCTGGACCCTGGACCGTGGTGAGTTTGCACGCAAAGAGGTTTCCATGGCCAAAATCCAGGTCTCGGAAACCCTGCATAAGGCGGTCGACACGGCAATCCAGCTCTGCGGCGCTTTGGGCTATTCGAAGGACACGCCCTTGGAATGGATGTACCGCTATGCGCGCCAGGCACGCCTGGTGGACGGCGCGTCCGAGATCCACAAAATGGTCCTGGCCCGGCATTTCCTGAAAGAAGGCCGGGACTTCTGGGCGTGGGCGTAGACCTTGCGCCCTGATCCCTTGGAGCGACGCGTCTCGGAACGCCGTGACGCCTTGGAACGCTTCCTCGCCGATGCGGCGGGGGCCTCGCATGTCGAGATCCTGGACATGCGCCCGCTCCAGGGCGGTGCCATTCAAGAGAACTGGCTGCTGGACGTCAGGATCGGGAGTGGTCAATTCGAGGAACTGGACCGATTGGTTCTCCGCACCGATGCACCGACCGCTGTAGCGGTCAGCCTGAACCGCGTTCAGGAGTTTCGCCTGTTGACGGTCGCGCAGGAAAAGGGCGTTACCGTTCCGCGTCCGCTCTGGCTTTGCGAGGACTCCGGAGTCTTGGGCCGCCCGTTCTATTTGATGCAGTGGGTTGCGGGTGATGCGGCAGGCCATCGGCTGGTTAAGGACAACGGACCGGTGCGGGACAAAGAAGGATTGGCCCGGCAGTTGGGAGTAGAGCTTGGCAAGATCCATCGGATCCGGCCACCGATGCCGGACCTGGACTTTCTTCACATGCCTGACCCGGATCCGGTCTGTCAGTCCATCGAGAATTATCGCCGCTATCTCGACGAGTCCGGCCGATCTTCGCCGGCCCTGGAATGGGGTCTGCGTTGGAGCGAGCTGCATGCACCGGAATCCGAAGAGGTCGTCCTGGTGCATCAGGATTTCCGCACCGGCAACTATCTCGCGAACGAGAACGGACTGACCGCTATTCTGGACTGGGAGTTCTGCAGTTGGGGCGCCCCCATGAGCGACGTGGCCTGGTTCTGCGCCAAGTGCTGGCGTTTCGGCCGCGACGACCGGGAAGCCGGCGGCATCGCAGGAAGGGGCCCCTTTTACGACGGCTATGAAACGACGTCGGGCCGTAAGATCGATCACGAGGCCGTGGTCTTCTGGGAAGTCATGGCGCACATCCGTTGGGCCGTCATCGCCCTGCAACAGGGGGACCGGTTTGAAATCGGCGGAGAGGCTTCGCTTGAATTGGCGATGATTGGCCGGGTGCGCGGCGCGGAACTGGCCTACGAAATCCTCCGCATGACCCCGCCGGAAAAATGGGAAAAGCCTTATGCAGGATAACGACTTGGGGACGCCGGAAGGCCGCGGGCTGGATCGCCCGATATCGCTGCTTTCCGTTGTCCGGGACCACATCGCCGATAACATCGCCCCGGAGGTCGACAGCGGGCGGCGTTACGACGTGCTGATGGCTCTGGCGGCCCTGGATATCGTGTTGCGGGAGCTTTCGGACGGCGAGGAGACCTTGAGCAAGGCCGCCGACGCGCTTTCAGAAGCCTTAGGTGAGAAAAAACGTGGCAATTACAGTTCCTTAGAAGATATAATTAATGTTCTGACTTCACGGATTTCTCGGGAAGTGCGTGAGGGTCGTCATGACGGCAGTTCCAAGGTTCACAGCCAGCTTTTGACCTACTCTTCGGCGCTTCTTGAGGAGGCCAACCCGAAATACCAGGCCCGCTTGAAGACCTGACCGGGTCCGGCCTTCAGGGTTCTTTAACGTTCGGGGCATTACTCCGGTTGCAGCTTCGGGCGGCCGCGATGAACGGAATACGATAGAAGGCCGTAAAGCCTTGGCGAACCGCCAACAGATGCCGGGACCAGCGTGAAAAAACTCTTCGACTTCACGGTCTACCGCGACCCGCGGTTCTACTGCTCTTTTCCCAGTGTTGCCGCCTTGCCGGACGGCAATGCTCTGGTCGTTTTCCGCCGCGCGCGCGATCAACGCAGTATTCGCAGCGCCTTTGCAGGACCCGGCGATCCCGATCTGCAATCGGTCGACCATGTCGATCCGCGCTCGGAACTGGCACAGATCCGCTTGTCTTCGGCCTTGGAGCCTGCCGCCGAAGCAACGGGACTGCCGGTGAACCCGGAAGCGGGGGATCAGGACGCAAACCTTCTGTTGCTGAGTTCCGGCCGATTGCTCCTGGGCGGATTCAGTTGGTATCCCTATTCAGCGATGCACCGGGATGTCGTCAAGTTCTACGATGGCGGCTGCATCGGCGGACCGGAAACCACAGGATGCCTGTTTCTCTTCTGGGGCGGTTACACGCGATTGAGCGACGACTTGGGGGAGACCTGGTCGCCCCACAGCTATCTGCCGGGCGTTCCCGACGTGCCGGATATCGTGCCGGGCAAGCGGCCCGAACACGGCGGCGCCATCCGCGGGCGCCCGGTCGAGGCAGCCGACGGCACGATTTATCTGGCTGGCTACTCCGGCATGAAGGATCTGAACGGCTTGCCGTCCAGTCACCTGATGCGCTCAACGGACCAAGGCGAGACTTGGACGTTCGTCAGCCGCGCCGCGATCGACCCGGACGGGCGCTACGGCTTCCCGGAACCGGCATTGCATCTAACGCCTTCCGGGCGACTCGTGATGTTCAATCGCACTGTCGGATTGGAAGACCATCTGGTCACGACGGACTCCGCAGACGGCGGGGAGACTTGGTCGCCCTGGCGCAGGCACGAGGTGCGCGGTCACCCCTATGACATCCTGCCGCTGGACGAAACCTCGGCCTTGCTTGTCTACGGCTACCGGCACGAGCCCTACGGCATTCGCGCCAGGGTGATCGATGCCGAATGCCGGAACATCGACGCGGCGGAAGAGATCACTATCCGGGACGACATCACCTCTCCCGATCTCGGTTATCCCTGGGCGACGCGCCTGAAAGACGGCCGCATTCTCGTGGTCTACTATCTCTCGGACCAGGAGGGCGTGCGCCACATCGGCGGCTCGGTGCTGGTTCAGGCCTGACGAAGAAGCCTACTCCACCACGAAGGTCGGCGTGAAGAAGGCCGGTGCCAGAGACTCCTCGGTGCCGACGCTCTCGATGCTGCCGAGATCGAGCAGCTTGATCTGCGGCCCCAGGTGTTTGTGCGCCAGTTTGTTCTCCAGCACGCGGACCGCCATCTCGATGCCGAGCCGGCCCTGCATGGTGGGGAAATCGGTCGGTGCCGCTTCGATACGGCGCCGTTTGATGCCGCGGTAGACGGCGTGGGTGAAGTAGTCCGCCAGCACCTTGATGTCGCCGGACAGCCCCTTAGCACGCAGTAGGCTGACCGCAGCCTCCGCCGTAACCGCACTGCCGACGATGTAATCTACATCCGGACGTTCCTCCAAGGCTTCCTCGATCAGGATGAGCTGGATCTCGCGCCCGGTATCGCCGTACTTGGTGACCACCACCTCAGCCGAACTCTCGGACAGCGCGCCGCGAAAGCCAGCCTCGACAAAGGGAACCCATCCCGAACCTTCCGGTCCGGGAAACCAGGCGACCTTCACCGGGTTTGATCCTTTAGGGTGTAGCCGGGCCAGATAATCGCCGATGTGCCGGCCCATGGAGGTCCAGGACACGCCGGCCTTGGCGGTGATGCCGGGATCGGCAATGTCGTTCACCACGCCAACCACGGGAATGGTCTTGGCGATTTCCTCAACCGTCGGCGTCAGGCCTTCGAAGCTGACGGTGCCCAGGACCAGAATGTCGGCGTCCTTCGCGCAGTCCTTCACTTGGGCAATCTGGCGTTCCAGGTTCGGATAGCCCCCTGCCTCGACGACCCGGAGGGAAATGCCGAGCCGCTCCGCCTCGCCGACCATGCCATAGTTCACGCTGAGCCAGTAGGAGTCCTTGAGGTGAGGGTAGGAGGCACAAACCCGCCACTTGCGGCTGGCGCGTTCCAGGGGCACGTAGTCGATCTGCTCGGTCGGGCCGCTGTAGTCGAAGGGTATGGTCCAGCTTTCCAACTTCCAGGTCTGCTGTTTCCGAGAGTCCTGGGCCGCCGACAGCGGCCCGACGACTCCCATCGCCGCCATAACGGCCACGAAAACGCCGACGCTCGCCGAAAATCGAAGGGTGTTCACGCTCATACCCGATTTTGGGCGCATTTGCTGCGCGAAGCCAACTGTTGTTTAATTTCGGACATGATTGGCCGATTGGGCATAGCGGGACGGCTGTTCCTCGCCTTCGCGGGCGTGGCGGCGCTCTCCGTGGCGTCGAGCGCCGTTGGCTGGTGGATTCTGCGTAACGTGCACGACGCCCAGTCGACCATCGTCGATCAGGCTATGCCGGCGGCAATCGAGGCCAAGACGGTCGCCGAGACGGCGGCACGCATCATCGCACGTGGCCCGCTGCTGACCAGTGCGGCGACACAAGAGCAGCGGGAGGCCCAGGCGAGTATCCTGCTGGAAGCAGCCGGTGAGCTGCGCACCTCCCTGCAGAACATGCTGACCCATGGCGCTGAGGCGGAGCGTGTAACGGATTTGCGGCGTGTTGTGGACGGGCTTCAGGGCAACTTGGATCAACAGAACGAACTGGTGTCGAAACGCATCACGTTGACCGCCGACCTCCGCGAAGCCATCGCGGACTCCCTTGCCGCCGCTCAGGACCTGTCGAATCTTTCCGAAACCCTCTCGTCGAATGCCGCGGCCGGGGCGACGGCGGTCATCGCCAACATGTATGAACTGGTTGAGGACGAAACCCGCATTCCGGAGTCCCTGGATGCCCTGGACCGGCTTCTGGAGTCCGATCTCTTCCTGATGGAGCGCATGTTCGAGTTGCGGCTCAGAACCTCCGAGGCCGGATTGCTGTTGAACCAACTCAGCCGCTCTGGCTCCCGCGAGGAGATCGACTGGATCGCGCAACGCTATCGCGGGAACATCCGCATTCTGGCGCGCCGCGTGGACAGTATCTCCGACCCCGTGCGCAACAGGCAGGCGCAGGAGTTCGTGTCGCGCCTACAGGCGGTCCAGAGCGAGGATGCGGACGATGTCTTTCAGATGCGCGGCCAGGTGCTGGCGCTGAATGGGGCTCTCGATGACCTGGCGGCCCGCAACAGAGCCTTGTCGGAATCCATGAACAACCTCGTGAGGGTCCTGGTCAACGATTCCCGGCAGGTGACGGATCAGACGGCGCAGGCCGCGACAAAGGTGGTCGACGCCGGGCTCATCACCCTACTGGTGCAGGCCATCCTGTTCCTTGCCATCGCCGCCTTGATTGCGTGGCTCTATGTGCAGCGGAATATCGTCGGACGCCTAATGTCTCTGAGGCAGGTCATGCAGAAGCTGGCCGAGGGTGACCTCTCGGTGGCCGTCCCCACAGGTGGTCGAGACGAGCTTTCGGAGATGGCCGGCACCGTGCGCGTCTTTAAGGAACAGGCAGTCGTCAAGCGGGAACTGGAGGCGGAGCGCGCGCGAAACCTGGAAGAACTTCATCGGCATAAGAGTGAGCTAGAGGAGCTGGTAAAAGAACGAACCGTCCAGCTGACGGACGCGAACGCACGGCTCCAAGACGAGGTCGCCAACCACGCCAAGGCGCGAGAGCATGCGGAGCAGGCCAATCGTGCGAAATCGGAGTTCCTGGCGGCGATGAGCCACGAGATACGCACGCCGATGAACGGCATGCTGGGAATGCTAAGGGTTCTGGAGGATGACCGCCTGTCGCCGGAGCAACTGCAAAGGCTCAAGATCGTGCGGTCCTCCGGACAAATCCTGCTCGGAATCCTGAACGATATCCTCGATTACTCGAAGGTTGAGTCCGGGAAGATCATCAACGAGCCCGAGGACTTCGATCTTCATCAGCTGGTAGAAGACCTCATCGCCCTGATGCGCAATCGAGCCAGGGAGAAAGGCGTCCTGCTCACGGCCGCCATCGCCCCGGACCTGCCGACCGCCTTCCGGGGCGACCATCGCAAGATCGGTCAGGTCCTGCTCAACCTGATCGGCAATGCGATCAAGTTCACTGACGAGGGCGCCGTGGAACTGCAGGTCTCCGTCGAACCTGCCGGCTCCTCGAGGGGCGGTGTGCGTTTCGAAGTCAGGGACAGTGGCGTCGGTATTCCCGAGAAGGACATGTCGAAGCTCTTCGAGCCCTTCTATCAAGCGTCAGGGCATGAGGCGCAACGGGCGGCCGGCACTGGGTTGGGATTGGCGATCTGCGAGCGCCTGGTGAGGGCGATGAAGGGCCGCATCGATGTGCAAAGCAGGGTCGGGGAGGGGAGCCGCTTCTGGTTCAGCCTGCCGCTTGAACCAGCCATCAGCACTCCCACGAAAGAGGCCGACGTCGGTTTGCCGGACGACCTGCCGTCGGTGCCGCCGTCGGACGTCTTGGTCATCGAGGACAATGCCGTCAATGCCCTTGTGGTGGAAGCATTCCTCGAAAAGATGGGGCATCGGGCTGTCGTGGCCGAGAGCGGCGAGGCGGGTCTCGACCGCTTCGAGGCCGGTAACTTCGATGTGGTCATGATGGACATCAGCCTGCCCGGCATTGACGGGGTCGAAACGACGCACCGTATCCGCCGCAATGCGGCGCCGGAGAAGCGCCGCACGCCTATCATCGCAATGTCGGCCCATGTCTTCGATAGCGAGATCGCTTCGCACCTGGATGCGGGTATGGATGCCTTCATCGGCAAGCCGATTTTTCCGGAGCGGCTGGCGGAAGCCTTGGTTCATGTGATGGATAAGGACCGCACAGCCGCCAGCGCGAAGATACGTGAAGGTGAACCGGAACCTCCGGACGATTTGGAGGGTTCCCGTGTCCTTGACAGAGCGGTCTTGGCCGCAGATTTCGATGCCCTTGGGCCCGATCGAACGGAAGCTCTCGTCCACTCCTTTACGAGTACGGTCTGGCCGACCTGGAACGAACTACTAGACGCCTTCGCGGATGGCGACGAGAAACGGGTTATCTACGTCGCTCACAATCTAAAGGGCGCGGCGGGCAGCCTGGGTTTGACGGGACTGGATCGTCTTTGCGGATCCCTGGAAGAAAAGACGCGGCGCGGTGCCCTCACGGACGCGAAAGGGTTGGCGGAACGCAGCCGCTCCCTGCTGGAGGACAGCCTCCATCAGCTCGATACCGCATGGCAAACGCTTCTGAGCAAAGCGGAGGCTTACAACTCTTCCACTACCGAGGTGAAAATGTAGCCCTCGCCATGGGCGGTGACGATGATTTCGGGGTTCTTCGGATCCGCTTCGATCTTCTGACGCAAGCGCCTGACCAGCACGTCGACGGTGCGATCACTCGGGTCCCATTTCCGATGCGTGACAGAATCCAGCAGACGGTCGCGGTGCATCACGGCACGGGGATTTTCGACAAATGCTCTCAGCAGTTCATATTCAGCGCGCGTGAGAGAACTCTCTTCGCCCGTAGGAGAACGCAGCTTGCGGGTCGAGAGATCGAACTTCCATCCGGCAAAGCTCTTGCCCGCACTCTCCGTCGCCGGCGTTGGCGCAGCCCGGCGCAGCAGCCCTTTGACACGGGCTAAGAGTTCTCGGGGATTAAAGGGTTTCGTGACGTAGTCGTCTGCACCGATCTCCAGGCCGACAATCCGGTCGATGTCGTCGGTGCGCCCCGTAACGAGAATGATCCCGGTGTCGCTTTTCCGGCGTAGCTGCCGCGTCAGCTCAAGCCCGTCTTCGCCCGGCAGGTTGATGTCCAGAAGAATCACGTCAGCGGAATCCCGGGAGAGCGAGTCCCACATTTCCTGTCCGTCTCTCGCTTCAGTGACGCGATAGCCAGCGGTCTCCAGATAGCCCGCGAGTTTTGCGCGGGTCGTCTGGTCATCTTCCACGACCAGCACGCGGGGCTCACGATCGAAGGTCATCTACCAGGCGGCCCGTTCTGTTCATATTTTTTAACAACATTTTACAACCTGTTCACGACAGGCGTGAACGCAGTTCACAAGTCTGTCCTACACTTTTTCCAGTGGATGGGAGGGGTCCCCCCAAGGCCCTCTCATTTCCGCCTAGATACCACGCCGCCAAGCGGATCTAGGGCTGTTTGCCGCGTCGCTGCGCGCAAGTGGCCATATACAGAAGCAATAACGAAGCATAACTCCGTCAGAACAGAGGAGGCAATTCATGAGTTTGCGGTCAATCAAACGAGTCTCGACCGGCCTTGTCGCCGGCGCCGCCCTGGCTTTGGGCAGTGCCGCGTTGGCCGATTCTTCCGATCCCATCAAAATCCCCCTGCACAACTGGTCGAGTCAGATCGTCGGGGCGCATATCGTCGGCAAAATCCTCAATGAAGCGGGATACGAGGCCGAATTCGTGCCGTCCGACAGCCAGGTCGTCTACACCTCCATGTGCGAAGGCGACATCGATCTCGTCCATGAAGTCTGGCAAGGCGCGTTCGGCGTGGCTTTCGAGAAGGTCGTCGGCGAAGGCTGCGTGATCGATGCGGCCACCCATGACGCCAAGACCCGTGAGGAGTGGTGGTACCCGGCCTACGTGGAAGAAAAGTGCCCCGGCCTGCCGGATTGGGAAGCCCTCAACAAGTGCGCCGAAATGTTTACCACGCCCGAAACCTCGCCCAAAGGCCGTTTCCTCGCCGGTCCCGTCGACTGGTTGAAGCACGATCACGAACGGGTCGAAGGTCTTCAGATGAACTTCGAGGTCGTGAACGCGGGTTCCGCCGCGGCTCTGTGGGCAGAACTGGAATCAGCCTCCAAGCGCGGAGAACCGATCGTTCTGTTTAACTGGACCCCGAACTTCATCGAGGCGATCTACGACGGCAAGTTCGTCGAATTCCCCGAGTACGGCGAAGGCTGTAAGGAAGATCCCGCTTGGGGCCTTAACAAGGAAAAAGTCTACGACTGCGGCAATCCCAAGGACGGCTACCTAAAGATCGGCGTGTGGAAAGGCATGCCGGACAAGTGGCCTGGGGCGTACAAGGTCGTTCAGCAGATGAACTTCTCTAACCTGGACATCGCCGTCATGGCCAAGTTGGCCGACGTTGACGGGATGGAGCCGGAAGATGCCGCCGACAAGTGGCTTACTGAGAATGAAGAGAAGTGGAGAAGCTGGGTGAAGAGCGCCGGCAGCTAAGGCCGTTAACTACCCCTGACGTGCCCTTTCGGCGTTGTCTTGGACCGGTGAGAGTTTCAGACCTGTTCTCTCGCCGGTCCATTGGCGCATTCGTTTGCCGGGAGGGGCGCGACTTCATTTTCGCTAGGCGTTCGAGTCACGAATGCTATGCTGTGACTCACATGCTTGGTTGACACAGAGGGCGGCGGGCGGCCACTGGCCACTTGCTGGATAGTCGAATGAGCGTGTCTCTAGAGGCGGCCCATCCTTCGGCACCGTTATCCTCGAAACACAAGGCGGGGATCACCGCGCTTCTTCTGCTCGGCCCCTTCGCGCTGATCGCGGCGGTCCGGAATTTCCTGCCGGACTGGGCCGTCACCGTTCCCGAAAAATGGCATATTCCCTTCATCGAGTGGGTCAATGCCGTCGTTAACTTCCTGCACAAGCAGCCCTTGTTGGCGGGGGTCACCTTCCGTGACGTAACCCGCACGGTTGCCGAAGGCGTCGAATGGCCGCTGGATTTCATGCAGGGCCTTCTCATCTCCGGCTTCTCGTCGCTTGGCCTGCCTGCCTTGCCGTGGGTCATGGTTGTCGGGCTCGCTGCGGTTTGGGGCTGGCACTTGAAGGGCTGGCGCCTGTCGCTCCTGGCGGGCGGCTGCATCTTCTACCTCGCTCTTTTCGGCAAGTGGAAGCTCTCCATGATCACGCTTTCCGTGGTCCTGGTGGCGGCCCCTATCGCCGGTGGAATCGGCCTTGCTCTGGGGATTCTCGCGGTGAAGTGGCGTCCGTTCGAGCGCGTGCTGATGCCGTTGCTCAACGTCATGCAATCTCTGCCGCACTTCTCATACCTGATCCCCGTGGCGGTGTTCATCGGCGTCTCGCACAAGGCCGGCGCCATCGCCACTCTGCTTTTCGCCATGCCGCCGATGGCACGGCTGACGATCCTCGGCTTGCGGGGCATAAAACCCGACGTCATCGAAGCCGGACGCATGGCGGGCTGCACTAGGCGCCAGATGCTTTGGAAGGTGGAAATCCCAGCGGCGCGTCAAACACTGATGGTCGGGGTCAATCAGGTCATCATGCAATGCCTGGCCATGGTGGTCATCGCGTCCTTCGTCGGCGCAAAAGGACTGGGCCAGGATCTCCTGTTCCGCCTGCAGTCGCTCAGAATCGGACAAGCGCTCGAAATCGGCGTCGCCATTGTCTTCATGGCGGTGATGCTAGACCGGCTCAGCCAGGCCCTGGCGGAAAAGCAACCGGAACACCGCAGAGAAGGACCCGTCTGGCAGAGTCGGCCATACCTGACCGCTGCCGTCGGCGTGATTGCCGTCTCTATCCTGGCGGCATGGATTTCGCCGTATGCCGCCAAGTTGCCACGTGATCTGACGATCACGACGGCACCTTTCTGGGACGCTGTCGTCGATGCCATTACGCTCCACCTCTATGATCCGCTGAGCATTATCAGGGACGGACTGCTGCTCTATGTCCTGATACCGCTGCGCCAACTCTTTCAATGGTGCCCCTGGATCGGGGCCGTGGCCCTGGTCGCAGGCGTTGGCTGGCATCTCGGAAAATGGCGCCTTGCGGCGATTGTCTCTCTGTTCATTCTCTTTATCGCCTTTTCTGGCTTCTGGCCCCGCGCACTGATCACCGCTTACATGGTGGTCTTTGCGGTCTGTATCTGCGTCCTTATCGGGATCCCCTTGGGCATCTGGGCTGCCGGCTCGGAACGGCGCAACCGCTTCATGTTGTTCCTGTGCGATACATTCCAGACGTTCCCGTCCTTCATTTATCTCATTCCAGTCATCATGCTGTTCCAGGTCGGTGACATGGCCGCCATCGCCGCCATCGTGATCTATGCGATGATCCCGGCGGTGCGCTACACGATCATCGGTCTGCGTGGTGTGCCCGCCGAGACGATCGAGGCGGCCCGGACCAGCGGCTGCACGGAACGCCAGCTCCTCTGGAAGGTCCGTATGCCTCTGGCCTTCCCGGAGATCATGCTTGGGATCAACCAAACCATCATGTTTGGCCTGTTCATGGTCATTATCGCAGCTTTCATCGGCACGAAGGACTTGGGGCAGGAGATTTTCCGAGCCTTGACCTTCGCGGATGCCGGAAAGGGCTTGGTGGTGGGCCTCTGTGTCGCTTTCATGGGCCTGACGGCCGACCTGCTGATCACGGAATGGGCTAAGCGCCGGAAAACACAGCTTGGTTTGGGCTGACCGGGCCATTCGGCATATGTCGGGATTGTGGCCTTAAACTACGGCTTTGGGTGACTCCTAGGGCCCCGAGAGGCTACACTTCGAGCCACCGTAACGGAGAACCGGCCGCAAGGCCGGCAAGGGCAGGCAAGTGGGGAGGATGGAGTTTGGAGCGACCGATTAAGCTCTCATGCCGTGGCGTCTGGAAGATCTTCGGGTCCGATCCGAAGGCGTTTCTGGAGCGCCATAAGAACGCACCGGCACTCTCGGATTTCAACGCGGAAGGCTATATCGGCGCCTGCCGCGACGTGACGTTCGACGTCCATGAAGGCGAGATCCTCATGGTCATGGGGCTCAGCGGTTCCGGCAAGTCCACGCTCGTGCGCTGTCTCACGCGCCTGATCGAGCCGACCGCGGGGGAGGTCCTGTTCGACGGCATGGATCTTCTCAATGCCTCGGAAGAGCAGCTCATCGACCTGCGCCGGCACAAGATGGGGATGGTTTTTCAGCATTTCGGTCTGCTGCCGCACCGCACGGTCTTGGAGAACGTGGCCTTTCCGCTCGAGGTCCAAGGGGTTGACCGCTCCGAGCGCGAGAAACGCGCCAAGGAGATCATTCAAATCGTAGGGCTGGAAGGCCGCGAAGGCTACTATCCCCGCGAGCTTTCCGGCGGGCAGCAGCAGCGTGTCGGCATCGGCCGGTCTCTGGCGGTCGAGCCCGAGGTCTGGTTCCTGGACGAGCCCTTCTCAGCGCTGGACCCCCTGATCCGCCGCGAAATGCAGGACGAATTCCTACGCCTGCAACGTATGCTTCATAAGACGATCGTCTTTATCACACATGATTTCGAAGAAGCCGTGCGCCTCGGGGACCGGATCGCGATCATGAAAGACGGTGTCGTGGTGCAACTCGGCACGCCCGAGGACCTGGTGATGAGCCCGGCGGACGATTATGTCGCCCAGTTCACGAAGGAAGCGCCACGTGGGAAGCTGGTGCGGGCCCGCACGATCATGCGTCCTATCAACGGCCAAACCCCGCCGGCACAAAGCGTTACGGCGGACGCGGTCATCAACGACATTGGCCCGCTGGTCTTGGGCGAAGGCCGGGAGGTCACGGTCCTGGACGAAGGCAAACAGCCCGTCGGCATCGTCACGCGCGACGATGTTCTGGAGCAGCTCTTCGGCAAGCCCGCGGCCTAACGCCGGGTTTTTCAACACAACAGCTATCGGAAGAGCGAGGTACCTGAAGTGTCTGTTCAGTCTGCCATACTCCCGATCAAAGCGACCCGGACCGTCGAGCCGGCACTCTGGCTGTTCCAACAGGGTCTGGAGCGCTACCCCGTGCAGGGCGGCGGCTCGGTCACGCTGGAACTGCAGACCGGGGATGAACTGACGGTCACCGATCTGGAAGGCCAGCAGGCTTGCGAAGTCGTCGTCTTCTCACCGGAAGGACGACCGGACCCCGGCGCTTTGGGTGAGCAGGGGGACGGTTCCGCGGAAGGGCTGATAGCCATAGCGGCTTCCCGCAAGGAATCCGCACGCCAAGTCAAGATGGCTCTGGAAAGGCGCGGCGTCGATTTCTCGAAGGCGGAAGCGATCCGACTATTCGGCGGCAGTTCCCAGGCGGGCGCGAGTGCGAGTTTTGTTGCCGCGCGGGATTGTATTCTGGTCGTAGCCGCGCCGGGCGAGGACATGCAGCCGGACGAGCAGGCGCCACCGACGGATCTTTCGGTGACGGTCAAACGCGCGCGGCGGTCCAACGAGCCCGTGGAATACCTTCCGGACCCGCTTGCCGATCCGCGGCTTGACTTCCGCATCGATCGGGCAACGGCGCAGGCCTACGAGGTGAAGGCCGGAGAGTTCATCCAGATCATCGATGTAGCGGGCCGGCAGTGTTCTGACTTCCTGGCCTTCAATCAGCGGCAACTGGACCAGGGGATCGAGCGGGGGCTCGATGCGACGACCACGCGAACATTGATGGGGGCGGCTTATCCCGGCCCCGGCCTCCACTCGAAGTTCTTCGATGCGGACATGCAGCCACTGTTGGAGGTTGTCCGCGATACGGTCGGACGCCACGATACCTTGGGGCTGGCCTGCACCGCCAAGTACTACGAAGACATGGGTTATCCGGGCCATGTGAATTGCTCGGAGAACTTCAACGGTGCCCTGACCCCGCGCGGCGTGACGGCACGCAAAGGCTGGCCGGCAATCAACTTGTTCTTCAACACCGGGATCGACGAGACCAATACGCTGTTCTTCCATGAGCCCTGGTCCCGCCCCGGCGACTATGTGCTGATGCAGGCGGCCACGGATATGACCTGCGCCTCGTCGGCTTGTCCCTGCGACGTCGATCCGGCGAACGGCTGGCTGCCGACGGACGTTCACGTCCGCGTCTACCCCAAAGAGAATGTCTTCTCCAAAGCGATAGCGATCCGCATGACTCCTGACGCAGAACCCAAACTGACCCGCGAGACGGGTTTTCATCCCCGCGTGTCCGCATTGACCCGGGACCTGACGGAATACCGCGGCTTCTGGTTGGCCAACAGTTATCGCGACTATGGCGCGATCGACGAGTATTGGGCCTGCCGGGAAAAGGCCATCGTCATGGACCTCTCCGCGCTACGGAAGTTCGAGGTCGTCGGCCCGGATTCGGAAGCCTTGCTACAGCATTGCCTGACCCGGAACGTCCGGCGGCTTTCCGTCGGGCAGGTGTCTTATTCCGCCATGTGTTACGAAAACGGCGGCATGATCGACGACGGAACGGTGCTGCGGCTGGGCGACGACAATTTCCGCTGGATCTGCGGCGACGACTACAGCGGCGTCTGGCTGCGCGAGCAGGCCGAGCGGTTGGGGCTCAAAGCCTGGGTGCGCTCCTCAACCGATCAGCTTCACAACCTCTCGGTCCAGGGACCCAAAAGCCGCGAGATCCTGAAGCAGGTCATATGGACACCGCCCGCCCAGCCCACCGTCGAGGAACTCGGCTGGTTCCGCTTCACCATCGGCCGCCTCGGCGATTTGAACGGCCCGGCCGTCGTCGTGTCCCGTACCGGATACACCGGCGAACTGGGTTACGAAGTCTGGTGCCATCCCAAGGATGCGGTTCAGATTTGGGACGCGATCTGGGACGCGGGGCAGCCGCACGATCTCGCGCCGCTTGGCCTGGCGGGCCTGGACATGCTGCGCATCGAGGCCGGATTGATCTTCGCGGGCTACGAGTTTAACGATCAACTCGACCCCTTCGAGGCCGGTATCGGTTTCACGGTGCCACTGAAGTCCAAGGAAGACGACTTCATCGGCCGGAACGCCCTGCTGGAACGCAAAGAGCATCCGCAACGTAAGCTGGTCGGCTTGGAACTCGACGGCAACGAAGTGGCGGCCCCCGGCGATTGCGTCCACATCGGACGAGCTCAGGTCGGTGTCGTGACCAGTGCGACACGCTCACCGATCCTCAAGAAGAGCATCGCGCTCTGCCGTATGGACCTGCCTCACACAGAACTCGGCACCGAGGTGGAAGTGGGCCGGATCGACGGGCACCAACTGCGTCTACCGGCGAAAGTCGTCCCATTCCCCTTCTACGATCCTGAAAAGACCCGCGTCAGGGCGTAGAGGCGAAGCCTTCTAGGACCGTTCCGGCCTAAGAGCGCTCAGGGGGCTCGCTGTCGCGTTCGGCGGTCACCTGCATGAAGGGGCTGGCAGGCCAGCTCGCATCCCATTTCTCCAGGGCCAGGGTGGCGCGGGCGCGCTCGCTGTCCTGCTGGATCTGTGCCTTCAGCGCCTCCAGGCCGTCGAACTTCTGCTCCGGCCTGATGTAGTCGACCAAGGCCACCCGCAAATGCTGTCCGTAAAGGTCCTCGTCGAAATCGAAGAGGTGAACTTCCAGCACCACCTGTGTGCCGTCGACGGTGGGCCGGTTGCCGAAATTGGCGACCCCGGAATGCCAGACGGTGCCCGCGCCCCGGTCAATGCCGGCGCGGACGGCGTAGACTCCGAAGGCCGGCAGAACAGTCTCTCCGATATCGATGTTGGCGGTGGGAAAGCCGATGGTCCGACCGCGCTGCGCGCCGGTCTGGACGCGTCCCTCTATCTCCCAGTAGCGGCCCAGCAACAGAGCGGCCCGTGTCGGATTGCCGGAGCGCAGATAATCCCGCACCAGCGTCGAGGAATAGATCTCGGCCTGGGAATTGGTCACCAACTTGACGCCGGAGACGCCGAAACCGTTCTCCCGGCCCTTGTGCTCGAGAAAGGCGATGTCGCCCTGCCGTCCCTTGCCGAACTGGAAGTTGTCGCCGATCACGACATGGCGGGCGCCCAGGCCCTTCGCCAGCACGTCCACGGCGAACTCCTCCGCCGTCAGGGCGGAGAGGATCTCGTCGAAGGTGAGAACGAACAGAAGATCGATCTCCAGGGCCTCAAGAAGTCGGGCCTTGATACGGAATGGGGTAAGGCGGAAGGGGCGGGAATCGCGACCGAAGAAGCTGCGCGGATGCGGTTCGAACGTCAGAACCCCCAGCGGAGCCTCGAGTTCCCGCGCCAGACGGTGAGCCTTGTTGATGACCTCCTGATGGCCGCGGTGGACACCGTCGAAATTGCCGATGGCTACGACAGCACCGCGCGCCTCGGGCGGCAGGTCGCTGTAATGTCTAAAGACGCGCATGTTGGCTGAGGTGCTCCCGGCAGTCAGTTGCTCATCTTATCAATTCTCTAGAACCCAGCCTCTAGAGGCATTTCAGCTATCGGGTCAAGGGGCCAGGAGGTCAAGGGCAGTGCCGCCTCACTCAACATCCAGAGTGCAGTAGCGGCCGCGATGGAAAACGAGGGGGCGCCCCTCGCTCTGGCTGAAGAGCTTCAGGACCTCGCCGACGAAGATCATGTGATCGCCGCCGTCATAGGTGTTACGGATCCCGCATTCGAAGCTGGCCAGACAGTCCTCCAGGATCGGACAGCCGGAATCCCAGACGCTGTGCTCGATACCGGCCCACTTGTCGCCGAGAGAGACGGCGAAGCGGTTGGACAGTTCCTCCTGCCCCTCGCGGAGGACGTTGACCGCGAAATGCCTGTAGTTGGTGAAGGCAGCGAGGCTGTAGGCGCTCTTGTCCAGACTGAAGAGGATCAGCGGTGGGTCCTTCGAAACCCAGTTGAAGGAGCTGGCGGTCAGACCGACGGGGTCGCCGTCGTGATCGACCGTGGTGATGATCGTCACGCCCGTAGCGAAATTGCCGAGTGCACCGCGAAATTCACGTGTGTCGATGGGCTTGCTCATGTCCGTCAACCGTCGTCAGTTCCCCGGTAAAGCCTGCCCGGCAAGCGGGGATTCCGGAGCGCGCCTCTTCAGGACACCGGACTCTTCAATAACCCGGGCGATGGCCTCGGGTTTTTGCTGGGGCGCCATGATATGAACCCCCGCCACCCCCGGCATGTCCTCATAGGTCTGGATCAACTCCGCACAAATGGCGCGGCCTTCGGCTACGGGGTCGGCGGCGGCCTCCATGCGCGCGATGACGGACTCGGGCACCGTCACCCCATGCAGGTTCTCATTCATCCAGCGCGCGGAGCGCACGCTGGCAATCGGCCCGACGCCAAGCAGAATATGGAGACGCTCCGTCAGGCCCGCATCGCTCAAACGACCGATATAGCGACGGGCCACCTCAACATCGTAGCAGAACTGGGTCTGGACGAAGTCGGCGCCGGCATCCGCTTTGGCCAGCAAGCCTTGCGGCTGCCAATCCGGCGGCGGATCGAAGGGGGTGTCGGCGGCACCGATAAAGAGGGCAGGGGGCGGATCGATCGCCCGGCCCGACGGCAGGTTGCCACCGTCTCGCATGTCGCGCGCCAGTGTCATCACACCGCGCGAGTCTAGATCGTGGACAGGTTTCGCATTGGGCTGATCCCCGCTCTGCGGGTCGTCGCCGTGCAGAATCAGGATGTTTCCGATGCCCTGGGCGGCCGCGCCGAGCAGATCCCCGATCAGGGCGATCCGGTTGCGGTCGCGGCAGGCAATCTGAACGACCGGATCATGGCCTGCTTCGGCGAGAATGGCGCCGGCGGCAAAGCTGGACATCGTGGCGCGCGCGCCGGCGGCGTCCGTGACATTCACTGAGTCAACCCGCCCGTACAGGGGCGCGGCGAGGTCGAGCAAGCGCTGCGCCCCCGCGGAGAGAGGCGGGATGACTTCGGCGGTCAAGGCAAAGCCGCGGCCGGCCAGTGTGTTCGAAAGCGTGGTCATACAGGCAAAGGCCCCATTGTTCCGAGGCCCTGGCCCCGCGTCGCACTCAATTCCCCTCGATCTTCGCCTGAACGGCCCCCGGTTCCAAGGAGTCCAGGTAGACCTGGGGATTGGTCAGCATGTCCTCGATGCGCGTCAGAAAACCCTGTGCGACGGTGGATTCGAAGTCCATTTCGCGAAAGATCCGGCGTAGCACGGAACTGCCGTCCTGGAACTTCTGCATGTGGGCGACCGTTTCCCGCGCCAGACCTTCGCCGATCTTCCAATCCTCCGCATAGACGCCACTGTCCTGCGGCACGTCCCAATAGCCCCATAATCCTTCGGAATCGAGGGTGACCGTGGGGAACTTCAACCATTCCTGGTTCCACCACTCGGTGCTTTCCTCGGTCGCTTCAACTGCGGCGCTATAGAGTTCGCCGGCTTCCGTGTCCGTACCCTGGTTGTCGTTGCTATGTCCCATGGCTATGTCCCATGATTCATTCGCCGCCCCAGCCGCCTTCATACCTCTTGACGTGGGGGCGGTGCTCCCAATTGGCTTGGCCAACTACTCATATCATGCTTTGACGGTCCACACCTTACCCTTGTGAAATACCGTACCGGTCCGGCGCTAGGTTCTCGTAGGCGCCGCGGTAGTACATCAAGGGCTTGGCGTCCGCGCGGGCGTGGAAATCAAGCACCTCGCCAACCACAATCAGGTGGCTGCCGCCATCGTAGGCATTGCGCACCTGACATTCGAAAGAAGCGACACAGCCCGGCAGGACCGGGCAGTCCGAGTGCTGCCCGGTGGAATGCTCGACCCCGCGCCACTTGTCGCTTGAGGTCGCGGCAAACCGCTGGGCCAGGTCGCTCTGATCCTCACCCAGGATGTTCACGGCAAAGCGTCGATGATCCTGAAGGGCCCCTAGGCTGTAGGCGCTGCGTGCCAGGCTGAAGAGAACCAGGGGCGGGTTGAGCGAGACGGAGTTAAAGGAATTCGCCGTCACACCCACGGGGTCGCCATTTGACGCACGGGTCGTGACCACTGTCACCCCTGTGGCAAAGCATCCGAGAGCGTTTTCAAAATCTTCCCTGCCAAAGCTCATCTAAAAACTCAGATACCTGTCCGATAACCGATCCGCGGCGGCTTGCGGGCGCATTTGACCCCGATTTGTCGCCGGAGACAATCACTGCCTAAACGAGAAAAGATCAAGCGGGACAATGAGAAAGGCCGCTCTCCGGAGAGAGCGGCCCTTCGAGAATAGCGACCGGGCGGCGCCCGGCTATTCAGTCTTCGGTCTGAAGATAGCTCTCCAGGGAATCGTCCATGGCATCGATCCACGGCGTATGGTGCTTGGGCGACATGTTGCCGGTCATCAGGGACCGGTAGGCATTGTTGCGGAAGCCCATGATGTCCTCCTCCTTGTGGTGTTCCCACTCAAAGAAGGTCTTGTTCACACCGTCGATATCGAAGCTCGGATAGTCCGTCGCGTCGATCAGCTCCTGCACGTAGTCGCCCTGGAACACGATCTGATCTTCCGGACCGGCCAGTTTCTCCTCGCGCGCCCGCCAGGCCATGCTGTCCTTCGTCATCTCCGCCTTGGAGCCGGGAAGGTCGATCTTGCCTAGGATGACATCGCGGGCATACCAAGCCTGTGCGTCGAACATGTTGAACGTATAGAACTGGTCCTGCATGCCGAGATACATAAGCTTCGGATTGGATTCCCAGAAAATCCCCTTGTAGAGATCTAGCGGCCACATGCGGTTGGCGGTCTTGAGCCGCAAGTCGTCCGGCAGGAAGGGGAAGTGATGCAGATATCCCGTGCAAAGGATGATCGCATCGACCTCTTTCGAGGTGCCGTCCTTGAAATAGGCCGTCTTGTTCCGGACTTTCGTCAACAGCGGCACTTCTTCCCAGTTGTCCGGCCAGTGGAAGCCCATCGGCGCCGTGCGGTGACTCACCGTGACCGATTTGCAGCCATATTTGTAGCACTGGGACCCGATGTCTTCGGCCGAATAGCTGGTGCCGATGATCAAAATGTCCTTGTCCACGAACTCCATGGCATCGCGGAAATCATGAGCGTGAAGAACGCGGCCGTTGAAAGAGCTAAAGCCTTCGAAGTGCGGAACATTCGGCGTCGAGAAATGCCCTGAGGCAACCACCACCCAATCGAATTCCTCTTCGTATTCGTGATCCTTGGTGAGCTCGTGCGCAATCACCGTGAACTTTCCGGTATCCTCGGAGTAGGAGACGTGACGCACGGGTGTGTGGAAGCGGATCCAATCGCGGACGCCTGCCTTTTCGACACGGCCTTTGATGTAGTCCCAAAGCACAGCACGCGGCGGATAGGATGCGATGGGCTTTCCGAAGTGTTCCTCGAAGGTGTAATCCGCAAACTCCAGGCATTCTTTCGGGCCGTTGGACCACAAGTAGCGGTACATGCTGCAATGAACCGGCTCGCCATATTCATCGAGACCGGTGCGCCATGTGTAGTTCCAAAGGCCGCCCCAATCTTCCTGCCGTTCAAAGCAGACGATTTCCGGAATCTCGGCGCCCTTGCTGGCAGCAGATTGAAACGCCCGAAGCTGCGCAAGGCCCGAAGGACCCGCGCCGATGACTGCGACACGCTGTTTCGTTCCCATGATCTGACCTGTTTTCCCCTGTTCGCGATAATTCGCTTTACTTAACTGGCACGATGTTAGTCCAAGCAACCACTCAGGCACAAGCTTTCATACCAATTTTACGAGCAATCGTACCAATCACGGACCATTCAATGAATTTTAGACTGTAATGGATTGATGAAAGGTCTGATCCGGTCTAAGCTTCCGTCTTCAATGCCAACAATACCAAGAATGGATCAGGGGGTAGAAATGTCTGAGAAATTCCTGCGTAGGCCGATATCACGTCGGCGTTTCTTGGGGACGACGGCAGCTGGCGTGGCGCTGGCTTCGACGTCTCTTCCGCGGACGTCCTTTGCAGATGAAACGGTCAAAATTGGTTTTCTCGCACCCTTGACGGGTGAAGTTGCGGCCTGGGGCCTGCCTGGCCTCTACGGCTGCGAGATCTGGGCCGAGAACGTGAACGCCGCCGGCGGCATCAAGATCGGCGGCAAGTCCCACAAGGTTGAGTTCGTTTCCTACGACAACGAATACGCGCCGGATAAGGCAAGAACCGGTGCGCAGAAACTGATCAACGAAGACGGCGTCAAGTTCATCATGATGCTGGGCGGCGACACCATGCCGCCGGTTCAGGAAATTGCCAATCGCTCCAAAATGCTGGTTTCGACTCTTCTGCCGAGCGACCTGACACCGGATACGCCTTATCTGATCGCACCCTGTGAAGTGCATCCGATTTACAATGTGACCGGCGTGGACTGGCTGAAAGAGAACAAGCCGGACCTAAAGACCGCTGTGGTTTGCGCACAGGACGATGCCCTGGGGCGTCCTTCGGTTGCCACCTATCTTGCCGCATTCGACGCGGCAGGGATCGAAGTCGTGGACGATCCTCTGTTCTTCGATATCAGCACCACCGATTTCGCACCGGTAATGACATCGCTGCTGGCGAAGAATCCGGACGTGCTGTGCCTCGACACCTGCTATTCCGACTTTGTCCATCCGCTGATGGAGCAAGCCTTCCTGCAGGGGTACAAAGGCCAGATCATTTCCTGCACGGCGGATTTCTACGACCAGATCATCGCGAAGACCTCTAAAGAGTTCGTGGAAGGGACGATCTTCCAGTTCCCCGATTTCGACGATCAGGCGCTCAACGACTCCCGCGTCAACTTCACGGATCCCAACGCCTTCTTCGAGACTTACAACAAGAGGTGGCCGGGTGAGTGGGGTGCGGTGTCCTGGGAGTACGCTTCCATCATGGATCTTTGGAAAGACGCCGCCGAGAAGGCAGGCAGCGTCGAACCGATGGACGTACTGGCCGCGATGAAAGACGGCGGAACCGGCCTCCACGCCTTTGGCGAAGCCAAGTGGTGGGGCAAGGAACTGTTCGGTATCGACAACGCGCTGGTCGGCAACTGGCCGGTGGTTGCGATCGAGAACGGCAAGGCCGTGATCAAGGAGTACCGCTCCATTCCCGACTGGTGGGACAAGAACAGCGCGACCATGATCAAGCACATGGAAGCGATGGGAGAGATGTACTACCAGCGCGGCTAAGTGTCGTTGCCGGTCGTTCATTCTTGCCCCTCGGTCTTGAGTAAGTCTTGGCGGCTGGAGCTTGCGCCGTTACGCGCGCCGGTTCCGGCCGCCGAAACTACTCGACACAACGAACTCTAAATCACGATAGTCTGTGCTTTGGAATGGTAGAACTGCTTCTGCAAACCAGCGTGAATGCACTCTACGCCGCCAGCTACATGGCTCTGATCGCCGTGGGCTTGGTGATGATCTTCGGCGTCATGGGCGTGATCAACTTTGCCCATGGTGAGCTTTACATGCTGGGCGCCTATGCCGTGGTCTATTTTTATGCTGACACCCAGCTACCGTTTTTCGTGGCGGTCGGCATCGGTCTGATCTTCGTCGGGGCTGTCGGGATAGCGATGGAGTACACGCTGTTCCGCCCGCTGCGGGAAAATCCATTGGGTGGCCTGATCGCTTCGATCGGGTTGCTGCTCATTCTTCAGGCTCTGGTCGTCATGGGTTTTGGCGTGCGGATGGAGCACATAACGCCGCCCTATCAGGTTGCCGTGCCCGTCTTTGGGATGGAGGGCGTCACCATTCCTCTGCAGCGCCTATTCGTGATCATTGCATCGGTAGTGCTGCTGTCCTGCCTTGGCATCTTTCTGCGCAAGACCCGGTTCGGTTGGGCTCTGCGTGCCTGTGCCCAGGACAAAGAGGCGGCGGCACTGCAGGGCATTTCCATCAACAAGACAGCTCGATTGGCTATGTTCATCGGCGCGGCCCTGGCCGGCACGGCAGGAGCGCTGACGGCACCGTTGGTGCGCACCTATCCCTACATGGGTCATTCGGTCATCGTTACCGCGTTCATCGTCATCATCGTCGGCGGCATCGGCAGCCTGGAAGGCGCCGTCGTCGCTGCCATGCTTTACGCCTTCGTGCATACCTTTGTGACGACCTTCGTCGGCGGGGTGGCCGCGGATATCGTCGGCCTCCTCCTCATGCTGCTGGTCCTGATCGTCAGGCCGACAGGACTGTTCGGGGTCAAGGAACGTGCCTAAGTCCACCTCATCGCGACCGCGATCCATCGCCTCGCTGGTCGGGATCTATGCTGTACTGATCGCGATCCCGCATGTTCTGAGTTTCTCTCAGAAGGAAGTTGCGGTCTTCCTCGTCATCAACGTGCTGATCGTCACGAGCTATCGTCTGCTGACGCTGACCGGCGAATGGTCGTTGGGACATATCGTCATTACCGGCTGCGGCGCCTATTCAAGCGCTCTGTTGGCAAAGAAGCTCGGCGTCCCGGTTCCGATCTCGATGCTGCTCGGCGCCTGTACCGCCGGCTTTGTCGCCTACCTCCTCAGCTTCCCGCTCTTTCGAATGAAGGGATTCTATTTTTTGATCGGGTCCTTCGCGGCAGGCGAAGTGATCCGCCTGCTGTGGAAAGAGTTCAGAATTCCCTTCGGCGGACCAAAGGGCTTGAAATCGATTCCGGGTATAGAGGACATCCAACTCGGTGAGTTCAGCATTCAGTTCTGGGAGCCCCTGACCTATTACTATTTCGCCCTGTTCATCGTCTCCATATCTCTCCTGGTGCTTCACCGTATTGAAAACTCGCGCCTGGGGCTGACCTTCCATGCCGTCCACTGGCAGGACCAACTGGCGGAGTCCGTCGGTGTGAACACGGCGCGCTACCGGACACTGGCCCTCGTCATCGCGTCCTTCTTCGCGGGACTGGGCGGCGCACTGTTGGGTCATTATCTCGGCACTGTGAATCCGAACATCTTCGATGTGGAACAAATGGTCTTTGTCCTCATCTGGGTCATCGTCGGCGGCACCGCCACGTTCTATGGACCGATCCTCGGGGTCGTCGTCCTCACGGTCATCAACGAGGTGATCCTCCGCGAGCTCGGCGTCGATCAGGCCCGGCCATTGATCTATGGCGCGCTCCTGATCGCCAGTATTCTGTTCCTTCCCAAAGGTTTGGAGTCGCTGGTCCCCACTGTTCGGCAGCTCATTTCGAAGCGCGGCGAGGGCACGCCGGACTCCGCGGCTACGACAGGCGCGAAGTAGAGCGACTAAGCGATAAGAAAAACGGCCGCCAATAGTTTGCGGAGATCGTTGAATCCTTCGGGGCGCTCACTGTTCCAGCGCGCCAAGCGTTCGCTCGTCTGTTCCTGAGGCCTCGGCGCCTCGGTCCAGTGGGCGTGGATGAAGGCCCGGCCCTCCCCGGCAAGTGAGAGGTAACGTTCCCGGGAAAAGTGGTAGTACTGGCCGGGATAGCGGGTCTCCAGCCGGAAGTGGTAGAGGGAACTGCGCGACCGTCGCTCGGGCTTCAGCGCTGTCACCCACGCTTCCGAGGCGTCCCAGACCCGAAGCGCTTCATCCAGCAGCGCGGAGGCGTCCTTTCCGTTTCTCTTGAGAGCCGAAGCATGATTGGTGAGGGACGTGGCAAGGCGTGGGTCGTTTGCCGCGAAGGTCTCCCGGGCCAAGTTCAGCGCTTCGGCCCAGAGCTTCGACGCGCCCGCATCGTCGCCTTGCAACATCCGCAGCGCTGCGCGCTCCTGCTTTTTTTCCCAAGAGTATTCCTCGGGCCGCCAGCCCGCCTGCAGCAGGGCCGGGAGCGGCAGATCTTCAGGCGCCGAGGTAGGCTCGTTTGACATGCTCGTTCTCATGGAGGTCCTCGGCCTGCCCGGCGAGCGAGACACGGCCGACCTCCATCACGTAGGCGAAATTCGCGAGACGCAGGGCGAGTTCCGCGTTCTGCTCGACCAGAACCACGGGAACGCCTTTGCGGTTGATGTCTAAAATGATTCCGGCGATTTCCTGCACGATGACCGGTGCCAAACCCATCGAGGGCTCGTCGAGCAGCAGCATCCTGGGGTCGGCCATGAGCGCTCGACCGATGGCCACCATCTGCTGCTCGCCGCCTGACAGTGTCTTGGCCCACTGTTTTCTACGCTCCCGTAGCCGCGGGAATGTGTTGAAGACGTACTCCAGGTCATTGGCGATGGCGCCTTTGTCTCTGCGCAGAAAGGCGCCGGTTCGCAGGTTTTCCTCGACCGAAAGATCGGGAAACACGCGTCGTCCTTCCGGGACATGAGCGATGCCACGGGAAACGACTCTATCCGCCGGCATCCCGTCAATCCTCTCGCCGTCGAAATGGATTTCACCGGAAGTCAGGGGGACCAGGCCGGATATGGCACGCAGCGTGGTGGACTTTCCGGCACCGTTCGCACCGATAATCGTCACTATGCCGCCCTCAGGTATTTCCATGGAAATACCCTTCAGGGCCGCCACCTTGTTGTAGTGCACCGTGGCGTCGTTAATGCGCAGCAACATGTTCCGGGGTTCCCAGGTAGGCTTCGATGACTTCGGAGTTGTTACGGATTTCTTCCGGCGAACCTTCGGCGAGCAGCCGCCCGAAATTCAGTACGGTGATTCGGTCGCACAGGCCCATAACCGCCTGCATGTCATGTTCGACCAGCAGCATGGTGACGTCCTGATCCCGTACTTTTCGAATGAGCTCCATCATATGATGGGTTTCTTCCGGATTCATGCCGGTGAAAGGCTCGTCGAGCAGCAACAGCTTCGGGTCGGCGGCCAGAGCGACGGCGATCCCGAGAGTCCGCTGATGGCCGTGCGGCAGGTTCATGGTGACCTCTTCCGCGCGGTCCTCCAGATCGAAAAAAGCGAGGATCTCGTCAGCCTTGCTGCGGGCGGCCCTTTCCTCTGCCTGATCCCTTCCGAGGACCCGGCTGACGAAACCGGCTTTGGCATGCAGATGGCATCCGACAAGGACGTTCTGCATTACCGTGAATTCCTGAAACAGGGTCGTTCCCTGGAATGTCCGCACCAGCCCCAGTGCCGCGATCGCGCTGGTCTTCAAGCCGGAGATATCCTGGCCGTTGTACAGAACCTTCCCCGAAGAGGGCGCGTAGAAGCCACTGATAACGTTGAAAGTCGTCGTCTTTCCCGCACCATTCGGGCCGATGAGCCCGTGGATCGTTCCGCCTTCAATCCTCATGGAAAGGTTGTCAACGGCGGTCAGGCCGCCGAACCGGCGTGAAAGATTCTGCGTCTCGAGAATGGGCATCCCTGTCGGTCTCGGTTCTTTTTTGATTTGCTTGGACTTCGTGGTGGGGAGAGTTTAGCAGCTCTCCCTGAAATTGGGAGAGAATTACCGCCCAATTTCCCTATTTGCATCAAATCGGTCTGGTTTTGGTCTCATATGGTCAAAGGGTTTTGGCCCAAGCCGCTCTTTGCGCGGGCTGGGAATGGCATCGCTCTTGAGACTGAGCCAACAATGCGGAAAAGCGGCAAGAAGGTACGCCGAGCACCTTCATGCCGCCTAGCAGGACTATTGGGGACCACCGCGTGATCCGAAAATGATCCAGATGACAAACCGGGTGGAGGCATTGCGCGCCTGTGAAGGCAGCTCTGCCGCGCGACCCGAACCGGCAACGCCTGAAAGGGCTAACTGACGGAAACGCCGACCGCGATGAGAATGGCAAAGAGACCGACGAGAACAATCCAAGGGTTCTTTTTAAGAAATGCCATGACGCAAAACTCTCCCGTTCGCAAACCCGGTGCTACCGGATCGCGTGCTGATACAAATTGTGAATCGCAGCTTTTGATTGACCTTGAGCTTTTTACATTTTTTCTATGGAGTAAATAACCATCTGCACCCACAGGATAAATTTTGTGGAGTATTCACAGTCGTTACGAAACTGATTGTGAAATATGAAAAGGCTGAAGTGCTGTCCTCGTCCATCTTTCGGTCAGGATGATGATTTCCAAGCGAAAGAGCCCAAAAGAGGCCTTCAATTTCTCAGGGCGAAGAAGAGATGCGAATTCCCCGGGCGCCGGGCGTTGCCTCATGCCTCGGATCGGCCTAAAACAGGCTTTGTAGCCTTCATAATCGAAGAGACCCCAAAGGCTGTTGGGCTGGGATTTTTCGGCATGAGTTTTCAAGTGCGCCGCATGGAAGTTGCGGACGCGGAATCCTACCGCACTATTCGACTGGAGGCATTGAAACGCCACCCGGAGGCCTTTCAAGCGACCTATGAGAGATCGGCTGAACTGACCCTCGATGCTTTCGCAAAGCGGCTCGAACGCTACATTCTGTTCGGCGGTTTCGTGGACGGCGAACTCGCCGGCATGGTGGGTCTGTATCCGATGAAAAATCCGCGGATCGCCCACAAGGCCATCCTCTGGGGGCTTTATGTCGGAGACAAGGGACGCGGCCTCGGTCTGGGGGCTGCCCTTGTGGAAGCCGCGCTGGGCCACGCGCGCGAGCACTGCAAACAGGTGCTGTTATCCGTAATCACGGAAAACCAGACGGCGATCGGTTTCTTTCAGAAACAAGGCTTCGAATGCTATGGGACGGAGCCTCGGGCACTGTTGATCGACGGCAAGTTCTATGACGAAGAGTTCTTCATCAAGTTCCTGGATTAACAGGAATTTCGCGACGCCGACTGGTTAAGCCAGGTCTTTTGGCCGCACAAAGCGCACCAGAACGCCATCGCCTTCGCGAACCTCGGTCCAATCCTCAACATCGAAAGAAATCTCCGCCAGCGCGGCCGTTGGGAATTTCGCGTCCATTTGGTCCAAGTCCGCCTCCGGCCCGGACCCGCAAAGCCGCAGGGCGAAGTTTTCCATGCCGGGATTGTGTCCAATCATAAGGACTGTCTTCGCTTCGCTTGGGGCGCGGCGCAAGGTCTGTAGAAACCGGCTTGGCGTAGCGAGGTAGAGGCTCCTGAGCTGGCGCACCTCGCCCTGCGAAGCAAGTTTCTCCGAGACAGCCTCCCAGGTTTGACGCGCCCGCACCGCGGAGGAACAGAGCACCAGATCCGGGACCAGTTTCTTGCGCCGCATGAAGTTGCCCATCACGGGCGCGGCGCGCTGCCCACGAGGCGCGAGTGGCCGGTCAAAGTCATCGAGCGTGGGGTCGTCCCAACTCGACTTCGCGTGGCGGAGGAGAAGAAGTCGGCGCATGATCGGTCGATACTACGCCGTGGCGAGCGCTCAGCAAGCCTCGGTCAGGCCGATCACATCCTCCTCGCACTCGCCAAGGAGCTTCTTGCCACCCAGGCTGGCGCCGATCAGATGGGCCCGGATCGCGATGGCCGCATTGTCCGCTTCGAGACGCACCGGCAGTTTTCGCCCACCAGGAGACAGTGCCGCCACGTAGACCGAGACACCGTCGAAGGTCCGGTCCTGCCGCTTCTTGTCCTTCCAGAAGCCGGCTGTTTGTTTCAGCGCCACCTGACACCGCAGCGCGGGCCCGGCGTAAGGCGCGTAGCTGCTCGACTCTAGGGTGCGCATGCCCTCTGCCTTGCTGACCAGGTCGTAGCGCCGTCGGCCATCGAAAATCGGAATCTCCGCCCGACAGTCCTCGCCACCCTGTGAGCTTTCAAGAAGGGCGAGCAGGCCACTCAAGGGATCGAGGGTGCCTAACGTTTCTGCGTCCGGGACAGGGTCCCGCTCGTCTTCTTCCGGCGGCGGCTCTACAGCGGCGGCAATCCGGCCGTCCGACTCGTAATGCAACGAGACTCGGCGCAGGGGGTTGTCTTCCCAGGCCGTGATGTTGCGGAACTCCTTCGGCCGGATGCTTGGCCCCTCCGCCTGGCCGGCGCTCTGAGCCACCATGGAGAAGGTCACCAGCCGGGCCAGAAAGCCGCTGCTTTGGGCATCGAACTCGATTTCGTAGATCTCCGCGTCGCGTTCGAGCTGGACATTGAAGTCAATCGCCCTGAGGCCGCCCGCATAAAGCGCGTAGCGGAGCTTCAGCGGCTCGCTATCGGCGGCGAAAGAGGGACCCGGCAGGGATGCCGCGGACAGGAGCAGCACGCTGCAGAACCATCCCGCCGAAGCCACACCGAAAATCCCGCGCTGAATCATCGCTCCCTCGCCACTGCGCCGTTCTGGTCAACCCAAGCCTGCTGAGGAAAGTTTGGGGCAATCCCTGGCAAGGTCAAGCACCAGAGCGTAGTCAAGCGTCCAAGGTGGTCAATTGAGGCGATTGGTGTAACTGATTTCCACCTTGGCTTCGTCGGGATCGACTTCGTGCAGATCATTCTTCGGAACCGGCATGACCAACGGCGGGGAGACGGCGTAGGATCCCACATTCCGCGTATAGCGAAGGAACTTACTTTCGCCCTCCTCGATGACGACCTCGATTTCTTCGATTTGGTACAGAGGTACGCCCAGCACGCTCTCCTTTATTGAGACCACATGCGTCCCCGCTGCGAGTCCAAAAGCGAAATAACCGTCAATCTTGAGACGCCCCCGGTTCTCCCCATTCACGTAGATATACGGGATATCCGGATCAGCGATTAGGTAGCTTGTGTGTGGCCGGTAGACGTACAGTATGCCCTCGTTCTCATTCGTCACGGCAACGGGCGCGTAAGCCGGACCACGCGCCGTGCAGGCGCCCAAAACAACGAGGACGAGCAGACTTGAAACGAAGCGCGCGGCAGTCATGGAAAGCCCTCCATAGAACGTTGATTCAACGCGTTATCTCGGCGACGGTAAGTTTCTGTCAACACTTCTAGGTTGGAAACCTTAAGGATTGACCAAAAGATTGAGTTCCAGCTTCTCTAACGCAGTTCGCCGGGATGGGGCATTGAAGGGAAGGGGCAGGGATGCTTTTCATGACGATCGAGCGCTTCAAAAACCGTGATGCAAAGGCGGCCTATCAACGCTTCCGGGAGCAGGGGCGGATGATGCCGGAGGGGCTCGGCTACGTCGGCAGTTGGGTGGAGGTGAATTTCGACCGCTGCTTCCAACTCATGGAATGCGACGATGCCCGTCTGCTTCAGGAGTGGGCGAACAACTGGTCGGACCTCGTGGAGTTCGAGTTTGTCCTGGTGGTTCCGAGCAAGGAAACCGCGGCCCTTTTCGAGCCGTGACAGGAAAGGGCAGACGGAGTGTCAAAGGCCCGCAAAGCAGTCTCCGTCTCCGAAGCGGTTCAACAACTCCAAGCGCTCGTCGTAGAGGAGGGGAGTGTGCTGCGCGTGCACACGTCGTTTCGGGCCGTGCGTCCCATCGAGGAGGGGACTTATGGTCTGATCGTGGCGCTTCGCCGGATCCTCGGGCTGAACGAACATTGGTCATGCCCCCGTGGACGGGGGACGATGCGCGCGCGAACCTAGTCGAGCAGCAGGGATAGGATCTCCGCGCTGCCTTCATCCATCATCATCATGTGGCTGTGGCGCGGCAGCCCGTGCTGTGCAAGATCGAACCAGGTTACACGGTCAACGCCGCTGTTGGTGTAAGCCCTGCAGCGGTGGATCATATCGCGCCAAAACTCATCGATGTCGATCCAATCCCCTACCACCAGATCGACGTCGAGTGATGTCCGTTTCGTCTCGGGATGCGGCAAACCCGATGGCTCCAGGGCGGTAACACGTTGGATGTTTTGCGCATGCTCGGCCGCGGCCGCAAAGACCACCTGCGCCCCCTGGCTGTGGCAGATGACGTGAGCCGTCCCAAGTTTCTTCAGAACCGCGCCGAAGGCGCGGGCCTGCGCGGGCAGGGTCGAGACCCATCGCGGCACGAATGAGCGGCAGAAGCCGTCGAAATGCACGGCCGGAAAGCGCTGCCCCGCGAAGGGCGTGCGCGTGGCAAAACCGGATGCGGGTCCGATGCGAAAGAGAGTCCAGGCTTCTTCGAGCGTGCGCACGACGGGCTCGCCGTCCCAGAGACCGGGATGCCAACCGGCCCGGCCCCGTTCGACGTTGTCGACCACATGGACCTCGTGTCCCCGGTCAAGCAGAAGATGGAGCCAGCCGGGGCGACCGTCGGGCGTCGTCTCCCACATGGCTCCGGTCATGCCGCCGCCATGGACCAGGAGGACCGGCGGATCGCTGTTGCGCCGTTGTTCCGGGACAAAGTACTGCACATAGGCCTGCTCGACCACGTGCGTCCCGTTGGGGTCGCGCTCGTAGGCTGTCGTCGGCGTAAACTGGATGCGCTCTGTCGGCTGCCCCCGAACCTCGACCGTGCGGCCGCCCACTGTATAGGACCCGAAGTCTCGAAACCTGTAGCTCATGCCGACCCCTATCTTGAGCGCGAAGTCAGAAGATATTCAAAGCGCGCGCGGTCGCTTTCCAATCCTGGAGACGGCCGGCGATCTCGGATGAGCCTTCTTTGGCGACGGCGTCTACAATAAGGTTGAGCGCGGCCGTGATTGCGACTGTCGATTCAAGGAACAGCCCGCTTCGCGTGCTGGCATGGATGACGAGGTCCGTGTGGTTCCTCGCCCAATGACACATCTCATCCGTCACGACCACCAGTGAGCGACCGGTCTCGTTGCATAACCTTGCCAGGACCGGGGCTTCGCGGGCGTAGGCGACCACATCGATGAGGATCAGGCACTCGTTTGTATCCTCGCCCTTGCTGTGTGGGGGCCTCAGCCACTCCGTCAGCATCCCGTCGTGCGCCGCGAGAAACCTCACGTCGCTGCGCGCCAACGCCAGGCGGCGCGCGCAATCCTCGGCAATTCCCCTCACGGTCTGAAACCCGGTGACATATACCCGGTCGGCGTCGGCCACGGCTCTGACCAGCCGATCCCATGTCGGCAGGGCGCATTGACGAAACACATCCCGGACAGCCTCGAGTTCGAGGTCCAGGACCTCCGAGAAGGGTTTTGGGACCTCGAGATTGGCGGATGCGACTTCCTTGAGAAGCTCGCGATTTGTGAGCTGGTTGCGGAGTTCCCGTTTCAGGCCCCGCATGCCCTCATAACCGAGGCGCCTCAGCAGGCGGCTGACGGTGACCTCGCTGACGCCGACCTTCTCCGCCAGCGATGCGCCCGTCTCAAAGCTCAGGTCGCCAACGTTCAGCCGCATGTACTGGGCAACTTGCGCCTCGAGGTTCGAAAGCTCGGGAAGGACAGCGTCAAGTTGCTCTTCGAGCGTCGGGAACCCGCTCTGCAGAAATGAGGAGAAACCTTCTTTCATCAGACTGATGCACCACCAATGTTAGAAATATTTCACGACTTGATTTAGACAGAAAGCTTACATACGATCAAGCTTACTAATTCAAGAACCTGGTCGAGGGCACGTATTTCCAGGCCGAAAAAGCGCAAACGTGGACAGTGGAGGAGTGAATCGAATGCACCAGAAGGGTATTGCGAAGTTCGTACGCGGATGCGTCAGCGCATCCGCCTTGTCTCTCGTTCTGGCCTTGGGGTCGGTGGCTGTTTCAGGCGACGCTCATGCCGAGGGAAAACTCAACATTTACAACTGGGGTGATTACATCAACCCCGATGTGCTCACCCGCTTCACCGAAGATACGGGCATCGAGGTCAAACTCGATACCTACGGCACCAACGAAGAACTGCTGGCAAAGATCCAGTCCGGCGCAACGGGCTACGACATCGTCTTCCCTTCGGTCCACATGCGCGACATCATGCAGAAGCTGGACCTGCTCCATGACGCCAAGGTGAACACCCTGAAGGGGTTTGAGAACATCGACCCCGCCAACAAGCGGTCCTTGGTTGATCCGGAAAGCTCGTTCTGTCTGCCTTATGCGTGGGGCGCGGTCGGCGTGTTCTACAACAAGGCCGAGGCCGGCGAGATCAATACATGGGACGACTTCTTCGCGCTTCCCGACAAGGGCAAGAAGATCACAATGCTGGACGACCTGCGCGAGACGATCGGCGTGGCCCTGATCAAAAACGGGTACTCCGTGAACTCGACGGATAGCGGAGAACTGAAAGAGGCCGAAGCCTGGCTGCTCGAACGCAAGGACAAGATTTCGGCCTTCTCCTACGACATCGTTTCCCTGGTGCAGTCGGGGGATATTGCCGCCGCTCACTGGTATGTCGGCGCCACACTGTACACGCTCGAAGAGCCGGACAAGCTCGGGTTCGTAATTCCCGAAGAGGGCGCAACGATGTACCAGGAGGACATCTGCGTTCTCAAGGATGCGCCCAACAAGGATAGCGCCATCAAATTCCTGGAGTTCTATATGCAGCCGGAAATCGCTGCGCTGAACACGCTCCAGCAGGTCAATGGAACGGCGAACATGCCGGCCCGCGAACTCCTGCCGGAGGAACTGAAGGCGAACCCGAACACCAACCCGTCACCTGAAGTCGTGTCCAAGCTGCAGATCTTCGAGGATTTGGGCAACGACCTGCGCAAGTACAATCGTGTCTGGACGAAAGTTAAGACTGCGCAGTGAATGACATGACGTCGATCGCCGAGGTCTCGGGCGCGGTAAAGCAATTCGCCGCGCCCGAAGGCGGGGTCATCAGGGCGTTGGACGGCCTGTCTCTGCAAATCCGGAACCAGCAATTCGTCACCCTGCTGGGCCCGTCCGGCTGCGGAAAAACTACCCTGTTGAAAGCGATCAGCGGCTTCGAGGATCTGGATGCCGGCGAGGTCAAGATAGCCGGGGTCGTCATGACAGGCGTTCCGCCGCACCGGCGCCCCGTCAACACGGTCTTTCAAAACTACGCCCTCTTTCCGCACCTGACGGTCGGCGACAATGTCGGCTACGGGCTCGATGTCGCGCGTGTCGCGCGCGACGAACGCGACCGGCGCGTCTATGAAGCATTGGAGCGTGTCGGCCTCGGCGGTTTCGACCGCCGCAAGCCGCGGCAGCTCTCGGGCGGGCAACAGCAGCGGGTCGCGCTGGCGCGCGCGATCATCAACCGGCCGAAACTTCTTCTGCTGGACGAACCGCTTTCCGCGCTCGACCGCAACCTGCGCCAATCCATGCAGTTGGAACTCAAGAGTCTGCAGCACGATCTCGGGATCTGCTTTCTGTTCGTGACTCACGATCAGGAGGAAGCCCTGACCATGTCCGATCAGGTTGTCGTACTTAACAAGGGGCGGATCGAGCAGATCGGGCCGCCGGAGGAACACTACTATCATCCCGCCAGCCGCTTCGTCGCCGAGTTCATCGGAGACGGCGCGCTGTTCAGCGGAAAGATCCAGAACACGACCGAAGATCCGGTCCTAGTGACCGAAGACGGCCTTTCCTTTCCCGTTGGAACAGCGGTTGGGATCGGCATCGGCGAGACGGCAACCATCCTCCTTCGCCCCGAGCACCTCGACGTTGCGCAGGACGCGCCCGACGGCTCCTACGGCGTGCTGGAGGCGACGTTGGAACAAGCCGTGTTTTACGGCGCGACGCGAAAGTACGTCTGCCGCTTGGCGAACGGGGCACCTATCACAGCAACGCCGGCAGGAACAGGGAACGGCACCCTCAGCAAGGCCGCGCCGGGCGACCGGCTGCGGCTCGCCTACCGCCGGGAAGATCCTCATCTGATACGTGAGGCCAACGATGGCGCGTAAAGGAGACGGCCGCCGCCTTGCCTTTTTGCTGAGCCCGGCCACGCTGTTCCTGGGAATCTTCTTTCTGGGACCGCTCGCCATCATGGTGGTCTACAGCTTCCTGGAGCCGGGGCTCTACGGCGGTGTCGAGTGGAACTTCTACCACTGGAGCTACGGCCGCATCCTCGGATGGGCAGATGGCGAGTGGGAAGATTTCGACCCGGTCTACATCGAAATCTTCCTGCGCTCCGTGCGGCTGGCCGCGACCAACGTGCTGATTACGCTGCTCATCTGCTACCCGGCGGCGCTGTGGGTCAGCAGCCTGCCCGCCCGGGTACGGACCTTCGTCGTGTTCATGATCACCCTGCCTTTCTTCGTCAGCCTCGTCGTCAGGCTGTTCTGCTGGGTGCTGATCCTTCGGCCAAGCGGATTCCTGAGCTCCACGTTGATGAGCTTGGGACTGATTTCCGAACCGATCGACATCATCTTTACGGAGACCGCGGTGCTGATCGGCATGGCCTATGTCCTGCTGCCGTTCATGTTTCTGCCGATCTATGCAAGCATCGAAAAACTCGATCATTCCTTGCTGCAGGCGTCGTCGGACCTCGGTGCCACCCCCCGACAGACTTTCCTCCGCGTGACCCTGCCGCTGACACGTCCGGGCATCGCAGCCGGCGCCGTGCTCGTGTTCATTCCCAGTTTAGGCAACTTCATCGTTCCCGATCTTCTCGGCGGGGCAAAAGTCGTCATGATCGGGAATCTTGTCGAGCAGCAGTTCCTCTCTGCCCGCAACTGGCCGTTCGGATCCGCTCTGTCCGTCATGATCATGCTTGTCATGTTCAGCCTGATCATCCTGTACCTGCGGCGGATCGGCCGCACGGAGGCCGGCCGATGAAAGCTCCCTGGACGAAGCGCTTGCTGAGCCTTCACGGCATCCTGTTTCTGGTTTTCGTCTACGCGCCGATCATGGTTGTGGTCGTCTATTCCTTCAACAGCCACCCGATCAACATGATGGTGTGGAAGGAATTCACGTTCGACTGGTACTGGTCGATCTTCGGCTATCCGACGCAACTCAACGAGCAGACCCTTTACGTCGAGTCCACGGATCAACTGCTGGCGGCGGTCCAGAACAGTCTGATTGTCGCATCCACCACGACAGCGTTTTCGACCATCCTGGGCACCATGACCGCGCTGGCGCTGTACCGCTACCGGTTCCGCATGCAGCCCTTCTATCAAGGGCTCCTCTACATGCCGATGGTGATGCCTGACATCGTCCTGGGCATCGCGCTCCTGGTCTTTTTCGTGACCTTCAGCGTCAAGCTGGGCCTGATGTCGATTATCGTCGGCCATTGTACGTTCCTTATCTCCTATGTCTTCGTCGTCGTCAGTGCACGGCTGGCGGGGATGGATGACACATTGGAACAGGCATCGGCGGATCTCGGGGCAGGGCCGTGGGTCACTTTCCGACGGATCACCTTGCCGCAAATCCTGCCGGGCGTGGTCGGTGGTGCGTTGCTCGCCTTCATCATCTCGATGGATGACCTGGTCATCACCTACTTCATTGCGGGTGTCGATTCGACGACATTGCCGGTTTTTATATACGGGATGCTCAGGCGCGGCGTGAAACCCGAAATCAACGCGATCGCCACGCTGATGCTGGCGTTCTCGTTCATCGTCGCATCGCTCGGACTCTATCTGCGCAGGCGAAGTTAGAGAGGTGGACCCAGTATGAAACCACGTGGGCGCGATCTCGGCTTGCCGTTTCCGGGTACGGCGGGCGCCAACAATGCGATCACCGATGTTCCCGGCGTCGAGGTCGGCTATTGCACGCGGATCGAAGGCGATGGACCACTGGTACAAGGCCAGGGGCCGGTGCGGTCCGGTGTGACCGCAATTCTGCCGCTCGGGCGCCGCCCCGATCCGGAACCTGTCTGGGCGGGTATGTATGCCCTCAACGGCAACGGCGAGATGACGGGAACCCATTGGATCCACGATGGAGGGTATTTCGTCGGGCCGGTCTGCATCACCAACACCCACAGCGTCGGCATGGTGCATCACGCTGCCGCGAAGTGGATGATCCGCACCTATTCGGCGGCATGGCAATCGAAGCATGTCTGGGCCATGCCCGTGGTTGCCGAGACCTACGACGGTCTGCTGAACGACATCAACGGCCAGCATATCACCGAGGCCGACGCTCTCGCCGCTCTCGACGCCGCGGCGCCCGGCCCCATCGCCGAGGGGAACGTCGGCGGCGGCACCGGGATGGTCTGCTACGAGTTCAAGGGTGGCACCGGGACCTCGTCGAGGGTGATGAAGGTCGGCGGCGAGGATTTCGTGCTCGGCGCGCTGGTCCAGGCCAATCACGGTCTGCGGCCCTGGCTTACGGTGCTGGGGCGGAGGGTCGGTGAGACAATGCCGGAAGATCGCCTTGTCATAAGTGAGCTGGGGTCGATCATCGTCGTGCTCGGAACCGACCTGCCAATGGCGCCGCATCAACTGCGTAGGCTCGCCAAGCGCGCGGCAATCGGTATTGGCCGGGGCGGATCACCCGGCGGCAACAACTCGGGCGACATTTTCCTGGCGTTCAGTACGGGAAATCGGGGGCCGCTTCCGCAATTTGCCGGACCGCGCCGCAGTCTGGAGACGATCAACGACGAACTCTTCGATCCCATCTACATGGCCGCGACAGAAGTGATCGAAGAGGCTGTCGTCAACGCACTGCTCGCGGCCGAAGACATGACAACGTTACGCCCGCCGGGGCGGATCTGCCGGGCGATCGATGCCGATCGCCTGTCTGCGATTTTCAAAGAAGGGTGAACGGCGATGCTCACGGATAGCTCATTCGCGCCAAACTCATGGGAGGCACGTGATCTCAGCTCCGTGCTGCACGGCTTCTCGAATCTGGACACGCTGCAGGAAAACGGTCCCGTCGTGATGGCGCGGGGCGAGGGAATCTATGTGGAGGATGCCCACGGCAAACGGTATCTGGAGGGGAACTCGGGACTCTGGAATATGGTCATCGGTTTCGATCATCCGGGCTTGATCGAAGCCGCTTGCGAGCAGATTCGGAAGTTCCCGGCCTATCACACTTTCTTCGGGCGTGTCAGCGAGCCTTCTGTCGCCTTGGCGGAGAAGCTTCTTGAAATCGCACCTGTACCGATGGGGAAAGCGTTCTTCACCAATTCCGGATCCGAGGCCAACGATACGGTCGTGAAGATGCTGTGGATGATCAACCGCGGCCTGGGAAAGCCGGGATGCCGCAAGATACTCTCACGCCGCAATGCCTATCACGGGGTCACGGGGCTGACCGCCAGCATGACCGGCAAGGACTATATCAGCGCCTTCGGCCTCCCGCTTGACGGTTTCCTCTTCGCGGACTGCCCTCACTATTGGCGCTATGGAGAAAAGGGTGAGACCGAGGCCGAGTTCTCCGCGCGATGCGCAAGAAATCTCGAATCACAGATAGAGGCCGAAGGCCCGGAGACGATTGCCGGCTTCTTCGCCGAGCCGGTCATGGGGGCCGGTGGCGTGATCCCGCCCTCGGAGGGTTACTTCGACGCCATCCAACCTGTCCTCAAGAAATACGGCATCCCGCTGGTGGCCGATGAAGTCATCTGCGGCTTCGGGCGAACCGGTCACCTTTGGGGCTGCCAGACATACGGCATCAAACCGGACATTATTGTCGCTTCCAAATGTGTCACCGCCGGTTACTTCCCAATGGGCGCGATCCTGGTTTCAGAGGACATCCACGAGAAGCTGGTCGCCGCGGCGGAAGAGTTTGAAGAATTCCCGCACGGCTTTACCACCGGCGGGCACCCGGTCGGTTGCGCCATCGCCCTGAAGGCGATCGATATCATTATGAACGAAGGTGCGTTCGATAACGTCGTCGCAATGTCACCTTACTTTCAAGAGCGCCTGCGGAGCTTCGGATCCCACCCCCATATCGGCGAGGCCAGAGGAGTCGGCCTCATGGGCGCACTGGAGCTTGTCGGAGACAAGGAACGGAAGACCCCCTTTCCACCGGAACAGCCGGTTGCCGAGCAGATCGCCAACGTGGCTTTGGAGCACGGTCTTATCTGCCGTCCCGTCGGCCAGGCGATCGTGGTCGCTCCGCCGTTCATCATCACGAAGGATCAGATCGACGAACTGTTCGACAAGCTCGGCAAGACCATCGAACAGGTGATCGGGAATTAGGAGACCGCCGTGTCCAGATACCGGATCACGGATGACGATCTGAAGTATGCCGCGGAGTTCAAGGCGAACCCGCTCGGCACGCCAAGCCCCGGCCTGCAGCGCGTGATGAACCTTCTGCGCGGCGGACCCAAATCAGGCAAGTATGTCCTGGTCGTGCGGGAGCCGTTCCGGCGTTGGGTGTTGGGGCGCTTGCCGGCTGAACGCGGGCAATCCGTCGAAGTTCTCGAGGATTTGGAGTTCACGGATTTGGCGGTGGCGGAGTGGACGGTGTTCAAGCTGCGTTGGCACGCCCACACCGGGCGCGATCTCGACGGAGCGCTGTAGGATGTCGCGGATACTCGCGTATGCCGACCGCACGAGCGTTGCGCCGGGCGAACGCATCAAGCTGATGGTCAGTTGCGACGGTCTGGACAGCTACGATGCGAAACTGGTCCGGGTCATCCAGGGCGATATCAACCCGGACGGGCCGGGGTATCGCGATGAGGAAGTTCCGCTCGATCTCGGAAGCCCTTTCAAAGGCCGCTACCAACCGATCCACGCCGGGTCCTATGCGCTGATTGCCGACGATTCGGCATTCGGCAACCTGGCCTCGCTGGGCGTGCAAGCGTTCGTTTGGCCGACACTTCCGGGACACGGCCCGCAAACGATTCTGTCCCGCGAAGACCCGCAATCGGGAGCGGGGTTCAGGCTGTTCCTGGATGGGGATGGGGCCGTCACCTTTGAACTGTCTCTGAACGACGGGGAGAGAGTGACGGTCTCGACGGATAGACCGCTGCTGGCCGAGCACTGGTATCTGATCGACGGCGGCTACGACGCGGAAACGGGCCACATCTCCGTGCGCCAATACCCAACGAAGCCACACCCACGAGTCGGCGACGGCGGAACCGCTTCGGTGGCTGCACCGCCGGGCCTGACGCAGGCCGGAATTGTAGCCCCCGTCATGATCGCGGCACGGCCCGGTCGGGAAGGTCCCGCCCGGGAGCATTTCAACGGCCGTATCGAGGCACCCCGGCTTTGCTCTCGTCCCTTCGAAGAGAGGGAAGGGGACCACCTTCTGCCGGCGGATAACGGCACGGTCGTTGCCGCCTGGGATTTCTCGATCGGCATACCGACGGACCGGGTCACGGATGTTTCGGCCAATCAGCTGCACGGCGTTCTGGTCAATCTCCCGACGCGGGGAGTTCCTGGACAGGCCTGGAACGGCGACGAGTATTGCTGGTCGAAGCGGCCGGAGCATTATGGCGCCATTCATTTCCATGACGACGATCTCTACGACTGCGGCTGGGACACCGACTTCGAGGTAACGATCCCGGGCGACCTTCGCAGCGCCGTCTACGCGGTTCATCTGTCTGGCGGCGGCGAGAGCTACTACGTTCCCTTCGCCGTGCGTGCAGCGCGTGGCACGACGACGGCGCCTGTCGCCTTCCTGCTGCCCACCGCAAGCTACATGGCCTATGCCAACAACCGCATCGGCATCGATGTTCCAGAAACCGAGATCGTCGCGGGGCGCCTGATGCAGATGAACCCGATCGACCTGTTCATGCAGGAGCATCCTGAAATTGGTCTCTGTTTTTACGATCTCCACAGCGACGGCAGCGGCGTCTACTACTCCTCGCGACTGCGTCCGATCGTCAACATGCAGCCGAAGAACATCGGCCATCTCGGAGGAGTTGGGTCCAACGTCTGGCAGTTCAACGCCGACACCCACATTTTGGATTGGCTGGAAACTCTGCACCAACCGTTCGATGTCATCACGGACGAGGACCTTGAGGCTGAAGGGGCGGACGCCATTGCAGGCTATCGCACGGTGATCACCGGGTCTCACCCCGAATACTACAGTCTCGGGATGCTGGGCGCACTTCAGGGTTACCTCGACCGCGGCGGGCGGCTCATTTACATGGGCGGCAATGGGTTCTACTGGCGCGTTTCGTACCACGAGACCTTGCCGGGCGTGATCGAGTGCCGGAAGTCTGAGGACGGCATTCGTGCCTATGCGCCGCGGCCTGGAGAGTACTACGCCAGTTTCACGGGCGAATACACGGGCCTATGGCGCCGCAACGGCCGCCCGCCCAACGAGCTCGTCGGCATCGGTATGGTCTCGCAGGGGTTCGATATCTCATCGCCGTACGTGCGGACCGAGGCAAGCCGCGACCCGCGCGCGGCGTTTGTCTTCGAAGGAGTCGGCGGAGAGGTCTTCGGTGATTACGGGTTGTCGGGCGGTGGCGCCGCCGGCTTGGAACTCGATGCTGCTGACCAAACGCTGGGCACACCACCGCATGCGCTTGTGCTGGCATCGTCCGAACGTCACACGGACCTCTACCTGATGACGCCCGAGGACATGAACGATCCCGCCCCGGGGCTTGGGGGAACGGAAGCGGAGGTCATTCGCGCCGATATGGTCTTTTTCGAAACACCGAGTGGTGGGGCTGTTTTCTCGACGGGTTCCATTGCCTGGGCGGGCAGCCTTTCGCACGCGAGCTATGACAACGACGTGGCCCGCATCACAACCAACGTGCTACGGCGCTTTCTCGAAGAGACGCCGTTCCAGACATCTGACTGAGACGCTATCGTCTATCAACGCGAAGTTTTTTCGAAATATAGCTTCTGAGAGTAGCTTCTGCTTCGCTTGCGGTTTTCGTTCACAGGTCTTCGTCATGGTCGCGCATAACAAGTCGGAGCTTCGCGCCATCACCGAAAAGGAGTATGGGAAGCTCGCCACCCTGTTGGAGCGGGTGGATCCTAATCAGGCCCTCATCGAGGACGCTGACGATACTTCGATCAAAGATGTCGTTGCGCATCGCGCGCATTGGATCGAGTTGTTTCTGGGATGGTACCGGGACGGTCAGGACGGAAAAGAGGTTCATTTTCCGGCCAAGGGTTACAAGTGGAACGAGTTGAAGCGCTACAACGCTGACCTGAGAAAGGCCCAGGCTGACTTATCGTGGCGTGATGCGGTTTCGCAATTGGAAGCGCGAAAGGGCAATCTCGTCGCGTTCATCGACTCCTGTTCGGACGGAGACCTTTACTCGGGGCCCATGAAAGGTGCCCGAAACGACTGGCGCCCCGGCCGCTGGGCGGAAGCGGCGGGCCCAAGCCATTTCCGATCCGCGGCCAAATACATCCGAGGGCGGCTGAAGGCGTTTTCGCAATCGGATCGTTAGCTGCCGGCTTTCTGCGCTTCGCGTGGGAGAGAGGGGCCCACTCAGCAAATGGCGGATGGGGTGGGATTCGAACCCACGAGACGCTCTCACGCCTGCCGGTTTTCAAGACCGGTGCCTTCAACCACTCGGCCACCCATCCAAAGTGCATTCAATGCAATAGCTTAGCGGACGCTCCCCAGGGTCCAAATGCCGTACCGGCGGCACTTGGCACCGAAGAGCGCCCGCGCACCTGTTTAGCCGCTCGCGCAGGGCCGGATCAACCTTTGCAATAAACCTCCAAAGGGGGGAGCAGCGCGGTGTTGGCGCGATGCGCCAAGGGTTCAAGGCCGTTCATTAGGCCGCGGTAGCTGTTCCCGGCGCAGACAGAGACAGGCGTTCGATGGCCGATTGAGGGCACAGGCTGCCTATTAGGTCCGTCAAATCCTGCCCGGCCGCTTCGAGACGCTCCGGCGGCATCGACCCCAACGCTTCAAGCAGAAGCCAGAGAGACCGCGTCTCGTCCGAGACGAGTGTTCGCTGCCCCTGGCGCCAATTCCAGCGCCGACAGGTCACACCCACATCGTCACACCAGACTATTTCACCGGCGTCCGGGTGCTCGGTGACTTCGGCACCGTCCTTTCTAGTCTGGAACGGTTCATCTCCGTTCGCGACCAGGAGCCTGGGACGGCCCTGATAAAGGTCCAGGTCCTCACCTCCAATCGGCAGGCCGTAAAGGACGCTTACGGCATTGTAAGCATCGACCAGGGGTGAGATGCGCGGCAATCCCTGCCGCCGCGTGCGCTTCAGCAAAGCGGTCGCCGAGCAGGGTGTGCGGTTCGGCCGTGCACCGAAGGCGCGATAGGCGTCGGCCCATGCGGCGAGATGCAGATCGCGCTCGGGATCGTCATTCTGCGCCGCCTGTTCGGCCTTCGCCACGACGCTCTCGAGTTCCCGGAGGTTGGGCGTGGTAACTTGCGCACCTGTCACAACGATGCTCAGCAAATGAAAGTCCGGGTTACGGGCATGGATTTCAGGCGCGATGTGGGGCGTCATCGACATAGGGCCTTTCCCATTTCGACTGGTCAATATAATGACTGAATCGCATAAAGTCGGAACTCGGTCAATATAATGACTAGCTCAACCTCCCAGGATCAGGCGCGCCGCGCGATTGCGCAGAACATGCAACGGCTGCGTCACAGCACCGGGCTAAGCCTCGATGCACTTGCGGCGCGCGCAAACCTCGCGAAGGGCACTTTGGTTGCGGTCGAGCGTGGCGAGGCCAATCCGTCTATCGGGGTCTTATGCAAGCTCGCCGCCGCCTTTGATGTGTCGCTCGCGAACCTGCTCGAAGAAAAGACGGACAACGACCTGAAAACAAAAATCGAGAATTTCACCCCACAGACGTTATGGGCGTCCGACACCGGAGGAGAGGCTGTCCTTAACGCCGCCGTCGCCGGGGCCGGCATGTTTGAGCTTTGGACCTGGCGTCTGGCTCCGGGGGAGATGTTCACGTCCGATCCGCATCGCGCCGGGACACTGGAACTCATCCACCTGTTCCGCGGACAGCTGGAAATTGCCGTCGGCGAGGAAGTCCTTAACCTGGGCGAAGGGGAGAGCGCACGTTTGCAAACGGATGAGCCGCATCACTACCGCGCGGGCAGGGCGAGCGGCGCCGCGTTCACCATGGCGGTCCTCGAGGGCTGGACGGCAGCGCCCAAGCCGTGACCGCGCTCTTGTGCCCTGCGGCTTGGGCCTTGCCGGGGTGATTGACCGTTCAGACGTCCGCGGGGGACGGGGAGGGCCGGAATCCGATCAAGGCGCGTCCGACGACGGCCAGCAACACCAGGCTGCCGCCGACCAGGGTCAGGGTTGTGGGAATCTCACCGATGGCCAACCAGACCCAGATCGGACCCAGAATGTACTCCAGCAGCACCAGCACGGTGAGATCCGCCCCGCGCAAGTATCTTGATCCCGTAATCAGGAGGATCAGGGCGAGGCAGGAAAAGACAGCGCCCCACACCACGCACAGAATCAAATCTGCCGGAACGACGGCGAAGTCGAACCTGGCCATGCTGGCACCACCCAACGCCGCGATCGCGGAACCGATGCAGATGGTCGGCATCATGTCTGTCGCGCGCTTTGCGCGGAGAACGACGATGAACCCGGAGAAACAGAAGGCTGATGCAACGGCGAGAACGTTGCCGAAAACCTGGCCTGTGAGCCAACCGTCACCGAGCATGATCGCGATGCCGGATGCCGCCACGAGCATGGCGCACCAGGTGGCAAGCGATACGGGCTCTCTGATGAAAATCCACCCGAGGAACGCCGTAAAAAACGGAACGGCACTAAGAACGAACAGGGTGTTTGCAATCGTCGTATGGCTCAGAGAGAGGACGAAAAAAATCGTCGCGTCGCAATAGAGCAGTCCGCCCGCAATACCCCACGGCCCGATCGAAAGGAACTCTTTGATCATGGCGCGCTTGTTAACGATTACCAGTGCGAGGGTTACGGCGACAGTTAACCCCAGCGACCTGTAAAAAATAACCTGATAGATACTGGCAGATTCAACGCTTCGAACGAACAAACCACCGAAGCTGTTGAGTGTCGCGCTAAGCAACACGTAGCCGAGGGCAAGTTGGTATCTCAATGCGCTCTTCCTGACCTAGCTACCTGCTAAATCCGAAGCATTGAGGAACCAGTTACCTGCCCTGTTAAAAATATTCATATGTTCTAATATCAATCCCATCGACGCATTATCTCTCAAAAACACTACCAACCACTTATTCGTGCAACAAAACACACGCTTAAATTGATTCTGACTAGATTTTCACCAGATTACCACCTTAGATAATACAGTCGCGGGTCGATAGAGATATAACATTCAGACAGCACTGAGGATATATTCACAATAGTTGATCCCGTACAACAAAAACGTGGAAAGACAGCTTTACACTGTTCCCCATTAAAGTATATGACTCTATTTGGGCGTCGGGGGATTTTGGGCAATTGGGCTGTCTATTTGCTCAACCTGGACGCAAACACAAGTAGTGTTTAGGGGTTGGGGCGGCGAGAATGCCTTTAAATGATGAAGAATTTGGACTACTGCAATTAAGCATTGAGGGGATACTGCAGCGCCTTGCGAGCCTCGGTGTGAGTTTGGTAATTGAGCGAGATTTCTACAAGTTAAAAGAGTTTCTGACAGGCGCGGGTTACCTAATTAATCCAACTTACGATCCCGAGTTGAGCAATATTGGGCCGCGCGACTACTGGTTACATTTAAAAGATTCTAACGGTAAAAGTATCGCCTGCATGGGCGAACGTTTCTTCGAAACCGACGACTTCATGCGGCTCGTTATCTCCGGTGAAATTTGGTGGGCAGGTGGACTGACGAGCAACGCGGCGCGCCGCGAGATGGGATATTGCGGCTTAGAGAAGTTCCGCGTGGTTTTCCCCCGCACTCGCATTTCCGGTCTTATCTCACATTCGGGATCGGTATGGATTGAGCCGGAATGGCGAAAAGTGGGGTTGTCGCTCTTCATTCCCTACATCAGCAGGTCCTTAAGCCTGCGCAACTATGATATTGATTTTAATACAGGTTTCGTGCGTCCAAATCTCTATTGCACCCCGGTCCCCAAGGAAACCTACGGGTACCCCAATGTCGAGCTCTGCTTTGATGCCTATTGGCCACCGGTAAGTGGGCGCGAACAGCTCTACGTTTGCTATATCAGCAGGAAAGAGTGCATCGAGAAAATCAGGGAACTGCCTCGCGGGAAACGCTATCCCGTTCCTCTGGATCATGTGGCGCTCGGAAGAGAGATCGAAGACCCCCTGCCGTTCGGAGAAAGCCCCTTCCAGCAGCGGTCGTCGGCGGCAGGCTAGCCGTCTAGGCTCGTCTTCAGATCCGGAATGTCTCGACGACTGATACAAACCATCAAGGTATCGACGACCCGTCCATCATCCGATAACGGCAGTATGATTCTGGAGTAGGTGTACTCCACCCAACTGACCCGCGCCGCGATCTCAAAATAGGTCGGAACGCCGGTGAAGCGGGCGGCACCGTAGTCTTCGACCATCATGGTCCGCAGCGGCACGCTGGGACAGGCGCTCAGAGCAGGCCGGCCTGCCAGCCATTCCCAATCCCTGGGCACGACCGAACTTACGACCTTGAAGGTCCAGGCCTCGGGGTCATCGTTCGTGACGTCCACCATGTGCGTGTTCTTCAGCACAGGCCGAAGATCAAGGATATCGATATCGTTACGGCAGGGAAGCAGCCCACCTTTCCTTTTGCCTTCCCAGTAGGTGTAGGCGAAGTGAAGCGGTTCGTCGCGCGCCTCAATATCGCTCAGAGCCACCTGCCGCTTCTTGACGGCATTGGCATCTAAGGCCGAATCCTCGTTCTTGCCAGCAGCTGTGGCCAGTTCGATTTCGGAGTTTTCGCCGAAGAAAAGGCTCATTCGGTAAGTCTTGGTCCGCGGGCTGGTTTGAGCCGGATCCCACTAAGACCCAGCTAGTAAAGATAAAATAAACCATGCCATCCATTAACAATGCGTGAATCGCCAGTTTTGTCTCATTTGCGCTGTGAATAAGAATTTAACGGAAAATCAAAGCCCCACGTTTAGTAAAAGATGAATACAAATCGCAAAACTACTTCGGCCAGCGATGATCCAAATGACAGAAGGGCCGATGACGGCGGAGAGCGTCAAATCCACGGTCCAGGATGCAATCGGGGGCCGTTGCAGTCTCTATGTGGTCCTCGATCCTGGTGGCCGGGTTGTCCACTGGAGTCCTTGCTTTGCCGACCTGAGCCGGATCGACCCCGCGCGCTTTCCAGGCACATCACTTGATCCCGCGGGCTTCGTTGCCTGTCTTAACGGCGGCGCGTCAGACCTCTCGGAGGCCTCGAGGAGCATCGAATTGCCGAAAGGGCACCGTCTGGAGGTCATTGCAAAGGCACTGCCAGGCGGCGGGTCGGTCATTGCCGCCGTGGCGGTGGAGCAGGGAAAACCAATGAGTTCCGCCGTGGCCCTCGCACGCATCGGCTATTGTGTCTGGGATCTTTCCGCGGGCCGCAGCCGGACTTGCTCCACAGACTTCGCAGCCATTCACGGGTTGCCCCCGGGCCCGGACACGATGCCGGCTCTGCAGCTCCAGAGTATTCTTCAGCGGATCCACCCGGAAGACCGGCAGGGCTATAGCGAGGCGATATCCCGGCTTGGGAAGGACATCGAAACCTACGACCTGGAGTTCCGTGTCCTAGACGGTTCAGGAGGCCTGCGATGCGTGCGCGAAGTGGGAGACAGTTCCGGTCCGGAGAACTCCTTGATTGGAAACGCCCTTCTGATCGCCCAGGACATTACCGAAATCAAGGCGCGGGAATCGGAGATGCTGTCGGCCCACGACAAGCTGGCCCAGCAGTCGTCTCACTTGAGACAGTTGGCAACACAGCTTGAGCAAGCCAAGCGCGAGGCCGTAGGCGCAGCAACGGCAAAGTCCGATTTTCTAGCCAATATCAGTCACGAACTAAGGACTCCGCTAAACGCTATTCTCGGATTCTCGGAGATCATGAAAAGTAATGGAACGATTCCCGTGTCGCGGAACCGTTTCACCGAATATGCCAAGGATATCCACGACAGCGGCCTGCACCTGCTCAACGTCATCGACGATGTGCTCGACGTTTCCAAACTGGAGGCCGGGCGGCTTGAGCTCAAGGAAGAGACCTTTGTACTGCGTGCCGTGGTGAAAGAGAGCCTGAGGCTTGTTGCCGAGCGGGCCAAGAGAGCGAAAATCGAGATTGTTACGGAAGTTCCGCCCGAATTGCCTCAGCTCTTGGCCGACCGCCGGCGCATCAAACAGGTGGTTCTGAACCTGCTGTCGAACGCAGTGAAGTTCACGCCGGATGGCGGTACCGTGTCCGTTTCGGCGGAACTGGAACCGGACTCCGGCGCCCTCATTCTCTGCGTCTCCGACACCGGCATCGGAATGAGCGACGAGGAAATCCCGATTGCCCTGGCCCCCTTCTATCAGGTCGGCAACGTCATCGACCGAAAGTTCGAAGGCACGGGACTTGGTCTGCCACTCAGCAAGGATCTCATTGAGCTCCACGGTGGCTCGCTATCCCTGGAGAGTGTCGTGGGGAAGGGCACGACCGTCCGGGTCCTGCTGCCAAAAGACCGCCTTGTCGCCTAGCTCAATACGCTGCCAGCAACACCCGCGCCCACTTTTCCGCCGTTCCCAAGAGCCCCATTGCGGTTACTTTTCATTTCGGTTCAAATAGTTTTGACCTGTATGGCTTGGCGAGGGGATTCTTTAAATGCCGGAACTGGAAGGGCTGCGCCGACGCGTGGAGGCCGCCGAAGAACGTTTCCGCTTCATCAGTAGAGTCCAGCGGGCGGACGGCGAACGCCTCATCGAGCTCCTCAATCGACTGAAAGAGGAGATCAATACTCACAAGGCCGAGAGCGAGCGCTACAAATCCGAAGTGGAGCGGCTCAAGGTGCGGAATTCCGAGCTGTCGGACATGCTCGGCGCACTGCTGGATGCCGTGGAAACTTTCAGCGCCCAAAGCTCTCTGGCCGACTTCGAAGACCGTATCGAAGCCTTGCTGGACACGGAGGAGGCTGTCGTCGGTGCGGAGGCGCCGAGAATGAGGCCTGTCGCCGGAGCGGAAGAAGAACCGGACACCGCAGCGGCGGATACGGCCGAATCCGAGGAAACAGACTCTCCGGCGGCTGACACTGAGCCGGTTTCCGACGCCGAAAAAGAGGCTCTCGAGCTCACGGAAACAGCGGATCCAAATCAGCCGCAGCCTAAAGTGGAAAAGATACCAAGTTTCTTCCTGCGCCGTGACAACGAAGGCCGAGACAAGCTGATCGTGCGGCGGGGCACAAGGGGCGGCTAAGGCACTTCTCGTGCCGTGGGGTCTGCACCGTCGGGTTCGGATTGCCCACCGCGGCGTCACAGTCTCAAGCGAAATGGCCTAGCAGCACGCCAAGAGGTTAGAGTGCCTCATGGAATCGGATTCGCCTGGTCCTGGAGCGCACTTGTTTCGGCATGGCATGAATCTCCTGAACAAGGGAGACCGTGCAGGCGCGGCTTCGACGTTTCAGCGTGTCTTGGCCAAGGACCCGAAAAACGCGGAGTGTCACCATCTGCTTGGTGTCTTGGCTCTACAGGACGGAAGGTTCCGCGACGCGGCAGAAGCGATAGCGCAAGCCATCGCGTGCGATCCCTCCAATGCGGCTTTTCACAATAATCTGGGTATCGCCTTCCGGGATCAGGGACGTAGGGAACGAGCCCGCGCTGCGTTTCGGGCAGCAATTGACATTCAACCGCAATACGCGGTCGCCTTATTTAACCTGGCCGCTCTGGAGCATCAGCTTGGTGAACTGCGCTTGGCCGAGACGCTGTACCAGCAGGGTTTGGCCGCCGAACCGGGCCAGGCCAGGGCACGCGCAAATCTTGGTGCGGTCCTGTTGGATCAAGGCAAGGCACGGGAAGCTCTCAACCAATTGAGGCAAGCAGTCCAGGCCGAACCTTCTGCGCCTTCAACGCATTACAACATGGGAAATGCCTTTCGGCAGCTCGGTGATCTGGACCAAGCCAAGGTCTGTTACCGCGAAGCATTTCGACGGGACGCCCGCTTTTCGTTGGCCCGGCGCGCCCTGGCGGAAACGCACTACCGGAACAATGAGTGCGATGAGGCGGAAGCTGTCCTTACAGAGGCACTGAGGAATACTCCGAATGAGCCGGAATTTATTGCCTTGTTGGGATCGGTCAAAGGCTCCCAAGGCAAGCTAGCGGAGTCTGTCAGTCTATTGCGCCAAGCGGCCGCGGCCAGACCCGGCGATCCCCTGATACGGAACAATCTGGGAAACGTACTGGCGGCCTCAGGGGAAAGCGGGGCTGCACAGACGGCGTACCGTGAGGCGATTGCAATCGAACCCGGGTTGGCCGAAAGCCGTTGCGGCCTGGGCGACGTATTAAGAGGGACGGGGGAGTTCGCGGAAGCGGAGAAGCAGTACCGCGCAGTCCTGAAGCTGGAGCCTCACCATGAGCGCGCCTTGCTGGGGCTCGGCCTAACCCTGAAGGCCGCGGGGCGCCTGTCAGAGGCGGAAGCCGCCTACAGGCAGGTTATCGCCCTGAATCCAGGTTCTGCCCGTGCTTACAACAACCTTGGGTCATTGCTTAACTCCCACGGCGAATTCGAGAGGGCCACCGAGGCCCTGGACCATGCTATCCGGCTCGACCCTTCCTCTGCGATAGCGATTGCCAACCGGGTGACCGCCAATCGGGGGCTTCCTGAAGGTTACGGGATCGCAGAGATAGAGGCCTTGTTGGATCGCCAGGATTTGCCGCCACAGGATCGTGTGTCACTGCACTTTTCCCTTGCCGAGGCCCTGGACCGGCTAGACGAGACAGAACGGGCCTTTGCTCACTACGAAGCGGGGAATGCCTTGAAGCGTGCCGAGCTGCCGTTTGACGCCAAGCAGCTCAATACTCAAATCGAAAGCCTGAAACGCACCTTCACCCAGGCGTTCTTTCAAGAACGTGCGGACAGAGGCGTTGAGTCTGATCGACCGATCTTCATTCTCGGGATGCCGCGGTCCGGAACTACTTTGGTAGAGCAGATCCTGGCAAGTCACCCGGCGATCTGCGGTGCCGGAGAACTCCAGTTCTTTCACAATCTAGAACGGCAGCTCGATACTGGACGCCCGGATAGTGAGGATTATCCCGGATCGATCCTGCGGCTAGGCGCCTCCGAGACTAAGAGTTGGGCCTCTGATTACCTCCGGCTACTCGAAACCTATTCGAATTCGGCGGCATTCGTGACCGACAAGATGCCGCACAATTTCCTGCGGCTCGGTCTGATCGCTCTTCTGTTCCCCCGGGCCCGTATTATCTACTGCCGGCGGGATCCGATGGATGTCTGCCTTTCCTGCTTCTTTCAGAATTTCGCCGCTCAACAGCCCTACACGAACGGATTGGCCTCTCTGGGCTTCTTTTACCGCTGGCATGTGGACCTGATGTCCCATTGGCAGGACGTGCTTCCCAACCCGATGCTGACGGTCACCTATGAAGACATGATCGAGGATAGCGAAGCGAAAACTCTGGAATTGTTGAAGTTCTGCGGCCTGGAGTGGGATGAGCGCTGCAGACGTTTTTACGAAACCGACCGCGCCGTGCAAACGGCAAGCGTCTGGCAAGTGCGTCAGCCGATCTACCAGTCGTCCATTGGAAGGTGGAAAAGGTACGAGAAGCACCTGGGACCATTGATTGATGCCTTAGCAGGCACCTAGCCGGATCTATATCAAGGTTGCTTCGCCGCTTCTGTGCTGTACCAGCCTTCCGACACCTCTTGCTATCGCTGCGCGATTGCGATTGGTATCGGACCAAGGACAAAGACGCTGGAAAAGGGGTGGACCGCATGCTCCGGACAATGATGGTCATCGACAATTTCTACGATAACCCGCTCGAAGTACGGGAAAGGGTGCTGTCGTTTACCTACCCGGAGGAGACGGGGAAGGTGACCTATCCGGGGCGCAACTCGCAGGAGGCCATGCTGCCTCCGAACTCTGATCAGATCTTCAGCCACATTCTGCAGGAACCGGTCCGTGGCGTTCCCGGGTCCTGGCACGGTGTGTTTCGCATCGCCTTGGAAGGCGACAAGCGCACCGGAGAAATACATATCGATCAGAGCTGCAGCTGGGCCGGCATCGTTTTCATGACATTGGACGAGCATTGTCAGAGCGGCACGGAACTGTACCGGCACAAGAAATTCGGCACGGACGGTGCCCCGCTGTCGGACGAGGAAGCAAAACAGGTGTACGGCATGGACACCTGCGCCGACGTCATCGAGAGCCTGATCGGCGAGGGGAAGGATAGCCGCGATCTCAGTAAATGGGACCTCGTCAGTACCTTGCCAATGAAGTTCAATCGTTGCGTCCTGTTCCGGCCTTGGCTTTGGCATCGCAGCGGCACGGATTTCGGCACTTCCGTCGAGAACGGCCGCCTCATTCAACTCTTGTTCTTCGAACCTGCCCCGAACGCGCGCGGAGCCGCCCGCGCGCCTGGAGTGCGTTGAACCGGTCTGCGCCCCCTCCAAACGGGCATTTTCATAACTTCGGGTCGCAATTCCGGGGTTGTTAACGGCTTATTACCCATTTCCCCGTTGCATGGGTCCTGGCGAAGCGAGCCCACATCCGGGCCCTGCGGGATCGGCGGTATTTGGTGATACAAACGGCACATAGAGTGGGTCTTTCCCTTGTCGCATCAGCGGTGTTTCTGTTGTGCGGCGGAACCGGCTTTGCGTCCGAGATTTCCGGAACACACCCCACGCATATCACCAGTTCGAAGTCGAAACTGGAGGGAAGCTTCGGAACGCCTCCCGAGCAGCCAGCCTACCCCTACGCCGGCGGCCAGGTTGTCGTGAACAGCCCCGACCCTCTTCAGGAGAGTTGGAAAGTCAGTGCCGAGTTGAGCAGTGCCTGCAGTCGCGGGCACTTCAAGCAAAAGCGCCAGCATGGCCTCGTGGCGGTCATGGATGGACGCAAATACGGCGCTGGGGTTGGGGGGCACAGCAGTCTGATCGACCCCCGGAAACTTGCGAAGCCACAAGTCGTCTACGTGTTCACAGGGCAGGGGACGACGGACTGCCGCGTCTACCACCGCACGGACTAACCGGAACACCACCCCCTTCATCAACCTCAAACGACAGGTCGACAGCAAACGATGATCAAACAAAAAGCGACAAAGGACTTGAAGTCCGCCAAACTCAGAGAACTGTTGAGGGTCCTCACGGAGCATCACACTTGGCTTGAGAAAAACGGCAGATTCGGCCAACGCGCGGATCTTTCCGGCCTCAATCTTGAAGGTATCAAAGTGCCAAAGACGAACTTCTCCTTGGCGGACATGGCAGGCACGAATCTCGCGGGCGCGGATCTGGAAGGCGCAGACATGCAGGGCGTCAATCTGGTGCGCTCCTGCCTCAGAGATGCAAATTTGCGGCGCGCCAACCTGCAGGACGCCGACCTCAGCGATGTCGATTTGCGCGGAGCGAACCTGACGGGCGCCAACCTGAAGGGCGCCGATCTCTGGCGCGCCAACCTGATGGGCTGCACCATCTCACCCAAGGCGCTGCACGAAGCGCTCCACTGCAACAAGACCTAGTCCGGAGTTCCCGGTGACTGTGGGGGGGCCGGCAGAACAATAGCCGAGCCCCGTCACCACGCTATAGATGACCGGTTTCGAGAACCGTGCCGGCAAGGGTGGCCTCCGACAGCTTCGCGTCCCGAAGATTCGTTCCGGAAAGCAGCGCCTCCGTGAGGTCGGCCTTCCGGAGGTCAGCCCCGCTTAGGTCGGCGTCACGCAGGTCCGCGTGACGAAGGTCAGCTTCAGCCAAATTCGCCAGCGAAAGATCCGCGCACTGCGTTCTGGCCGCGGATCCCAGATCCCGGATCGGACTCAACCTGGCCTGACGGAGACGCGCGCCCGCCAAGTCCGCACGGACCATCTTGGCCCCACGCAGATCGGAGTCGGAGAAGTCGGCAGCCGTCGCCAGGGCGCTTGAGAAATCCGCCATGGTAAAGCGGCTGGCAGTCAGGCAAGCCCCGGACAAGTTGGAAAGCGCAAAGTTCGCGGCCTGCATGTCGAGATCTGACAAATCGACGGACTGCAGATCGAGGCCGGAGAGATTTGCCTGACGACCCGTTCGACCCAGACTCTCGATCCACTGCATGTGATCTTGCAGGATGGTTTGCAGGGGCCGGTCCATCTCTTCCAAACGTTTGGCCAAACGCGCGTTGCCGCTCGAAGCGGGGCGCAGATCTTGCGTTGTATAGCTGGCGGCCGTCAGATCGGCCTGGTCCAGGTTGGTCTGGTCGAGCACCGCGCCCTGGAGAGTCGCCTGATGCAAGACGCATCCGCTCAAGTTGGCGCCTGCTAAATTGGCACCATCGAAGACGGCGCCACGAAGATCGGAATCCGCGAAATTCGCGTGAGACAGCCGGGCGTTCTTTAGATTTGCCCCGGTCAGATTGGTCCGCGGCGCCGTAACATGACCGAGCTTGGCACCGCTGAGATCCGCGTTGGTCAGATTCACTGCCTCCAGATCGCTGCCGTTGGTGCGAACCGGTTTCAGGTCACCTGCTTCCCGAGCCAAGATGAACCCATCGCGGATATCTGCATCCCGCAGGTTGGCGCCCTCCAGATTGGCGTGTTTCAAGTTAGCGCCGCGTAGGTCAGCCTTCGTCAGGTCTGCATTGCGAAGATCCGCGCCCTCAAGATTGGCGCCAAAGAAGTTGGCGCGGCTAAGGTTGCAGCCGTTGAAGCGGGCCCCTTTGAGTTCGGCGGCAACGAATTCAACTGATTCTAGATTGCACCCGCAAAAATCGAGGTCGGCCGCATCGCTGTAGCTGAATGAAAGGCGCTGCCCGCCAACCCTGCCGGCAAGATAACGCTCGTGTAGCTCGATTGATTGCGCAATGGACGCTTGGTTGATGTGCCTGCGCTGAACATCCTGTGGCGCGGTCATGAACTATCCGGTCGCCTTGAACCTGCGGAACTCCATCCCGGTCTGCCGCTTGCAGCCAAGAACCCTTGGATTTACGACGAATTCTTCAAGATTTCGTTAGGACTCCTTGCCTAAGAAAGGGGGTGGAAAACCGCCTCCAAGACCGATATCCGAGCAGCAGAAGACGGTCCGGGATGCGGGGGCGGGACGGAATTGCCGGAGGTCCGTTCCTGTGGCACAAGTCCGCCGGGGGAGCGGGCGACCAACGGCCATGGAGTACACGAATGATCCCTGTCTTGAAGCGGACACTGCGCGTTGGCTTGCTGGGCGCGGCCCTTCTCATGGGGTCGAATGCCATTGCGACTGCCGCCTCGAGCTCCCAGGCGCAAGACGGATTTCAACCCTGGTTGGAAGGTCTTCGGAAAGATGCGCTGGCAGAGGGAGTCTCGGCCCAAACGCTCAATCAGGCTCTGGCCGGATTGGCGCCCGACGCTGAAGTGATCAAGCGGGACCGCCGTCAGCCCGAATTCACCCTGACGTTTTGGCGCTACCTTAACAACGCGGTCAGCGAAAGACGTATTGAGCGGGCCCGGAGCCTCATGACAACGCACCGCCCCCTGCTCGAAGAGGTACGGCGGAAATACGGCGTACAGCCGCGTTTCCTCGTAGCCTTCTGGGGTCTCGAAAGCAATTTCGGCGACTACACCGGCGGCTTTCCCGTCGTCCGCTCGCTTGCGACCCTGGCGCACGACCCGCGGCGCAGCCGCTTCTTCCGCCGCCAGCTCCTGGACGCCCTGAAGATCCTCGATGAAGGACATATCCCCTTAGAGTCCATGATGGGGTCTTGGGCTGGGGCCATGGGGCAGGTCCAGTTCATTCCCTCGACTTTCCGGGCCTTTGCCGTGGATCATGACGGCGACGGCCGCCGCGATCTCTGGAACAGCCTGCCTGATATCTTCGCGTCCGCAGCCAACTACCTGAGTTCAGAAGGCTGGAAGGGCGACGAGACTTGGGGAAGAGAGATCAAGCTGCCGGGAGGTTTCGATTGGAACCTGACAGAGCCGGGAACCAAGAAGCCTTTGGCCGAGTGGCAGAAGCTTGGGGTCCGCCGGGCCGATGGCGGTGACCTGCCGCGCGCCGACATGTCCGGTGCCATCGTGCTTCCGGCTGGACATCAGGGCCCGGCTTTCCTGGTCTACGGCAACTTCCGCACCACGATGATCTGGAACCGGTCAACGCTCTATGCGCTGGCCATCGGCCATCTGGCGGACCGGATAGCCGGGAAAGGGCCGTTACTCTCGAAAGCAGTAGAGGAAAATCCTTTAAGATACGAAGAACTCAAAGAAATCCAGGTTCTATTGGCGAAAGTGGGCTTCGATACCGGAAAGCCTGACGGGATCATCGGCCGGAATACTCGCAAGGCGTTGCGCGCCTATCAAAGGCAGGAGAACCTGCCGCCCGACGGCTACCCGAGCCGCGATCTGTTGAATCGGCTGCGCCGCTCCGCCGATCTGGCGTCCGCACAGCAGTAATGGCCTTATTGTCGCCACGCTTGACCGACAGTAAACTGCGCGGAAATCTCGATTCGTCTCCCATCAGAATTGTACATCGTTGATGTTGCGCTCCTTCAGACTCAACATAGTTGGCCCGCTTTCCCTCTTGGCGCTGTTCCTCTCTGGCTGCGCGGAAACGCAGCTTGCCGTTCATGCGGCCAAGAAGCTCGATTACGAGGAAAAACCGCAGGCGTCCGTCGGCGCCTACAAAGTCGGCAAGCCCTATCAGATCGCCGGCGTCTGGTACTATCCGAAGGAAGACTACGACTATGTCGAAACTGGCGTCGCGTCCTGGTATGGCCCGGGCTTCCATGGCCGCCGTACCGCGAACGGCGAGATCTTCGACCAGAACGGCGTAACGGCAGCACATAGGACCCTGCCGTTGCCGACTTTCGTCCGCGTCACCAACCTGGAGAACGGACGGTCGCTGAAGATACGGATCAACGACCGTGGCCCCTTTGCCAACGGCAGAATCATCGATCTTTCGCGCCGGGGCGCGCAGCTTCTCGGTTTTGAGCGCAAGGGAACGGCAAAGGTCCGAGTGGAAATTCTGGAGCCCGAAAGCCGCTTGATTGCCGCCCGCGCCAAGGGCGAAGATCCCGGACAGGCGGCACCACAGGCCGTACCGGTCGAAACGGTCACGGCACAGGTGCTGTCGCCGGTCAGCGGGGCGGGAGAGCTGGAGCCCAAGGTGGTAGCGGATGCCGGCCCGACAAACGTGCAGTCTGCCGCCCGGGTGGTCCCGGAACCGGTTGCCGACGGTCGGGTCACGCGCCAGCCCGTGGCACGGAGCGACCTCTTCATTCAAGCCGGCGCCTTCGTGCAGCTTCACAATGCGGTGCGGCTCAAAGCGCGGCTTTCCCCACTCGGGCCATCACGGATTGTCGAAGCCCGGGTTGGGAACAGAGACTACTTTCGAGTTCAGCTCGGCCCCTTCGCGCGGGTGGAAGAAGCTGACAAGACACTTTCGGTCCTGATCGCGAATGGCATCACAAACGCCAAGATCGCTGTCGACTAAGCCCATCTGCCAGCAAGCCGGTCGCAAATGTTCGGACGACTGCCATACTCCGAGCACAGTGTTGGACAAGAAGCGGCACATGCTTGTATCCCCGAACGCTGCAAAACTGGCGCAACTGCAGCGAAAATCTCCCGCTTAGGAGGAAAGATGATCGCTCTCCCTGCCAAAGGCATAGTCACTTCCGCAGTCGTGGCGCTGTTCGGCCTCATTGCGCTGAACGGAACGGCAGCCGCAATCGACACCAAAGCCAGGGAGGCGTTCCTCATCGATATGAATACCGGCACGGTTTTGCTCGAGAAGGATGCCGATGTCCCGATGCCGCCGGCCTCGATGAGCAAGATCATGACCGCTTACGTGGTGTTCGAGCAGCTGAAAAGCGGCCGTTTGACGCTGGAAGACCTGTTACCCGTGAGTGAAAAGGCCTGGCGCAAGGGCGGCTCGAAAATGTTCGTGGAAGTCGGCTCGGAGATCCGAGTCGAGGACCTTCTTCGCGGCGTGATCATCCAATCCGGCAACGACGCCTCTATTGTGCTGGCGGAAGGTCTGGCAGGGAGCGAGGATGCCTTCGCCGACGTGATGACGTCGACGGCGCGCGAGCTGGGCATGACCGGCAGCACATTCAAGAATTCAACGGGTTGGCCTGACCCTGAGCACCGGACGACCGCCCGGGACCTTGCAACGCTGGCCGCTGCCATCATTCAGAATCATCCGGAGTACTACCACTATTATTCGGAGAAAGAATTCACCTGGCATGATATTCGCCAGGGCAACCGTAATCCGCTGCTGTACAAGAACATCGGCGCCGACGGCCTCAAGACAGGTCACACCGAGGAAGCCGGCTACGGCCTGACCGCATCGGCCGAACAAAACGGACGCCGCGTGATCCTCGTGGTAAACGGACTGGAGAGTATCCGCGAGCGCTCTGAAGAGTCGGCACGCTTGATTTCCTGGGCTTTCCGGGAGTTTGGCAACTATGCCCTGGTCAAGGCCGGAGAGCCGGTCGACGAGGCCGCCGTCTGGCTGGGAGACCAAGCTTCCGTTCCCCTCGTGCTTCCCGAAGACCTCGTGGTCACGCTGCCGCGGCGGGCCCGGAAGGAAATGAAGGTTTCAGTCATCTATGAAGAGCCAATCCCCGCCCCAATCTCGGAAGGGCAGCAGATTGCCACCTTGCGCGTGAGCGCACCTGAAACAGAGTCGGTGGAAATCCCGCTGCTGGCCGGCGGTTCAGTCGGCCAGCTTGGCGCATTCGGTAGGATCGTGGCGAGCGTGAAATACCTCGTTCTCGGCGCGCCCTGAGCCCCCTGGACTTGAGCGCATGGCCGGCGGCAGGTTCATCACATTCGAAGGCGGAGAGGGTGCCGGAAAGACTACCCAGATCAATCTCTTACGTGATTCGCTGAAAGCGCTCTCCAAAGACGTTGTCCTGACGCGGGAGCCGGGCGGCAGTCCTGGTGCCGAGCAGATCCGCCAGCTTCTGGTGACCGGCGCGACCAACCGCTGGACGCCGATGACGGAAATCCTGCTGCATTTCGCGGCCCGCCGCGAACATCTGGAGCGCACCGTCTGGCCGGCGCTCGACCGGGGTGCCTGGGTGCTCTGCGACCGCTTCGCGGACTCGACCCTGGCCTATCAGGGTTACGGTCACGGCCAGCCGATCGAAGAGATCGAGAAGGTCTACGAAGTCGCGGTCGGCGCGTTCCGACCCGACTTCACTGCAGTGCTCGACATACCGGTGGAAGTCGGTCTGAAGCGGGCGGCGGAACGGAACCACGATGAGAACCGCTACGAGTCGATGGACACAGCCTTCCACGAGCGGGTTCGGAACGGGTTCAAGGCCATCGCCACGAAAGAGCCTGGCCGCTGCCAGATCTTCGACGGGACCGTGCCCCCGGAGGCGCTGCAATCCGAGATCAGGGATGCCGTCAAAGGACGTCTCGGCGTCAAACTGTCATGACCGAGAGCCCGCTTCTCGCGCCGCGCGCCAATCCGGATCTGCTGGGACAGGAAAAAGCCGAGGAGACTCTGCTTCGCGCCTTCGATTCAGGCCGGTTGCCTCACGCTTGGCTGCTGACGGGCGCACGCGGCATCGGCAAGGCGACTCTCGCTTACCGTTTCGCCCGTCACGTTCTGGCAGCACGGGAGGAAACCGCGGGACTGTTCGGGGACTTGCCCGCGGGCAGCCTGGAAATGCCGCCCGACGATCCGATTTTCCGCCGCGTCGCCGCCGAGGGCCACAGCGACCTGATGACGCTGGAGCGGCGCGCTGATGACGCGGGCCGTATGCGTAGCGTCATTCAGGTCGAGGACGTACGGAAAGCCATCACCTTCCTGCACATGACGGCGGGCGAGGGCGGCTGGCGTGTCCTGATCGTCGATTCCGTCGACGAGATGAACCGCAACGCAGCCAACGCCCTGCTGAAGGTGCTGGAAGAGCCTCCGGAGAAGGCGCTGCTGCTGCTGGTCAGCCATGCCCCCGGCCGCCTGTTGCCCACCATCCGGTCCCGCTGCTGCCACCTGCCACTGAGTCCCTTGCCGCCGGAAACGATCATGGGGCTGCTGGAACGCTACACGACAGGCATCAGCGCCGATGAAGCCGCGGCAATCGCACGGCTGTCCGAAGGTTCCCTGGGTCGGGGTCTGGACCTTTGGGAGAGCGGCGGTCTGGAGGTCTATGGCGCTCTAATGAAAATTTTGGGAGGAGCGCCAAACCTGGAAATGAAAGCGGTCCATGCCTACGCCGAACGCCTGGCGAAGGAGACCGATGGCAGCACTTTCCGGCTCGGCATGGAGCTCTATCTGCAGTGGATCGCCCGGGTCGCGGAGGCGGCCTCGACCGGTCAGATGCCCGCCAATCTGGTCGCCGCCGAGGCTGAAATCATCCAAGAGCTGCTGTCCTGGCATCCTCTTGCGCGGTGGCTTGACCTATGGGAGAAGATCAGCCGCCTCAAAGCGCGATGCGAGAGCGTCAACCTGGACCGGAAGCAGGTTGTCGTGACGGCCTTTCTGGAACTGGAAGCCCGCGCAGCCTGAACCCTCCGGCAGCACCAGCAGCACGAGACGACCGATGGCCGGGAAGACGCCTTACTACATCACGACGCCGATCTATTACGTCAACGATTCCCCGCACATCGGCCACGCGTACACGTCCCTGGCGTGCGACGTGCTGGCCCGTTTCAAGCGCCTTGACGGCTTCGACGTCAAGTTCCTGACCGGCACCGACGAGCATGGCCAGAAGGTGGCGAAATCGGCCCAGGCGGCCGGCGTGGACCCACAGACCTACACGGATCAGGTCTCTCAGACCTTCCGGAACCTGACGCCGCTCTGGAACCTCACAAACGACGACTTCATCCGAACGACCGAGCCGCGCCATACGAAAGCCTGCCAGGCGCTGTGGCAACGCCTGAAAGACGCGGGAGAGATTTATCTCGGCAGCTATGCCGGCTGGTACGCGGTGCGGGATGAAGCCTTCTATGGCGAGAACGAGCTGACGGAAGGCGAGGGGGGCAAGAAGATCGCGCCCTCCGGCGCCGAATGCGAGTGGGTGGAGGAGCCCTCTTATTTCTTCAAGCTGTCCGAATGGCAGGACAAGCTGCTGGCCTTCTATGAGGCCAACCCGGACTTCATCGGACCAGATAGCCGCCGCAACGAAGTGCTGAGCTTTGTGAAGGGTGGATTGAAGGATCTCTCGATCAGCCGCACCACCTTCGATTGGGGCGTGCCGGTACCGGACGATCCCGACCACATCATGTACGTCTGGCTCGACGCGCTGATCAACTACATCACGGCCGCCGGTTTCCCCGAGACCGAGTCGGAGAGCTACAAGAAGTATTGGCCGGCCGACCTTCACATGGTCGGCAAGGACATCTTGCGTTTCCACATGGTTTACTGGCCGGCCTTTCTGCTGGCCGCGGGGGTGGAGCCGCCCAAGCGGGTCTTTGCCCATGGCTGGTGGACGATCGAAGGACAGAAGATGTCAAAGTCCCTCGGCAACGCAATCAGTCCGCAGCACATGGTCGAGACCTACGGCCTGGACCAGGTGCGCTTCTTCCTGCTGCGCGAGATGCCCTTCGGAAACGATGGAGACTTCTCCCATAAGGCCGTGATCGGACGCAGCAACTACGATCTGGCCAACCAGTTCGGCAATCTGTCGCAGCGCGTTCTTTCGATGATCGGCAAGAATTGCGCAGCCGCTGTGCCGGAAGCAGGCGAGCTGCTGCAGGACGACAAAGATCTCCTGGCCAACGCCGAGGGCCTTCTGGCGCAACTGCGGGAGCATTATGACCGCCAGGCCTTCCACAAGGCGCTGGAAGCCACTTGGGCGGTGGTTTCCGCGGCCAACGTCTATGTCGATGCGCAGGCGCCCTGGGCGCTGCGCAAGACGGACCCGGCCCGCATGGCGACGGTGCTCTACGTCCTGGCCGAAGTGATCCGGCGGCTGGCGATCCTGACCCAGCCGGTCATGCCGGACGCCATGGGCAAGATGCTGGATCAGTTGGCGGTCCCTGAAGAGGCACGGGGCTTCGCCGACCTGGACCGGGCCCTGGAAGCCGGCACCGCCCTGCCCAAACCGGAGGGCGTCTTTCCCCGCCATGTCGAGGAAGGGGAGGGGTGAGTGCTCGTCGACTCGCACTGCCACCTCGACTTCCTGGAACGCGACGAAGACCTTGATGCGGTCGTCGGCCGCGCGCGGGAGCAGGATGTCGGCACCCTGGTGACGATCTGCACCAAGCTTTCCGAGTTTGCCGCCATCAAAGGGATCGCAAACCGTTTCGAGCAGGTCTATTGCTCCGTCGGCGTGCATCCGCATGAAGCGGACGCGGAGGGACAGGGAACCCCGGACCGTCTGATCGAGCTGGCAGCGGACCCGAAAGTCGTGGGGATCGGCGAGACCGGCCTCGATTACTACTACAAGCACGGTGCCCCGGAGGCTCAGAAAGAGAGCTTCATCAGCCACATGGACGCAGCGCGGGAAACCGGTCTGCCGCTGATCGTCCACACGCGCGATGCCGACGACGACACCGTATCGCTGATGCAGGAATCCTATGCGAAAGGCGCCTTTCCCGGCGTCATCCACTGCTTCACCGCTGGCGCGGGATTGGCGGAAGCGGCGCTCGACCTCGGCTTCTACATATCTCTGTCCGGCATTGTGACCTTCAAGAACGCCACCGAGCTGCGGGAGGTGGCCAAGCAGGTGCCGCTGGAACGCCTTCTTATCGAGACCGATGCGCCTTACCTGGCGCCAGTGCCGATGCGCGGCAAACGGAATGAACCGGCCTTCGTCGCCCATACCGCCACGTACCTCAGTGAGTTCCTTGGCTTGCCTGCCGAGGAGCTCGCGCGGGTAACGACCGAGAACTTCTTCCGGCTCTTTTCAAAGGCCCGGCCACCGCGGGAGTTCGCGGCCGCATGAAGGTCACGGTCCTGGGCTGCGGCGGATCGAGCGGCGTCCCCTTGGCGGGCGCGGTTCCCGGCGGCGATTGGGGCGCCTGCGATCCCAGCAATCCAAAAAACCGGCGGCGCCGGGTCTCCGTCCTGGTGGAAGAGCAGGGGAAATCCTTCCTCATCGACACCTCGCCCGACTTGCGGCTGCAACTTCTCGACAACTCGGTGACCCGCGTCGATGCCGTGCTCTTCACCCACGCCCACGCCGACCACTGCCACGGGGTGGATGACCTGCGCACCCTGCGCCACCGCCAGGGCGAACCGATCGACGCCTACATGGACGAAAAGACCCGTGAACTTCTGACGGCGCGCTTCGCCTATGTCTTCGCCTCCAGTGCGGATCCCAACAATCTCTACCCGCCGCTCTGCCAGGATCACCTAATCACCGGCCCCTTCGAGGTGGATGGCGTGACCGTGCGACCCTTCGAACAGGTGCATGGGCGGGAACGCAGCCTTGGCTACCGGATCGGCGACATGGCCTACTCGACGGATGCGAGCGGTTTGGAGGAGGCGGCCTTCGAGGTGCTTGCGGGGTTGGACCTCTGGATCGTCGACTGCCTACGCGACCAACCGCATCCAACTCACTCCCACCTGGCGCAAACCTTGGAGTGGATCGAACGGGTCCAGCCGAAGCAGGCCATCCTGACCCACCTGAACCATCAGATCGACTACGAGGATCTCAAGGGCCGCTGTCCGCCGGGCGTGGAGCCCGCGTACGACGGCATGGTCTTTATACTCTAGTCACCAGCTAGTCTTGAGCGAACCAGAAACTGTCGGGACGATAGATTCCGATCTCGGCGCCCGGGTTCCAGTTGAACAACCCTTCCTCCGGGACGTTCCGAAGCCGCTTCGACACCACAACCGGCTGAGGAACGTTGGCAACAACGCCGATGGTGAAGACCTGATCCGCGTTGAGGGAGAGGATCTCGCGCCATGCCGCCTCGCGTTCCGCGGACGTACGGGCCGCTTTCCAGGTCTCGTAATGGTCCAAGAGCTGTTCGGGGCCGGTCATGTCGACGGGTTCGCCGGACTCCCCGTTCGTCTCGGCAAACTGGCCCCATTTCGGCCATTGCAGGGAATGCTGGTGGACCGGCACGAAAGGAGCTGGGCTCATGTCGGCGGTTGGAACCGCGTTCCCCAGACCGAACCAGGCTGCAAAGGTCGTCTCGCCGCTGAAAATCCGGCGGCGCAGCACTTCTCTTTGAGATGGTTTGACGAAGAGGCCCACGCCGATCGCGTTCCAGGAATCCCGGATCAGTTCCAACACGTCGGATTCCTCGGTGTTCTCTCCGGCGGTTTCGACGATCACTTCCAGGGACCGTCCGTCGGGGAGCAAACGGATGCCGTCGGACCCCCGCTTCGTCAACCCCAAGTCGTCCAACAGCTTGGCCGCCTGTTTCGGCTCATAGCCGCTCCAAGCACTTCGGTAGGCCTCCGAAAAGAGGGTTGAGCGCGGCAGAACAGTGTTGGCGCCCTTTAGGCCCAACCCGAAATAGATCACCTGATTGATCTCTTCCCGGTTCACCGCCAGCGACAACGCGCGCCGAAATCGAACATCCCTGATCAGGGCGCGCCATACTGGATCGTTCGTGTTCAGGTTCGGATAGAGCGCGATCTCGGACCCCCTGGCCGTACGCCACAGACGCACGTCGAGCGCGGTACGGTCCGCGCTTCGCTTCAGGAAGGTATAATCCGTAAGATGCAGCCCGCGTCCTTGCAGGTCCGTTTCCCCCGCACTCGTCTTGACCGGTATCAGGGCCGGGGAGACGACCTTCAACACGACCTCGTCAATGTAGGGAAGCTGACGGCCTTGCGCATCGATGCGGTGGTAGTAGGGATTCCGGCGAGCGACGTAGCGATCGCTCGGGGGTTCGGTTTGTAGCGCCCAGGGCTGCAAGGTCGGTAGGTTCGGGTTGCTGAAGCGATAAAGGTTGCCAACGCGATTGTGCAACTGCGCCCAATTCCGCGCACGTATGGCCTTGACCCGTTCCTGCAATTCGTCGGGATCCGCGTAGTCCTCATGAAACTGCTTCAGATACCGCGACGGCCTGTAGATGAAGAGGGGAGAGGCCCCGGCCAGAGCCGGAAGGAAGAAGGGGTTCGGTGCATCCCAGGCGTAACGGACCGTCGTTGCATCGGGGAACGTCACCCTTGGGAGTTCCCCCTTGACCCGCAGAAGGCTGGGCGGCCCGCTGGGCGTCAGTTCCCTATTGTTAGCCACGTCTTTCCAGTAGTAGCGGAAATCCTCGCTGGTGAATGGGGTGCCGTCGGACCAGCGGTGTCCGGCCCTCAGATGGAACGTGAAGATGCGGCCGTCCTCGACTTCAACCGATTCCAGCACGTCCGGGGCCAATGTCAGGTCTGGCTCCAGGTCGATCAGGCGCGTGTAACCATGAACCGCCAACAGCCGTGTGTCTTTGGTCCGCGAGACCAAAGTCTGGAGCGATCCGCCGTAAACTCCCGGGGTCCTCCAGTCTGCTGGGCTCAGCAAAGCCGGTTTGTCAGGAAGGCGTTGATCGAGTGGCGGCAGATCGCCGGCTTCCACGAGCGCCTTCAACGCAGGGGCCTCCTGCGCCATCCAACCGTCGGGCAGGGGCGCAGAATCGTAGCGCACAACCTCCGCCATGGCGCCCTGCGCCAGGATCAAAATGCCGGCAAGTCCGACGACCAATGACTTCATTAAATGCATGGTTCCTTGTTAAGGAATTAGATCAGTTGAAGCCTTGATCCAACTGAACCAAAGACATTTGCGACCCAAGGCTGGCGCGGGTGAGGGATGCCAGATCGGGGAGGACCTCGGCCCGCCGAATGGCATCCCGAGCTGTCGATATCTCTTCTTTATCAGGATAATAGCTATAAATTTTACCGTTACGTGTCCATTCGATGGGGGCATCCAGGTCCCATGATTGGTCCATCAGCATGGCCAGGGTCGGCACTGGCGGACCGCCGGTCGCATAGAGACTCAGGGCCGGGAAGTTATCGTCCAGCACCGCGAAGCCGAACCCGCGTTCCCTGGATTCCAGAAGCCGCTGCGCATGATTGATGTGATCGTCGAGAAACAGAAAATCCCGGCCGGTTCGGAGAGCTTCCAGGGCTTCGCCGGTCCAGTCATGCCCGAAATATTGCGCCTTTTCATCGATATAGGCTCTTTTGCTCAGATCGATATCGAAGCCGAAGATTTCGGCCTTGGGCGCCGCTTGCCGGAAAATCCAGGTGCTGTGGCCCTTATGGACGCCGCTCTCGATGATCCGATCCGGCGCGGCGGCACGCGTCAGCAGGAAGAGCCAGAGGCTGTCGTTGAAGCCGCTGCCGCCCGCGTTGTCGCGAACGGGACGCCTGTCATACAGGTCATAAAATCCAGAGATCTCAGCAGCCAGATCCAGGCCCTTGCCATGAGGCATGCAGTCGGACCAACGCAGCAGTGCCGGCGTGACGGTCTCGGCAAGCGCATCCACGAGCTGTCCGAACTGCCGCGCGCTCGTCATGCGCCGCGGTTGGAAGTCTCGGGGTCCGGTGAAAGTCAGATTGGTAATGGTGATTGTCATGGCTGCGGGACATTAATCGCATTGCCATGGAGGGACCATCTGAATTTATGCCTTTAGAGGTAGGGGCCGCGTCATTCTGCGGATCGGACCACTTCTCACCTTTGGTCTCCAAGCCATATCCGATATTTTCCATAATATACATTATGCGTCTTATGGACATAGATCCGTGGATCACTCGGTCTTTCCAGACGGTCCCCCTCTCGCTATGAGTCCCGACGATTCCTCCATCAAACCGCGCCTGGGAATCCCCTCATGAAAGAGCCGCCAAAAGCCACGTCAGAGATCGAACGCCTCATCCGGATCATGGCGGATCTGCGCGACCCCGACTGCGGTTGCCCCTGGGATCTGAAACAGACTTTCGCGACCATTGCCCCCTACACCATCGAGGAGGCTTACGAGGTCGCCGAGGCCATCGAGCATCATGATATGCCGGCACTGAAGGATGAGCTGGGCGACCTGTTGCTCCAAGTGGTCTTCCACGCGCGTATGGCAGAAGAAGCCGGCGACTTTGGGTTTCAGGATGTCGCAAAAGCCATTTGCGACAAGATGGTACGTCGCCATCCTCATGTGTACGCCGATGATTCGCAGCGGACGGCCGAGACCCAGACCCTGGCCTGGGAAGACCAGAAAGCCGCCGAGCGCGCGGAGAAAGCTAACGGTGCGCCCATCAGCGTTCTAGACGGCGTGGCCCGGACGTTGCCGAGCCTGACCCGGGCCTACAAGCTGCAACGCCGCGCCGCGCGGGTCGGCTTCGATTGGCCGGACACCGCTCAGGTGATCGACAAGATTGAGGAAGAACTCGCTGAAATAAAAGAAGAAATTGCAAACGGCGGCGACCACGAAAGACTGCGCGAAGAGGTCGGCGACCTGCTCTTTGCCGCCGCCAACCTGGCACGGCATTTCAACGCCGAGCCGGAACTGGCGCTGCGCGAAGCCAACAGTAAGTTTACCCGGCGATTCCACAAGGTCGAGGAAGCCTTTGAAAACGGCTTGGAAAAGGTTTCTCTGGAAGAGATGGAGCGGGCCTGGCAGGACGTCAAAACCCGGGAGAAGACCCCGGAGACGTGAGCAGGGCGGTTCATGCCGCCCTGCCCTTGTTCCTAACCTCAATGATGGACCGTTTGGTCAGTCGTTCGCCAGCAGATGAATCAGGCTTGAGGTGTCCCAGCGCTTGCCGCCACGCGCCTGTACCTGCGCATAGAACTGGTCGACCAAGGCCGCGACCGGCAAACGCGCGCCGTTGCCGTTGGCCTCGTCCAGGCAGATTCCGAGGTCCTTGCGCATCCAGTCCACGGCGAAACCGAACTCGAACTCGCCCTTGCACATGGTGCTGCCGCGATTCTCCATCTGCCAGGAGCCGGCGGCGCCCTTGGAGATCACGTCGATGACCTTCTCCATGTCGAGGCCGGCCTTCTTGCCGAAGTTCAGACCCTCGGCCAGTCCCTGCACCAGACCCGCGATGCAGATCTGATTGACCATCTTGGTGAGCTGCCCGGCTCCGGCCGGACCCAGCAGCGTGACGGCACGGGCATAACAGTCAATGACCGGCGCGGCGCGGTCGAAGTCTTCCGACTTGCCGCCGCACATGACGGTCAGAACACCGTTCTCGGCGCCGGCCTGTCCGCCGGAGACCGGTCCGTCGACAAAGCCGATCTTTTGCTTGGCGGCTTCTTCTGCCAGCTCCCGCGCGACATTGGCGGAGGCCGTGGTGTGATCCACGAAGACGGTGCCAGCCGTCATACCTGCCAAGATACCCTCAGGCCCGAGAACCACGGAGCGCAGGTCATCGTCGTTGCCAACACAGGAAAAGACGATCTCGCATCCTTCAGCCGCCTGGCGCGGCGTCGGCGCCGCAGAGCCGCCGTGTTCCTTGGCCCACTGATCGGCCTTTGCCGCAGTCCGATTATAGACCGTGACCTCGTGCCCGCCCTTGGCCAGATGCCCGGCCATCGGATACCCCATAACGCCAAGACCGATGAAGGCGACCTTTGTCATCTAATTCTCCCAGGAATTCTGTTATTTGGTGAAGTTGGGCGCAGACTAATGGGTGAACCCATGCGCCTCAAGACACAGGGGGCCCGAAGCCCCCTGCTCTCGCTTTCAACTTATCCGGAGCGATCGTCCGGACTACCGGGCTTGGCCGTCCGGCCCTCACGACGAGACGGTCAGGCCGGTTGCTGCGGCCGCATGTCCTTGCTGCTGATTCCCGCCACCGCGACCGGCTTCTTCATGGCATCGCGGCGGAAAGGCTCGCCGAGCTCCTGGTTCAGGATCACCTCGATGAAGGTTGTGACACCGTCCTTCTGCGCGTCGCAAGCTTGCGTCAAGGCCGCCTTGATCTCGTCCTGAGTGGTTACCGTCACGCCCTTCAGGCCACAGCCCTCAGCGATTCGGGCATAGCTGAGGTGCGGGTCCAGTTCGGTGCCGACGAAGTTGTCGTCGTACCACAGCGTGGTATTGCGCTTCTCGGCGCCCCATTGGTAGTTGCGGAAGATCACCATGGTGATGGCCGGCCATTCCTCGCGGCCGATGGAGGACATCTCGTTCATGGAGATACCGAAGGCGCCGTCGCCGGCGAAGCCGACCACCGGAACGTCCGGGCAACCGATCTTGGCTCCTATGACGGATGGGAAGCCATAGCCGCAAGGCCCGAAGAGGCCCGGCGCCAGGTACTTACGTCCTTCCTCGAATGTCGGATAGGCATTGCCGATAGCGCAATTGTTGCCGATGTCGGACGAGATAATGGCGTCCTTCGGCAGGCTGGCCTGAACTGCGCGCCAAGCCTGGCGCGGCGACATACGGTCGGCATCGCGGCTACGCGCCCGCTCGTTCCAGGTGGTGCCGGGATCGTCGTCCTCGTGATCCATGGAGGAGAGCGCCTGGAGCCAAGCCGACTTGGTCTGGTGGATAAGCGCCTTGCGCTCCTCACGCCCGATGTCACCCGCTTCGGGACTCAGCTGCTCAAGGATTTGCTCGGCGACCTGCCTGGCGTCGCCCTGGATCCCGACGCTCACCCTTTTGGTCAGGCCGATACGGTCGGCGTTGATATCCACCTGGATGATTGCCGCGTCCTTCGGCCAGTAATCGATGCCGTAACCGGGCAGAGTCGAGAAGGGATTGAGACGCGTGCCCAACGCCAACACGACGTCGGCCTTGGCGATCAACTCCATGCCCGCCTTCGAGCCGTTGTAGCCCAGGGGGCCTGCGAAGAGCGGGTGCGAGCCCGGGAAGGCGTCGTTGTGCTGATAGCCGCAGCAGACCGGCGCGTCGAGACGCTCGGCCAAAGCCTGAGAGGCAGGGATCGCACCGCCGATGACCACGCCGGCGCCGTTCAGGATCACTGGGAACTTCGCTTCGGATAGCAGCTTCGCCGCTTCGGCGATGGCGCGCTTGCCGCCGGCCGGGCGCTCGATGCGCACGATCTGCGGCAGTTCGATGTCAATGACCTGAGTCCAATAGTCGCGCGGTACGTTGATCTGGGCCGGCGCAGAGCCACGCCAGGCTTTTTCGATCACCCGGTTCAAGACCTCGGCAATGCGCGAGGGATCCCGCACTTCCTCCTGATAGCAGACCATCTCCCGGAACATCGGCATCTGATCGACTTCCTGAAAACCGCCCTGCCCGATCGTCTTGTTGGCGGCCTGCGGTGTGACAAGAAGCATCGGCGTATGGTTCCAGTACGCCGTCTTGATGGCGGTGACGAATCCCGTGACACCGGGGCCGTTCTGAGCGATGGCCATGCCCATCTTTCCGCTGGCACGGGTGTAACCGTCGCAGATCAGGCCGCCGTTCGTCTCGTGCGCGACGTCCCAGAAAGTGATGCCCGCCGTCGGAAAGAGGTCCGAGATCGGCATGAAGGCCGAGCCAATAATGCCGAAGGCATGCTCGATGCCGTGCATCTGAAGGACTTTTACGAAAGCCTCCTCGGTGGTCATTTTCATGGTGGCAACCCCTTTCCTACGCGGCGGCCGCAACGTGCCGGCAGCATTTATCCCTGTGTCCGGAAAAGCCAAACCTGGCCCATCGGCGCCTTTCGCGGGCGCCGCTTGGTGCCAGATAGGGACAAAACACCCCCGAAAGGTAGGGCCAGATTCAACAAATCATCATTCCAGGGCGCCAAAACCGCCCTGTTCCGCCCGATGCGCCTGGCCCTACGGACGGAAGTCCTAGAGCAATTCCTTCGCCGCAGCGTCGAAGCCACGGCCCAGCTTGTCGAACAGTTCGTCGATCTCGTCCTCGGAGATGATCAGCGGCGGGCAAACGCCGATGCTGTCGCTCGGCAGCGGGCGGACCATCACCCCCTCTTCCAGGGCCTTGGCGTTCACCAATGCCGCCGCCATGCGCTCGGCCGGGAAGGATTCCTTCGTCGCCTTGTCGCGGACGATCTCAATGCCGCCGATCAGGCCGACGCCCCGCACTTCGCCCACCAGGGGATGCTCCGCCAGGCCGTGCAGCCGTTCCTGAAAACGGGGCATCACGGCGCGGACATGGCCCAGCGTGTCCTCTTCCTCGTAGATCTTGAGGGTTTCAAGGGCGACGGCGGCGGATACGGGATGGCCGCCGTAGGTGAAGCCGGTCCCGAAGACACCGAGCTTTTTGCTCTGCTCGACGAAGACGCGATAGATCTCGTCCGTCACCATCACCGCCCCGATGGGCAGATAGCCGGAGGAGAGCTGTTTCGCGCAGGTCATCATGTCCGGCTTGATGCCATAGGTCTGGGAGCCCCACATATTTCCGGTCCGTCCGAAGCCGTTGATCACTTCGTCGGCGACAAAGAGCACGTCGTGCTTCTTAAGAACCTTCTGCACTTTTTCGAAGTAGCCGGCGGGCGGTGTCAGAACGCCCCCTGCCCCCATGACGGGCTCCGCGAAGAAGGCGGCCACGGTGTCCGGCCCCTCCTCCTGGATCAGCTTGTCGAGGTTTTCGGCAAGACGGGTCGAGAAGTCCTGCTCGCTCTCCCCTTCCTCGGCACCGCGGTAGTAGCAAGGCGTGTCGCAATGGAGGATTCGGTCAATCGGCAGATCCCAGCCCTTCTGCTGCACGGGCATGGCCGTCAGCGAACCGCCAGCTACGGTCACCCCGTGATAGCCACGTTTGCGGGAAATAATCTTCTTCTTTTCAGGGCGCCCGCGTCCGTTGTTGTAGTACCACACGAACTTGATCGCGGAATCGATAGCCTCCGAACCCGAATTGACGAAGAAAGCCTTTGCCAGGGGTTCCGGCGCGATGGAGATCAGTTTCTCGGAGAGTTCGATGTTCGGCATCGTCGCCCGATGGGCAAAGGTATGGCTGAACGGCAGCTTCGCCAGTTGCTCCGTCGCGGCTTTCACGAGGCGGTCGTTGTGGAACCCAAGCGACACGCACCACAGACCGGCCAGGCCCTCCAGGTACTTGTTGCCCTGGTCGTCCCAGACGTAAACACCCTCGCCCCGCTCCAGGATCATGGGGCCTTTTTCCTCGTGAACGGCAAGGTTCGTATAGGGGTGCAGGTTGTAAGCGATGTCCCTGGCGGCAGGGGAATTGGGTGCGTAGTTCATGGGTTCATGTTCCTGCTTCGATCGTGGCCTGCGCTCCGTTCCCGGACGTTCCTGTCAGGGTCAGCGTCATTCCCAGGTCGGGCGGCCTCTGGTTGAATTCTATGCTCGTAGCAAAGCTCTAAGGGCCTTCGCAATCTATTCCTAGCTAATGCTAATGTTCGACCTCTCTCCGATTGCCATGCTGCGAGTGCAATGAGGATGGACGGCCATGCGCCCTGACGCAATTACCGTGAAGCTGATCTGCCGCGACATGCCGGCCGATGATGACCTCTTTCTGGGAATCCAGGAAGGCAAGGAGGTTATCCGGCTAACGCCGGCCAGCCAGAAGGAAGTCGTCTTCGAGGCTCGTTTCCGCCTTGGCGCCCGCAAGGACGGATCCCCCAACTTCCTCGGACCCTTCGCCCAGGGCCCGGCCGCGCAGCGCTTTCTCTACGTGAATTGGGGTCGTCGCCAATTAGACGGCAGCTTTGACTATTTCAGCCGGGCTAAGATCCATCTCTCTCACATGACCTGGAAAGACATTGAAACGGCGGCCAAGAAGAAGAGTCCCCCGACCGCGGAACTGAGAATGGTGGACGACCGGGGCAATCCGATCTGCGCCACGATTAGGCCGGAAAACATCACGTGGCGGCTTTAACCATTTGCCGGAACAACCCAGCGTCAAATCGCACGCACCTCTGCTCGCTTTGCATGATGATTTTCGCATAGAAGCCCTCTAACGGTGTGCTTCGGCGAGCGCGCGTTCGTCGCCAAGTTGCGGCTGCAATGGAACTTTTCTTTGAATTTAAAGGAACTTGAAAGGCGTTGCCCCTACCTTGGATGCCACATTGGGGGAAAAGCACAGATTTGTGCGGGATGAGGTGGACCTTCGTTATGCGTCCCTTGTCTCGCGGGATGCAGGATCGGGTAATGGGAGCAACAGCTAGCATATCGACCGATGTCGAAGCGCCTGACAGCCCGCGCAGGAAGGTCAGCTATACCCGGACCATGCGTCGGCTCGTCCAAGGCAAGAACATCAGCGAGAAGAGTCTTCTCGCAACGGATTATCTCAATCATTTCAATGAAGTAATCATGATGATTGAGATGATTCCCATGATGCCGGACTGCCTGGACGACATTAAGGCTTGGCAGCCTAAATCCTATGCGGACCACTTTCGTGAAAGCTGTTTCTCAGACAAGGATCTCGCGATATTGGCGTACGATCACGCCCCCCCGGAATACCGCGTCCCATTTGACGAGACTGTGAATCGCCTCGACGATTTGGTGCTGGATCTCGTGGGGCAGGTCGAGAAGCTGATCGCGTCCGAACAGATGGACGTCCTGCAGGAACTGGTCGAGCAAAGCACCAAAGAGCTACGGGATCTGATAGACCAGGCATCGGGCATTATTCACGGTAACAACCCCTGTGCCGCCGAGGCCGTCGAGGTCGTAGAGACAGTGGAAGAGCTCGCCGAGGAGGACGCCGTCGAAGCCGACGAAACGGCCAGCCAGGAAGATATCGATGCGCTGTTCGACTGACCGGCGCCCTGCCTCCCAGGCGCTCACGTATTCTCTGAAATCAACTCCGCCAAGAGGCGCAGGCCCGGCCTGATCTGCGCCTCCTCGATCGAGGAAAAGCCGAGGCGAATGTAGTTCCGGGCGGGCTTCGGCGAATGGAAATGCACGGAGCCCGGCTCCAGCACCAGTCCCTGCCCAAGGGCCTTTGCGGCCAGGACGTCGCTGTCGAGCGTTTCAGGTCCCCGCACCCAAAAGGACGTCCCCCCGGTCGAGGGAGAGGTCGCACAGTCGGGCAGATACTCCGCCAAGCCTTCCTTCATCGCCTGCCAGCGGTCCCGGTAGCCGCGCAGCAGGCGGTTGACCAGGGAGTCGTAATAGCCGCCGGCAATAAACAGGGCGACGGTGTGCTGCACGTTGGCCGGCGGCTGGCGCATAATCAGGCGGCGCTGCAGGCGGATCTCCCGGATCAGCTCCGCGGGGCCGACCAGGAAGCCCATCCGCAGCCCCGGCGCCAGATACTTGGAGAAGCTGCCGACGTAGAGCACCCGGTGATTGCGGTCCATTGACTTCAGCGCGGTGGTGGGCGCCGAGACGAAATTCATCTCGGACTCGTAGTCGTCCTCCACGATCAGCAGGTCGTGCGCCTCTGCCTTCTCCAGCAGCTTGATGCGGCGTTCCAGAGGCATGGTCACCGTCGTGGGCGACTGATGGCTGGGAGTGACGTAGACGTAATCGCAGCCGTTCAAGCGATCGTCGACAACCAAGCCCTCTTCGTCGACCGGCAGAGGCCGCACCCCTGCCCCCGTGATCGCGAAGATGTTGCGCGCATCGGGATAACCGGGGTTCTCAATGCCCACGAGTGTCGTCTTGTCCGTCAGCAGGGTGGCGATCATATAGAGCGCGTTCTGCGCCCCGAGCGTCACCAGGATCTCATCCGGCGCGGCCTTAATTCCCCGGCGCGGCAGAACCCTAGCCCGGATCTCCTCGACCAGCTTCGGATCGTCTTCGCCGAAGCTGTCCTCACTCCAGGTTCGGATAGCGTCCAGCCCAAGGGCTTCGCGGGAACACATGCGCCAAGCCGCCACCGGGAAAAGCTTGGGGTCCGCCTGCCCGTAGATGAAGGGATAAGGATAGCGCCGCCAGTTCTTGGGCTTGGTGACCTGCATCTGCTCGGAAGGCCGCACCTTCAGGCGGCCCCACCAATCGGCGGCACCTTCCGCCCTGGGCAAGTCATCGGGCTGCCAATTGGGCTCGCCCTGTTCGAAAATCATGTCGGCATTGACGAAGTAGCCGACCCGTTCGCGCGACAGGAGAAGCCCCTCATCGGAGAGCGCTTGATAGGCCAGAACCACCGTGTTGCGGGAGACGCCCAGGGCATGGGCCAGACGGCGGCATGAAGGCAGGGGTTCCTCGGGCGACAGGCGGCCGTCGAGAATGGCATCGACCAGATGCCGACGCAGCTGAACCTGCAGGCCGACGCCGCTGTTATGCTGGACAGGAAAAATCAAGTCCCGCATGGCACCAAGTATTCCTCCCGAAGTGGCCTCATATGGGTCCAGAGAATTACTTTAGGGACAGCTTTAGCCCGAGACAACTGCCTCTCCGGTGGTCCGCTGATAACAGAAGGCGGCGGGATGGCGCTGTTTGATCCACGGTTTTTTGGCTTTTTCCCCAATAGTCGATGGCTGTGACCGTCACGTCCCTCGAGAGAGGCTGCGAGCGAGACCATGCCTATCTGTCACCGTAACTGGCATCAAGACTTGGCTCGTCTTGGCTCTAAGGCTGCATAGGCCGGCAAGTTAGTTTGTGGTCCTCGTTGACTCTGCAACGGGGTGCAGCCGGCGCGGCACCCTCATTAAGGAATTCCCGTTGACCTCATCCGAAGCGACCGACCTGCGAAACACTCTTCCAGGTGCGCGGGAGCTCGATGTCTCGCCCGAGGTCGGCGACGAGGTGAAGTGCACGACCTGCTACATGTGCGCCTGCCGCTGCGGCATCAAAGTGCACCTCAAGAATGACAAAGTCCGCTACATCGAGGGCAACCGGGACCACCCGGTCAATCGCGGCGTGCTCTGCGCGAAGGGCTCGGCGGGCATCATGCAGCACTATTCCCCGGCGCGGCTTCGCAAGCCGTTGTTGCGGGTCGGAGAGCGCGGGGCCGGCGAGTTCAAGGAGATCGATTGGGACGAAGCCCTGGGGATTGCGGCGGGGTGGCTTTCGAACATCCGCAAGAGCGACCCGAGAAAGCTGGCGTTCTTCACCGGGCGCGACCAGAGCCAGGCTTTGACCGGCTGGTGGGCGTCGCAGTTCGGCACGCCGAACTATGCGGCCCATGGCGGCTTCTGCTCTGTCAACATGGCGGCCGGCGGAATCTACACGATCGGCGGTTCCTTTTGGGAATTCGGACAGCCGGACTGGGAGCGGACGCGCTATTTCATGATGTTCGGCGTGGCCGAAGACCACGACAGCAACCCGATCAAGACAGGGCTAGCCAGGGTCAAGGAGAACGGCGCCAAGTTCGTCTCGGTCAATCCTATTCGAACCGGCTACTCGGCTATCGCCGACGAGTGGATCGGCATCACGCCCGGCAGCGACGGATTGTTCGTTCTGGCGCTCGCCCATGAACTGCTGAAGGCCGGCAAGGTCGATGTCGATTACCTGATACGTTATTCCAACGCACCCTGGCTGGTGATTCAGGCGCCGGGGGCCGCGAACGACGGACTCTTCGCGCGCAATGAGGGGGGTGATCCCCTGGTTTGGGATCGCCGTGAGGGCCGCGCGAAATCCGCTCAAGACCCCTCCGCGGCTCCGGCTTTGAAGGGTGAAGTCACGCTGCCCGATGGGACGCGCGCCGTTCCTGCTTTCGAACTGCTGGCGAAACGCTACCTCGACGAGACCTACAGCCCCGACGCCGTGGCGCAGCGCTGCGGCATCTCCGCCGACCGGATCCGGCGTCTCGCCGCCGAGCTTGCGCAAGCCGCCTTCGAAGAGGAAGTGGTGATCGAGCAGCCTTGGACGGATTGGACGGGGCGCCGGCACGAGCGCATGGTCGGGCGTCCGGTCTCGCTTCACGCCATGCGGGGCATCTCAGCGCATTCCAACGGCTTTCACACCTGCCGCGCCATCCACCTGTTGCAGGTGTTGCTCGGATCGGTCGACTCGCCCGGCGGGTTCCGCTTCAAGCCGCCGTTCCCGCGCCCCGCGCCGCCCGCGCCGAAGCCCGCCGGAAAACTCGCCGATCTGGCGCCGGAGACCGGGCTGAAGGGCCCGCCTCTCGGCTTTCCGACAGCACCGGAAGACCTGTTGGTGGACGACGCGGGTCAGCCGGTTCGCATCGACAAGGCCTTTTCCTGGGACAATCCGATCTCTGCCCACGGGCTGATGCACACCGTCATCACCAATGCCTGGAAAGGCGATCCCTACCCCATCGACACGCTGTTCATGTACATGGCCAACATGGCCTGGAACTCCGCCATGAACACAGCGGAAACGATCCGCATTTTGACGGACAAGGACAGCGAAAGCGGCGATTACAAGATTCCGAGGATCATCTATTCCGACGCCTACTTCTCGGAAATGGTGCCCTACGCCGACCTCGTCCTGCCGGACACCACCTACCTGGAGCGATGGGACTGCATCTCAATGCTGGACCGTCCGATCAGCGAACCGGAAGGGCCGGCAGATTCCATCAGACAGCCCGTGGTCGCTCCCGACCGCGACGTACGCCCCTTCCAGGATGTTGTGATCGACCTCGGCGCGCGCATCGGACTGCCGGGCTTCGTGGATGAGAAGGGGGCGCCGAAATACCCCGGCGGTTATCCCGATTACATCGTAAATCATGAGCGCAAACCGGGCGTTGGCAGCCTGATGGGCTGGCGCGGCGAGAGCGGCAGGGAATCGGGCACGGGCGCCCCCAACCCCAAGCAGCTCGACTCCTACATCGAGAATGGCTGCTTCTGGCAGGGACATATCCCAGATGAAGGCACCTTCTTTAAGCACGCAAACCAAGCGTATCTGGACTACGCCACCGAAATGGGATTCCTCGAGCGTCCCGCGCCCATCGTGTTCCAACTTTACAGCGAGGTACTGCAGAAATTCCGCCTGGCCGCGCAGGGGCACGGTGCGGTAACACCGCCGGAAAACCATCGGGAACGGGTCGAGACCTTCTTCGATCCCTTGCCCTTCTGGTACCCGACCTTCGAAGACGAAGAGGCCGAGGGCGGCGATTTCCCGCTGCATGCGGTCACGCAGCGACCGATGGCGATGTATCACTCCTGGGGATCGCAGAATGCCTGGTTAAGGCAAATTCACGGCAGCAACCGTCTCTACGTGGCACGAGAGACCGCCGAGAAGCACGGCATCGCGGATGACGACTGGGCCTGGGTGGAAAGCCGGCACGCCCGCATCAAGGTACAGGTGCGTTTGATGAAAGGCCTCAATCCCGACACCGTCTGGACCTGGAACGCGATCGGCAAGCGGCGCGGCACCTGGAACCTGAACCAGGACGCGGAAGAAGCCGCCAAAGGCTTCCTTCTCAACCACCTGATCGACGATCTGCTGCCGGCGAAAGAGAACGGCTACCGTTATTCCTGTTCCGATCCCGTGACCGGACAGGCCGCCTGGTACGATTTAAGGGTACGCATCAGCAAGGCAGATCCGGAAGAGCCTTCGCTCTCAGAACCGCAGTTCGATCCTTTGCCCTTGCCGCCTGGACTGGACAGAGGCCCGTCGACCCTGAGATACGGTGCCGGCTTCCATAGCCGGACCGGCGACGGCATCGAGGACACCTAGCGCCGTGACAAGTCTGCCTGCCTCTCCACCGCCGAAGCGATTGGGCTTGGTGATCGACCTGGATACCTGCGTCGGCTGTCACGCCTGCGTTGTGAACTGCAAGGAATGGAACACCGGCGGTTACCCCGCGCCACTCAGCGACGTCGCCCCTTACGAAGCCAAGCCGATGGGGGCTTGGCTGAACCGGGTGCACAGCTATGAGGCCGGGGACGGCCCAGAGGGCCGAACGGTCCATTTCCCGAAATCTTGCCTGCATTGCGAAGACGCCGCCTGTGTCACGGTCTGCCCAACCGGCGCCTCCTACAAGCGGGTGGAGGACGGGATCGTCCTGGTCGAAGAAGATCGCTGCATCGGTTGCGGACTCTGCGCCTGGGCCTGTCCCTATGGGGCGCGTGAAATGGACCCTGTCGGCGGTGTGATGAAAAAGTGCACACTTTGCATCGACCGCATCTACAACGACAACATCCCGGTCGAGGACCGGCAACCGGCGTGCGTGAACGCCTGTCCGGCCCGCGCCCGCCACTTCGGCGACCTTGCCGATCCGAAATCCGAGGTGTCGCAACTGGTCGCGGAGCGGGGCGGTTTCGACTTGATGCCGGAGATGGGCTACAAGCCGACCAACAAATACCTTCCACCCCGCACCTCTAATTCCCCGGCGGCTACAGCGGCGCAGCAAGCGCCCCTGACGCCCGCACAGCCGGAAGGCGGGTTCCTCGCCTGGGTCGATCGCATGCTCTCGGACTGACCATGCACCCAGCCTATTCGATCATCTTCTTCACGAGCTTCTCCGGCGCCGGCTACGGCCTGCTCGCCTGTCTAGGCATCGTGACCTTCTTCGCGTCCGGGCCGGGCAACTGGCTGACCGGCGTTCTGGCCGTGATCCTTGGGTTGATCCTCATCACCGCGGGGCTGTTGTCCTCGACGCTGCACCTGGGACATCCGGAACGGGCTTGGCGTGCGCTCAGTCAGTGGCGCTCTTCCTGGCTCTCGCGCGAAGGCGTCATGGCGATCCTGACCTATATCCCGGCCCTGCTGCTCGGCGTTGCCTTGTTCTTCGAGATGGAGGTGTCTGGGGTCTGGCGTCTTGTAGCCCTGCTAACCGTACTTGGAGCGATAGCGACTGTCGCCTGTACGGCCATGATTTACGCTTCTCTCAAGCCGATACGGCACTGGAACAACCCCTACGTCCTTCCGCTATACGTTGCGTTTGCCGCGGCCACCGGTCTGCTCTGGTACCAGATGCTCAGTGTCTTTGCCGGTGAAACGCCATCAGCCACAAGGTCTATCGTTGCCGTCCTGCTAATCACCTGGGGTGGGAAACTGCTGTACTGGCGTTTCGTTGCAAATCAGCAGCCATTGGCGACCTTGGAATCTGCGACGGGTTTGGGCGCCTGGGGCAAAGTCGACCCTCTCGATCCGCCACATACGGAAGAGAACTACCTGCAAAAGGAGATGGGGCACCGCGTCGCGCGCAAGCACGCGGATAAGCTGCGCAAGATTGCTATCGTGGCCGGCGGATTGGTCCCAGCGGTCCTGACGGTCCTGTTGCCCTATGTGGGCGTTCTGGCCATACCTTTCGCCTTCGCGACCGTCCTCTTCGGTATGGCCGGCGTGTTGGTTGAGCGATGGCTGTTCTTTGCCGAAGCCAAACATACGGTGATGCTTTACTACGGGGATTCGAACCGATAGGTCGGGCAAAGCCTCGACACGGACTGGCACCAACCAACTTGTGAAGACTGGCCCCATAGACTTTCGCTTGTTGGTCTTGACCCCCTCAGAGGCCACTGTCAGACTTTGGGAGGAATTCACGCCATAAATTCTAGAACTTAAACAAAAAACACTGTGCGTCCTGCACGGTACAGACTCGTGAACAGGAGACTGAGCGTGACGAAGATCAAGGAACTTTCATCCAGTGCTAAAACACATCGTGCGGCGAGGGATTTTTCCCGCCGGACTTTGCTGAAATCCGCCGTCGCGGTCGGTGCCGTAACCGCCGCTGCGCCCGCCTTCGTCAAGAAGGCGCTGTCCTCGTCGGGGGAAATCAACATCCTGATGTGGTCGGATTATCTACCTCCCGACTTTATTGAGGCTTTCACCGGCGCCAGCGGGATCAAGGTCAATTACACCGGCATTGGCTCCAACGAAGAGATCATCAACAAGATGAAGGCGACCAAGGGGCGTGGCTTCGACATTATCAGCCCGACCAACGTGCGCTCTCTTCAGTGGGTCGAGCTCGAGTTGTTGCAGCCCTTCGACATGGGCCGCGTCGATACAGCAACCGTAAATCCGGCGATGCTGAAGATCGGCGAAACCGAATGGAACTTCGGTGGGTCGGGCGTCCACTGGCTGCCACACATCTGGGGCACCGAAGCCGTTGCCTGGCGCACTGACCTCTGGTCACCGAGTGACGGCACGCCGAGCTTCGGCGACATCTGGCAGCCGGAAGTCAAAGGCAAGACCATGGGCCGCCCCCATTCCATGATGCTGGGTGCCGGTCTCTACATGGAAACCGCCGGCATGCTCAATGCGGGGGATTGCTGGCGCGCCTACGAGAGCGAAGAGAAGATGCGCCCGGTCTGGGACAAAATCACGGCGTTCTGCGTCGAGCGGAAGGACAATATCAAACTCTTCTGGAACGACGCCGACACCCAAAAGAACGGCTTGCTCAACGAGGGCGTGATCGTCGGACAGACCTGGGACGGCCCGCCGCTGGCCCTGAAAACCGCCGGCGACCCCGTCACCTATCAGGCGCCGAAGGAAGGGGCTCTGGCCTGGGTCGATGGCATGGCGGTTCCAACCGGTGCCGAGAACACCGACCAGATCTACGAGTTCCTCAAGTTCGCCTTCACGCCGGAGCCTGCGGGCAAGGCCATCGATCAGCATGGCTACAACTCCGCGGTCATCGGCGCCGACAAGTTCGCCAGCGATCAATACGCGAAGAATTTCGGCGAAGCCTATCCCGGCGACTCCCTGGCCAATCTCAATCCCTGGCCCAGTGAACCGCAGTGGTACGCCGATATCCGGACCGAGTACCGGAACAAGTTCGTCAACGCGTAAGACGACGAAGACCACCCCCGCCCAGCAATGGGCGGGGGCATTGCTTGGGGGGAGAAGCACGGTACGGCACCCTGCCGGCGGGACCGGAGCGGCTGTCAATCGGCGATCCACTTTCTGTTTACGAAATCATTGGGCTGTCTGCGAAACCATTGGGGGCGTAACGCATGAGCGCGGATGTCGATCTGGATGGCGTCTGGGTCAATTTCGGTAATTTCACGGCCGTCAAAGACGTCAACGTCACAATCAAGGGCGGCGAATTCTTTAGCTTTCTCGGCCCATCCGGCTGCGGCAAGACGACCTTGCTCCGTGTCATCTCCGGATTCCAGGATCTCTCTCAGGGGGAGATGCGGATCGGTGGCCAGAACATGGCCGGCATCGGTCCCAACAAACGCCCGACGGCCCTGATCTTCCAGAACCTGGCACTCTTCCCGCTGATGTCGGTGTGGGAGAACATCGCCTTCTCGCTCGAAGTGCGCGGCGTCGACAAGGCGACCCGGCGCAAGCGGGCCGAGGAACTCCTCGATCTAATCGCCTTGCCGGACCAGGGGGACAAGAAAGTCAGTGAACTCTCAGGCGGTCAGAAACAGCGGGTCGCGATTGCCCGCGCCCTCGCGGTCGAGCCCGAGGTCCTTCTCCTCGATGAACCGCTATCCGCGCTGGATCTGAAGCTTCGCCAACATATGCGTACCGAGTTGCGCACCATCCAGAAGCGCGTCGGCATCACCTTCATCTACATCACCCATGATCAGGGCGAAGCGCTGACCATGTCCGATCGGGTCGCGGTGATGAACCAGGGTGTGCTGGAGCAGGTCGCGGACGGCACGACGATCTACGACGATCCCGAGACCGCTTTCGTTGCCTCGTTCGTTGGCGAGAACAACCCTCTATCCGGCCGCGTGCAGAGTGTGGACGAGACTTATGCACAGGTGGACACGGCCATTGGTTCAGTCCGCGCGCGTTTGGGCGGTCACGGCGGCAATGTGCTGCGTGAGGGCGACGAAGCCTATGTCTTCGTCAGGCCGGAGGCCGTCGGCTTCGTCAACGGTACCGACCCCGGCTATGACAACAAGGCGCAGGCCTATGTGGCGCAGGAGGAGTTCGAGGGCAACATCCGCCATGTGATCCTGAAAGGGCCGTCGGATCAGGAAATCCGCATGTCGGCAATCAACGCCGGGCATTCCCTGGGCCACGACGTGGGAACCGAAGTGACCTTCGGGTTTAGGGCGGACCTAGCGGTCGCTCTGCCCCGCGGCCCCCTGGCCGCCGAGTAACCGGGCGGCGCACATGAACCCGATCCTCGGTCTGAAACACTTCTTCGACAAGAACGGGATTGTCATCTCGCTCTATCTGCTGGGCGCCGTCACCCTCTGGATGGTGGTGATGATCGTCCTGCCCCAGCTCTTCATGCTGGACTTCTCCTTCCGCTTCAATTTGCCCCCTTCGAAGATCGGTGGTCCGGAGGACGTCTATACAACGTCCAACTACACCTTCCTGCTCTACGGCAGTTCGGGCAATCCGGACGCCTATAACTGGATCGATCTGACGGTCTTCTTCCGTACCATCCTCGCCGCCATCTGCGTCACCATCTTCGACCTGATCCTCTGCTATCCGATTGCCTTCTACCTGGCGCAGGTCGCCCAAGGCGGCTTCGCGCGCCTCATGGTGCTGTCGCTGATCATCCCCTTCTGGGTGAACGAGATCCTGCGGGCTTTCGCGTTCCGTATACTCTTCGGGTCATCCGGGATCATCAATATGGCCGGGATGTCGCTGGGGCTCTGGGACCAGCCCGTGGACTTCATCAAGGCGGACGTCGCCCTCTATGCCGGGCTCGGTTACGCTTACATCCTCCTGATGATCTTTCCGATCTACAACGCCATCGAGAGCCTCGATAAGAACCAACTCGAAGCGGCGCGCGACCTCGGCGCTCCCTGGTGGCGCATTCACTGGCGTGTCGTCATTCCCTTCGCCAAGCCGGGCCTGGCCTCGGGCAGCACCATGGTCTTCATGTTGTCAGCCGGCGCCCTGGCGGCGCCGCAGATCCTCGGCGGACCTTCGAGCCTCTGGTTCACGCAGATCATCTATCAGTGGTTCAATACGGGCGGCAATTGGCCGCGCGGCTCGGCCTACGCGATGATTCTCCTGATCGTCTGTGTCGGCTTCGTCCTGCTGATGATGCGGCTCTTCAAGGTCGGGCTGGGAGAGATCGGGCGATGAGTTCCGCCAGAATTCTCCAGGCGATGGTTGGCCTCTACATCTTCGCCTTCTTCGCCTACCTGTTCGGGCCGCTCATTCTGATGAGCATCACGGCCTTCAACAGTTCCGGCTTCCCGCGCGTGTCGCCCTGGGATTGCTTCACCGGGGAATGGTTCATCAAGTTGAGCCAGGACGCGACCCTGATGGAGGGTCTGCGCAACAGCCTCTTTATCGGCCTTGGCGTGGTGGCCCTCTCCGTGCCCATCGGGTTAGCGGCCGCGATCATGCTGACGCAGGTGCACCGCTCGATCCGCTCCATCTATTACACGATCATCGTCTCGCCGATTCTCGTGCCCGGCGTCGTGCTCGGCATCTCGACCCTGATCTTCTGGGACCGGTTGGGCACGATGTTCGACGCCAGCTACAAGTCGTTCTTCTATGACGGCTTTTTCCTGACGGTCGTAGGCCAGTCGACGTTCATATCGGCCTATTGCATGCTGGTATTCATCGCCCGGCTGCAGCGCTTCGACACGGCGCAGGAAGAAGCGGCCCTGGACCTCGGCGCGACGCACGCCCAGACCTTCCGCAAGATCCTCCTGCCCTTCATGAAGCCGGCGATCTTCTCCGCCGCCGTCCTCGCCTTCCTCGCCTCATTCGAGAATTACAACACGACGGTCTTCACCGTGATCTCCGAGAGTACGCTGACCACGGTCCTGGCAAGCAAGGTGCGCTACGGTATCGATCCCTCCATCAGCGCCCTTGCTGTGATCATCGTGGCGCTCACGTTGATCGGTGCCATTGCCTTCGAGTTCATGAAGCAGCGCGAAATGCGGGAAGCACGGGCGCAGACAATGGAAGGCGGTGCGGTCGCAGCGCCTGCCCCGGCTTCGCGCCAGGCCCTGGCCGGCGCATTCGCGAACCCGGCCATGGCGATGATGGTGCTGGTGACCATCGCCGGACTGGGCATGGCCTATATGCTGACCACATACGATACCCACGGCTGCAAGGTCCGAGTGCTCGAGGAAAAACGGCTGAAGCAACAGGAGTTCGTAGCTCCGACCACACCCGAAAGACCTTTCAAGGATGTCTTCGATCCGCAGAACCTCCTGGGCACCACGACACAAGGCGGAAAGCCCGGCGACGACCAACAGAAGCAGTATCAGGGCATCTTCGATCCGCAGAACCTGCAATCCCAATCGGGGACCGAGGAAGAAGAGTCCGGCACCAAGCAGTACCAAGGTATTTTCGATCCCGGCAATCTGAAGTCCCAAGCCGGAACGGGCGAAGAGGAAAGCCAGACGGAAGAAGCCCCGACCAAGCAGTATCAGGGCATCTTCGACCCGAACAATCTGCGCAACAGCGGCCCCGAATCCGCAACGGATTAGCGGCGGACCTCAAGGTACCCGGCAAGGGCAGGTACATAAGGAAAGGCCCGCCCCGCTTCACACGGGACGGGCCTTTCGTCGTCTAAACTCAGTAAGAGTTTACTGCTTCGCCATCACGTCGCGCATCTTCGTGAAGATCTCATCGATATGCGCTTCCGTCGAGATCAACGGCGGCGAGATCAGGATGCAGTCGCCGGTCAGCTTCACAAGAACGCCCGCTTCGTAGAGCTTCTGGAGCAGTTCATAGCCATGACGTCCAGGGGCACCCTTTACAGGGATGTCGATACCACCGAGCAGACCGTAGCCGCGGATGTCCTTGGCGATGGGCAGATCCTTCATGGAGAAGAGCGCGTCCATGAACATCGGCGCCAGCTTCGCTGCGTTTTCGACCAGCTTCTCTTCTTCAAAGATGTCACGGGTGGCCAAGCCGGCCGCCACCGCGACCGGGCAACCGGAATAGGTGTAGCCGTGGAACAGCTCGACGGCCATTTCCGGCGCCGCATTGGTGATGCTGTCGTAGATGTCGTCGCTGCAGGCAACGGCGCCCATCGGGACCACGCCGTTGGTCAGCGCCTTCGCCATGGTAATCATGTCCGGCACCACCTCGAAGGAGTCGGCGCCGAACTGCTTGCCGGTCCGGCCAAAGGCGCAGATGACCTCGTCGAAGATCAAGAGGATGCCATGCTGGTCGCAAATCTCGCGCAGGCGCTTTAGGTAACCGACCGGCGGAACCAGGCAGCCCGTGGAGCCGGCAATCGGCTCGACGATGCAGGCCGCGATGCTGTCGGCCCCGTGCAGATCGACCAAACGCTGCAGATCGTCCGCCAACTCGGCCCCGGTCTCTGGCTGTCCCTGGCAATTCTGGTGCTCCGGCAGATGCGTATGCCGGATGTGACAGGCGCCCGGCAGGCCAAGTCCGAAGGCCTTCTTATTGGCCACCATGCCCGCGACGGAGAGACCACCGAAGTTGACACCATGGTAGGCCCGCTCGCGGCCGACGAGGCGCATCCTCTCGCCGTTGCCCTTGGCGCGGTGATAGGCCAGCGCGATCTTCAGCGCAGACTCAACCGCTTCCGAACCGGAGTTCGAGAAGAAGATGTTGTCCAGGGTGCCGGGCGTGATCTCGGCCAGGCGTCGGGCCAACTCGAACTGCTTGGGGTGTCCGAACTGGAAGGGCGGCGAGTAGTCGATGTCCAACAGAGTCTGATGCACCGCATCCGCGATCTGCCGGCGGCCGTGACCGGCTGCGACGCAGAAGAGACCCGAAGAACCGTCGATGACCTGCTGGCCGGTATGGGTGGTATAGTAGACACCCTCGGCACCGGTGATCAGCCGCGGGCTGGATTTGAAATGCCGATTGGACGTGAAGGGCATCCAATATTGTTCGAGGGAGTTGGGAAGCGGCGTGACCGTGTTCATAGCTGTCACCTCAAACTTGCTGTTCAAAGAAAATCTACGTTTACGTTTGGCGCGGCGGAAGCGCGAAGCGGGTTCCGCCCTTGAGGCCAGAAGCCTCCTCTAGAGTTTCAGTGCTGAATCAGGATCGACGAACGGCAGGCCGTGCGTGTCCGCAACGGCCTTGTAGGCCACTTCGCCGCCAATCACGTTCAAACCGTTCTTTAAGTGCGGATCATCTGCCAAGGCACGCTGGTAACCCTTGTCGGCCAGCGCCAAGGCGTAGGGCAAGGTGGCGTTGTTCAAAGCGAATGTCGAAGTACGTGCCACGGCGCCCGGCATATTGGTGACGCAGTAGTGCACGGCGTCGTCAACGACATAGGTCGGTTCCGAATGCGTCGTCGGCTTCGAGGTCTCGAAGCAACCACCCTGATCGATTGCGATATCGACCAATACCGATCCCGGCCGCATCCGCTTGATCATGTCGCGGGTCACCAGCTTCGGCGCCGCGGCGCCCGGCACCAACACGGCACCAATCACCAAGTCGGCCCCCATCACGTGCGCCTCAATGGCGTCGACCGTGGAATAGATGGTGTTGAGCGTCGGGCCGAACTGCATGTCGAGTTCATAGAGACGCTCCAGAGAGCGATCGATCACCGTGACATGGGCCTCCATGCCCATGGCCATCCGCGCGGCGTTGGTTCCGGATACGCCACCGCCGATGATGACGACGCGGGCCGCAGCCACACCGGGCACGCCGCCCAACAGCATGCCCGAGCCACCCTGCTCCTTTTCCAGACAATGGGCGCCGACCTGAACCGACATACGCCCGGCCACTTCGCTCATCGGGGCCAGCAATGGTAGCCCGCCCCGAGCATTGGTCACGGTCTCGTAAGCAATGGCGACACAGCCGGAGTCCATCAGCCCCCTGGTCTGCTCCAGATCCGGCGCCAAATGAAGATAGGTAAAGAGGATCTGTCCTTCACGCAGTTGCTTGTATTCCGCGGGCTGAGGCTCTTTCACCTTCACGACCATTTCGGCCTTGGCAAAGATTTCCTCGGCACTGCCGACGATCTCCGCCCCCGCTTGCCGATAGGCGTCATCGCCAAAACCAATTCCTGCGCCGGCATTGGTCTCGACGATCACCTGATGACCATGGTGCACATGTTCCCGCACGGACGCCGGAACCAGCCCGACGCGATACTCGTGAGTTTTGACCTCTTTCGGCACTCCAATAAGCATTAAAATCTCTCCAATCTCCGGCGGCCCGCAAGCCAACCTCTATACACAAAAGCCCAATAGCTCAGGTTTGCTCCGCCCAAAATGAGACCGGAGTGTGGCCAGACTACGCGGCTTAGTGCAGCCAGGATAGGGCCAGAAGCGGGCTTCAGATATGGCCAGATCGCCAGGACCCGGTCTCAATGAATGAGACCAATGGTCCCAGCCTAGGCCTTTGGCCGCTCGGACTTCGGATCATAGAGCGGCCGCAGGCTCGCCTTCGCGGGGAAACGCTCGCAGGCCACCTCGATCTCATAACTGCCGGCGTTAACGAAGTCGGCATTCACCCCGCCCTCATGCGTTACGTATCCGAGACCTATGGCGCTGCCCAGATGGTGGCCGTAATTCCCCGAGGAGACATAGCCGACGATCTCGCCGTCCCGGTAGATCGGCTCGTTATGGTAAAGAAGCGGCTCTGGATCCTCCAAGGCGAACTGCACCATGCGCTTCGTCACGCCTTCTTCGCGTTGCCGCAACAGGGCATCCCGCCCGATGAAGGGAATGTTCTTGTTGAAGGCGCAGGCAAAGGAAAGACCGGCCTCGACGGGCGTGTCCTCATCGGTGATGTCGTGGCCCCAATGCCGGAAAGCCTTCTCGATCCGGCAGGAGTCCAGCACGTGCATGCCGGCCAGCCTCATACTGTGACGACTGCCTGCCTGCCAAAGCGCATCGAAGACACCCGGCCCGAACTCGGTCGGCACATAGATCTCCCAGCCCAGTTCCCCGACGTAGGAGATGCGGAAGGCCAAGGCCTTCGCGTATCCCAACTCGATCTCCTGAGCGGTGCCGAAAGGAAAAGCCTCGTTCGAAAGATCCGCCGAAGTGGCTGCCGAGAGGACGGCCCGGCTCTGCGGCCCCATCAGGCCCAGGACTCCATAACCGGAGGTCACGTCCGTAACGCTGGCATGGGCATCATCGGGAATGTTGCGGCACAGCCAATTCATGTCGCGCGTCGCGTTCGCCGCGCCTGTCACAACCATATAACGGTCTTCGGCGAGGCGCGTGACTGTCAGGTCGGCTTCGATGCCGCCGCGCTCGTTCAGCCATTGGGTATAGACAACACGCCCCGGCGCCACCGCGACATCGGCAGCGCAGATCCGCTGCAGCGCGGATTCCGCGTCGCGCCCGGCGACCATGAACTTCGCGAAGGAACTCTGGTCGAACAGCGCGACGGACTCCCGCACCGCACGGTGCTCTTCCGCGGCGTAAGGGAACCAGTTCTGGCGGCCATAGCTGTACTCGTAACGCGGTTCGGTCCCGGACGGAGCATACCAGTTCGGCCTCTCCCACCCAGCGACCTCACCAAAGCAGGCACCCTTCTCCGCGAGTTGGCCGTGGAACGGGCTTTTCCGAACGCCCCGGGCGGTCTCGTACTGATAATAAGGCCAATGAACCTGATAAAGCAGTCCCAAAGCTTCCGTGGCCCGCTCATAGAGGTACTTGCCGTTGCCCTGGAAAGGCGACATCCGTCGAATGTCCACATCCGCAACATCGATCGGAGGATGACCGCGGTCGATCCATTCCGAGAGTACCTTGCCCGCACCGCCGGCTGATTGAATACCGATGGAGTTGAAGCCGCAGGCAACGAACAGGCTCTTCACCTCCGGAGATTCCCCCAGCATGTAGCGGTTGTCCGGCGTGAAGCTCTCGGGGCCGTTGAAGAACTTGCGGATGCCCACGGTCTCGAGAGACGGCACCCGGTTCATCGCGCCTTCCAGAACCGGGGCGAAATGATCGAAGTCCTCGGGCAACTCGTCGAAGCTGAAGTCTTCGGGAATCCCGTCCATGCCCCAAGGCTTGGCGTTGGGCTCGAAGGCGCCCAGCAGGATCTTGCCGGCGTCTTCCTTGTAGTAGGCACAGCCGTCCGGATCGCGGAGCACCGGGAGGGAGGACGGCAGGTCCGCCATTTCCTCGGTGAGGATGTAAAAGTGCTCACAAGCATGCAGCGGAACGTTGACCCCGGCCATCCTACCGATCTCCCGTCCCCACATGCCGCCGCAATTGACGACGACTTCGGCGTCCACGTCGCCCTGGTCCGTCGTCACGCCGGTGGCCCGGCCGCCGGCCATTTTGATGCCGGTGACCTTGATCTCCTCAAGGATCTTGGCACCGCCCATGCGCGCGCCCTTGGCGAGCGCCATGGCCGTGTCGATCGGATTTGTCTGCCCGTCCTTGGGCAGAAAGACTCCGCCGGCTATGTCGCTGTCGTTGATCAGCGGCCAGGCCGACTTGATTTCAGAGCGCGTCATAACCTCGACTTCCAGGCCAAAGGTCTTGGCCATGGAGGCGCCGCGCCGCAGCTCCTCGAATCGCTCGGCGTTCGTGGCCACAGATATGCTGCCATTCTGCTTGAAGCCGGTGGCCTGACCCGTTTCCTCTTCGAGTGTCGTATAGAGGTTGGTGGTGTACTGGGCCAGTTTCGTCAGGTTCGCAGTCGCCCTCAGCTGCCCCACCAGACCGGCTGCATGCCAGGTGGTGCCGCAGGTGAGCTGCTTGCGCTCCAACAGGACGACATCGCGCCGCCCCAATTTGGTCAGGTGATAGGCGAGAGAGCAGCCGATGATGCCGCCCCCGATGATCACGATCTCAGCCCGATCCGGCAACGCCTGTGCCATCCGACGCTTCCCCTCTATCGCTCTTGGACTATCAGGTGTCTCAGCCCGCAATCTATTGCGTCCGCGCCTGCGGGGGCTAGACCCAATCCGGGGGATAATCTGGGCTCAGTCTACCGAGGGCCATCGAAGGAGCGACCGTTTCTTGGCCTGGCTCACAGGGCGCTTCAGGGCGCAAAGAGGGTCTGTTCAATGGCCTTCCAGCTATCCCGATTGGGGGCCATTAACAGCCCGGCCTCGCGGTAACGGCCGCCCCGGTAGGGCGTCCCGTCCAGGCAGAGGGCGCAGCCGCCAACCTCAGAGAAGATCAGGGTGCCGGGTACGTGGTCCCAGGGCATCAGGCGGGTAAAGAGGGAAAACTGCATTTCCCCCTGGGCGAGCCGCAGGTATTCCCATCCGGCGCAGCTCAGGGACTTGATGGTGTTGAGGCGGGCCCGCCGCTGCTGCACCTGGGAGGATATCTCTTTCGACGCATAGGACGAGGCGTGCAGGGTCCCCACCATCTCGGCCAGATCCGACGCAGAATTGCCCGGCAGAACGGCGCCGTCGAGACGCGCACCGGAGCCCAGCTCCGCAACCGCGGTTCGTGCGTTCACCGGGTCATGGATCCAGCCCGCCACGGTCTCCCCGCCCTTTAAGAGACCGACCATGACCGCGAAGACCGGCTTGCCCCGCGCGAAGTTCCCGGTCCCGTCCACCGGGTCGATGGTCCAGACCGGACCGTCGTCGGAGAGGTGTTCCATCAGATCCGGAGAATCGTGGACGGCCTCTTCCCCCACCACAAGGGAGCCCGGCAAAAGACCCGACAGCCGCCGGGTCAAGACACGCTCCGCCGCGACATCCGCGACCGTCACAAGGTCCCCCCCCTTCTTCTCGCTGACTTCGTGGTCTTGCAGGCTTTGAAAGCGCGGCATGACCTCCGTTGCCGCGACCTCCGAGACCAGGTCGGTGACTTTGTTGATGTCCAGCATTGCGTCTCGCCGTGGTGGTTTCTTTGTTTCGTGTTGCCAGAGGCTCTAAAGGAAAAGGGCCACGGGTCAATGCCCGCGGCCCAAGTCCTAGCGGTGGCACGCCATGGCGCGCCGCTGGGTCGGCGGGAATTACATTCCCATGCCGCCCATACCACCCATTCCGCCCATGCCACCCATGTCGGGAGCCGGCATGGCGTCTTTCTTCTCCGGCAGATCGGCGACCATAGCCTCGGTCGTGATCAGCAGGCCAGCGACCGAAGCCGCGTCCTGCAGCGCCGTCCGGACGACCTTGGTCGGGTCGATGATACCGGCTTTGACCATGTCCACGTAGGTAGCGTTCTGAGCGTCGAAGCCGATCCCGGCCTTTGATTCCGTCAGCTTGCCGACCACCACGGACCCTTCTGAGCCGGCGTTCTCGGCGATCTGCCGCACCGGCGCTTCCAGAGCGCGCTTGACGATCTCGATGCCGACACGCTGGTCTTCGTTGGCAACTTCCAGCTTGCTCAAGGCTTTCCGTGCCGCAAGCAGGGCGCAACCACCGCCAATGACGATGCCTTCTTCGACCGCCGCGCGGGTCGCGTTCATGGCATCCTCAACACGGTCCTTGCGCTCCTTAACCTCGATCTCGGTGGCACCGCCGACCCGAATGACTGCAACACCGCCGGCGAGCTTGGCAAGGCGCTCCTGCAGCTTTTCACGGTCGTAGTCCGAAGAGGTCTCGTCGATTTGAGCCCGGATTTGAGCGCAACGTCCCTGAATATCCTTCTTCTTGCCGGCGCCGTTGACGACCGTCGTCTCTTCCTTGGAAAGGCTGACACGCTTTGCCTGACCCAGCATATCCAGAGTGACCGCCTCAAGCTTGATGCCGAGGTCTTCGGACACCACCTGGCCGTTCGTGAGGATGGCAATGTCCTCGAGCATGGCCTTGCGGCGATCGCCGAAACCGGGCGCCTTGACGGCGGCGATCTTGAGACCGCCACGCAGCTTGTTGACCACCAAAGTGGCCAGAGCCTCGCCTTCGACATCCTCGGCGATGATCAGCAGCGGACGGCCGGACTGCACAACCGCTTCCAGCAGCGGCAGCATGGCCTGGAGGCCCGACAGCTTCTTCTCGTGGATGAGGATATAAGGATCTTCCAACTCGCAGATCATCTTGTCCGCGTTGGTGATGAAATAGGGCGAGAGGTAGCCACGGTCGAACTGCATGCCCTCGACAACGTCCAGCTCCGTTTCCAGAGACTTGGCTTCCTCGACGGTGATCACCCCCTCGTTGCCGACCTTCTGCATGGCACTGGCAATCATGTTACCGATTTCGGCTTCGCCATTGGCTGAGATCGTGCCGACCTGAGCCACTTCATCGCTGGTCGAGATCTTCTTCGACTTTTTCTGCAGCTCGGCGATGACCGCCTCCACCGCACTGTCCACACCGCGCTTCAGATCCATCGGGTTCATGCCCGCCGCTACGGCCTTGGCGCCTTCACGGACGATGGACTGAGCCAAAACAGTCGCGGTCGTGGTGCCGTCTCCGGCCACGTCATTGGTCTTCGAGGCGACCTCGCGCAGCATCTGCGCGCCCATGTTCTCGAACTTGTCTGCCAGCTCGATTTCCTTGGCGACCGTGACACCGTCCTTGGTGGTACGCGGCGCGCCGAATGACTTGTCGAGCACGACGTTGCGGCCCTTCGGACCTAGGGTGACCTTGACGGCGTTCGCCAGTGTATCGACGCCGTTGAGCATGCGGCTCCGTGCGTCGGAACCAAATTTTACATCTTTGGAAGCCATGAGTGCTTTCCGCTCCTTACTCGAGAATTCCCATAATGTCCGACTCCTTCATGATGAGGAGGGTCGAACCATCGATCGTGACTTCGGTACCGGACCACTTGCCGTAAAGCACGGTGTCGCCCTTCTTGACGTCGAGCGCCTGGACCTTGCCGTCTTCACCCCGGGCACCGGGGCCGGCCGCCACGATCTTGCCCTGCATCGGCTTTTCCTTGGCGGTATCCGGGATAATGATGCCACCGGAAGTCTTTTCATCGGCATCAAGAGGCTCGACCACGACGCGGTCATGCAATGGACGGAATTTCATTGAGACGTCCCCTGTAGATTTGCTGCGATACCCCGCGTTAACCCTCGGGGCGATTTAGGTTTTATGGTTAGCACTCAGTTTTGCCGAGTGCTAAAGAGGCGGATATAGGATGGCGGGCCCGCGGTGTCAACCGGAGCCCCCATTGCCCCGCTGAAAGCTGGCAAGGCGGACCCTAGGACGTTTGGGGCAAACCCTGATGAGCGGTCTGGGGGCTGACTTCCCAGCCGCCGAAACGTTTGGAAAACCTCTGAAGGTCCTGGGGAGCGATCCTGAGCCGCAACCGAACCGAGAGATCTTCGTCCGTCCGCTCGAGCACATCGGCATGGCGGTAAAGCCAGGAAATCGCCGCGCCGTCGCTCACAGGGAGTGAGAGGACAACGAACTGCCTCTCTCGCCCGAGCTTTTCCTCAATCACCCGAAGCAGCTCATCGCAGCCCGCGCCCGACACCGCCGAGCAGATCACCGCGTTTTGCTGCCGCAAGCGCCGGAACTCGAGCATTTCCCGCATTTCCGGGGTCACCAGGTCCGACTTGTTCCAGACTTCGACGACCCGATCCCCGAGCGACGCCTCCAAGCCCAGGTCGACGAGGATTTGCTCGACATCCGCGCGATGCGCTTCGTGGTTCGGATCCGAGACATCGCGGACATGCAGCAGGAGATCGGCGGTCCGAACCTCTTCCAAGGTCGCGCGAAAGGCCGCCACCAGATCTGTGGGCAGGTTGGAGATGAAGCCAACCGTATCGGACAGGATAACCTCCTGGCCGCCAGGCAAAACGACACGCCGCATTGTCGGATCCAAGGTCGCGAAGAGCATGTCCTCCGCGACCACGTCCGACTCGGTTAAGCGGTTGAAAAGCGTGGATTTTCCTGCATTTGTGTAGCCCACCAGAGCAACGATGGGATAAGGCACGCGCCGGCGTGCTTCGCGCTGCAAGCCGCGCGTGCGCTTGACGTCCTCCAATTCCTTTTTAAGGCGCGTGATACGGTCGGTGATGAGACGACGGTCGATTTCAAGCTGACTCTCGCCCGGCCCCCCCAGAAAGCCAAAACCGCCGCGCTGGCGCTCCAAGTGCGTCCAGGAACGAACCAGCCGGGACCGCTGATATGTCAAGGCTGCCAATTCGACCTGGAGCTTGCCTTCTTTCGTTCTGGCGCGCGCACCGAAGATTTCGAGAATCAATGCCGTCCGGTCGATCACCTTGCATCCTGTCCCGCGCTCCAGATTGCGCTGCTGACCGGGAGACAAAACAGAATCGACGATCATCAGGTCGATTTCGTGATTCTCGACAAAGCTTCCTAGACGCTCGACCACACCCTTGCCGAAGAGCGTGGACGGACGCGGTTTGTTTAGCGAAAGGGATTCCGCATGGACGACAACCAGATCGATAGCCCTGGCAAGGCCGCAGGCTTCCTCCAAGAGCTGATCCGGTTGCCGGGATTCGCCTTGGGCATCTGGAAGAACGGGGTGGATGACGAGCGCACGCTGGCCCATGGATTACTCGCGGGCTCCGTCCCCGGTCCGCCCCAGGTACAGATTGCAGATACGCTGCGGCATTACGCAGGGATCAGGCGCCAGAGGCCCCTTCCTCATCCTTCGTCGGATCGAAGAGTTGGACCGGCGCGGCCGGCATAACCGTGGAAATGGCATGTTTATAGACAAGCTGCGAGTGTGCGTCCCGGCGAAGCAGGACACAGAAGTTGTCGAACCAAGTGATGATCCCTTGCAGCTTCACGCCATTCACTAAAAAGATTGTCACCGGGACCTTGTTCTTCCGTATGTGATTCAGGAATACATCCTGAACGCTTTGTGACTTTTCCCCGGCCATTCTCGTCCCCCATTTGTTTTATTGCCCCGCCAAAGGGTGACCGGCGGGAACGGGTTGATCATCTTATACGGGATGTAATCCTGTTATTACAACCTTTAGCGGACCAAAGTACAGGCCATAACTCTACTAACATGGTTGCAAAGCACTTGGAAAGGTGTCCGCGGACACGGTCCTAAAGATCACGAACAGTTCAGCAGTAGTTGTCAGTAGAATTCGTTGAGGCCGAGGGCCCTGTTCATAGCGCCGGAATCGCTTCAGACATTGCCAAACAGCTACGGAAATGGGCTTGAGGTCTTGCCGTTCCGAACTCCTCCAGTTCAGGCCCAGCCTCCCGAATCAAAATCGGAACACAGCCACAGTTAACGGCGCAGATCATATCGATGTCCGTGTCACCGACGAACCAAACCCCGGGGCCGGCTGCAACGCCGCTGTTCTCCAGTGCGAGATTTACCGCAGCGGGATCAGGCTTGTCTTTCTCGGCATCGTTGGCGCCGACGACCGAGTGGAAAAATCCACCCCATTTCAGGTGTTCCACCTCCCGGCGCAGAAGAGAGCCGCGCTTATTGCTGACCACGCCCAATACCACACCCTCGAGCGCTGAGAGCCGACTCAGCAACGTCGCCGCACCAGGCCTTTCGAGAAGGTTTTCCAAATGATCCTCCTCGAAGGCGCGATAGAAGACCTCCGTGGCCTCATCGGCGCGGTCTCCGAACAAGACCGGAAAGGTTTCCCGCGCCGAGCGCCTGACCCTTTTCTTCGTCTCCTCGAAGGTCCAGGGTCGCTTTCCCATCGCCAGGAATGCCGCCTCGAGCGCACGATGGATGCACGGCCAAGTATCGACCAGGGTATTGTCCCAATCAAAAAGAACGGCCTGGGGCCTTTCGAGAGTCACGTGCATGCCTTTTCGGATCGACCAAGGGACAAGGTTTTTGGCAACGCGGTGGTCGGGTTGTCGCCAGATGCGACTAGAAGAATTCAAGCTTCACGGCAAAGAGTTTTTCGACTTTCTTCACGGCTTTCGTCGCGGCCAGAATAATCACCAAATCATTGGCGCGAACTACGGCATCGCCGCGGGGAATGATGACCTCTCCGTCCCGCACGATGGCTCCCACGATGACTCCATCGGGCAACTTGGCTTCGCGAATCGGTACGCCAACGAGGCTGGAGGTCTCCAGGGCCTCCGCTTCTATCAACTCCCCGAAACCTTCCGGCAGCGAATGGACCGAACGAATGCGGCCGCGCCGCACGTGCTGCAATATGGTGGAAACGGTGATGGCGCGCGGGCTGACGACTGTATCGATCCCCAGGGTTCCCACGAGCGGGCCGTAGGTCGCCTTATTGATCAAGGTGACGGCGCGCTGACAGCCGTAACGTTTTGCCAGCAATGAGGTCAGGATATTCACTTCGTCGTCATTTGAAACCGCGATCACGGTCTCGGCACTGCCCGCGCTGGCTTCCTCCAAAATATCACTGTCGAGCGCATCGCCGTGGATGACCACTGATTTCTCAAGTGTTTGCGCCACCAACTCCGCCCGTTGCTTATCCACCTCGATCAGTTTGAGGCTGACCCCCGGGTGTTTCCGCTCAATCTCCTGCGCCAGATTAAGGCCAATGTTGCCGCCCCCGACGAGAATCATGCGGCGCGCTTCGCGCTCCTCGTGTCCGAAGGCCGACATTGCGCGGTCGAGATGCTCCGTATCGGCGACGATGTAAACGTCGTCCCCCGGCAGCAACTCGTCGTCCGGCTTCGGAACGGATCCATGACCGTCGCGGGAGATGCCGACAACCACGATGTGTAGATCGGGAAAAAGCGCGGTGAGCTGTCGCAAAGGCGTATTGATTACCGGTGTGTCGGCCGTGCAATGAATGCCGATCAAGCTGACCTTACCATCTGCGAGCGGATGCAGGTCGAACGCTCCGGGTAGCTGGAGCCTATGCTCGATGGCGCGGGCAACCTCGATCTCGGGAGAAATGATGACGTCGATGGGCATATGATCGCGACTGAACAGATCGGACCACATCGTGTCGAGATAACTCTGGTTGCGCACCCGCGCTATCTTGGTCGGCACTTCGAAGAGGGAGTGGCAAACCTGGCAGGCCACCATGTTCACCTCGTCGGCGTAGGTGACCGCGATGATCATGTCTGCGTCCCGCGCGCCGGCGCGCTCCAGCACGTCGGGATAAGAGGCAAAACCAACAAGCCCCTTTACGTCCAAAGAATCCGTGATCTTTTCGACAAGTTCCCGCGAGCGGTCGATAACGGTGATGTCCGCCCCCTCGCCCGCCAGATAACGCGCGATGTTGAAACCGACCTGGCCGGCCCCACAGATGATGACTTGCATCCAGTTGTCCCGATGTGATGGCTAGCCGCGGTCGCTGGAGTTGATTCCAAGCAATCGAAGCTTGCGATGAAGAGCGGAACGCTCCATACCGACGAAATTCGCCGTTCGAGAAATGTTGCCGCCGAAGCGGGTCACCTGAGCCTCCAGGTATTGCCGCTCAAAGACTTCGCGGGCATCGCGTAGCGGCAACCCCATAATCTCCGTGCCGGCGGCGCCGCCAATAGCGGCGGGTGCGATCGTCCCGATTTCCGGCGGCAGCATGTCCGCGCGGACGGGCTCCTCCAACGATCCGGGCGCCATGATCAGGATCCAATCGATCGCGTTCCTGAGCTGTCGGGCATTGCCGGGCCAGTCATAAGCCTGCAATGCGGCCATGGCGTCGTCGCTCAGCTTTCGCGGCTGCATCCCGCTCGCCTCCGCCGCCCGTGCCATGAAGTGTTCGATCAAATCCGGAATGTCGGCCCGCCGCTCCCGCAAGGACGGCACGCTCAAGGGAACGACATTGAGGCGGTAGAAAAGATCCTCGCGAAAGCTGCCGTCAGAGATGAGGTTTTGAAGATCCCTGTTCGTCGAGGCGATAACCCTGACGTCCACTTCGACGTGACGGTCGCCGCCGACGCGCTGAAAGGTCTGCTCCTGTAACACACGTACGATCTTGCCTTGGGTCTCGAGAGGCATGTCGGCCACTTCGTCGAGAAACAGGGTCCCGCCATGGGCCCTTTCAAAGGTGCCGATCTTGGCGGGACTATCCGGCCCCTCAAAGCCTGCCTCGCTGCCGAACAGCTCGATCTCCAGTCGATCGGGGTGCATGGTCGCGCAGTTCACGGCAACGAAGGGCGCATTTGCGCGCCGAGACAACAAGTGAATCTGCCTTGCCGCAACTTCCTTGCCGCAACCCGCCGGCCCAGTGACCAGAACGCGACTGCCGGTCGGCGCCACCCGTTCAATTGCCTGGCGTAGCTGATTGATGTTGGGAGACGCACCCAGGAGATTGGCTTCTGTTCCGGCCCGCAGCCGAAGTTCCTCGTTCTCAATCCGCAAGCGGGCCGCTTCCATCGCGCGGTCGACGACAAGCAGCAACCTGTCGGACTTGAAGGGCTTCTCGATGAAATCATAGGCGCCGCAGCGAATGGCGTTGACCGCCATCTCGATAGTGCCGTGTCCGGAGATCATGACGATGGGCAGGGTTGGGTGTTCCTTCTGAATGACTTGAAGAATTTCCAGACCGTCCAGTGCGGAATTCTGAAGCCAGACATCAAGGATGACGAGGCTAGGCATTCTGGCCTGTATCTCATCCAGGGCCATATCGCTGTTCGCGGCATCGCGCGTCTCAAACCCCTCGTCCCGCAGGACACCGGAGATGAGCATGCGGATATCCGCTTCGTCATCGACGATCAGTATTTCCCGAGCCATTCCTTAAAACTGCCCCCCAACGCGCCGAGGCGCCCTAAAGTCCAATGCTTACAATCACCGCTTTTCGGCGGGTGGAAAGGTCATGCGGACCCGCGTTCCACCTTCTTCCCGATCTTCCAAAACAAGATCGCCGCCGTGGTCTTCCATGATTTTCTTCACAATCGCCAGCCCAAGTCCGGTTCCCCGCTCGCGGGTCGTGACATAAGGTTCAGTCAAACGATGCCGGTCATCCACCGGAAGGCCCTTGCCGTTGTCTTCTATCTCGACCGACCGCCCGGAAGGCTCGTCCCGGACCGTCACGTGTATCTGACCCGGCGGCAGGGTCTCGCCCTCCCCGGCCTCGCGCCCCTCAATCGCTTCAGCAGCATTTAGCAGAAGGTTGGTCAAGGCCCGCGTGATCTGTTGGCTGTCGCATGACAGGATCACGGAATCATCGGGAAAGGCGTGGCTGTAGGTGACTTCCGGATGCGCGTTGCGCTGCAGGAACAGGGCCTGTTGAATCAGATCGGCGATATCTTCGTCCGCCATGACCGGTGTCGGCATACGAGCGAAGGAGGAGAACTCATCGACCATACGTCCGATATCGCCCACGTGGCGCACGATCGTGTCGGTACAGATCTGAAATGTCTCAGGGTCGTTTTCGATCTGGTCGAGGTATTTCCGTTTCAAACGTTCCGCGGAGAGCTGAATCGGGGTCAGGGGATTCTTGATCTCATGTGCAATGCGCCGCGCGATGTCGGACCAGGCCGCTTTCCGTTGCGCGGACAGAAGTTCCGTCATGTCGTCGAATGTCACGACGAAGCCGATGATGCTGCCCTCGTCTACTTCCGCCGCCACATGCACGATCAGGTTCCGAGGCGCCGCGTCGCCTCCCCTGGCAAGCATGACGTTCTTTTCCGCGATACGGCTGGGCCAGCGTTCCGCAGCATCCAGCAGTTCGGCCATCTCCGGGACGGCCTCCGCCAACGGCTGTCCCCGCAGCTCTTCCAAAGAGGAATCCAGTAGCTCGCAGGCCGTTCGATTAGGCAAGGTGATGCGCCGGTCCCGGTCCAGGCCGATCACCCCAGCGGACACACCACCCAGCACGGCCTCAATGAAGCGACTGCGGTAGTCGAGCTGGCGATTCGCCTCGAGCAGTTCGCGCTGCTGACTTTCCAGCTCGCTGGTCATGCGGTTGAAAGCGCGGGCAAGATTGCCGATTTCATCATCGCTGTAGATGCCCTTTACCCGCGCCGCGAGATCCCCCGCCCCCACACTCTCGGCCGCGGCAATGAGGTTGCCAATCGGCACCGTCAGATTGTTCGCGAATGCCAACCCGACCCAGATCGCCGCCAGCAAAAGCATCAACGAGACAACCGCGAAGATCAGCGCAAAGGTGATCTGCATCGCGTCCCGGTCGCCTTCGAGCTCTTCATAGAGCTGCACGGCGCCGCGAGTCCGGTCTAGATGACCGAGCACCCGGGAGTCCACCAAACGTCCGACATAGAGATAGGCGTCGCTGTACCCGTCGAGGCGCACCAAGGCGCGGACTCTATCGTCGAACTCCGAAGTCATGATCACGACCTCGCCCTGGGCCGCACGTTCCAAAGCCCAATCCGGCAGATCCGGATTAAAGGCCAGCAGATAGTTGCTCGCCCGTGCCAGAAGGCGCCCGGCTGAGTCGTAGACCGCGGCCTCCGTTACGGATCGCCGGTTGGCTTGCTGGGTGACGATCTGACTGAAGAGCTGTGGATTATAGACCAGCGTCGGTCCATTCCGGTTGAGCACCTGCGCCATAGCCAAGGCGTCCGCCGTAATGATCTGCCGATGCTCCTCAGTGTAGGCCTGGGCCACGGCAAGCGAATTGAGCACAGCGGAAGAGACGCGATCGCTGAACCAGACCTTGAGCCCGAAATCAAAGAGCACCACGGAGAAGGTGGCCACGATAATGGTCGGTGTAACGGACACCAGGGCAAAGAGAGCGACCAGCCGCCCGTGCAGGCGCGCACCGGCAAGCCCCCGCTTCGTCTCCATCCACAGTATGGTGAGCCGCCGCGCGATGAGCGCGCTGAGGCCGAGCAGGAAGATGAGGTCGAAGACGAGCAGCAGCAGGACGATCTGCGGGTCCGCGGCCGTCGGCAGGTCGCTTGTCATCGCCACGAAGGTGGCGGTCCCCGAGATCGTCGTACCGATCAGCAGGACGACCGCAAGCTTCCGCTCCAGGCTGGCTTCGCGAGCCCAGGAGAGGAGCGAATGCAGGAACCCACGCTCCTGCGGAGCTGCGACGTCAGCGGTCATCAACGTTTAGCTTGGTTTCGGTTCTCGTACGACAAGCGTCTGGTCCGTGGCAACGCTGTTGCATTAATGCAACAAACTTACTTAAGGCCGCGAATCACTGCAATGTCCAGATCTCTTATTTTTTTCCGCAGGGTGTTGCGGTTCAAGCCGAGTAGATCGGCTGCGCGGAGTTGATTGCCGCGCGTGGCCGCCAGGGAAAGCTCAATGAGCGGTCTTTCCACTTCGCGGAGGATACGGACATAAAGACCAGCGGCCGGAAGGCCCCCGTCATGGGCGGCAAAATAGGCGTTGATGTGCCTCTCGACGGCCTCGCCAAGCGATTCGCTGTCCAAAAAGGATGGCGGCTGGGTAACGCCGACATCCGAGAGCTCAGAGCGGACGACTTCCGATGTTATGACCTCTTGGCTGTGCAGGACGGCTAGCCGCCGCACCAGATTCTCGAGTTCCCTGACATTTCCGGGCCAACTGTAGCGCTCCAATTCCCGTAGCGCCTGATCGTCGAACCGCTTGGCCGGCAGTCCGTCTTTCTGAACCTCAGCCAAAAAATGGCGAACCAGTTCCGGCACATCGCTCAACCTCTCTCGAAGCGGCGGCAGACGAACAGGCACGACGCTAAGACGGTAGAAGAGGTCTTCGCGGAACAGACCTTGGTGAACCATCTGGCGGAGATCTCGGTGCGTTGCCGCGATGATCCGGGCATCGGCCCTGATCGGCATCCGCCCCCCAACGCTGGTGTACTCCCCCTCCTGCAGGACGCGCAGCAACCGCGTCTGCGCCTCGAGAGGCATGTCACCGATTTCGTCAAGGAAGAGGGTCCCGCCAGTCGCCTGCTCGAAGCGGCCTGCCGCGCGTTGCGTCGCGCCCGTGAAGGCACCACGCTCGTGCCCGAAGAGCTCACTCTCGATCAGTTCCTTGGGAATTGCCGCCATATTGACGGGGACGAAGGGGCCATGGCGGCGCTTGCCATAGTCGTGCAGCGCCTTGGCAACGAGTTCCTTGCCGGTCCCGGATTCGCCGTAGACCATGACGGTCAGATCGGTACCCATCAGACGGGCGAGCACGCGATAGATTTCCTGCATCGCCGGGGACCGGCCGATAATGGGAAGCCCCTCGGGCTCTTCCTCGCCGCCGGGCGCAGCGCTCTCCGACTGCGACTCCGCCAAGGCACGCCGCACGACCTCGACAAGTTCGCGAAGATCGAAGGGTTTGGGCAGGTACTCGAAGGCACCGCGCTCAGTGGCTTTGACCGCCGTCAGCAAGGTGTTCTGCGCGGACATGACGATGATGCGCAGGGTCGGCCGCAGCTTGCGGATACGCGGAATCAGGTCTAGGGCATTCTCGTCCGGCATCACCACGTCGGTGATGACCAGATCTCCTTCCCCTTGGTTGACCCATTGCCAGAGTGTGGCGGCGTTTCCGGTGGACTTCACCTGATAGCCCTCGCGCGCCAGAGCCTGCGTCAGAACAGTCCTAATGGCGCGGTCATCGTCAGCAACGAGGATGGTTTCGCCCGTCATCTCCGTTGTCCTTCTCGCAAAGTTGACGGAGCCATCGGCAACAGCAGGTCAAACCGTGTGGAACGGCCATCGCTGTCCGCCTCGATAATCCCGCCATGGGCAGCCACGACTTTCGCCACCAGGGCCAGGCCGAGCCCTTTGCCCCCTTGCTTGGAGGTGACGAAGGGGTCGAAAAGGTTGCGCCTGATATCGTCCGGAATCCCCGGACCGTTGTCCTCGACCGAGATCAATAGAGGGAGCTCGACACGACCCTCGCGGCCCGAGTGGGCCAAACGCACACCCTGCTGAAACCTGGTAGACAGCTTGATCCGTCCGTCTTTCGCGGGAACCGCTTCAGTCGCGTTTTTGACGAGATTCAGAAGCACTTGAATAAGCAAGTCCCGATTGCCCAGCACATCGGGCAACGATGGGTCGTAGTCCTCGACAAAAGTAACATGGCGCGCAAAGCCGCTCTGCGCGATCCGGCGCACGTGCTCCAGAACCTCGTGCGCGTTGACGGGGTCACGCGAGATCGGCTGCTGGTCCGCGAACATCTCCATGCGGTCGACCAGGTTGACGATGCGGTCCGCTTCCTCGCAGATCAAGTTGGTCAGCGTACGATCTTCCTGACCCACGCCCTGTTCCAACAACTGCGCGGCCCCGCGAATTCCCGAGAGCGGGTTCTTGACCTCGTGTGCGAGCATGCCAGCCATGGCCGTCACGGACCGGGCCGCGCCGCGATGGCTAAGTTGCCGGTCTATGCGCCGCGCGATCGATTGTTCTCTCAACGAAAGGACGACGAACCCACCGCTGTCGCGTAGCGGCGACACGTCAACGGAAACGCGATGATGCCCGGTCCGCGGCGTATCGATGGTCAGCTCGTATTCCGAGATCGTCTGTTCCCCTTCCCGCGCCTGCCGGATCAAGGTCAGCACAGGGCTGTCCGCCGGCAACAACCCGTCCAACCGGCGGCCATAGAGCGTCGCAAAGGAAGATGACAAGAACTGCTCGGCGGCAGCATTCGCATAGGAAACGGCGTCTTCCGCGTCGAGCATCAGGACCGGCCACGGCAGAGCATTGAGAATGATCTCACCGTCCGGATTGCTCGGCATCGTCATAGTGCATGCGGAGGAGTTCTGTGACTTCATGCTGCGATTTCCCCGGCATCGTCCGTGTTGGCAACGGAGAAATGGCCGCAGATCGCTGCCACGACCTTCTCGGGGTCTTCTTCGCGATTGGCTTCGGCTCGAAACTTCGCCGAGTTCCTGAGTCCCTGCGCGTAGTGGCAGAGGTGCTTTCTGGCAATGCGCACGCCTGCCCGGACACCGTAATGACTCAGCAAGGCTTCGTAATGCGACAGAATCATATCCAACCGCTCGCCCGGCGCAGGGTCCGGCAACCGTTCGCCGGTCTTCAAGAAATGGGCCACCTGTTTGAGAAACCAGGGCTTGCCGTAAGCGCCCCGGCCGATCATCACGCCGTCCACGCCCGACACGGAGAGAGCATCCTTGGCATCGTCGACCGTGAGAATGTCGCCATTCAGGATGACCGGCAGGTCAGGCACTGCTGCCTTCACTTCAGAAAGGAAGGCCCAATCGGCGGATCCGCGATACATCTGGCTCCGTGTGCGGCCGTGGACGGTGACGAGCTGCACACCGCAGTCTTTGGCCAGCTTGGCCAATCGGGGAGCGTTGCGATTCTGGTCGTCCCAGCCCGTGCGCATCTTGAGAGTCACCGGCACCCGCACCGCCTTGACCACCGAGTCGATGATCCGCACGGCGAGATCCTCTTCGCGCATCAAGGCCGAGCCGGAATACTTGTTGGTAACTTTCTTCGCGGGGCAACCGAAGTTGAGATCAATGATCGCCGCGCCCCGCTCTACACTGAGCCTGGCCGCCTCCGCCATGACATCCGGGTCATGTCCGGCCAGCTGGATTGCCATCGGAAATTCCTCGGCACAATTGCTGGAGACCTTGCGGCTCTCCTTGATGGAGTCCCTCTCCTGCCGGACCACGGCCGCACTCGCGATCATCTCGGAAAACACCAGACCGGCCCCGCAACGCCGCACGAGCTGGCGGGTCGGCTGATCGGTAATTCCCGACATTGGCGCGAGGAAAACCGGATCGTCGATCTCGATGAAGCCGATCTTGATGCTCATAAAATAGGCAACCAACATCTATGCTTATTCTATGGGCAGAGACTAGCCGATGCGGCCGAATCCGCAAGAAAAAATCGGCCAGTGCAACCCAAGGCCCCACCTTCACGCTAAGTTGATTCGCGTTATATACTGATCTGTCTATTTCACAGTACACCAAGGAGGATTGAACGCTGTAATCCTCCCCTTAATGAGACCTCTTATTGAATGAAATTCCGATGTCCCAGTTCGTAAGCGACATCGCCTTCACACCGGCGGTCAAAAACGAGCAGGAGAAGCGCGGGTCCCGCGCCGCCTATGGGCGCATGGCCAAAAAGCATGACTGGCGCAGCGAGATCACGCCCGACCTGGCAGCTTTCCTGGCGGAAAGGGACAGCTTCTACCTCGCCACGGCAAGCGCTGATGGCCGCCCCTACATTCAACACCGCGGGGGTCCAAAGGGTTTCCTGCGGATCTTGGACAGCCGGAACCTGGCCTTCGCGGATTTCGCCGGAAACAAGCAGTACATTTCGCTCGGCAATCTCGCGGAGAACGACAAGGCCAACATTTTCCTGATGGACTATGCCAACCAACGCCGGGTGAAGATCTGGGGCCGGGCGGAAGTCGTTGAAGGCGATAGTGCGCTTCTGAGCCGTCTCGCCGCCTCCGACTATCGCGGGAAGCCGGAACGGGCCATCCGTTTCACCATCGAGGCCTGGGACGTCAACTGCCCTCAACACATTCTGCGCCGCTATGACGAGACGACCGTGGAAGCGGTGACGCGGAAGTTGACGAATCGCATCGCGGAACTCGAGGCGGAGATCGCCCGCCTGAAGCGGCAATGAGCTTTAGGCGCCGATCAGGATTGTCCGGATGAACTTCACGCCCGGATAGGCCAGGGTCAGCAGCAAATAGGCGGTCAAAACGACTTGCGCGGCGCGCCGGCCCCGCAGACCGCTGCGATTGTGCAGAAAGATCACCAAGCCGATTAGCCCGAATGCGAGGAGAGACAGCAATGTCTTGTGGTCGAAGGCAAGAACCGCCCCCTGATCGCGGTAGAGCTTGGACATACCGGTCACAATTCCCACGGCAAGAACCACTTCGGCGATGATGAGGAGGCGGACCTGAAGCTGTTCCGCTCCGTTCACTGAGGGCAGCAGGCGGGACAATCCATCGGCGGTTTTATGCTTTAGAGCCCGCTCCTGCAGGAACGCCGCCACGGAAGCAACAGCGGCCAGGGTGACCAGAGCATAGGTCAGAACCGAAACCGCGATATGGATCAGCAACCACGCATCGAAAGCCCCACCCAGCCCTTCGGCCTCGGCCGCACGGCTTCCGATCGTTGCGATCAGCCCAAGGAACACGAGGTAGGGCATCAGGAGCGGCGCTAGGCGCCAAGCCTCCCGAGACGTCGCCGTCACCACCGCGAACAATGCCAGGGATGCTGCAATCGAGACCCAGAAAGCCGAACTCAGGCCCGTGTTCCAATGGCCGGTGAATTCAATGACGCAATAGACAACCGACCCTGCCAATGCCACGGCCAGCAGGGCCCAGAACACGGCATCGGGCTTCGCCGCATCCCGTCGGAAAGGGAGTAGCGCGGACGGAATAAGAGCCACGAGTGCGGAAAAAGACAGAGCCAAACCGTTGAGCATTGGTTCCTCGGGAGACGGTCTCCGGTTGCCTGGGCAACTTGCAATCACCTTGCCCCAAGATACTCCCAGGCACCCAAGAGGCAACGCCTCACGGGTGCTAATCCTGTGCTCTTTGCGCGTCCTCTGAAATTACGGGACCGCTTAGGGAATATCGTTCAGGCCTGCAAAATCGAAGGCTTCCGCGTAGGCCATCTTCGACTCTTCGGAGGCACTTCCCTGGAACATCACCAGGAAACGCCCGCCGATCATAAAGAACAGCTCGTTGTCCTTGGTAATGGCGCCCTTTTGCCGGTTGACGCGCACCATCCGGCCACCGCTCGATTGCAGCATCGCCGGGCTGCTCATGATCATGCCGTACTGCTGGACCATGGGAGAATCCCCCATCACAGTGATCTCCACGTCCTCGCCGCCCTTGCTGTAGGACCGCCCGGCGGTGATCCCGCCCATGAAGGGGACCGATCCGGCGGGGATCTCCTCGACCGCCCAGCCATCCAGGGGTTCCGGAAAGAGACTCTGCAGCACACCGGCCTTCATCTGGTCGAGGAGCTGCCCGGCGTAATCCAAGGCGTCCTTTGCGCCGCCGATATCACCGGCCTGATAGAGCTCCAGGACCTCGTCAATGAGATCCGTGAATTCATCTGCTTGCGCCGGCGCTGCCGACGAGAGCGCACCGGCCGTGACCGCAATCATAAAGAACTTCGAAAGCTTCATCCCCTGCCTCCCCGTTTCCCCTGGCGGCAATCTAGCGAGGCAAAACTCAACCGGCAACTGACGCCCTTGACCTTCAACCTGCTGGAACCTCTAGGCAGATATCGAATTTGGTCTGAGGCTCAGCAATGCTGCGAAATCGATCTCTCCTCATCGTCGCCGCCGCGACCTTCGTCTCCGCTGCTGTTGCCGCAATTGTCTTTGGCTGGCTGGTAGACTCGCCAGGAGTCATTGCCGATCCCTCCGACACAAAACTGGTCGCTTTGGGGGACGAAGTCTATCAAACGCACTGCGCCAACTGCCATGGGGCGAACTTGGAGGGGGAAGCGAACTGGCGGACTCCTCTCGAAGACGGAAGTTTGCGCCCGCCACCGCATGACGAGACAGGTCACACCTGGCACCATCCCGACCAGTTGCTGTTCCAGATCACCAAGCACGGCGGACAGTCGATCGCGCCCACCGGATTCAAGAGCAACATGCCTGCCTTCGAAGACAGCCTGACGGACCGGGAGATCTTCGCGGCCCTGGCGTTCATCAAGAGCCGCTGGCCGCAAGAGGTCCAGGAGCGTCAGGCAGCGATGAACGATCGGGCTCAGTAGCGCCGGGCGCCGCGCCTCTCCCAACAACGCACTTGGCCCAACGCCAGCCGATGCTCTAGGCTCCGAGCGCGGCGCCAGGGAAGGACCAGGGATTTGAAGCAAGGCTCGGCGGCGGTTGTTGCTCTTATTGTGGCTGCGGGACGCGGCAGCCGTTTCGGTGGCGCCGGACCCAAGCAATACGCGCCGCTCGCGGGCGCACCGCTGCTTCGGCATAGCCTGGCAGCGTTCACCACACATCCAGAGATCGATGCCGTACGGGCCGTTATCCATCCCGACGACCAGACGCTCTACGAGGAAGCCGCGAACGGGCTCGATCTCCTGCCGTCAATTCATGGCGGTCAATCGCGGCAACACTCCGTATTGCGCGGTTTAGAGAGCCTGTTGGAAATTGCCCCCCGCGCTGTCCTTATTCACGACGGCGCAAGGCCCTGTGTTGCGGAGGCCGTGATTTCCCGCGCCGTTGAGGGCCTTGACCAGGCGGAAGGTGTGATTGCGGCACTTCCCTTGACCGAGACCCTGAAGCGGGTCGAAAAGGCTGGACAGCGTATTTCAGAGACCGTGCCGCGTGAGAACCTCTGGCGCGCGCAGACACCTCAAGCCTTCGACTTCGCCACGATCCTTGCCGCTCATCGGCGCTTGGATGAATCCGGTATGCTGGACAGGATGACGGACGACGCAGCCGTCGCGGAGCAGGCCGGCTTGGCCGTTTCCGTTGTCGAAGGGGACCCAAGGAACATTAAGGTCACCGCGCCGGGCGACCTTGAAACACTGGAGCGTTGGATGGTTCCGGAAAACGCCTTGCCGCAACGAGATCTTCGCACCGGAACCGGCTTCGACGTGCACCGCTTCGGCCCGGGCGACACGGTTTGCCTCTGCGGCGTTAGGATCCCGCATTCGAGTGGACTTCGAGGTCACTCGGACGCGGATGTCGGGCTCCATGCAATCACCGATGCCATCCTGGGCGCCGTAGCCGCGGGTGATATCGGGGACCATTTCCCCCCTTCGGACTCGCGTTGGCGGGATGCCAATTCAAAGATCTTCCTACAACATGCCGCAAACCTCGTGGCCGAGATGAACGGCACGATCCGCCACCTGGACGTCACATTGATTTGCGAAGCGCCGAAGATCGGCCCGCACAAGGAAACGATGCGGCACGTCATTGCGGAGATCTCAGGGATCGATGCGGCACGGGTCAGCGTCAAGGCGACCACGACCGAGGGCTTGGGTTTCACGGGACGCGGCGAAGGCATTGCCGCGCAAGCCATCGTTACCGTCGCCCTCCCCTAGGACCTGTATTGTGCCTTCCCCCCTTCCTTTCACGCACCCGGCCAGCCTGCTCGCAACCTGGTTCGGCAGCGGGCTCTTGCCGAAAGCGCCGGGGACCTGGGGATCGCTCGCCGCTCTACCTTTTGCGGCTCTGATCTCGTTTCTCTTCGGGCCCTGGGGTCTTCTGGTTGCGGCGGCGATCATTTTCGGCATCGGAATCTGGGCGAGTGATCTCTACGCCAGTCGCAGCGGGACAAGCGACCCCGGCACCGTCGTCGTGGACGAGGTGGCCGGCCAGTGGCTGGCGCTCTTTCCAGTGGCACTGGATTGGACCCTCTACCCCGTTGCTTTCCTGGCGTTCCGTTTCTTCGATATCATCAAAATCTGGCCCGCCAATTGGATGGATCAACGCCTAAAGGGCGGCTTCGGGATCATGGCCGACGACATCGTCGCGGGGATCTATGCGGCTATGCTCTGCTACGGCCTCACGCTTTCGATTGGCTGATCGATCGGATAGACTCGCGGGATGACGGACCCCCTCCTTCCGGGCGACATCCTGGCGCGTGCCGAGGCCCTCTTGTCCCGTTGCCGGGATCTCAATCTTAAGCTCGCCACGGGAGAGTCCTGTACGGGAGGCCTGATCGCCGCGGCTCTGACCGAAATTGCAGGCTCCAGCGACGTCTTCGAACGCGGCTTCGTCACCTATTCAAACGAGGCCAAACAGGAGTTGCTCTCGGTTCCGGCGGAGATCCTGGAAAGACACGGGGCTGTCAGCGCGGAGACAGCCGAAGCAATGGCACGAGGCGTCTTGGCAAACGCACGGGCCGACATCTCGGTTTCGGTCACCGGCATTGCCGGGCCAGGTGGCGCGACCGAGACAAAACCCGTGGGGCTCGTCTACCTCGGTTTCGCCTGCCGTAAGGACTCGCCCGCTGGCGGTGCTTGCGGACACGAACGCCACCTCTTTGCGGGAACGCGCCGCGACGTCCGCGTCGCCTCTCTCACAGCCGCCCTATCGATCTTTGAGCGGCTCACCGGTTAACGCATGCCGCCACCGACACAACGCAAACTCCCCATTGACCTAGGCGACATGCTCCTCATTGTGATCGTCGGCTTGGGAACGGAGCGCATCCTGGCGCCCATCGTCATCGACCTTCTTTCAGACCCGGTCCTGCCCGGAGAAGAGGCTCATAAACCGTCTCTTCTGATGACCGTTTCCTTCATGCTGTTCCACAGCCTCGTTGTGCTTTGGATCATTCGAAGGGTGACGATCGTCAAGTACGGCCTGTCCTGGCGCGACCTTGGCTTCGTGGCCATCGACCGTTCCTGGATCGGCCGCGCCGCTACTATGGCCGTGATCTCTGTGCCTTTGGTGACCCTCATCAACTTGACGGTCCTGCAATCCGTCGAGGGGCCCGTCGAAAACCCGCAGATCGACATCATTGCGCCCGTTGGCTTTACCTGGCCCGCGTTCATTTCCATGACCCTTCTGGCCGGTGTGCTGGTTCCAATCGTCGAGGAGACGGCTTTCCGCGGCCTTCTCTACCCCTGGCTTCGTGACCGGATGGGCGTGCCCTGGGCCATCTTCTTCAGCGCGCTCTGTTTCGCTTCGTTCCACCGGATGCTCTACTTCATTCCGGCAATCACCGTGCTGGGAATCATCCTCGCGTTCGTACGGGAAAAAAGCGATTCCCTTTGGCCCCCGATTATCGTGCATGGCGGGTTCAATACGGCGATGACGATCATCCTCTACTCCTCGCTGGCAGAGGGTAACGCATAGGAAGGCCTTAGGTGTCCTTTGGCGGGTCCCCATAGAGCGCGTGAGCGCGGCCTTCGAAGGCCGACACCATGCGCTGCACCGCCTCGTTGAACAGCGTCTGAATGACTTTCTGAAGAATGCGGGAACGGAACTCGAAATCGACGAAGAAGTCGATCAAGCAGCCTTCGTCGTGCGGCAGGAAGACCCAGTGGTTCCGCAGATACTTGAACGGCCCTTCCGCATAGGCCACGTCGATCCGCATGCCCGGCTGATCCAGTTCGACCCGGCTGGTGAACCGCTCCCGGAAGACTTTGAAGCCGATTACCAGATCCGCGACGATCAATGCCTCCTCCCGCTTTCGGATGCGGGCAGCAATGCACCACGGCAGGAATTCCGGATAGCGTTCGATTTCGGCCACCAGGCGATACATCTGGTCCGGCGTATAGGGCAGGACGCGCTTTTCGGCATGAGTCGGCATATGGCGGGCGGTGCCCCGGGCGCCTAACCGTTGGCCGCGAGTTTAGCCGCCCTTGCGTCCCGCAGGCGCTCGAAATCCTGATCGGCATGATAGGAGGATCGGGTTAGTGGCGTCGCCGACACTAGAAGGAATCCTTTGCTGTACGCCATCTTCTCGTAGGATTTGAACTCCTCGGGTGTCACGAAACGGTCGACCACATGGTGCTTCGGCGTCGGTTGCAGGTACTGTCCGATGGTCAAAAAGTCGACATCGGCTGAGCGCAGGTCGTCCATCACCTGAAAGACCTCTTCCTTGCTTTCGCCGAGACCCACCATGATCCCGGATTTGGTGAAGCGCGTCGGATCGATGCGTTTCACCTCGTCCAGCAATCTGAGGCTATGAAAGTACCGGGCGCCGGGCCGGACTTCTCCATAAAGCCGCGGCACCGTCTCAAGGTTATGGTTGAAGACGTCGGGCTTCGCCGCCACCACGATCTCCACCGCGCCGTCCTTGCGCAGGAAGTCGGGGGTCAGAACCTCCACCGTGGTATCCGGCGCGGCCTCCCGAATGGCATGAATTACGGCGGCGATATGCGCCGCCCCGCCATCGTCCAGGTCGTCCCGGTCCACCGACGTAATGACCACATGCCGCAGGCCCAACGTCTTCACGGCCGACGCCACGTTGGTCGGCTCGAAAGGATCGAGCGCCCCGGGCTTGCCCGTCGCCACATTGCAGAAGGAACAGGCCCGCGTACAGATATCCCCCATGATCATCATGGTAGCATGCCGCTTGGCCCAGCATTCGCCGATGTTCGGACAGGCAGCTTCCTCGCAGACGGTGTGCAGGTTGTTGTCCCGCACCACCTTGCGCGTGTTGTGATACTCCGGAGAGGTCGGAGCCTTGACCCGGATCCAGGCCGGCTTGCGCTTGACTTCATTATCGGGCCGGTGCGCCTTCTCCGGATGGCGGGGGCGAGAGCTGTCAGATGTGATTGCCATGGTTCAGATGTGGATGGCCCGTCCATAGGCGTCAAGCGCCGACTCATGCATCATCTCAGACAGCGTCGGATGCGGGAAGACCGTATGCATCAGCTCTTCCTCGGTCGTCTCCAGGCCCATCGCAACAACATAGCCCTGAATCAGTTCGGTAACTTCGGCCCCAACCATATGGGCGCCAAGAAGTTGTCCGGTTTTGGCATCGAAGACAGTCTTGACCATGCCGTCCGGTTCCCCGAGCGCAATCGCCTTGCCGTTGCCGATGAAGGGAAAGCGCCCGACCTTCAGGCTGTATCCGGCTTCTTTCGCCTTGGCCTCCGTCAACCCGACGGACGCCACCTGCGGATGGCAATAGGTGCAGCCGGGAATCTTACCCTTGTCGAGCGGATGCGGATTGAGACCGGCGATTTTCTCGACACAGATGACCCCTTCATGCTCGGCCTTATGCGCCAGCATGGGCGGTCCCGCTACGTCGCCGATGGCATAGACACCGGGCTCGTCGGTGCGGGAAAAACCGTCCGCGACAATGCAGCCCCGGTCTGTCTTCACCTTCGTCGTCTCGAGGCCCAGGTTCTCGATGTTGCCTTGAACGCCGACGGCTGAGATCACACGGTCGACCTTGAGGTCCGTGGTCTTGCCTTTCGAATCCTCGACCGTCGCCGTGACATCGTTCGAGCCCTTCTTCAGTCCGGTCACCTTGGCACCGGACAGGATCTTGATCCCGCGCTTCTCAAGTTGCTTGCGCGCGAGCGCTGCGATATCGGCGTCTTCCACAGGAAGGATTTGCGGCAACACTTCTACCACCGTTACCTCGGCGCCCATGCTGCGGTAGAAGCTGGCGAACTCTATGCCGATGGCCCCGGAGCCGATCACCAGTAACGACTTTGGCATGGTCTCCGGCACCATGGCCTCGAAGTAGGTCCAGACAAGCTTGCCGTCGGGCTCCAGCCCCGGCAGCGCGCGCGGCCGCGCGCCGGTCGCCAATATAATGTGCTTCGCGGTGAAGTCTCCTACGGCCTTGCCATCCTTCGCGACAGTGACCTTTCCCGGGCCGGCCAGCTTCGCCTCACCGTCTATTACCGTCACTTTGTTCTTCTTCAGGAGGTGCCCGACACCACCGTTGAGCTGTTTTGAAACCTTGCGGGACCGCTGCACGACCTTGGCCAGATCAAAACCCACACCCTGAGCGCTCAAGCCGAAGCTGTCGGCATGCTGCATGTGATCGTAAATTTCCGCGGAACGCAGCAGAGCCTTTGTCGGGATGCAGCCCCAGTTCAGGCAAATGCCGCCGAGGTGCTGCTTCTCGACGACCGCTGTCTTGAGTTTCAGTTGCGCGGCGCGAATGGCCGCGACGTAGCCGCCAGGCCCGCCGCCGACGACGATGACATCAAAACTGTTGTCCGACATGTGCTTTATCCGGTCCCGGCCTGCGGCCTCGGTTCATTTGATTGGAGAAGGCGAACTTGGTGCTTCTCCGCTAGAGCAACATTGTGAGCGGATCCTCGATCAGCTTCTTGAAGGCCGCGAGGTATTCGGCACCGACCGCCCCGTCCACAACGCGGTGATCGACGGACAGCGTGCAGCTCATGACGGTTGCAACCGCCAGAGCACCGTCCTTGACCACGGGCCGCTGCTCCCCGGCACCAACGGCGAGAATGCAGCCCTGCGGCGGATTGATGACCGCTTCGAACTGCTTGACGCCGAACATGCCGAGGTTGGAAATCGAGAAAGTTCCACCCTGGTATTCCTCCGGCATCAGCTTTCCATCACGGGCCCGCGTCGCCAGATCCTTCATTTCATTCGAAATTTCGGCCAGCCCTTTCGTCTCGGCGGCCTTGATGATCGGTGTGATCAAACCGTTCGGCGTCGCCACGGCCACGGAAACATCGGCGTGGTCGTAGAACAACAGTCCTTCGGGATCGAAGGAGGCGTTAGCGGCCGGGACCTTTTTCAGCGCAAGCGCGACCGCCCGGATGACGAAATCGTTGACGGACAGCTTGTAGCTGTCGGAGCGGCCATTGAGGTCCTTGCGGACTTTCAAAAGCTCATCTACCTCGCAATCAACTGTGAGGTAGAAGTGCGGCACGGTCTGCTTGGATTCCGTCAAACGCGAAGCAATGGTCTTGCGCATGCCGGACAGCGGTTCGACGCGATGGGACATGCCCAGGAGATCGGCCAACTGCTTGGCCCCAGGACCAGACGGTGTGGGAGCCGCGGCGGCAGCAGGAGCCGGAGCACCGGCTGCCGGCGCCTTGGCCGGAGCACCGCCGGCAAGCGCGGCCTCGATATCGGCCTTGACGATCCGGCCATGGGGACCGGTCCCTTGCAGGGACGACAGATCGAGTCCGGCCTGCTGTGCCATCCGCCGCGCCAACGGTGAAGCAAAGATGCGCGAGCCGCCGGCGCCACTATCTCCACCGTTTGGCGCACTTGTAGAGCCGGGCGCCGCGGCGACAGCGGGCTGCGCTGCAGGAGCTTGTGGTGTTGGGGTTTGCGGTTCCGGGGCTTTCGGCGCAGCGACAGGTGCCGCGTTGGCAATCGCTGAAGCATCTTCGCCTTCCTCAAGGATGACAGCGATTACCTGATTGACCGCAACGCCTTCCGTCCCTTCCGGCACGAGGATCTTGCCGAGCGTTCCCTCTTCGACCGCCTCGACTTCCATTGTGGCTTTGTCGGTCTCGATCTCCGCAATGGCGTCGCCCGACGAAACCTCTTCGCCTTCCTTGATCAGCCACTTCGCCAAGGTCCCTTCCGTCATGGTCGGGGACAAGGCAGGCATCAGTATGTTAATTGGCATTCTCTTTTTCCCCAGCGCTATCAGGTGCGATAGCAGACGTCTTTGGCGGCGGCCACGATGTCGTGCGGCTGCGGCAATGCGAGGGCCTCAAGGTTCGCGGCATAAGGCATCGGAACCTCGGCCCCGGAGACACGCCTGACCGGCGCATCGAGCCAGTCAAATGCCTCTTCCATCATGATGGCGGCCATTTCAGAGCCGATCCCGGCGACCTTCCAACCCTCCTCGCAGGAAACAAGACGGTTGGTCTTTTTGACGGAGTCGACAATCGTCGCGGTGTCCAGAGGCCGCAAGGTCCGCAGGTCGATCACTTCGGCGGAGATGCCCTCCTGCGCCAAGGCTTCCGCAGCCTCCAGCGCCTTGCCGACCATGATCGAAAATGCGGTGATGGTCACGTCGCTACCCGGCCGCGCCACCCTGGCTTTGCCGAGCGGCACCACCCAATCGTCGTGGACCGGCACCTCGAAGGACTGGCCGTAAAGGATCTCGTTCTCCAGGAACACCACCGGATTGGGGTCGCGGATCGCCGCCTTGAGCAAACCCTTGGCGTCCGACGCGGAAAAAGGAGAGACCACTTTCAGGCCGGGAATGTGCGCATACCAGCTGGCGTAACACTGCGAATGCTGGGCGGCGACACGGGCGGCCGCACCGTTCGGTCCGCGGAACACAATCGGTGAGGTGATCTGGCCGCCGGACATGTAATGGGTCTTGGCCGCCGAGTTAATGATGTGGTCGACGGCCTGCATGGCGAAGTTGAAGGTCATGAACTCCACGATGGGCTTCAATCCGTACATCGCCGCCCCGACACCGAGGCCCGCGAAACCATGCTCGGTGATCGGCGTATCGATCACCCGGCGCGCGCCGAATTCGTCCAGCAGGCCCTGGCTGACCTTATAGGCCCCCTGATACTGCGCGACCTCTTCGCCCATCAGGAAGACGTCGTCGTCCTTGCGCATCTCTTCCGCCATGGCGTCGCGCAAGGCTTCACGCACCGTCGTCTTTTGAGTCGGTCCGTCCCATTCAGGCTCCGCCGCGACGCTCTCGGCGGCAGGCGCTTCGGCCGCGGCATGCTCTTGAGGTGCAGCTGATTCTGCAGCGGGTTCCGCTGTAGATGCGGCAACCGGCGCAACGGGGGCCGTTGCTTGATCCAGAGCGTCGGAGTCTTCCCCGTCTTCCAGGACCAAGGCAATCACGGAGTTCACGGCAATCCCTTCAGACCCCTCAGGTACGAGGATCTTGCCCAGCACCCCTTCGTCAACCGCTTCGACTTCCATGGTCGCCTTGTCGGTCTCAATTTCCGCAATGGCGTCGCCGGAGGTGAGGTTGTCGCCCTCCTGCTTCAACCATTTGGCCAGCTTGCCCTCGGTCATGGTCGGCGAGAGAGCCGGCATCAAAATTTCAATTGGCATTGAATTCTCCGATCCGGGGCGCGCTGGGCCCGTTCGAGACGGTTGAAGCGGCCACTAGGCCGAGACATAGACTTCGGTATAAAGCTCGGACGGATCCGGCTCGGGGCTGGTCTGAGCAAAGTCCGCGGCATCGGAGACGATCGCCTTGACGTCGCGGTCCAATTCCTTGAGGTCCGCCTCCTTGGCAAGATCTCCTTCCAGAATGACCGCGCGCATGCGCTCGATCGGGTCGCGTTCCTGACGGACCTTTTGGACCTCTTCCTTGCTGCGGTACTTCGCCGGATCGGACATGGAATGCCCCCGATAACGGTAGGTCATCATTTCCAGGATCGCCGGACCCTTACCGCCGCGGGCCTGTTCCGCCGCGACCAGCCCCGCGTCGCGCACCGCCAGGACATCCATGCCGTCGACCTGCCACCCCGGGATCCCGTAGGCCTGGCCACGCTGGTAAAGCTCCGTGCTCTTGGCCGAGGAGCGTTCGCTGCTTGTCCCCATACCGTACTTGTTGTTCTCGATCACGTAGATGACGGGCAAGGCCCAAAGCGCCCCCATATTGAAAGCTTCGTAGACCTGCCCCTGGTTCACGGCGCCGTCGCCGAGATAGGCCATCGCCACCTTGCCCTCGTCCCGGTACTTATGCGCAAAGGCGATTCCTGTCCCGATCGGCACCTGTGCACCGACGATGCCATGCCCGCCATAGAAGCCTTCGGCGTGGCTGAACATATGCATAGAGCCGCCCTTGCCCTTGGAGTAGCCGCCGGCCCGGCCCGTCAGCTCGGCCATCACGCCTCTCGGGTCCATGCCGCAAGCCAGCATATGGCCGTGATCACGGTAAGAAGTGACGACGGTGTCGCCCGGCTCCTTCGCCGCCTCCATACCGACCACCACGGCCTCCTGACCGATATAGAGGTGACAGAACCCCCCGATCAGGCCCATGCCATAGAGCTGCCCGGCTTTCTCTTCGAAGCGGCGGATCAGCAACATGTCACGGTAGTACTTCAGTATTTCCTCGGTCGAGGCCTTCGGTTCCGCCGGCCTACGTTTGGTCGCAGCCGTCCGTTTGCTCGCTGTCTTTGTCGCTTTCTTCGCCGCCATGGGCTATGCCCCCGAGATCGCAGTTCTACCGGAATGAGACCAGCTTACCCGAGGGAAAATAAGGTAAACCCGGCCGTTTTTCAACCGGGCTTAATTATTTGAATTATAATAAGAAATTGTTAATTAACAAATTTTGAGTTAATTAGGCTTTGCTGGCAAAATGGTCCAAAGCCCTGCCAGTTCCGTCAGACTATACTACTCTGTCTGATTATTGCTCTTTCCATGGAGGATAACATAGTCGTCGACCCGCCCGTAATTCAACATGACGCGGGCACGCTCCTCCAACAGATCCGGATCCAGATGGTCCGGACGCAGCAAACGCACGCGTTGCGCCAGCTCGCTGCGCTTGAACGCGAGCGTTTCGTTTTCCTCCGCCGCGAGGCGAAGCGCTTGCTTGAGCTGAATCCAGGCGTTGAACCCGCGGTCGCCCTGCACTGCGTGATAAGCGAAATATGCCACCATACAGGCCGCCAGGACCTGAGGCGCGGCACTCCGCACGCGAGAACGAATCTCCTTACGAAGGTTCATTGGAAGACAGAATCACAAGGGGATTCCTCTGGTCAATGAAAAAGCGCACCTCTGGATTGACCGTCCTACTTCAGGACGCTGCGGCCCGCGTAAAGGGCGGCCGCACCCAGTTCCTCCTCGATGCGGATCAACTGATTGTATTTGGCTAGCCGGTCGGATCGGGATAGCGAGCCGGTTTTGATCTGACCGCAGTTCGTCGCCACCGCCAGATCCGCGATCGTTGCGTCCTCCGTCTCACCCGAGCGGTGCGACAGGACGGCGGTGTATCCGGCCTTATGGGCCATATCGACGGCCTCGAGCGTCTCGCTGAGGGTGCCGATCTGGTTGACCTTGACCAGGATGGAGTTCGCCACACCCTTTTCGATCCCATCAGCCAGGCGCTTGGGATTGGTCACAAAAAGATCGTCCCCGACCAGTTGGACCTTCGCGCCCAATGCCTTGGTCAGAGCCGCCCAGCCCTCCCAGTCGTCTTCTCCCATACCATCCTCGATCGAGCAGATGGGGTAGCGCTGACACAGATCGGCGAGGTAGCCCGCCATATCCTCGGAACTCAGGGACTTCCCCTCGCCCGCCAGCTCGTATTTCCCATCCTTGAAGAACTCGGTCGCCGCGCAGTCGAGCGCGAGGAAGACGTCGTCGCCTAATTTGTAGCCCGCGGCCTCGGTCGCCTTGGCAACAAAGCTCAGCGCCTCGTCGGTCGAGGCCAAATTGGGGGCAAAGCCCCCCTCATCGCCAACGTTGGTATTGTGTCCGGCGTCCTTCAGCGCCCGCTTCAAGGCCTGGAAAACCTCTGCTCCGATACGCACCGCCTCGGCGAAATTCTCCGCCCCCACCGGCATAATCATGAACTCCTGGATATCGATCGGATTATCGGCGTGTGCGCCGCCGTTCAGGATGTTCATCATCGGAACCGGCAAAGTCCGGGCATAGCTGCCACCGACATAGCGGAAGAGCGGCAATCCGGCATCGGCCGCCGCCGCCTTGGCCACCGCCAGTGACACACCCAGCGTTGCGTTGGCGCCAAGACGTCCCTTGTTTTCCGTCCCGTCCAGCTCAGTCATGAGGGTATCGAGCCTGATCTGCTCGTCGGCGTCGGCCCCGGAGAGCGCACCGAAGATCACGTTGTTGACGGCCTCGACCGCCTTCAGGACCCCCTTGCCGCCATAACGTTGAGGATCTTCATCCCGCAACTCCACGGCCTCATGAGCCCCTGTCGAGGCGCCTGACGGCACGGCCGCGCGCCCGAAGGCACCGGATTCAAGCGTGACGTCGACTTCAACGGTTGGATTGCCGCGGGAATCGAGGACTTCCCGGCCCTTGATCTCAATAATTGCTGTCATCGGAGCTTCCGTGCGTGCGGGTTGGATTGTCGGAGCAAATCGCCGCCTCGCAGATACAAGAGTTGCGGGAGGATCACAACCTTCCCTTGGTTACATCTGCGGGGGTCGAATGGCGCGTTGACTAGAGCTGCAGGGCTTTGCGCCGGGTATCGGGGATACCGGGGGCCGCATCGTCAGGATCGCAGAAGAAGGCCGTCAGCACGAAACGCTCGCCCATTGTCACCGGCAGGGCTTGGTGCAGCAACTGAGTCGAGAAAACCGCCGCGGCGCCGGCCGGCGCGCGATACAGCTCTCGCCCGTATTCGGGGAACTGAAGTTCGCCCCCCTCGAACCCGCCATTGAGATTCACGGAGGCCGCGAAACGCCGCTTGTTGTTTTGACGCACATCGTCCCGGTGTATGCCGAAGAAATCTCCACGGTCCGGAACATAGCGCATGACGGTGAAAGCCTCGAACTTGAAAGGCTTCTGATAGTTGTAGGCCTTTACCAGCTCCGGTGCGATGCGGCGCGCGAGGCTCAGCGCAACACGGGATCGCAGATCCTGATCCACAAGGGAGTGTTCCAGAGTCTTTTTCTGGTTTGGATCGTAGGTTCCCTTGTCGCCGCCAGCCTGCTTCAGATCCTCTTTGCCCGTCGAGAACACACCCTCGTGATGGTCGGCGGTCCAAGCGCCGATCAGGGCCTCGCAAAGATCGCGTTCGAAGATCTCCGGCAAAATTAGCACCGGGGCGCCGACCTGGAGCACGGGCCCGTTGGGCGGCGGAGGCGACAGGCGCTCCAACCTTTGCAACAGAGACTCGCCATCGGCACCGCCGCGCGCGGACTCCAGAACGCGTTGGTTGGCGTCCAGCAAAAAGGCAACGAAATGGTACCCCTCGCCGGTATCGGCGGGTGCACCGTCCGGCGCCTTGAGAAGCTGTCCCGCGATCCGGTTTTCGGGGTCCGCGAAGACCGGAAACGTGATCCCGAGCTTCTTCGCGACTTCCGCGACCTCAAACACCGGCGCGTTGCTCAGCGCCATGACCTGCGCGCCCCGGGCTTCGCAATTCCCGGCCTGCGCGGCCACTTTGGAAAGGCCGCGTTCCAGACCCTCACGGTGCGCCGCCGCGCAGATGGCCAGGAAGATCGGTTTACCGATCAGCTCGTGATAGAAGCTGCGCTTGACGCCGGCCTGGTCCGGCAGAAGGAACTGCGGAATTTTGTCGCCGCAAGAAAATCCAGCTATCGCGGTCATGTGCCTGTCCCGGACGTCAAGGAATCTGTTTCGCCATCCCCGGCGTTCAAAGAGTGACCGGTCTGGTCTTAGCCAGTTGGTCAAAGGCCATCAGTGTCTCGATAATCTTCGGCATATCCTTGAGATGGATCATGTTAGGACCGTCGGAGGGGGCATTGTCCGGGTACTGGTGCGTTTCCATGAAGACTGCCGCCACGCCAACCGAGATGGCGGCACGCGCCAAGATGGGACCGAACTCCCGCTGCCCGCCCGAGCTGCCGCCACGACCACCGGGCTGCTGCGTCGAGTGGGTCGCATCGAAGACGATGGGACAACCGCTATCCGCCGCCATCTGGGGCAGGCCGCGCATGTCGGATACCAGGGTATTGTAGCCGAAAGATGTGCCGCGCTCGCAGAGCATCACGTTCTCATTGCCGCTGTCGAGGATCTTCGCCGCAACGTTCTTCATGTCCCAGGGCGCGAGGAATTGCCCTTTCTTGACGTTGATCGCCTTGCCAGTCTGCGCCGCCGCCACCAGCAAATCGGTTTGCCGGCAAAGGAAGGCGGGAATTTGCAGGACGTCCACATACTCTGCCGCGGGTGCGCACTGCTCCGGGGCGTGCACGTCCGTGAGAACCGGGCATCCGTAGGAGTCCCGGACATCGGCGAGGATTGATAGTCCTTCCTTCATGCCGATACCGCGTTGGGCCTTGAGGCTCGTCCGGTTCGCCTTGTCGTAAGACGATTTGTAGATCAGGCCGATACCCAATTTCTCTGTGATTTCGGTGAGAGCCTGGGCCATCTCCATCGCATGTCCCTTGCTCTCGATTTGGCAGGGACCGGCGATCAGCACGAACGGCAGATCATTGCCGACCGTGATGTTCCCGATCTTTACGTGTCTGGTCATGGCCTCTCCGCTTGTTTCGGTCTCAAGCGCCCATCTGCGCCCGCGCTTTCGTCAGACCAGGCGCGATTGCTCGACCGCCGCCGTGACAAACGAGGTGAACAGTGGATGTGGCTCGAATGGCCTCGATTTCAATTCCGGATGGAACTGAACGCCGATGAACCATGGATGCTCCGGGATCTCCACGATTTCCGGCAATTCCCCGTCCGGCGACAAACCCGAGAAAATCACGCCCGCGCGCTCCAGCACCTCACGGTAATTGATGTTCACTTCATAGCGATGCCGATGCCGTTCCTTGATATCGCTACTGCCATAGATGTCCCGCACCCTGCTGCCTTCCGACAGGACGGCATCGTAGGCTCCCAACCGCATGGTGCCGCCGAGATCGCCTTCGCTATTACGGCGCTCCACCATATTGCCACGGGTCCATTCCGTCATGAGTCCTACAACCGGGTCTTCGGCCGGGCCGAATTCTGTTGAGCCGGCGCCAGAAATTCCAGCCAGGTTCCGGGCCGCCTCGATCACCGCCATCTGCATGCCGAAGCAGATCCCGAAATAGGGGACGTTACGTTCCCGGGCAAAGTTGGCCGCGGCGATCTTTCCTTCGGCACCGCGTTCGCCAAAACCGCCCGGCACCAGGATGCCATGGACGTTCTCAAGCTGCTGCAGGGCGCCCTCTGACTCGAATATCTCGGAGTCCAGCCAGGAGACCTTGACCCGGACGTTGTTCGCTATCCCACCATGGGTGAGAGCCTCACCCAATGATTTGTAGGCATCCAGAAGGGTCGTGTACTTGCCGACCACACCGATTGTCACCTCGCCGTCGGGCTCGCGGATTGTCGTCGTGATCGAACGCCAGCCCTGCAGATCCGGTTCGCCCGGCTCCAAGCCGAAATGGCGGCAGACTTCGTTGTCCAACCCCTCAGCATGATAAGCCTGCGGGACTGCATAAATGGTATCCACATCCAACGCCGGGATGACAGCCTCTTCCCGAACGTTACAGAACAGACCAATCTTGCGCCGGTCGTCGCGGGAGATCTCGCGCTCTGCCCGGCAAACCAGAATGTCGGGCTTGATGCCGACAGACTGCAGTTCCTTGACTGAATGCTGGGTGGGTTTGGTCTTCAACTCGCCCGCGGCCGCGATATAGGGGACCAGAGTGCAGTGGACAAAGACCGTCCGCTCCCGTCCCAACTCGTTGCCAAGCTGCCGGATGGCTTCCAGGAAGGGAAGCCCTTCGATATCGCCAACGGTTCCCCCGATCTCGCAAACCACGAAGTCCTCGCCCTGGATATCGCCCAGGACGAACTCCTTAATAGCATCGGTGACGTGGGGAATGACCTGCACGGTAGCGCCCAGATAGTCGCCACGACGCTCCCGGCTCAGGACCTTCGAGTAAATCTGGCCCGTGGTGACGTTGTCGCTCTGCCGGCTCGAAACGCCGGTGAATCGCTCGTAGTGCCCCAGGTCCAGGTCCGTCTCCGCGCCGTCGTCCGTGACATAGACCTCACCATGCTGATAGGGGGACATGGTCCCCGGATCCACATTGAGATAGGGGTCGAGTTTGCGCAGTCTCACCTTGTATCCACGCGCTTGGAGCAGGGCTCCGAGAGCCGCGGAACACAGACCTTTGCCGAGAGAGGAGACCACGCCGCCGGTGATGAAAATAAACCGCGTCATGGAATCACAGTAATGTCGAAAGGCGCCTTCCTGGGCAAGCATTCATATCCGGATAGCTGCCCTGCAGGGAACGCAAAGCCGAAAGCCCTGGTTTTCCGCCGCTCATCCTTCTCGACCGCATTCGCCGGTGACGGCATGCTCTGCTCAGAGCAGCACGCAGCGGCCCTCAAGCTAGGGATTCCAGACGAATCGGAATTGAATAAGCTTATTAAAATCAGCCTCTTGAGGCCAATTAGCCCCTATCTACTGTACGGGGACCGCCGGACCGCTGGGCTCTTCAACCGGTGCCACGAGCGGAATGTCGTCGACGATGGAACGCTGTTGGCTGCCACCGCCCGACAGGATGCCGAGCATCAGGCTGCTGGCAATGAAACAGGTCGCCAGCACTGCCGTCGTGCGAGTCAGCAAGTTTGCAGTTCCACGGCCGGTGAGAAAGCCGCCCATTCCGCCGCCTCCACCGCCGCCGCCGCCAATTCCCAGCCCGCCGCCTTCGCTTCGTTGCAGCAAGACGACGCCAATCAAGGCAATCGCCAACAGGATGTGAATTACCAGCAACACGTTCATCATGACAAAAAGACCTTGTTATCCGTGCGGGCGCCCAATTTCCGGCCCGCCTTCCGGATGCCGAGCTCAGCAATTCGGAATGATCCGCCGCTATTTAGTGCGTTCCGGCCCAAAATGCCAGCATTTCGCGCCGCAGCCTTAGGAGCCGGCTTTTGCACCGGCTAGCGCGATCCCCAGAAAATCCTCGACCTTCAGGCTGGCGCCGCCGACCAGGGCCCCGTTCACGTTCCGGACCGCAAGCAATTCCCCTGCGTTGTCAGGCTTCACCGAGCCGCCATAAAGGATCCGCATCCCCTCTTCCAGCGGTCCGAAGAGCTCGATCAACAGTTCGCGGAGATAGGTATGCACCTCCGCGACATCGGCCGGGGTTGGGGTCAGGCCTGTTCCGATGGCCCAAACCGGCTCGTATGCCAGAACGAACCCGGGCTTGTTCGGGAGAGAGCGCCGCACCTGCCGCTCGATCACCTCAAGGGTCTTTCCCTCATCCCGCTCGGCCTGGGTCTCGCCCACACAGACGACGGGAGTCAATCCGGCCTTGAGGGCGGCGGTGGTCTTAGCCTTGACCAAATCGTCGGTCTCTCCGTGATTCTGGCGCCGCTCGGAGTGGCCGACAATGACGTGACTGCAGCCAGCGTCCGCAAGCATAGCAGCGGAGAGATCGCCGGTATGGGCCCCGGCCTCCTCGGTATGGCAGTCCTGGGCGCCCAGGGCTATTCCGCTGCCTTCGAGAATGTCACCAATGGCCAGCAAGAGGTGCGCAGGCGGGCAGACCAGAAGATCGCAATCCAGGCCGCCGTCCGTCGCAAGTTTCTCAACCAGCCCGCGCGCCAGGGCCGTGCCGTCCTTTCGCAGGCCATTCATCTTCCAATTGCCGGCGATTAGTTGGCGGGTCATTGAATTTCCTCACTTTTTATGATGGACAGTCGGGAGATTTCGCCTACCTACCATAGGGGCCCATAGCGGCCAAAGGCTTTAAGATCTGGCCGCAAATACAGGCAGGGATTCCCGTTGCGGGCACCCGCGCCGGTTCCTAAGATGCCGCGCCCCCGGCAGAAGCAGGATTTGGAATGACCTTCAAGAAAATCGTCACGAAGATCGCGGTCTTCATTCTCTTTGGATTGCTGGTCATGTCCTTCGCCATCTGGGGTATCGGCGACATATTCTATGGCGGTTCGCAAGCCAGGATCGTTGCGGAAATCGGCGACATCAAGGTAGACCAGCAGGACTTCTCCCGAACTCTGGCGCGAGAGATCAATTCCGCCAGCCGGCGGCTCGGCACGCGGCTGACAGGAGAGCAGGCGCAGTCCCTCGGGCTGGTTCAGCAGGTGCTGCGCCAGGAGGTCAGCCGCGCCCTGATCCGGCAGCAGGCCGCGGACCTGGGAGTCATCACGACGGACGAGCAGATACGGGCCCGAATACTCGAAGAGCCGGCCTTCCAGGATGAGCTTGGCAGCTTCAGCCGCGCCCGTTTCCTCCAGGCACTGCAGGTGAGCGGCGCCAGCGAGCAAGCCTTCGTCGCCGGGTTGAAAGAGGACATCGAATCCCAGTCCATCGTGAGCGCGGTTTCCGAAGCCGTGGTCGCGCCGGTAAATCTGGCTGAGTCGGTCTATGCCTATCAGGAAGAGCGTCGCGTTGCAGAGTTCGTGGTCTTGCGATCGGACAGCGTGACCGACATTCCCGACCCTAGCGACGAGGAACTCCAAGAGTTTTATGAATCAAACGCACAGAGCTTCATGGCGCCGGAGTACCGAAGCATCTCCATGGTCCGGCTGGACCCGGAAGAGTTCGCCAAGGAGATCGGAGTTGATGAAGAGGCTCTGCGACAGGAGTTCGCGGCCCGCTTCGAGGACTTCGTGGTCCAGGAAGAGCGCGAAATCGAGCAAATCGTATTTGCCACGGAAGAAGAAGCCCAGCAGGCAGTCGAACGTCTTTCGGGCGGCGAGGCATTTGAAGCGGTCGCCCAGGCTCTGACTCAGCAGACACCGGTCCCATTGGGAACGGTCACAAAGAACGATCTACTTCCCGATCTCGCGGAGCCCGCGTTCGCGCTCGCGCCGCAGAGCATTAGCGAACCCATTCAAAGTCCGTTGGGCTGGCATGTCCTGAGGATCGGCGAGGTGTCTCCCCGGGTCGAGCCGGTCTTTGAAGAGGTCGAAGAGGAACTCGCAAACGATATGGCGATGCGTGATGCCGTCGACAGCCTGATTTCGATCGCCAATGAATTCGACGATGAAATGGCTTCCGGCGCAACCTTGGAAGAAGCCGCCACCAACTTGAACCTCTCCCTCGTGTCGATCGAGGCGATCGATGCCCGGCGCCAGGACCTGGACGGCAATCTGATCGAAGATCTGCCGGCGGACCCGGCTTTCGATCAGATCCTGAGTGAAACCGAGGAAGGAGAAACCAGCCTGCTCACCGAAACCTCGGACGGCGGCTACTTCGTTTTGCGCGTGGACAGCGTCGTCGACCCTGCCCGGCGCCCCTTCGAGGACGTGAAGGACCGCGTGGCGGAGTTATGGCGCGGCGTTCAACGCAATGACCGCATACGCGAACGCGCGGAAGCGCTGAAGGCGGATCTGGACGCCGGAGGAACGTTGGCTGAAGTCGCAGCCGCGAACGAATTGCTCTTGGAGACTTCCGAGCCGCTCAGGCGCTCCGATCCTCCGCCGGCAAGCGTCGCCTCGCCGCAACTCCTGAGCGCGCTGTTCCAGGTGGACGAAGGAGAGGCATTGATCGCGCCTTCAGCGGAAGGGCAGGTCATCGCCAAGCTCCTGGAGATCCAACCCGCCGACTTGTCTCAGGCCAGCAGCGCACTCAACACAACGCAGGAGAACCTCGGTCGGTCCATGCAGGGTGAAATGCTGGATCAGTTCATCATCGCCCTGCAACAGGAGTACCCGGTGACGGTGAACAATACGGTTCTGCAAGAGTTGCTCGACAACCTTTACTAAGGCCGAGCAAAGATGCACTCCATCCCGGATTTCGAGACCTTTGAGGCCAAGCACCGCGGCGGCGCTGCCCAAGTGGTCTGGACCACCCTGGTCGCCGATTTGGAAACTCCGGTTTCCGCTTTCCTGAAACTCACGGACGGTCGCGCCAACAGCTTCCTCTTCGAGTCCGTCGAAGGCGGCGCCACCATCGGGCGCTATTCCTTTATCGGCCTCAAGCCGGATCTCATCTGGCGCTGTCACGGCGAGAAGGCAGAGATCAACCGGCAGGCCCGCTTCGACCCGGACAGTTTCGAACCCTTGGAGACAGGAGTCCTGGAAAGTCTGAGAAACTTGATCGAGGAGTCCCGCATCGATTTGCCGGATGCCTTGCCGCCCATGGCGTCCGGGGTTTTCGGCTATATGGGCTACGACACCGTGCGCCTGATGGAGCACCTGCCCGACCGCAACCCCGACGTCTTGGGGCTGCCGGACGGAGTGTTCGTGCGTCCGACGGTGATCGCCATCTTCGACCGTGTCGAAGACAGCGTCACCATCGTCACCCCGGTCTGGCCCCGGGCCGATGTCTCCGCCCGCGCGGCGTATGCCCAGGCCTGCGAAAGGCTGTCCGATATCGTCCATGATTTCGAGCGGGCCCTGCCGGCCAGGCGGGACAGCCTGGAAGACCTGGCAAGCCTGCCGGAGCCGCAGTCGAACATGACCCGGGAGCAGTTCCACGGCATGGTCGCCCAGGCGAAGGAGTACATCCTCGCCGGCGATATCTTTCAGGCCGTGCTGTCCCAGCGCTTCTCCCTGCCCTTCTCTCTGCCGCCCTTCGCGCTCTATCGGGCGCTGCGGCGATTGAACCCCTCGCCTTTCCTCGTCTTCATGGACTTCGGGCCCTTCGCACTGGTCGCCTCAAGCCCTGAAATCCTGGTGCGCCTGCGCGACGATACCGTTACCATCCGGCCAATCGCGGGCACCCGGCCACGCGGCAAAACGCCGGAGGAAGACCGCGCACTCGCGAAGGACCTGCTCGAGGACCCGAAGGAGCTGGCAGAACATCTGATGCTGCTCGACCTGGGCCGCAACGACGTCGGACGCGTTGCCGAGGTCGGTACCGTGCAAGTTACCGAGCAGATGATGATCGAATACTACAGCCACGTGATGCACATCGTCTCCAATGTCGAGGGCCGCGCGAAAGAGGGCGTCGACGCCTTGGCCTCACTCGTCGCCGGGTTTCCGGCGGGAACGGTTTCCGGCGCACCGAAGGTCCGGGCCATGGAGATTATCGACGAATTGGAACCGGAGAGCCGTGGCATCTATGCCGGGGCCATCGGGTACTTCGGTGCCAACGGTGCCATGGATACCTGCATCGCACTGCGCACTGCGGTGATTAAGGACGGCCAAATGTATGTCCAGGCCGGCGGCGGTGTCGTTGCCGACAGCGACCCGGAACTGGAGTATCAGGAAAGCCGGAACAAGGCCCGCGCGCTGATCAGGGCGGCGGAAGAGGCCGTAAAGTTCGCGTCCCGTAGAGGGAATTAGGCGGGCAAGAAACGCTCCCTTACTCGGTCCCTAATGCGTGTGGCCCCCGGCTGGTGTGACAGCTTCGGCGGACTGCAGAGGCAGGCCTTGCGTTAGTTCTACCAGCGCACTCACGGGAACGAGTTTGAAGCCCTTCGCTTCCAATTCCGGCAGCCACTGCTCCAGGGCTGCGAGTGTATTCTCGTGCGGATGGCCGATCGCGACCGCGAAGCCCTGCTGGCGCGCGATGGCCTCCACTTCGGCGAGTTGTGTCCTGATGGCCACCGGGTCGTGACGGTCGTTGTCGATGAAGACATCCCGAATAACGTGAGGCACGCCGATTTGATGCGCTGCCAGCGCGCCGGCCGAACTCTCCGATGTCCGGGAATCCAGATACATCAGACCGCGCTCCTTAAGCTCGCCCATCACCAGGGCCATCAAATCCCAGCGTTCGGTGAAGCGGCTTCCCATATGATTGTTGATGCCGACAAAGCCGTCGAAACGGGACAGCCCCCAACGCAATCGGCGCAGGATCTCGTTGTCCGACAGGCCAACCTCCAGCACATTGCGCCCGGCATCCTGCTCGGGATCCTGGGGCTGCATCGGCACATGCAGCATCAACTCGTGACCGTGTTCCCTCGCGGATTTGGTCAGCCCTTTCAGCCCCGGCGCATAAGTCATAAAGGCGAGGGTCAACGGCCCTGGTAATGAAATCGACCGCCAGGCCCCCGGCCGGTTCAAACCGAGATCGTCGAGCACCACCGCTATCGCCGGCTGCCCGACCGCAGGCGCAACCGCCACGGCATTCCGGCGCCACGACGGCACTTCCGGCACCACAGCGGAACCGACTTCGGGAATGGCGGGCGGAGGCTCGATCGTTTGGAGAGGATCCTGGGCCGGGACGGGCAAGTCGGTGAAGCCCTGCGCGTCCTCTTCCGTCATGATGGGGACAGTGATGACCGGGCGCGGCCTATCGGCACTGACATTTTGTGCCAGGTCCGGGACTGTACCCGGCGTCCGGTCGGGTCTTGGAATGCCGGCGGCCGTTTCCAAGGGAGGCGCGTAGAGACGCTTGAAGAGCGCCTCGGCCTCCTTCGGGTCAAGAGGCTGCGAGAGCAGGTCTGATTCGAGCCCGGCAAGCGCTTCCGGGGAAAGGGTCGAGGCACCAGCCGACGCCCCGGTCGCCCGGCGCGCGCCTTCGATGCCGAGGACCTCGTGCAGCTTCGTCACCACCAGGCTCTCGGCCATGTAGCCACGCCGCTCGGCTTCGACCCTGCCGACGAGCCCCACGATAAGAACTATGAGCAGGGTGCCGGCCACGGCCGCCGCACTCCAGGCCCTCTCGCTGGCCAAAGAAGATGATTGTCTTGTTCCGGAAGCCATGGCTTCTGGATTCCACTCCCTTATCCCAAATCTAAGGTTCCTCTGCGTGACGCCATCACACATCCCACGTAGTGGAACCTGCCCCATCCGCGCCGCATGGTCCTTAGCTGCACGGCAAATATGCTTAATATTCCAATAGATTGGTTAGAGAACTCTTAGTTCCGTAACAGAGCAACTCGGCCCCGGAGCCGCTCCACGCCAGCCTGCATTCTGCTTTCTTTTTTCCTCCCCGGCCACCTGCTATAACAGTTTCCTCCGACACCTCAATGAGAACATTAAAAATAACTTTTAACTGGCTGAAATGTTTCTTCTAATCGACAATTACGACAGCTTCACCTATAACCTCTACCACTACCTGGGAGAACTCGGGGCCGAGGTCGAGGTGCGGCGCAACGACCAGGTGAGCGCAGAGGAAGCCGTGGAGATGCATCCCCAGGGGATCGTGATCTCGCCCGGCCCATGCGATCCGGACCGGGCCGGGATCTGTCTCGAGCTCATCGACAGGGTGGCCGGCGAAACCCCCATAATGGGGGTTTGCCTGGGTCACCAAGCCTTGGGTCAGGCCTATGGCGGGCGGGTGGTGCGGGCCGCGGCGCCAATGCATGGCAAGACAAGCACCATCACCCACAACGGCAAAGGCATCTTCGAGAGCATTCCCTCGCCCCTGACGGCGACCCGCTATCATTCCCTGACCCTGGACCCCGGCTCCTTGCCGGATGAAATCGAGGTGACGGCGGAGAGCGAAGACGGCACCGTTATGGGCCTGGCGCACCGGGATTTGCCCGCCTACGGCGTACAGTTCCACCCCGAGAGCATCGCTTCGGAGCATGGCCACCAGCTGCTGCAGAACTTTCTTAGGCTCGCGGGCCACAACAAATGAGGGAACAAGAGCTGCCATCGGGCCCAGGCCGGGGAACGCCGGAAAGCGCAGCTGGGGAATTGGGGCCATGACTGACAATATGAAGGATTTCAAAGCTCTGTTGGGGCGCGTTGCGGATGGACTTCCCCTCAGCGAGAGCCAAGCCGAGACCGCTTTCGACATCATGATGTCCGGCGACGCCACGCCATCGCAGATGGGCGCATTCCTCATGGCGCTGCGCGTGCGCGGGGAAACAGTGGAGGAAATCACCGGCGCGGCCCGCACCATGCGATCGAAGATGCTGACGATCACCGCGCCGGACGGCGCCCTGGACATCTGCGGGACCGGAGGCGATGCGACGGGAACCTACAACATCTCCACCGGATCCCAGTTCGTGGTCGCCGCCTGCGGCGTCCCGGTCGCCAAACACGGCAACCGCGCCCTCTCTTCCAAATGCGGCGCCGCCGATGTTCTCGGCGCGCTGGGAGTCAATATAGACGCCGATTTTCCAATCCTGGAGAAAGCCCTGAAAGAAATCGGCACCTGTTTCCTCATGGCGCCGCGGCATCACAGCGCCATGCGGCACGTCGGCCCGACCCGGGTCGAACTGGGCACGCGAACCATGTTTAACTTGCTTGGACCGCTCTCCAATCCGGCGCGGGTCAGGCATCAGGTTATCGGCGTTTTTTCCCCTCAGTGGGTCGAGCCCCTGGCCCATGTGCTCAAGAGCCTGGGACACGAGCGGGCCTGGGTGATGCACGGCGCCGACGGCATGGACGAGCTTTCGCCCACCGGGACATCGCTGGTGGCCGAGCTCAAAGACGGTCAGATCACGACCTTCGAAGTCAATCCCGAAGATGCGGGGATCGATCGGTGCGACATCGAAGACTTGAAAGGTGGCGAGCAGGCCCGCAACGCGGCGGCGTTGAAGGACCTGCTCGACGGTGCGCCCAACGCCTTTCGTGACGCGGTGATCCTCGGTTCGGCCGCGGCGCTCGTCGTCGGCGGCAAGGCGGCCGATTTGAAGGAAGGCGCGCTGATGGCCGCGGATGCCCTGGACAGTGGCCGAGCTCGGACCGTACTCGACAAGCTGGTTGTCATAACTAACGAACCCCAGGCCGCATGAGCATCGGTCATGAGTGATGTCTTGAAAAAGATCTGCGCGGACAAGGCTGGCCTGGTCGCGCGACGCAAATCGGAAACACCGCTTTCGGAAATCGAAGAACGGGCCCGGAATGCCGAAGCACCGCGCGGTTTCGCTGCCGCACTCAGGACCACCGTCACTGAAGGGTCCTACGGATTCATTTGCGAAATTAAGAAAGCTTCTCCCAGCAAGGGACTGATTCGCAAAGACTTCGATCCGCCGGCCCTGGCCAAGGGTTATCAGGCCGGCGGCGCCTCCTGCCTTTCGATCCTGACTGACGAGCCTTATTTCCAAGGTCAAGACAGCTATCTTCAGGCGGCGCGATCAGCCGTGGACCTTCCCTGCCTGCGCAAGGATTTCATGATCGATCCTTATCAGATTCCTGAATCCCGCGCCTTAGGCGCCGATTGCATCCTGCTCATCATGGCCGCTCTGGATGACACTCAGGCGGCGGAACTGGAGGCCGCCGCTCTAGACTGGGGAATGGATATCCTGATCGAGGTTCATGACGGGACGGAACTGGACCGTGCCCTGAAGCTTTCCTCGCCACTCCTCGGTATCAACAACCGCAATCTGAAGACCCTGGAGGTAGACCTGGCAACCACCGAGACCCTGGCCCCACGCGTCCCGGCGGACAGGCTTCTGATCGCGGAAAGCGGACTGTACAGCCGCGCCGACTTGGACCGTATGCACGCGGTCGGCGCATCCTGCTTCCTGATCGGCGAATCTCTGATGCGTCAAGCGGATGTCACGGCAGCCCTGCAAGCCCTGGCAAATCCCGCCGGCGTCAACCGCGCCTCGGCCTAAAGGCGTAGCCTTCTGATGTCCGATTTCACACATTTCGACGACGACGGTAAAGCGGTCATGGTCGACGTCACGGAGAAGGCGGAAACGCAGCGGACGGCTGTTGCCAAGGGGCTTGTCATTATGGAGTCTGAGACGCTGGAGCGTATCCGCGGCGGCGGCGTCAAGAAGGGCGACGTGCTTTCCGTCGCGCGCCTGGCGGGGATTATGGGGGCGAAGCGGACACCGGATCTCATTCCGCTCTGTCATCCCCTGGCGCTGACGTCCGTCAAGGTCGACCTGGCGCTGGTACCGGAGAAGAACGCGGTGGAAATCACCGCCAGCTGCAAGCTGGCCGGTCGCACGGGCGTGGAAATGGAGGCCTTGACGGCAGTGTCGGTCGCGGCCCTGACCGTGTACGACATGTGCAAGGCCGTCGACCGGGGCATGCATCTTACAGACATTCGCCTCGTGCATAAATCTGGCGGTAAATCTGGAACTTACGAGGCGACTTGATGATCTCAGTGGAAGAAGCACTGCAGCGGGTCGCGGACGCCTGCGCGCCACTGCCGGCGGAGACCGTCTCTCTTGCCGAAGCCGCCGGCCGCGTTTTGGCCGAGGATGTCGTCTCCCGCCTCACCCAACCTCCGAGCAACGTCTCAGCCATGGACGGCTACGCGGTGCGGGCCGCAGATGTGGCGCGGGTTCCCGTCAGCCTGCCCGTCGTCACAGAGATCGCGGCAGGCGCGCCGGCGGACCAACCCCTGCAGCCTGGGCAAGCTGCCCGTATCTTCACGGGCGCCGCCCTGCCCGAAGGCGCCGACGCCGTCGTCATCCAAGAAAACACCGAGCGAGCGGGCGACCAGGTCACGATCCAGAAATCGGTGGCGGCCGGAACCTTCGTCCGCCGGGCCGGACTGGATTTCAAGGCGGGCGACGTCGGCTTGCGGGCTGGCGCCCGCCTCACCCCGCGCGATATTGGCCTGGCCGCCGCGATGAACGTGCCGTGGCTAGCGGTCCGGCGCCGGCCACGCGTGACCATCCTGACCACGGGGGATGAGCTCGCGCTGCCCGGCGATCCCATGACCAGCAGCCAGATCATTTCCTCCAACGGCTTCTCGTTGGCGGCGGCGGTATCGGCGTTTGGCGGCGAGCCTCTGCTTCTGGGCATTGCCCCGGATCAGCCGGAAGCGCTCAAGGCTATGGCAGCGGGCGCAAAGGGATCAGATCTTTTCGTCACCTCGGGCGGCGCGTCCGTCGGCGACCACGATCTGGTGCAGGCCGTTCTCGGCGAAGACGGTCTGGAAGTCGACTTTTGGAAGATCGCCATGCGCCCGGGCAAGCCGCTGATCTTCGGGCGGATCGGCGCCACTCCGATGATCGGTGTCCCAGGCAATCCGGTCTCCACCCTCGTCTGCGCCGCACTGTACGTCCGTACGGCGATGAACGTAATGCTGGGCCAGACACCGCCCTGGCCCGTGCCGGAACCCGCCGTCCTGGGGGCTGACCTCGGCCCCAACGATCAGCGCCAGGACTACCTTCGCGCCACGCTCTCCATAGACGACCAGGGCCGCCGCGTCACCGTGCCCTACGAGCGCCAGGATTCCTCCATGCTCGGCACCCTGACCGAAGCGGACTGCCTACTGATCCGCGCCCCCCGAGCACCGGCCGCGGCCGTCGGGGATATCGTTTCGATTCTGCCGACCCAATCCGAGCATCTGGGAATTTAGTGCTTCTCCAGCACCTCGCTGGCCCTTCGGGTCCCTCTGAAAAAGTTATCCACATCGCGCTTGACGGGAATCCGGAACCAAACTAGAACATACGCGTTAGTTTTTGTTTTGTTCTACCCGTGACACCCAATTTGCGGCATATAGGGAAGCGCCAGCGATGTTGACCAAGAAGCAGCACGAACTCCTGCTTTTCATCCATCAAGTCCTCTCAAGCACGGGGGTTCCACCCTCCTTCGATGAAATGAAGGAAGCGCTGAAACTCAGGTCAAAGTCCGGCATTCATCGCCTGATCACCGGCCTTGAGGAGCGCGGCTTCATCCGGCGGCTGCCGCACCGGGCCAGGGCAATTGAAATCACGCGCCTTCCCGACAACTTGGAATCGGATGCCCCGGCACCCAGCCCGGGTCCGGCCGCCCCCAATGTAACACCGGCCACGGGATTCAGCCCCAATGTCATCAAGGGCAACTTCGGCAGCGCTTTGGGCGGATCTGTTCCGGCGGAAAGCTCGGACGCCATGCAGCTTCCGCTCTATGGCCGGATCGCGGCGGGCACGCCGATCGAGGCGTTGCGGGATCACTCCAGTTTTGTCGACGTCCCGGCCACCCTGCTGGGCCGTGGAGAGCACTACGCCCTCCAGGTCGACGGCGATTCCATGGTGGATGCCGGAATTCTGGATGGTGACACGGTATTGATCGAGAAGACGGAAGCCGCTGAAAACGGCTGCATCGTTGTCGCCCTGATCGACGATCAGGAGGCGACTTTGAAACGCTTGCGGCGCAAGGGCGGAGCCATCGCGCTGGAACCGGCGAACAAAAACTACGAGACCCGGATTTTCCCGCCGGAGCGGGTCCGCATTCAGGGCCGTCTTGTCGGCCTGATGCGGCAGTACTGACGACCCAGCGAGCGTCACTCCCAAACCCCGGACGGTCCGAGACCGCGCCTTACCCAGAGCGACCAGGGGCGATGTCCCTGATCCTCGGCGACGGTCCTGACGGCTGCTCTGTCTTCGGACAGCCACAGCGCATGGGCACCGTTCGCCCAAAGGTCGAAGCGGCCGATCTTGATTTCAGGGTCCGGGCATGCGCGGCGGCCGAGCGGGAACCTGGAAATGACCACGCGCGCCAATTTGCAATCCTCCTGTAACGCCCGCTCGTCGAAGAGGAAGGCGACCGTGTCCTGACCGCGCGAATGCAAACATCCCAAGGTGTCGCAACGCAGCAGGCCGCCCAGCGCCTGCCCTGTCGCAGGCCAGGGCCCGGAAGGCATGGAACCGGTCCGGCGCGCCCAGATATCCGCATCGAAGCGCTTGCTGCGGCGCGTGGAAAGAAAGAGTTCTCCGGAGCCTCTGATTGCCATGAGCTTGCCCTCACCGCTCACCAAGACGTCCGGTGGCCTTGCGGTAGCCGCCAGCAACAGGCCGAGGAACACAGGCGCCAACCCGGCAAAGCGCCATGAGGTCTTCCAGAGGCAGAGCCACAGTCCGCCAAATGCTATTGATACCACAGCGCTTGCCGGCATGGCCCCGACGCTAAGGACCGCGTTAGGCCAGGACGCCACCTCCTTCGCCACAGTCAACAATAGCGACAGCCCCCATCCCATGGGCTGCAAACCAAGCCCCTCCAAACCGAGAGGCATGAGAAGCATCGCGACAAGGGCCCAGGGCATAATCCAGAACGCGGTCAATGGAACCGCCACGAGGTTAGCAACGAGACCGAACGCCGCCAGACGGTTGAAATGGAATGCGGCGAAAGGCGCCGTGGCAACCATGGCAATGACGGAGGTGAGCGCGACGCCCGCAACGTAGTAGCCGAATCGAGTTCCCCAATGGCGGTCCTGCCAGGTCTCGCGGCGGCGTAGAGCCAGCGCCTCATAGGCGCTGATCAATGCCGTCACAGCCGCAAAAGACATCTGAAATCCGGGCGACAACAAGCTTTCCGGCGAAACTATGAGTATCGCCATGGCGGCCAGAGCCACGAGCCGGAGCGACAGTGCCCTCCGGTCGAGCAGAACGGCCACCATCACCAGGCTCACCATCACGAAGGCCCGCTGAGTCGGCGTCGAGCTTCCGGCGAGGCAGAGATACCCGAACGCACCCAGGATCGCTGCGGCAGCGGCCCATTTCTTAATGGGGTGTGTCAAGGCGACGGCAGGGATCAAGGCCAGTAGCGCCCGCAACCCGAAGAAGAAGAGCCCCGCTACCAGCCCCATATGGAGCCCGGATATGGCCAGGAGGTGCGCCAACCCGGAATCTCTCATGTTCTGGATGGCGCCCTCCGAGAGCGCGCCTCTCTGGCCGGTAATAAGGGCGGCCGCCAGAGCGCCATTGTCGCCGGCAAGCGCGTGCCGCACCCGCGCCGCGATGGAGTTCCTGAGCTCGGACCACCAGATACGCCAGAGATCGGCATAGCCTGAATCTCCGGGCTGAAGTGTATCCGCCGACGTCATGTGCGTCGGACCCAATGTGAAGCCGACGCCCCCGATACCCTTGAAGAAAGCGTCCCTGGAGAAATCGTAGGCCCCTGGCGCTGCGGGCGGCGGCGGCGGACGAAGCTTGGCGAGCACCGTGATATTATCGCCAGGTCGTGGCAGCTCTCCCTTGCCGCGATGCGTCAGACGGACCTGCTTGGGGGTCCGATCGAGGGGCAACCTCTCAATCGTCAGGTCCCGCAGAAGTATCCGTACCCCAAGTCCCTTGGGGACCACGGAGAGGACCTGCCCCGACACCTCCGTCGGGCCGATTTCCTTCGGCAGAATCGGCGCCGTCACCAATGCCGTTCTCACCTGCCCTACGGCAAACCCCAAAGCCAGTAGCGCGACCAATACTATCCCCGGCGCAAACGCGGTGGCCTTATGGTGTGCGGACAGTGCCAGCGGAACGGTGATACCGACCAGAACGAGGCCCCACCAAAATGGCGGCTCCTCAGGAAACGCAAAGTAAATAAGAACGCCGCCGCCCAGCAGGACAGGGATCCAGAGGGGCCAACGGTCCCGCTCAGCTTGGCAGATCCGCCGCAGCTTGCCGACAATGGGCACCGCGACAGAGCTTCCCTGCCCCCGCCTTAGGGCCTCTATATCTGTTCCCCCGCTCATGCTCCCTCCGCATTTGAACCATAACGTGCAATACGCCAAAGTCCGACTTGAAAAGATTGCCGATGCAATCCGCGACGGGCCCAAGGATGGAATGGCCCCAATCCCTGTGCTAAGTCTGCGCTCCCAAGCCCTTCACCACTTTGCAGAGCCTCTGAGATGTCCAGCGACACTTCCCGGGTCGTGACCCGCTTCGCGCCCTCGCCGACCGGCTTTCTTCACATCGGCGGCGCCCGCACCGCCCTCTTCAATTGGCTGCTGGCCAAGCATCACGGCGGCAGCTTCTTGCTGCGCATCGAAGACACGGACCGGAAGCGATCTACCCAGGACGCCATCGACGCAATTCTCGACGGTCTGTCCTGGCTTGAATTGAATTGGGATGGCGATGTCGTCTATCAGTCGCGGCAGGCTGATCGCCATGCCGAGGTCGCACACGCCCTGCTGAAAGCCGGCAAGGCCTATAACTGTTATTGCAGTCCCGAAGAACTGAAGGAGATGCGGGAAAAAGCCCGCACAGAAGGGCGTACACGGCTCTATGACGGCCGCTGGCGGGACCGGGACCCGTCGGAGGCTCCTGAGGGCGTGGCGCCCGTGATCCGCCTCAAGATGCCGCAGGACGGCGAGAGCGTCATCGTGGACGCGGTGCAGGGCCGTGTGACCGTCGCCAACGAGCAGCTCGACGACATGATCCTGCTGCGCGCGGATGGGACCCCGACGTACATGCTCTCCGTCGTGGTCGACGACCATGATATGGGGATCACCCATGTGGTCCGGGGCGACGATCATCTGACCAACGCGTTCCGGCAGGCGCAACTCTTCGAGTCCATGGGCTGGCCGCAGCCCGTCTTCGCCCATATCCCTCTAATTCATGGCCCCGACGGCGCCAAGCTGTCGAAGCGCCACGGAGCTCTCGGCGTCGAAGCATACCGGGACGAGATGGGGTACTTGCCCGAAGCGCTGCGCAATTACCTGCTGCGTCTGGGATGGTCGCACGGCGATGACGAGGTGATCTCCACCGAGCAGGCGATTGAATGGTTCGACCTCGGCGGCGTCGGCCGCTCGCCGGCGCGTTTCGACTTTGCCAAGCTCGACAGTCTGAATGGCCACTACATCCGCGAGAAGGACAACAGGGCGCTGGCGGACCTCGTCGCACCACACCTGGGGCAGCGACTGGGGGGGCCACTGTCCGACGTCGCGAGGCGGCGGGTGGCGGAAGGCATGCCCGCCTTGAAAGAACGTGCGAAAACGCTTCTCGAGCTCGCTGATAACGCTTTGTTTTTTGCCGCTGAGCGTCCCATAGCGGTCAACGACAAGGCGGCAAAACTGCTGACGCCCGAGGCCCGAACGCTGCTCGCTAGGATGCTCCCGGAGTTGGAAACGCTTCAGGACTGGGATATTGCCGGGCTCGAGGGCAAAGTGCGCGCTCTTGCCGAGTCTGAAGACCTGAAACTCGGCAAGATCGCCCAGCCACTGAGGGCCGCCCTGACAGGTTCAAACGCGTCGCCCGGCATCTTCGAGGTCATGGCCATTTTGGGCCGCGACGAATCTATCAATCGAATCAAGGACCAAGCCGAAGGTCCTTAATTCGCGCACCATGAAATCACCGGCCTTAGCGATTTGTTAACGTGCCGCGATTGATCGTGCCGCCGCGAATCTTTATGCTGCAGCGCGAAATTATAGAGTGGAACAGTTAGGGAACGGAGCCATGGCAGACAGCAAAGAAGCAACCCAAACCGTAACCCTGACGGACACACCAAATCAGCAGAATCACGACTTCGATATCATGACGGGGACCTTGGGGCCGAAGGTTCTCGACATCCGCAAGCTCTACGGAGAATCCGGGTACTTCACTTACGATCCCGGATTCACATCGACGGCGAGCTGCGAGTCAAAGATCACCTACATCGATGGCGATGAGGGTGTCCTCCTGCACCGGGGCTACCGGATCGAAGACCTGGCCGAGCACAGCGACTTCATGGATGTCTGCTACCTGCTGCTGCACGGCGAGCTTCCCAACGCGTCCGAGAAAGAAGAGTTCGAGAATACAATCACTTATCACACGATGCTCCACGAGCAGATGTTGCTGTTCTATCGTGGATTCCGGCGTGATTCTCATCCCATGGCCATCATGGTCGGTGTCGTCGGGGCACTTTCCGCCTTCTACCATGATTCGACGGATATCACGGATCCGCACCAGCGTCTGATCGCATCGCACCGGATGGTCGCAAAGATGCCGACCATCGCCGCCATGGCCTACAAGTTCTCGGTCGGACAGCCTTTCATGTATCCGCAGAATGGGCTGTCCTACGCGGAGAACTTCCTGCACATGACCTTCGGCGTGCCCTGCGAGCCCTATCAGATCAACCCGGTCCTGGCGCGGGCCATGGATCGCATATTCATACTGCATGCCGATCACGAACAGAATGCCTCGACGTCTACAGTGCGTATCGCGGGATCGAGCGGCGCCAATCCTTTCGCCTGCATCGCCGCCGGCATCGCCTCGCTCTGGGGACCCGCGCACGGCGGCGCCAATGAAGCTGTCCTGCAAATGCTGAACGAGATCGGCCACAAAGACCGCATTCCTCAATTCCTGGAGCGCGCAAAGGACAAGAACGATCCCTTCCGTCTCATGGGCTTCGGGCACCGGGTCTACAAGAACTACGACCCGCGTGCCGGTGTTATGCGGAAAAGTTGCCACGAGGTCCTGCAGGAACTCGGCATCAACGACCCGCTGCTGGAGCTGGCGATGGAGTTGGAACGCATCGCGCTGGAAGACGATTACTTCAAGGAAAAGAAACTCTTTCCAAATGTCGATTTTTATTCCGGCATCATCCTGAAGGCGATGGGCTTCCCGACCTCGATGTTCACGGTGCTATTTGCCGTTGCCCGCACGGTAGGTTGGGTGGCGCAATGGCGGGAGATGATCGAAGATCCGCACCAGCGGATCAGCCGACCGCGTCAGATCTATACCGGCCACGGCAAGCGCAAATACATTCCGCTTAAGAACCGCTAGGTACACCTGAAGATCGGCAAGACTCAGAAGCGTCTTGCCGGTCTCAGTCGTCCATGATCATGGCTGAGAAAGTCGCTTCGGCGACTACCGTTTCCTCGACCTTCACCTTAGCCTGAAATTTCCAGACGTTCTTCCGGTTGCGCAACTTTGCGACATGGACCCGCAGGCTGTCGCCAGGGAAGACGGGCCGGCGGAAGCGGGCGTTGTCCACCGACATAAAGTAGACAATCTTTCCAGCGGCGGCGCCCTCCAGCGTCTCAACGACCAGAATCGCGGCCGTCTGAGCCATCGATTCGATGATCAGAACCCCTGGCATGACCGCTTGGCGCGGAAAGTGTCCCTGGAAGAAGGGCTCGTTGATTGTCACATTCTTGATGCCGACGGCACTCTCGTCCTTGCGGATATCCACGACCTTATCGATGAGGAGGAAAGGATAGCGATGCGGAATCATTTTCATGATTTCCATGACGTCCACTGCCGTCTTCACACCTGCCTCGCTTGCCTGCTCACTCATACCGCCAACCTCTCGAAACTAGTTAACCAAGCAAATAGCTCTTACTTGCAGCAAATCCATAGCAACGCCGAGATCACGAGCCTTAGTTGCCAGCCTACGCGGCGACATATCTGCCTAAAGGCCTAGGCTGTGCGGCTTGCCAAACCCCGGTTTTGCCCGATTCAGACTGGATGATCAATCGCCAACCCGAGGCACCTACGAAGCTCAGCGCCGGACGAATGGCGGCCTTTCCTATCCCCCGGTCCCATCATTGGTGGTGCCAGGCTCAGGCTCCGCGAGGGACACTTCCGGAAGCAGCTCGTTGAGACGATCAAGTGCTTCGTTCGTAATCTCTAGATCGGGTCGCACCAACATGACTGTCGCCTTGGCCAGGACCAAATCCAGATTCCGTTCCGTGGCGACATCCTGAGAAACCCGCAGCAACACGGTTTGTACCTGTGCCATACCCTGCGCGAATATCTGATCGATTTCCTTCTTTCGCTGCTGCGATTCCCGTTGCAGTTCACCTGCCTGTTGCTCCAGCCGCCGACGTTCCCTGGCAAACTCCTCGGGCGTCAGTTCCGACCGCTTTCGTGCGAGCTCCAAATCCGCCGCGCGGAAGGCCTCTTCCCTTTTGAAGGTCTCGCCTTGGTAGCTCGACCTCAGTCGCTCGACCTGCGCCGAAAGGCCCTGCACGGCAATGGACTCCCGTAGGATCCGCTGCATATCAATGACCCCGACCCGAGGGCCGGATAAATCCTGACTGATTGCCGGTACTGTCTGGCAAAAAAAAGTCAGCGCAAATGCGCAGATCCAGACCCCTCTAATGAGAGCGGAGCAGCGATACGCATCTGGGCAGCTAGAAGGTCGTCCCAAAACTAAAACTCAGAAGTTCGGATTCGTCGAAGTTCTCTTCGACCAGCGCGATACCCACGTCAACAACGATCGGTCCGAAAGGAGAATTCCAAGACACTCCAGGCCCGACCGCTACGCGCGGATCCGAAGAATCACCAGTACGCGCATTCACGCCTTGATCGTCGAAATCCCAAACTGCGCCAACGTCGACGAAGAGTCGACCGCGAATATCCAGGTCTTCCGGTAGGCCCAGAGGAAAACTCGTTTCTACCGTGCCGCTGTAAAAGCGCAGACCACCGAGCGCATCGTCCGTATCCAGATCACGCGGCCCAACACCAGCAAATTTGAAGCCTCTAATGTTCTGGCTGCCTAGGCGGAAACGGTCCGAGACCTGTGTGTCCTCTCCAAAGGTCTGAATGTTGCCACCCGCTCCCCGAACACTCAGCGTCCAGTTATCGGTAAGGGGATAAAAGTAGGCTCCTCTGACCCGGGTCTTTAGGAAGCGAGCATCGCCCCCTAGGCCAGCAACCTCGTTTGAGAAGGACAGGAGATATCCCTCCTTCGGATCGAAGCGCGAATCCGTCTTATCCAGAGTGAATTCCGTGCTGACCGCAGACTTGATCCGGGTCCCTTCTTCCGCCTGAATGATCTCGGACGCGTCGTTATCCACATTCGAGACATCGGTGTATTCAAAGGTATAGCGGGCAACCTGCCTCAAGTGCTCTGTCAGATTGAAACCACCGCGCAACGAGCCGCCGATCCGTTCTTCTTCAAAAGAACTCTCGCTGTCGTCAGTCGTCACCCGGAACACATCAAAGCCCGCCGCGAAGTCCCGATTTAGGAAATAGGGTTCCGTGAAGCTCAAATCGATTTCCGTTGCCGCACCAGCCAGAGTGAAATTCAGCCGTAAGTCCTGTCCGCGCCCAAGGAGGTTGCGTTCCCGGATGCCGACTGACCCGATCGGCCCCGCATCCGTCGAGAAACCTGCGCCGAAGGACAGATCACCGGTCGACTGCTCTTCCACGTTCACTTTGATGATCGTGCGATCCGGCAAGGTTCCCGGTTCGGTGTCGACCGTCACGTTCTGGAAAAAGCCCAGGTTCTGGATCCGACGGCGGGAACGGCGCATCTTCGAAGAGTTGAAGGCATCGCCTTCCACCAGCCTGAACTCGCGCCTGATGACCCGGTCCAAGGTTCGAACGTTGCCCTCGATATCGATGCGCTCAACGTAGACCTTTGGCCCTTCCTGAATATCGTAGGTCAGCCCGATCGTCAGCGCCTCCCGATCCCGGTCGGGTCGGGGCCGCACGTCGACAAATGCGAAGCCAAAGTCGCCAACAGCTTGGGTCAAGGTATCGATGGATTCCTCGACCTCCTCCGCGTCGTACCAATCACCTTCGACAGTCGTGAGATCGCTGCGGATGGTCTCCACATCCAGGTTTTTCAGCGAGGTCTGAACATCAATGACGCCGAACTTGTACCGCTCTCCCTCTTCCAGGGTGAACGTCACGATGAAGTTTTCTTTGCTCGGTGTCAGTTCGGCGACCACCGAGACAACCCTGAAGTCGGCGTAACCTTCGCTGAGATAGAAGCGCCGCAATAACTCACGGTCGAAGGTCAAGCGATCCGGGTCATAAGTGTCCCCTGTCGCCAGGATGTTCCACCAGGAATACTCCGTGGAGGAAATCTCATCCCGGAGATCGCCATCGGAGAACGCGCGGTTCCCGACGAAGTTTATGGATTGAATGGTTGTGCGCGGCCCCTCATTGATCTCGAAAACCAAATCGACACGGTTCTGCTCCAATTGGATAACCTTGGGATCGACCGTGACCGCGAAGCGACCGTTGCGCCGGTAAATCTCTAGAATACGCTGCACATCGTTTTGAACTTTGGTCCGGGTGAAAACCACGCGCGGCCGCAGTGTGATTTCGTTTTCCAGATCCTCGTTCTGAATGCGCTCGTTTCCCTCGAACGCGATACGGTTGATGATCGGATTTTCGACGACGGTCACGATCAACACGTCGCCATCGCGGCGCAGCGTGACATCGGCAAACAATCCGGTCGAAAAAATACTCTTCAGGGATTGATCCAGCCGAACCGGGTCAAAGGGATCGCCCGGATTGACCCGCATATAGGATCTGACGCTCTCTGGCTCGATACGCTGTGTTCCCTCGATCGAGATTGCTTCGATCGTGCCACCGGACAGAAGCGCCTGCGCGCGCAGCTCTGCGCCGCCGGAGAACAGACAGGCCAGCGCAACAGCAAATACGAGCACTAGCGATGAGGCGCGCCCTCGACCCAAAATTACCCCCCCACGTCCCGCGATTCTAACTCACGAGATCCTTTACAAAATCAAACACCTCGATGCGCATGAGATCATTCCACGTCACAAACACAAAGAGGCATAACACCAACGCCAAGCCGATCCGAAATCCGAATTCCTGGGCCCGCTCCCCCAGCGGACGGCCAAGAACCGCCTCAAACGCGTAGTAAAGCAAGTGCCCCCCATCCAGCATCGGCACCGGAAAGAGATTGATCAAACCCAGATTGATCGAAAGCATCGCGGTAAACCAAATCAAGGTGATGATCCCGATTTCCGCGGCTTGACCCGACATCTGTGCAATGCGGATCGGTCCCCCCAGTTCTTCCGCCGAACGCTTGCCGACAATAATCTGTCCGACCGCTTCCAGCGTCCGGACAGTCATAACGCCGGATTCCTTCGTCGCCTGCCACAATGAGGTCAGGGGGTCATGCTGAACGTACTCGGCACCACTGCGAAACACGCCGATACGCCCGATCACCTGCTCGTTGCCGAACACATCCGTAGTCACGACTCGCTCAGGAACGACGGTCAGCTCGATCTCCAGTTCGTCCCGCAGGACACCGACCGTCAGCTCCTCCTCAGGCCGAAGCGCAATGACCTGCTGAAGATCTTCGAAGCGCTCCACCGATTGACCGTCGATCGATATGATTCGATCCCCGGGCTCCAATCCCGCCTGCTCCGCGGCCGAACCGGGCGTAACTCCTCCAACCACGGCCGGCGTAAAGGGCTGTCCGACGGTACTGAACAGGCCGGCGAGCAAGACAATGGCAAAAGCGAAGTTGGCGAGCGGTCCGCCGGCGACAATCCAGGCCCGCGCCCCTAACGGCTTGTAAGGAAAGGCAACGGCCTTCTCGTCCTCCGGCATTTCCTCCAAGCCATCTGCCGGCGTGCTCGCCGCATTGGCGTCGCCGAGCATCTTCACGTAGCCCCCCAGTGGAATAATACTGAACTTCCAACGGGTTCCGGCGCGATCCGTATAACCGAAGAGTTCCGGGCCGAATCCGACAGAGAAGACCTCAACTCGCACCCCATTGCGGCGGGCGATGAAATAGTGGCCGAGTTCATGCACGAAGACGACGACCGTCAGGACTGCAAGAAAGGGCAGGCCAAAGCCGTAAAGACCTCCTGAAAGCTCCATTAATGCGTCTCCTGCATGGGCTTCGGTCGCCTTTCGATCACGTTGAGCGGGCGGCCCGTCCGGGCCTGCTTCCACCAATTGAACCGGTGAGTGAGTAGTACAATTCTAAGGCTTTTGAAAGGCTTCAGGCAAACTTGCCCTAATTGCCCAGGAGGTCTGTCGCCGCCCTCCGCGCCATGTCATCGGCGGCCTGTACGGCTTCAAGCGTCGCCAACGGGCAGGTTCCGACCTGTTCCAGGACCCCTTCGACGATCTCAGCAATACGCAGGAACCCAATCCGCTCCTCCAGAAAGGCCCCCACGGCTATTTCGTTGGCCGCGCTGAGCACAGTCGGCGCGGAACCGCCGGCCTGCAGCGCTTGCCGGGCCAGCCGCAGGGCCGGAAACCTCTCCGGATCCGGCGCCTCGAACGTCAATTGGCCAATGGACGCCAGATCCAGGGCTTCAACGGGGGCAGTGATCCGATCCGGCCAAGCCAGGGAATAGGCAATGGGAGTCCGCATATCGGGCTGACCCAGTTGCGCCAGCACCGATCCGTCTACATAGCGCACCATGGAGTGAACAACGGATTGAGGATGAATCAGGACTTCGATCCTCTCTTCGCCCAATCCAAATAGGTGACTGGCTTCAATGACTTCCAGGCCTTTGTTCATCATCGTCGCTGAATCGACGGAGATTTTCGCCCCCATATCCCAATTGGGATGTGCGATCGCCTCCTGCGGCGATTTCCCGCGCATCTGCTCCCGCGTCAGCGACCGGAATGGGCCGCCGGAGGCCGTTAAAACGATGCCGGCCACCGTTTCGGGACGCCTGGAGTCGAGAACCTGGAAAATGGCGTTGTGCTCGGAATCCACGGGCAAGAGAGTAGCGCCGTGCGCAATCACCTCCTGCATCATCAGGTCCCCGGCACAGACCAGGGTTTCCTTGTTGGCCAAGCCGATAGAGGTCCCCTGACGGATCGCGGCAAGCGTCGGAGGCAGTCCGGCCGCCCCCACAATAGCCGCCATAACGAAGTCTGCCGGTCTGGCTGCGGCTTCCACGACCGCCTCAGCGCCGGCTGCCACCTCAACGGAGGTCCCGGACAGCGCGGCCTTCAGATCCCTGTAGCAGTTATCGTCGGCGACAACGGCGAACTTTGCATCGAAGCGTTTCGCCTGCGCGGCCAGGCGCTCGACGGAGCCATTGGCCGTCAGAGCCTCTACCTCGAAGAGTTCCGGGTTGCGCTCCAGCAAATCCAGCGTGCTGCCTCCGACCGAACCCGTGGAACCGAGGATCGAGACCCGCTTCGGCACGCCAGCCGGCCCGGCCCGGTCCTTCACGGCATGAGCGACTCCCATTAAGCGGCTCCTCGGGCAAACCAGACCACAAAGGCCACCCATAGGCTTGCCGCAAGCAGGCCATCCGCCCGATCCAGGAGGCCCCCATGTCCGGGGATCAGTTGACTGGAATCCTTAACGTCGAACTTGCGTTTCAGCCGGGATTCGAACAGGTCGCCCACTTGTGAGATCAAGGCGACAACCGCCGACTGGATCGCCAGCTCATGGGGCCTCATCTCGTCCGATAGAAATGCCAAGGCCAGCCCAACCAGGAAAGCCGCCAACATACCGCCGAGCAAGCCTGCCCAGGTTTTGTTCGGGCTGATCGAGGGCGCTAGTTTCGGCCCTCCCAATCCTCGCCCCGCGAAATAGGCGCCGATATCCGTAGCCCAGACAACGGCCACCAACCAGAGGATCACCTGCAATCCGATGTCTGGGTGTTGGCGCAGCCATCCGAAGGCAACACAGGCGAGGGAGAGATAGACCGTTCCCATGACCAGCCATGCCGAGCGCTGCCGGTCGTGCCGCAGGGCCAGAACCGCTACAGTCATGGCGCCTGCAATCGCGACCCAACTCGACAGCTCGACCAGCCGAAATGCCCCCAGCACAACCGCCGCGACGACTGTTGCGATGGCCGCCCAACGCGCCACCGTAAGCGTGGCGCCGCCGCAGATCGTGGACCACTCCCAGGCCATAATGGCCGCCGCCAGAATCACAAATAAATCGCTGAACGGGGGTCCGAAATAGAGCGCCGCCAGCACCGGAGGCGCCAGCACCAGCGCCGAGACGACCCGGAGCGTGAGATTGGAAGGCGCGCTACCGGGAGTCTGCGGATGCGCCATAGCGCCGGTCACGTCTGGTGAATTCCTGAACCGCGGCCAAAAGGTCTTCTTTGTCGAAGTCGGGCCAGAGCTTATCGACGAAAACCAATTCGCTATATGCGGACTGCCACAGCAAGAAATTGCTGATCCTCTGCTCGCCACTGGTCCGGATAAGAAGATCGGGGTCTGGCAACCCTTGCGTCAGAAGGTGTCGTTCAAAGACTGTGTCGGTGATCGCGTCAGCGGTCATCTTGCCGGCTGCGACCTCCTCCGCGAGGCGCCGCGCAGCGAGGACGATTTCCTGACGTCCTCCGTAACTCAGGGCAATCGTGAGGTTCAGGGTCTTGCCCTTCGCCGTCAGGGCCTCAGCCTCCGTAATCAGCTTTACGATATCCCCCGGCAGGCGGTCGCGATCGCCGATCACACGCAGGCGAATACCCTGTGCGTGCAGTTCCGCGATCTCGCTCTGCAGGTAGCGGCGCAGCAGACCCATCAGGTCTTCGATTTCACTCATCGGACGGCGCCAGTTTTCCGACGAAAAGCCGAAAAGCGTCAGATAGGGTATGCCCAACTCAGCGGCGGCCTTGACGCAACGCCGGACCGACTCTGCGCCCTGGCGATGCCCAAGGGTTCGGGGCAGCCCTCTCGCGTTCGCCCAACGCCCGTTCCCATCCATGATGATGGCAACATGTGAGAGGTCTTTCGTTTCCAAGGGGCGGAAGCTTTCCATAAAATCAGTAAAGAGACGAAATTGGGCACCCTGGGGGCCAGGGTTTGTCAGACCTGGAGTATTTCCTGCTCCTTCTGATGCAGGGCTTCATCGACCTTTTTGGTATGCACGTCGGTCATTTCCTGGATTTCCTCGGCCCAGTCGTGGTGCGCATCCTTCGAGAGTTCTCCATCGCGCTCCATCTGCTTGAGACGCTCCATGCCGTCTCGGCGGACGTTGCGCACCGCCACACGCGCCTGCTCGGCATATTTGCCGGCGATTTTGGTCAACTCCACGCGCCGCTCTTCCGATAGAGGTGGAATGGGCACCCGAACGATCTGGCCCTCATTCATCGGATTGAGGCCCAGCCCGGACTCGCGGATTGCCTTTTCCACGGCGCCGACCAGGCCCTTGTCCCAGACCTGAACCGTGACCATGCGTGGCTCCGGAACCGAAATAGAGCCAACCTGGTTCATTGGCATGCTGCTGCCATAGGCTTCCACATGAATCGGCTCCAGCAGGCTGGCCGACGCACGACCCGTCCGCAACCCGCCAAATTCACGATGCAGAGCGTCCAGCGCCCCGTCCATCCGTCGCGTGATATCTCCCAGATCAGGATCAGCCACAGCCAGCCCCCGTTTTCTTAATTTTGAACGATCGTGAACCGTCCCCCGCCCTGCAAAACCTTGGCGAAGGCCCCGCGCTCATAAATGGAGAAGACCAGTATGGGAATATTGTTCTCCCGTGCCAAGGATATCGCGGCGTGGTCCATCACCCGCAGATCCTGCTTCAGCACCTCCATAAAGGTCAGGCTCTCGAAGCGTTTGGCATTATCGGTCTTCTCCGGATCGGCATCGTAAACGCCATCGACCTTCGTTCCCTTCAGCAGAACGTCGCAGCCCATTTCAGAAGCGCGCAACGCCGCCGCCGTGTCAGTTGTGAAATAGGGATTTCCGGTACCCGCCCCGAAGATTACGACACGTCCCTTCTCCATGTGGCGGGCGGCGCGGCGGCGGATATAGGGTTCCGCCACACTGGCCATGGGGATCGCCGATTGCACCCGTGTATCAACGTTCAAGCGCTCGAGGGCGTTTTGCATGGCCAGGGCATTAATCAGGGTCGCCAACATGCCCATGTAGTCGGCGCTGGCACGCTCCATTCCCTGGGCGGCGCCGGAAATTCCCCGGAAGATGTTTCCACCCCCCACAACGACACAAACCTCGATACCCATATCGCGGACCGTCTTTATGTCTTGAGCGATCTGCTCAACCATGTCGGCGTCTTGACCGAACTCCCTCTGCCCCATCAGGGCCTCGCCGGAGATCTTCAAGAGCACCCGCTTATACTTGGTCACCGGCGATTGCGCTGATTCCTGCATCGTCATCCCTTCGGATCAATCCCTGTCCCACGACACTCAAAGGGCCGCCCCGCGATTCGCGACGGCGGCCCAATAGGCATCAAACTATCCCGCTCAGGGGCGCGATGCGCGGCCCTTTCGCTAATCTCATGCTCGGCAACCTTGCAGAATCCTCCGGCACCTCTTGCGCCCCTGCTTGGACCCCGAACCAAACCCCTCCCGATTAGGCCAGAGTCTCCGCCACTTCCGCCGCAAAATCCTTTTCCTCGCGCTCGACACCTTCGCCGAGTTGAAGTCGGACAAAGCCAGCGATCTTAATGTCTCCGCCTGCATCCTTCCCTGCCTGCTCAAGGACCTTGCGGACCTTGTTCTCGCCGTCGACCACGTAGGTCTGCTCCAACAGGCAAACTTCCTCGTAGTACTTCCGCAGGCGGCCTTCGACCATTTTCTCAATGATCTCTTCCGGCTTGCCGCTGGCACGGGCTTGATCGGCCAGGACGGTCCGTTCGCGCTCCAGTGCGGTGACATCCACGCCGTCGCGGTCTACGGCCTGCGGCTGAGCCGCGGCCACGTGCATCGCGAGCTGCCTGCCGAGCGTTGCCAGCTTCTCCGCGTCACCCGTAGATTCCAGCCCGACCAGAACACCGATCTTCCCGATCCCGGGTGCCGCCTGATTGTGGACGTAAGAGGCCACAACACCATTCTGCACTTCAACGGTCGCGGACCGGCGAATCTGCAAATTCTCCCCGATGGTCGCGATCAGTTGGGTGAGCTGTGTCTCAACGGGTTCTCCGGAACCCGGGTAGCTGGCCGCCTTCAACTTCTCCACATCGCCACCGGCTTCCAACGCCAGGGTCGCACAGTTGCGCACGAAGTCCTGAAACGTCTCGTTCCGCGCCACGAAATCCGTTTCCGAGTTTACCTCTACCACAGCGCCGCGCTTCCCTTCGGACGCAACGCCGACTAGACCTTCGGCCGCGACACGTCCCGACTTCTTGGCAGCTGCGGCGAGCCCTTTCTTCCTCAGCCAATCGACGGCTGATTCCAGATCGCCATCACTTTCTGTAAGCGCCTTCTTGCAGTCCATCATGCCGGCGCCGGATTTCTCCCGCAGTTCTTTAACCAGGGCAGCGCTAATTGCGGCCATAATCGATCCCTCTTTCGTCCAAAACCGTCTTAACTTTTCCATCAGGACACCGCGAACTTCGTCGCGGCATCATGCAACAGAGCCTCATTCCGGCATTAGGTTATGCCGTCGCCTCTCCTGCGGGCGCGGGGGAGGCCTTGTCTCCGGCGACCTTGGACTCTTCCGTCTCTTGTTCCGGTTTACTTTCAGTTGGCTTGCCTGCAGCAGCGCTTTCCGCCGCCGCTTCCCCGTTCGCGGCCGCCTCTCCTTCCGCCGGCAGAGCCTCGGCAGGGGCGTTTTCCGCTTCTCCCACATCCGTACCGCTGGCCGACAGTTCAGCCTGAATCCCGTCAAGGACAGCGTCGGAAATCAGGTCGCAGTAGAGACCGATGGCCCGGATTGCGTCGTCATTGCCAGGGATCGGGAAACCCACGCCTTCCGGACTGGAGTTCGAGTCCAACACCGCCACCACCGGAATGTTCAGGTTCCGCGCTTCGTCGATCGCGATATGCTCCTTATTCGTATCGATGACGAAAAGCATATCGGGCAGTCCGCCCATCTCCTTGATGCCGCCAAGGGCCCGCTCCAGCTTGTCCCGTTCCCGGGTCAAGTTGAGTTGCTCCTTCTTTGTCAGGCCCTCGGTCTCGTTCTCAAGGCGGTTCTCAAGAGTGCGCAGCCGCTTGATCGAGTTCGAAATCGTCTTCCAGTTCGTCAACATGCCGCCGAGCCAGCGGTGATTGACGTAGTACTGGCCACAGCGTTTCGCCGCCTCGGCTACTTTTCCGCTGGCCTGTCGCTTCGTGCCGACAAACAGAACGCGGCCACCACCGGCCACAACTTCCCGAACCGCGGCCAACGAACGATGCAGCAAGGGAACGGTTTGTTCGAGATCGAGAATATGGACGTTATTGCGCTCACCGAAGATGTAGGGTTCCATCCTCGGGTTCCAACGACGTGTGGTGTGGCCAAAATGAACGCCAGCTTCCAAAAGCTGGCGCATCGTAAAGGTCGGTAGAGCCATGACTTCTTTCTCCGGTTATGCCTCCGCGGGCCATGGTCTGGAGATCCAGACACCGGATTGGCTACAGGGTCGCCGTGACCCAACGCCAACATACCCGCGTGTGAATTTAGATTGCGGCGGGTGATAGCCCTCAGAGCGCTAAAAATCAAGGCTTTTCCAAGGCCGATTGGGCCACACTCGGGAGGTTACATCTCCTGGACCATGACGCCGGGCACGGCCTTAACTGCGCGCCGGATCCCAGGCGAAAGCCGGTAGCGCCCGGAGAGTTCCATTTCGACTTCCTGGTGTTCAGGAAGGTCTAATACAAGATAAACGCGCCCCCGGCCCTTCCCTTCCCGCTCCAGCAGGCTTTTCAAGCTCTTCAAGTGATCCTCGCTGCCCAGGTAGACCTTGATGCCGGGCGCCGCGTCCGCCACGGCCTGATCCAGGGGTTCGATACTCTGGGCCGTCAGTCGGGCCTCATCTCCCTCTCCATCGACAGAGATCCCAAGGAGAAGGGGCTGGGCGCTGTCGAGCAATTCGCGGGCCTGTGCCAAGACCTCCGAAAAAAGCGTAACCTCATAGACGCCGCTGGCATCGGAGAATTGGACGAAGGCCAAGCGGTTGCCCTTGCGGCTGTTGATTTCCCGCTTGCCCACGACGATTCCCGCCAGTTTCCGGCGGCCGTTTTCTCGTGTTGCGAAGAGTTCGCTGTAGGGCACTACACCAATCCGCTTCAGGCCTTCGCCATAGCTGTCGAGCGGATGGGCAGAGAGGTAGAACCCTACCGCACCGAATTCCTGGCCTAAGCGGTCGAGATCCTCCCAATCCGGCACTTCCGGCAGATTCAGTGGCGGCGCGGCGGCGCCGGTGGAATCCCCGAAGAGGCTTACCTGATTGCTGTTGCGCTCATTCGCAACGGCCGCCGCGTAGCGCATGACCGCCTCCGCCGCGCCGAAAACCTGATGCCGGTTGGTATTCAAGCCGTCAAATGCACCGGCGCAAGCCAGGTTCTCGATCTGACGTTTGTTGACCTGACCGGGATCCAGCCGGGACGCGAAATCCTCCAAGCTCTTGAATGCGCCTTCTTTTTCCCGTTCCTGCACCACGGCTTTCATCGCCGCCGCCCCGACGTTCTTGATGGCACCAAGGGCATAGCGGACAGCATGGGTCCCATCCTGCTGGCCTTCGACTGCGAAATCATCGAACGACTTGTTGATATCCGGCGGTAATAGAGCAACACCCATACGCTGCAACTCCTGCCGGAAGACCCCGAGCTTGTCCGTATTCCCCATATCGTAGGTCATGGACGCCGCCATGAATTCGACGGGGTAATTCGCTTTCAAATAGGCCGTATGGTAAGCGACCAGCGCGTAGCCGGCAGAATGCGCCTTGTTGAAGCCATAACCGGCAAACTTGTCCACCAAGTCGAAGACGTAGTTGGCGTGATCCTCTGTGACGCCGTGTTTCATGGCGCCCGCCACAAAGGTGCCGCGCTGCGCGTCCATTTCCGCTTTGATCTTCTTGCCCATGGCGCGGCGCAGCAGGTCGGCCTGACCCAAGGTATACCCGGCGAAGACCTGCGCGATCTGCATCACCTGCTCCTGGTAGATGATGACGCCGTAGGTGTCCTTGACGACCGGTGTGATCGTCTCGTGCAAGAATTCCGGCTGCTCCCGACCATACTTGCAGGCGACGTATTTCGGGATGTTCTCCATCGGGCCCGGGCGGTAGAGCGCGACAAGAGCGATCATGTCCTCGAAATTGTCGACCCGCGCCTCCCGTAGGAGGCTGCGCATGCCCGATGATTCAAACTGGAACACCCCGACCGTATCGCCACGGCTCATGAGGTCGAATGTCTTCTGATCGTTGAGCGGCAACGTCAGGAGGTCCAGTTCGATGCCTTGAGCTTTCTTGATCAGCTCGCAGGCCTTGACCAGCACCGTCAGCGTCTTGAGGCCGAGGAAGTCGAACTTCACCAAGCCTGCCTGCTCAACGAACTTCATGTTGAACTGGGTGACCGGCATCTCCGAACGCGGATCACGGTAGAGCGGCACCAATTGATCAAGCGGGCGGTCGCCGATCACCACGCCGGCCGCGTGGGTGGAGGCATGGCGATAGAGACCTTCGTTGGCCTGTGCGATCTCCAGCAGGCGCGCGACGGACTCATCCTCCCGCTCCATCTCCTGCAGCCGCGGCTCACCCTTGATGGCTTCCGGAAGAGTAACCGGATTCGCCGGATTGTTCGGCACCAGCTTGCAGATACGGTCCACCTGGCCATAGGGCATCTGCAGCACCCGGCCGACATCGCGCAAGGCCGCCCGGGCCTGCAGCTTTCCGAAGGTGATGATCTGCGCCACCCGGTCGTAACCGTACTTGTCCTGCACGTAGCGGATGACTTCGTCGCGCCGATCCTGGCAAAAGTCGATATCGAAGTCCGGCATCGAGACGCGTTCCGGATTGAGAAAGCGCTCGAACAGCAGATCGAACTGTAGGGGATCCAAGTCGGTAATGGTCAATGCCCATGCGACCACCGATCCGGCGCCCGATCCGCGTCCCGGCCCAACCGGAATATTCTGCGCCTTCGCCCACTTGATGAAATCGGCAACGATCAGGAAATAGCCGGGGAAGCCCATCTGCTCGATGACATCGATCTCGAACTCCAGCCTCTCCTTATAGGGCTTTGCCGCCACTTCTCGCGCTGCTTCATCCATCTCGGGCTTGAAGACCTGAACTTCCAGCCGCCGAGTCAGCCCCTCGCGCGCCTGTACCGCCATTTCGTCCGCTTCACTGCGCGAACCGTCCGTGGAATAGGCCGGCAGGATAGGATTGATCGGCTTGGGGTAGTAAGAACAGCGCTTCGCCACGACCAGGGTGTTCTCGATCGCCTCCGGCAGATCGGCGAAAAGCTCCACCATCTCGGACGCGGTCTTGAAGCGGTGCTCCTTGGTGAGGCGCCGCCGATCCCTTTCCGCGACATAGCTGCCTTCGGCGATGCAAATGAGAGCATCGTGGGCTTCATAGTCCCGCGCGGTCGGAAAGAAGGCTTCGTTGGTCGCGACGAGCGGCAGGTCGAAGCGGTACGCCATATCGACCAGGGCGGCCTCAATCGCTTCCTCTTCGGCAAGGCCATGGCGCATGATCTCAACGTAGGTCCGACCTGGATAGATCCCGGCAATCTGCTCCAGGGCCGCGGCAGCCGCTTGCTCCTGCCCCTCGCCCAACAGCCGCCCGACCAGTCCGCGCGGTCCCCCCGTCAGGGCGATCAGACCTTCCGAAGCGTCGGCCAAATCCTGAATAGGCAATTGGGGCGCATCGCCCGCCTCGCTGTTGAGGAAGGCGCGTGAAACAAGCGCCATCAGGTTCCGGTATCCCACCTCGTTCTGCACCAAGAGGACAAGCTGGTCCGGTTCCGGCGCCTTCAAGGTGCGGCTGTCCTCCGCGTCCCGGCGCAGCGCAATCTGACATCCGATGATTGGCTGAATGCCGGCTGCGCTCATCGCCAGCGAGAACTCGAGCGCGCCAAACAGGTTGCCGCTGTCCGCGATCCCGACGGCAGGCATACGATCCCGATTGCAAAGATCGATCAGCGATTTGATCTTGATCGCGCCTTCCAACAGGGAATAGGCGGAATGGGTGCGCAGGTGAACGAAAGAAGCGTGTGACATAGCACTAGGATTCCACGCGCTGCCGATTCTGTCAGCGGGGCATCGGTCCGTGAATTGGGGATAAGTCCAGGAGGCAGCGCAAGTGCTTGCCGTCAGGTCCCGAAGGCTTCGATACCCCCGTGATCCAGCCGGAGGCCTCGATCCATACGATCCGCCAGCGCCAGATTGTGGGTCGCGATCAAAGCGGCGACTTTGGTCTCCCGCACCAGCAAGGTCAGCATGTCGAACACCCCTTCCGAGGTATCGGGGTCCAGGTTCCCCGTCGGCTCATCCGCAAGAAGGATTGACGGCCGGTTCGCCAGGGCCCGCGCGATTGCCACGCGCTGCTGCTCGCCGCCCGAAAGGCGTGCCGGGCGATGGCTGGCACGGTGCTTGACTCCCACTGCGGTCAGCAAATCCATCGACCTAGTCTTGGCCTTGCGGCGTGGGACGCCGGCAATCATCTGGGGAATAATGACGTTCTCCAGGGCCGAGAACTCGGGCAAGAGGTGGTGGAACTGGTAGATAAAACCGATGGCGCCTCGTCGCATGGCCGTCCGGGCATCGTCTCCCATCTTGGTCGCGGTCGTCCCATTGATAAGCACTTCCCCGCCCGACGCCTGTTCCAACAGACCGGCGCACTGCAGCAAGGTTGATTTGCCCGCCCCGGATGGGCCCACAAGCGCCACCATCTCACCGGGCCGCACCTCGAGACTGACACCCTTCAGGATCTCCAGCTCTTTTCCGCCCTGCTTGAAGATCTTCGAAAGACCTCGCACCTCGAGGCCGCCGCTTGCATCACTCATAGCGCAGGGCCTCGACGGGATCGAGCCGGGCGGCGCGCCATGCGGGAATCAGCGGCGCCAGGAAGGACCAGAGCAGCGCCATGCCCACGACCTGCGCGACTTCCGTGAAGTCCACCTGCGCCGGCATGCGTGCGAGGAAATAAATTTCCGCGGCAAATAGATCGGCCCCGGTCATGTTCTGCAGCCACTGCCGAATAGTCTCGATGTTGGCCGCGAAGCCGAGCCCGAGAGAGAATCCGGCGAGCGTGCCGATCACGCCGATGCTGGCACCGCTGAGAAAAAACAGTCGAAGGATCATGCCGCGTGTCGCCCCCATGGTGCGCAGGATAGCGATATCGCGCCCCTTGGAGCGCACCAGCATGGTTTGCCCGGAAAGAATGTTGAAGGCCGCTACCAGAATGATCAGCGACAGGATCAGGAACATAACGTTCCGCTCGACCTGGAGGGCGTTGAAGAAGCTCGCCTGGGAGACCTGCCAATCGATGATACGCAGCTCTCGCCCGAACTCGTCCCAGATAGATTCCCGGACCTGCCGGATCCTCTCTGGATTGCTCAGGAACAGCTCCACCGTCTCGGCCTGATCGGAGAGCCGGAAGAAAAGCTGCGCCGCTTCGAGTGGCATGTAAATGATCGTGCTGTCATACTCGTACATGCCGACATCGAACAGCGCCGCCACCCTGTAGGCTTTCAAGCGCGGCATGGTGCCGATGACCGTCGAGGTGCCGGACGGCGCGACAAGCGTCACTCTGTCACCAACCCTGGCCCCGAGCTTGCGGGCCAGGCGCTCACCCAGCACGACGCTGTCCGGCCCCTGGTAGTCGTCCAGGGACCCGGCCACGAGATTCTCCGCGACCAGTTCGAAGCGTTTGAGATCATCCGCGCGGATGCCGCGAACGACACCGCCGGTGGCCTGTCCCTGGGACGTGACCATGACCTGCTGCTGGATCTGCGGGGCCGCCAGCACGATCCCCTCCAGTTCGCTCAGCCGGGCCGTGACGTCCTGATAGTCCGGCAGCACATTGCCTTGCCCATAGACCGCCAGATGCCCGTTGATCCCCAGAATGCGGGAGAGAAGTTCCTGCCGGAAGCCGTTCATCACAGCCATGACGATGATCAGGGTGGCCACACCGAGCGCGATCCCAAGCAGTGAGAAGATGGCTATGACGGATACGAAGCCTTCTTCTCGGGTCGCGCGCAGGTAGCGCATCGCCACCAGCCGCTCGAAAGCACTGAAAATCATTCGGAAAGGGCGCCTTGGCTCAAGGTTTCAGCGGGATCTCAAAGGCTCGGCATGGTAACGCTTCGGAACATATAGGAAATGGCCTGGAGTCTGTCCATGCCACGCTGAAGCTGAGGCCTTAATGAGTCGGCGATGCCGGGTCGTCCCGGGCTGGTCGAAGCGGTTAGTTAACTTGGCCTGTCTCAAGCACTTTTTGGCATTGGGCAATCAGGTCGGCCTCACTATCGCTGCTCAGCGTCTCACCGTTGAAGGTGAGGCGCTTTGTCGTGAGATCGAATGTCACCCGCCCGAGCGGCACGGAGGTGTTCGAGAAATCCCTGCTTCCTCCGGAAATGGCCAGCTCGGCCAGAGGATTGAAGGCGATATCGAACTCAAGCACCTCCGGAAGATCCACGCGCCCCGCCCCACCATCGAGGTCTGCGGGAACCACGGTCCGGCCGCCAACACCTTTGCCCGGCTCGTAGGCGACCCCCGGCGGCTCGAGGTAACGTGTCGCCCGCCGGCAATCCTCAAGCGTGATCTCCACCCGCTCGCTGTCTCCTGCGGCTCCACGCGCGAATGCCCCGCCCAGAGCCGGCAGAGCCAGACTCAGCAGAAGCGCCTTTGCAAGTGTGAAACGGGAGTAGCGCATACGAGGAGCCTAGAATCCTGCCTTTAAGAAAGAAATAACACTCCTGCAGGCATCGGAACTCAGGGACGTTCCACTGCTATTGGAGAGGGCAATCCTAAGTAATCACGATCCTAAAGGGAGAAATTTCATTAACCTTTCTCACCAATAGTTGCCCAAATCTCGGCCAGGATCGTCATAATTGCTTCTCCCGACAAAAAGTTTGATGACGGGACCGACACTTTAGGATAGAACATACATCCAATTACTAAGAAGGCTGTCGAACAGCTCGGCCCAAGTTTAGGGTGGATAAGCCACATAAAGGCAAAGGGGCGTATCAACCTCCAATAACAGACCAGCAATCTGGCAGGACTGGGGAAGGCGGGCTTACAAGGGCTTGCCTTTTTTTTTATGCCCGCGCCGCATGACATCCCCGACGACATCCAGCGAACAAAGCGTCAGGTCAGCGTTCCGGCCGGAAGCTGATCCAACTCTGCTCGATACCGACAAAGGCGATTCCCCAGAGCACCACGGTGATCGCCGTCGTAATCGCAGCCTTGCGCCATAGCATCGGCTTTTCCGGCGCCGAGGGTGCGTGCCCTGGCTCAGGTTCGTCTGGTGGCCTGACACCCCAAGGCAGAACCGCCAGCAGGACGCACCACCAGATCATCACGAAGACCAATATGCCACTGAACCAGTTCATTGCGGAAGAATCGGTTCAGACCTGTTCGAGTTCCACAAGAGAACCACAGAAGTCTTTGGGATGCAGAAACAGCACGGGCTTGTTGTGAGCGCCGATCTTTGGCTCTCCATCGCCCAGCACCCGCGCGCCTTCGGCTCTTAACTTGTCGCGCGCCGCATAGATGTCTTCGACCTCGTAACAGACGTGGTGCATACCGCCCGCGGGATTTCGCTCGAGAAACTTGCCGATCGGCGAGTCATCTCCCAACGGATGCAACAGTTCGATCTTGGTGTTCGGAAGCTCGACAAAAACCACGGTCACCCCATGGTCGGGCTCGTCCTGCGGCGCGGACACTTTCGCGCCCAACACATCCCGGTATTGAGCCACCGCCGCCGGCAGGTCCGGCACAGCGATTGCCACATGGTTCAGACGTCCGATCAAGTCCCTTCTCCCGTCAATTCCGCCGCGTCTTCGTTCCTTAGATATAGGCGATGCATCCGGACTTTCGACAGTGTCCCGCTCAGATCAGCCGAATCACGTGGACATCCGTAACCGGCTTCCGGCCAAACAGACGGCTGCAAACCCTACGCACGGCCCGCCGCGCTTCCTCCTGAACCGCCGAATCCTGTTTCCGCTGCCGGCGGCTTAACCCGGCCACCGCGTCGCAGACGGATTCAATCAGCTCCTCTCCGACATCTTCAAGCGCATCGTCTTCGGCAAGGCCCTGCAGCGAGATTACGGGATCCCCCTCTAGGTTTCCGTCCTCGTCCACGACAACCGTCACCGCCGCCGAACCATTGTAGCCGAGGCGCTGCCGCATCTTCAGAACGGGACTGTCGGCCGGCAGCAGGCGGGGACCGTCCAATGCCAACCGCCCCGCCCGGACATGATCGATTACCGCCGGGCGTTCGGGCGCCAAGCGGATGAGGGATCCATTCTGCGCGACAATCTGCTGCGGGACCTGGCACGCCGCAGCAAGCTTCGCATGCGCCTCCAGATGGCGGGCTTCGCCATGAACCGGGATCGCGAGCCGCGGGCGCACCCATTGATACATCTGCGACAGTTCATCCCGTGCGGGATGCCCGGAAACGTGTACCGGATGATCGTCATCCGTATAGATCTCTACACCGCTGCGAACGAGCGCGTTCTGCATTTCGTAGATACCGGTCTCATTGCCGGGAATGATGCGGGACGAAAAGATCACGGCATCTCCGGAATCGAGATTGACCGCGCTATGTTCGCCGTTTGCGATCCTCCACAATGCTGAACGGCGTTCTCCCTGGCTGCCTGTGCAAAGAATCAGAACTTCTTCCCGCGGCAAGTAATCCAGATCCGTCTCCGCGACGAAGGGGGGCAAATCGGTCAAATAACCTGTCTCGACGGCCGCGCTGACGAAGCGGTGCATCGAACGTCCAATCAGAGTCACGCGCCGGTTATGCCGCGCCGCCAACGTCATGATCGTCTGCAGTCGCGCAACGTTGCTGGCAAAGCACGTAACAACGATCCGCTGGTTGAGCCTGCCGATCAGTTCGGAAAGGTTGTCGCTCACCGCCGCTTCCGATCCGGACTCGCCATCGACCAAAGCGTTTGTCGAATCGCATACCATCGCAAGGATATCTTCTTGCGACAGGGCCTTCAGACGCGAAGCGTCGAAATCGTCCCCGACCACCGGGTCGGGATCCAACTTCCAATCCCCGGTATGCAGCACTGTCCCGCAGGCGGTGCGCAGGACGACCGCATTCGGCTCGGGAATAGAGTGCGTCAGCGTAATCAACTCGATCTCAAACGGTCCGACCTTGAACTGCCCCGACATCGGCACTTCGTGAACCGGCACTTCGTCTTCCAGGCCCGCTTCCTTGAGCTTCTGCCGCAACACAGAGGCAGTGAAGGGAGTCGTGTAAACCGGGCAGCGCAGCCGTGGCCAGAGATGCGGTACCGCGCCGATGTGATCCTCGTGGGCGTGAGTCAATACGAGGCCCGCGAGCTTGTCGGTCTGGGATTCGATGAACGCGGTATCCGGCATCAGAATGTCGATCCCGGGCGGCCCGCCGTCCGCAAAGGTGATGCCAAGGTCGATCATCAACCAGCTCCCGGCGTGACCGTAGAGGTTGAGGTTCATCCCTATTTCGCCTGTGCCGCCGAGCGGCAGGAAGAGAAGCTCGTCGTTGCCCGCTGCGTCGCCCGTGCGATCCTGCGTCAAGTATCACCGCCTTCTTGTCGGTTGTTCTCATGTATCAACCGCAAGCCTTCCAGAGTCAGCTCACCGTCGATCTCTTCAATGGCATCGGTTGCTTCCGCAAAAACGGGCGCCAAGCCGCCCGTCGCCACGACCTTAAGGGGCTGACCGAACTCTGACTCGATCCGCTTCAGCAATCCTTCGATCAAGCCGATGTAGCCCCAGAAGATACCGGATTCCATACCGGGTATCGTCGCTTTGCCTATAATCCTGTCCGTCTTGCGGACATGTACGCGCGGCAGCTTGGCCGCCGCCATATAGAGCGCTTCGATGGAGAGGTTGATTCCCGGGGCGATTACGCCCCCTTCATAGGCGCCATCCGCGCCAATGATGTCGAAAGTCGTCGCCGTGCCGAAGTCGACGACGACCGCCGGCGCACCGTAGCGTTTATGCACTGCGACAGCGTTCACGAGGCGATCCGCTCCCACTTCTTCCGGCCGATCCATGTGAACTTCAATTCCGAGGCTGACCCGCGGGCTGCCGACGACCATGGGGTCGGCACCAAAGTACCGTCGGCACAAGGTGGTCAGACTGCGCAGAGCCTCCGGAACGACGTTCGCAACGATCGCACTCGTGATGTCGGCGGGAGTCAGAGACGTCAAAGCCATCAACTGAGTCAACCAGACGGCGTACTCGTCCGCCGTGCGTTTCGAATCGCTGGAGGCACGCCAGGTGCCGCGCAGTTCAGCCCCATCAAAAACGGCAAAGACCACGTTCGTGTTTCCGGAATCGATCGCCAAAAGCATGATCTACCTCCCGAAGAATACATCGCCGGCGGAGATGAGCCGCCGGTCACCGTCCGGCAGAGTCAGGACAAGCCGGCCTTCCGGGTCCAGATCCGTAAAGATCCCTCTCAGGGTCTCCTCCGGCAACCGTACATCGATCGTCTCGCCCCGTTTGACCGCATGCTGCAGCCAGGCTTCCCGTATCGGCGCAAATCCGTCATCGAGCCACCGGTTGGTCCAATTCAGAAAAGACCGGCAAAACGCCTCCAGCAGATTCACCACGTCGTCTTCCGTCAGCGCTGCCTCATAGTTCAGGCTCGTCGCCGGAAAAGATGTGTCGCCGGGGTAGGAGGCGACATTTATCCCCACGCCCAACACCAGCCAGTCCAGAGTTCCTTCCGGCGTCAAGCTCGATTCCAACAGGATGCCCACGCCTTTTCGGCTGTTGAAAAGCACATCGTTTGGCCATTTGAACGTCGTCTCGACCATCGGGGGCGCCACGCTGCCCACCGCTTCCGCCACGGCCAAGGCCGCGACGAAGCCGAGCTGCGCGGCCGCCGCGATACCGCTGTCCGGCCGCAGTACAATGGAAAAATAAAGGTTGCCTTTGGGACTGACCCATTCCCGTCCCTGACGCCCGCGTCCAGCCGTCTGCGACCGGGCCCATATGAGGGTGCCGTCTTCCGCCCCCGCTGCCGCCCGTCGGGCAGCCTCCGCGTTCGTGGTGTCGACCTCCTCCAACGCCACCAATCGGTAGGCTGGCGGCAAACGGGGAAGATCGGGCGCCGTCCCGGTCATCCCTCGAAGAAGGTCGCTGCCGCCACTGCCGCCCCATCGAGGATCGGGCTCATGAACAGAAAGAAGAACAGGACCGCCCCACAGCTCGCGGTGAGGACCAGGCCGAGATCGCGGCCAATCGGACGTTCGAAGGATTCCGTCGACTCATCGAAGTACATATACTTGATGATCCGCAAGTAATAGAAAGCGCCCACGACCGAACTCAGAACACCGATCACGGCCAAGGCATAGAGTTCCGCGTTGATCGCCGCCAGGAACACAAAGTACTTCCCAAAGAAACCGGCCAATGGCGGAATACCCGTCATTGAGAACATCAGCAGCATCAGCGCCAAGGCGACCATGGGGTGCGTGCGGCTGAGGCCCTTTAGGTCTTCCGTCCCTTCCAACATCCGGCCTTTGTGCCGCATGCAGAGGATACAGGCGAAAACGCCGAGATTCATTACGATGTAAATCGTCAGATAGATGACGACACCGCGCACGCCCTCTTCCGTACCGGCCGCGAGACCGACCAGGGCATAGCCGATATGACCGATCGAGCTGTAGGCCATCAGGCGCTTGATGTTGGTCTGGTTGATCGCCGCGAAGGCGCCCAAGATCATCGAGGCTAGCGACACGAAGATCACGATCTGCTGCCATTCCGGCATCAAGTCGCCAAAGGGACCCATGAGCACACGCACGAAAAGCGCCATCGCGGCAACCTTGGGGGCCGTCGCGAAAAAGGCCGTAACCGGGGTCGGTGCGCCCTCATAGACATCGGGCGTCCACATATGGAACGGCACTGCCGAGACCTTGAAAGCCAAGCCGGCGCAGACGAAAACGATGCCGACGATCAACCCAATGGGCACATCGGCCGCGGCTTCGCCCGTCAGCACGCCGGCGAGCGCCGTGAAGGACGTGCTCCCCGCAAAGCCGTAGATCAGGGAGATACCGTAGAGCAACAAGCCGGACGAGAGGGCGCCCAGTACGAAATACTTCAAACCCGCTTCCGTCGAGCGCAGGTCGTCCCGGCGGAAAGCTGCGATCACATAAAGTGAAAGGCTCTGCAGTTCCAGGCCGATATAGAGAGACAATAGGTCGTTGGCCGAGGCCATCATCAGCATGCCGAGCGTGGCAAAGACCACCAGCACCGGATACTCGAAGCGCGCCATCCCTTCTCGCTCGATAAAGCCGAGCGACATGACAAGGGTCGCCCCCGCCCCAATCAGGATCAGCATCTTCATGAACCGCCCAAAGGCGTCGACAACGAACAGGCCCGAGAAGGCTTCCTGCGGTTCGCCCGGTTGCACCGCCACCAGCACGAACGCCAGGAAAAAAGATGCAAGCGCGAGGTAGTGCACCATGCGCAGTGAAGTCGGTCCGCGGAACACGCCGAACATCAGAAGCAGCATGCCCGCGCAGACCAGATAGAGCTCCGGCAAGGCAGCAATGAGATCTTTTTCCAACATCCCGCTTTCCCTTACTTGCCGAGGCTCGAGGCCAGATAGGAGGTGATTGTTATGCCCTCCGCCTGCGCCATCGAAGCTTCATAGTTCTCGATCAAAGCCGTGACCGAAGCGGACATAATGTCCAGGAAGGGCGCAGGATAGATGCCCATCCACAAAGTAAGAACGATGAGAGGTGCAAAAACCACCTTCTCACGCCAGTTTAAGTCCACGATGGAAAGCAGATCTTTCTTGGTCAACACGCCGAAGATGACGCGCCGATAGAGATAGAGCATGTAGGCCGCGCCCAGGATCATACCGCTCGCGGCAAGAAGGGCGACCCAGGTGTTCACCTGGAAAGCACCCACCAGAATTAGGAACTCGCCTACAAAACCACTGGTCCCCGGTAAACCTACCGAGGCCAGCATGAAGATCATAAAGGTCAGGGCATAGGCGGGCATGCGTTCCACAAGGCCGTCATAGCGTTCAATCAGGCGCGAATGGATGCGGTCGTAGATTACGCCGACGATCAGGAAGAGCGCTGCCGACACGATGCCGTGCGAAAGCATCTGATAGATAGCGCCTTCGATGCCCTGCTGGTTGATCGTGAAAATGCCGATGGTGACGAAGCCCATGTGTGCGACCGAGGAATAGGCTATCAGCTTCTTCATATCCTCCTGCACCAAGGCCACCAATGAGGTGTAGACGACAGCCACAATGGACAGGGTAAAGATCAGCGGTGTGAAAAAGAGGGTCGCCTCCGGCAGCATGGGCACTGAAAACCGCAGGAAGCCATAGGCGCCCATTTTCAGGAGGACGCCGGCCAGAATCACCGAGCCCGCAGTAGGTGCCTCTACGTGCGCGTCCGGCAGCCAGGTGTGCACCGGCCACATCGGAACCTTGACCGCAAAGGAAGCGAAGAACGCCAGCCAAAGCCAAGTCTGCATCTCAGCGGGCAGGTGTGTGGTCAGCAAGGTGACGATATCGGTCGTTCCAGCCTCGAAGAAGATCGCCAGGATCGCCAGCAGCATGAGAACGGAGCCGGCCAGCGTATAGAGGAAGAACTTGAACGACGCATAGACCCGCCGCAGGCCGCCCCAGACGCCGATGATGAGGAACATCGGAATCAGAACGCCTTCGAAGAAGACGTAGAAGACGATGAAATCCAAGGCGCAGAACATGCCCACCATCATCGTCTCCAGGACGAGGAAGGCGATCATGTACTCTTTAACGCGTACCTTGATCGCATCCCAGCTTGCGATGATGCAGATTGGCGTCAACAACGTCGACAGCAGCACGAAGAGAATGGAAATACCGTCGACGCCAAGGTGGTAGGATGCTCCGAGGATCGGGATCCAGTCCACTTGCTCCGTGAATTGAAAATCGGCCGTGCCCCGGTCAAACCCGATCCAAAGCAACAGCGACAACAGGAAGGTGATGAGCGAGGTCCAAAGCGCGACGAAGCGGGCGTTGCGCGAGACCACGTCTTCCTCGCCTCGAATCATCAAGATGAAGCCCGCGCCGACCAGCGGCAGGAAAATGACGAGCGAGAGTAGCGGCCAACCGATCATCGTTTCGTCACCCCGCGCGGCCGACCATGTACCAGGTGACCAAGGCGACCACGCCGATCAACATGGCAAAGGCATAGTGGTAGAGATAGCCGCTCTGCAACCTACTGGCCCGGCGCGCCAGATCGAGGGTCGCCGCAGCCACGCCGTCAGGCCCGACCCCATCGATCAAGGCCCCGTCGCCGGACTTCCAGAGGCCCTTGCCGATATAGAAGGCCGGGCGCACGAAGATCCGATCGAAGAGCTCGTCGAAATACCATTTGTTATAGGAGAAGAGATAGAGCGGTCGCAGGGCGACAGCCGTCACTTTCGGCAGATCCGGTTTCACGAGGTAGAACAAGACTGCCAAGGCTATTCCGAGGCCACCCATGACAAGAGGCATCAGCTTCACCCAGGTCGGCACATGATGCGCCGCTTCAATCACATCGTTGTCGGGCAGGACCAGCAACGCGTTGCTCCAGAACTCAACGCGACCCTCGCCGACAAAGATCGCATAGCCCGCCATACCGGCGAATACCGCCCCGATCGCTAGCACGACCAGCGGGATCGTCATAACGGCGGGCGATTCATGCACATGCGACATGACCTCATTGCTGGCGCGCGGCTTGCCATGAAAGGTCATGAAGATCAGGCGGCAGGAATAGAACGCTGTCATAAAAGCGCCCAACGCGCCGGCCCAGAAGGCGAAGGACCCGTGCATCGAATGCGCGGCATAGGCCGCCTCCAGAATCATATCCTTGGAGTAGTAACCGGCAAATGGCGGAAGTCCGATCAGCGCTATGGACCCGATCCACATCAGGCCATAGGTAATCGGAATCAGTTTGTAGGTCCCACCCATCTTGCGCATGTCCTGCTCGTCCGACATGGCGTGGATTACCGATCCGGCGCCGAGGAACAGGAGCGCCTTGAAGAAGGCGTGGGTCATCAGATGGAAGATCGCCGCAGAGTAGGCCGACACACCGGCGGCCAGGAACATGTAGCCCAACTGGGAACAGGTCGAATAGGCGATGACACGCTTGATGTCATTTTGCGTCAGACCCACGGTGGCGGCGAAGAAAGCCGTCAGAGCCCCGACGTAAGTTACCAGCTCCAGGGCCGTCGGCGCGTACTCGAACATCGGTGAGAGGCGGCAGACCATGAAGACACCGGCCGTCACCATCGTCGCGGCGTGGATCAACGCCGAGACCGGCGTCGGGCCTTCCATGGCGTCCGGCAGCCAGGTGTGCAGACCGAGCTGCGCCGATTTGCCCATGGCGCCAATGAACAGCAGGATGCAAACAATCGTCAGCGCATGTCCCTGCATGCCGAGGAACTCGAACTGCGCATCGGCCAGGCCCGGTACTTCGGCGAAGACCTGATCGAAGCCGACCGAGCCGAACATCACGAAGCAACCCATGATGCCCATGGCGAAACCGACGTCGCCGACCCGGTTGACGATAAACGCCTTGATCGCGGCGGCACAGGCGCTCGGTCGCTCGTACCAGAAGCCGATCAGCAGATAGGACGCAAGACCCACCCCTTCCCAGCCGAAAAACATCTGCACGAAGTTGTCGGCGGTCACCAACATCAGCATGAAGAAAGTGAAGAGGCTGAGGTAGGAGAAGAAGCGCGCCTTCGACTTGTCGTGCGACATGTAGCCGACGGAATAGACGTGCACCATGCTCGACACGACGGTAACGACGATGAGCATCACCGCGGTCAACGTGTCGACTTTCAGTGCCCAACTCAGCTCGAAGTCGCCGGAGTCGATCCAGGTGAAGAGTTCCGTCGTCCGCGCGTTGCCGCCGAGCGCCACATCGACGAAGACGAAGACGGACAGAACGGCGGACACCAAAAGGAAAGTGCAGGTAACGAACATTGCGCCACGGTCGCCGATCCAGCGACCGAAGAGGCCGGCAATGATAGATCCGAGCAGCGGCAGTGCGACGATGGCGGTATCCATGTGCCTACCTCACCCCTTCATCATGTTGACGTCTTCGACCTCGATCGACCCGCGATTGCGGAAGAACACCACCAGAATGGCCAAACCGATGGCCGCTTCCGCCGCGGCCACGGTCAGCACGAACATGGCGAAGACCTGTCCTACCAGGTCCCGCAGCTCAACCGAAAAAGCCACGAAGTTGATGTTCACCGCGAGCAGCATGAGCTCGATCGACATCAGAATGATGATGACGTTCTTGCGGTTCAGAAAGATGCCGAAAATCCCCAAGGTGAAGAGAATTGCGGCGACAGAAAGATAGTGCGCGAGACCGATTTCCAACATGGCTCAGACCCCGCTGCCGGACGGCACGTTCTTGATTTCGACGCTTTCCTCCCGGGTGCGGGCAATCTGGCGCGAGATGGATTGTTTCTTGACCCCTTCGCGCTGCCGCAGGGTCAGAACGATGGCGCCGATCATTGCGATCAATAGAATGACGCCCGCAGCCTGGAACAGATAGATGTAGCGCGTGTAGATCACGTTGCCGATGGCTTCGGTGTTGCTCATCTCAGACAGCGGCGGTATCGGCGCTTCCGCAAGACCGCCAACCTCCGGCGACAGGGTCCAGGCCCCACCCACCAGCACAAGTTCGACCAGCAACACCAGACCGATCAAGGCCCCCACGGGCATGTATTGCAGAAAACCTTCCCGCATTCGCACGAAGTTGATGTCGAGCATCATCACGACGAAGAGGAACAGCACAGCGACCGCTCCGACATAGACCACGACCAGGATCATCGCCAGGAACTCCGCGCCCATCAGGACGAAGAGCCCCGCCGAATTAAAAAAGGCCAGGATCAAAAACAGTACCGAATGCACCGGGTTCCGTGCCGAGATCACCATCACGCCTGCCGCCACCGCCACGGCAGCGAACATGTAGAAGGCCAGCCCCTGAATAATCATCTGCCCTCCAGATCCGCGAAGAATGCTCCACCCCGGCACATCCCTGCGGTACTTCCCCTCAAATTCACGTCACAACTTCCTCGGCGGCGCGCTTCTCTTAACGATAGGGCGCGTCCGCCTCAATGTTCTGCGCTATCTCTGTTTCCCAACGGTCGCCGTTCGCCAGCAGCTTCTCCTTATTATAGAAAAGCTCTTCACGGGTCTCGGCGGCGAACTCGAAATTCGGCCCCTCGACGATGGCATCGACCGGGCAGGCTTCCTGGCAGAAACCACAGTAAATGCACTTCGTCATGTCGATGTCGTAGCGTGTCGTACGGCGGCTGCCGTCCTCGCGCGGCTCGGCTTCAATGGTGATGGCCTGCGCCGGACAGATCGCCTCGCAGAGTTTGCAGGCAATGCACCGTTCTTCCCCATTGGGGTAGCGGCGCAGCGCGTGTTCCCCGCGGAAACGCGGGCTGATCGGCCCCTTCTCATAGGGATAGTTCAGCGTCACCTTCGGCTTGAAGAGATAGCGCAGCGTCAGCGACAGCCCGGAAACAAGCTCCTTGAGCAGAAGGCTCTGCAAGCCGCGATCGATCATACCCATGGCCTAACCCTCGCTTCCGGCCAGCGGCCGGGCAGACAGTGTCGTTTTGGTCATGACGGCACCTTGTCGAGTGCTACGAGAACACCCGCCGTTGCAACGACCCAGAACAGAGAGAACGGCAGGAAGACCTTCCAACCCAGGCGCATAAGCTGGTCATAGCGATAGCGCGGAAATGTCGCACGCACCCAGAGAAAGAAGAAGAGAACCAGCGCCACCTTTGCGGCGAACCAGATCGGTCCCGGGATGAGATTCAACGGCGCGATGTCCAGGGGCGGCAGCCAGCCGCCGAGGAACAGGATCACCGTCATCCCGCTCATCAGGATCATATTGGCGTATTCGCCGAGGAAGAAGAGCGCGAAGCTCATCGAGGAGTATTCGGCGAAGAACCCGGCCACCAGTTCCGATTCCCCTTCCGGCAGGTCGAAAGGCGACCGGTTGGTCTCTGCCAAGATGGAAATGAAGAAGATGATGAACATCGGGAACAGAGGCAGCCAGAACCAGCTCAGGAGGCCATAGTCACCCTGCTGCGCACGTACGATCTCGGAGAGGTTCAGCGACCCGACGCAAATCAGCACGGTGATGATTACGAAGCCCATAGAGACCTCGTATGACACCATCTGCGCGGCGGACCGAAGCGCGCCGAGGAAGGGATACTTCGAGTTGGAGGCCCAGCCCGCCATGATGACACCGTAGACGCCGAGCGAAGAGATGGCGAAGAGATACAAAATGCCGACATTGATGTCCGCCAACACCAGACCTTCGCCGAAGGGAATCACCGCCCAGCCGATCATCGCCAGAATAAAGGTCAGCATCGGCGCCAGCAGGAAGACGATGCGGTTCGCGCCCGACGGCAGGATCGTCTCCTTGAAAAGCAGCTTCACCGCATCGGCAATCGGCTGCAGCAGGCCGAATGGTCCGACAACATTCGGTCCCTTGCGCAGCTGCATGGCGGCGATCACCTTGCGCTCCGCGTAGGTCAGATAGGCAACCGACAGCAGCAGCGGCACCAGGATCACGAGGATCTGTGCGATGATGACGATGCCCGGCAGCGCGTAGCCTTCCCAGAGTTCAACCATCCGTTCCGGTCGCCTCCCGCCGGCCCAGCACGAAGACTTCCGTGCATTCCGCCATCGTTTCCGACGCGCGGCTGATCGGGTCCGTCATATAGAAGTTCTCGATGGCCCCGCGGAAAGGCATCGGGTCCAAGTCTCCGGATTTTCCGAATTCGCCCCAATCCGCAGCGGCGATCTGATCGACCGCAGCGAACTGCGGATATTCCTTCACCAGCCGTTGCCGTAGCTCGCCCAGATTGTCGTAAGGCAACCTATGGCCCAGAGCCTCGGACAGGGCGCGGATGATGGTCCAATCCTCCCGCGCATCGCCCGGGGCAAATCCCGCCAGCCGGCCCAACTGGACGCGCCCTTCCAGATTCACATAGGTCCCGTTCTTTTCGGTGTAGGCCGCGCCCGGCAGGATGACATCCGCCCGGTGCGCCCCTCGGTCGCCATGGTGCCCCTGATAGATCACGAAGCTATTGCCCGCCGCCGGGACTTCGATCTCGTCCGCCCCGAGCAGGAAGACAACTTCGATCTCCCCCTTGCCGACACCGTCCAGGATGCCGTCCGTATCCCGGCCGCCGGACTGTGGCACGAAACCAATATCCAAGGCACCGACGCGGGCGGCAGCGGTATGCAGCAGGTTGAAGCCATTCCAGCCTTCTTTGACCATCCCGTAGGTTTCGGCAATTTGCCGCGCGAGCGCGAGAACCGCCGCCCCATCGCTGCGCTGCAGGGCGCCCATGCCGAGGATAATCATAGGGTTCTCGGCGTCCTTGAGGACCTGCGCGAAACTGCCCTCGCCTTTCGCGATCTGGCTCAGAGTCTCCGGCCCGGCGCCGAGGTAGTCGACGGCGAAGGTCAGCTCGGCCTGTTCGCCGATCAACCCAACCTTGAAGCCGCCGCGCAGGAAGCGCTTGCGCAGACGGGCGTTGATCATGGCGGCGTCGCGCCGCGGGTTGGTTCCGACGAGCAGCACCGCATCCGCCGATTCGATACCGGCAATCGTGGTATTGAAGAGATATCCGGCGCGCGCTGTGGGATCGATCTTAGCCCCGTCCTGGCGGCAATCGAGATGCGGCGATTTCAAAGCACTCATGAGATCCTTGAGCGCCAGCATGGACTCGACGTCGCAAAGGTCTCCGGCGATGGCCGCGATCTTGTCGCCACCGACGCTCTTGAGCCGTGACGCGATCGCATCGAAGGCTTCCGGCCAGCTCGCCGGCGCCAACTTGCCGTCGGCTCCGCGCACATAGGGCCGGTCCAGACGCTGCCGCATTAACCCGTCACAGGCATGCCGCGTCTTGTCGGAGATCCATTCCTCGTTGATGTCTTCGTGCAGGCGCGGCAGCACCCGCATAACCTCACGTCCGCGGCAATCGACCCGGACATTCGAACCAACGGCATCCATGACATCGACGGAGTTGGTCGAGCGCAGCTCCCAGGAGCGTGCGCTGAAGGCGTAGGGCCGTGATGTCAAGGCGCCGACGGGACAAACATCCACCAGATTACCGGAGAGTTCGGAATCGATCGCCTTTTCCAGGGTCGTGATCTCGGCATGCTCGCCGCGATTGACCAACCCCATCTCCTCGACACCGGCGATCTCCGTCGCGAAGCGGACGCAGCGGGTGCACTGGATGCACCGGGTCATGATCGTCTTGATCAGCGGGCCCATGTACTTCTCGCTGACCGCGCGCTTGTTCTCCTGGTAGCGGCTGCGGTCATAGCCATAAGCCATGGCCTGATCCTGCAGATCGCACTCGCCGCCCTGATCGCAGATCGGGCAGTCCAGCGGATGATTGATCAGCAGGAATTCCATAACCCCCTGCCGTGCCTTACGGACGGTCGGGGAGTTCGTGGTGATGACCATGCCGTCGCCGACCGGCATGGCGCAGGACGCGATGGGCTTCGGGGCCCGCTCCATTTCCACCAGGCACATGCGGCAATTGCCAGCGACGGAAAGCCGCTCGTGATAGCAGAAACGGGGTATCTCTACCCCGGCCATCTCACAGGCCTGAAGCACCGTCAAACCTGCCGGGACTTCGATCTCTTTGCCGTCGATGGTCAGCTTCGGCATCCCGCGCTCCTACTCCGCCGCCGTCTGGGTCTTGTGAAATTCCAGAATGCGCCGCTCGACTTCCGGTCGGAAGTGACGGATCAAACCCTGGATCGGCCAAGCCGCCGCGTCGCCCAAGGCGCAGATCGTGTGCCCTTCGACCTGATAAGTCACATCCAGCAAGGTGTCGATCTCTTCGATCTCGGCCTGTCCTCTCACCAGACGGGTCATGACGCGGTACATCCACCCCGTGCCCTCGCGGCAGGGTGTGCACTGGCCACAGCTCTCGTGCATGTAGAAGTGCGCCAGCCGGCAGATCGCATCGACGATATCCGTCGACTTGTCCATGACGATCACAGCCGCGGTTCCGAGGCCGGACTTTGCGTCCCGCAGAGAGTCGAAGTCCATAAGCATCTTGTCGCAGGTCGGCTTCGGCAAACAGGGGACCGAAGAGCCGCCGGGGATCACCGCCAGCAGATTGTCCCAGCCGCCGCGCACGCCGCCCGCGTGCTTTTCGATGAGCTCCCGCAAAGGGATTCCCATCTCCTCTTCGACATTACAGGGTTTGTTGACGTGGCCGGAGATGCTGAAGATCTTCGTGCCCGTATTGTTGGGGCGCCCCAGGCCGGTCCACCAGTCTACGCCACGGCGCAGGATCTCCGGCGCCACGGCGATGGTCTCGACATTGTTGACGGTCGTCGGGCAGCCATAGAGGCCGACGGCCGCGGGGAATGGGGGCTTCAGGCGCGGCTGGCCCTTCTTGCCTTCCAAGCTTTCGAGCAGCGCGGTTTCTTCGCCGCAGATATAAGCGCCCGCGCCCCGGTGCACATAGATGTCATAGCTGTAGCCCGACCCGCAGGCGTCCTTGCCTATCAGGCCGGCCTCATAAGCCTCGTCGACCGCTTTCTGAAGCTGCTTCGATTCGAAGACGAACTCGCCTCGGATGTAGATGTAACAGGCACTGGCTCCCATCGCGAAACCGGCGACCAGACACCCCTCCAGCAAGCGGTGCGGATCGTTGCGCATGATCTCCCGGTCTTTGCAGGTTCCGGGTTCCGACTCGTCCGCATTGACGACCAGATAGGAGGGGCGGCCGTCGCTCTGCTTTGGCATGAAAGACCACTTGAGACCGGCCGGGAACCCTGCCCCACCCCGGCCCCGCAATCCGGACTCTTTGATCAGCTCGACGATCTTGTCCCGGCCAAGGTCGAGCATGCCCTTGGTGCCGTCCCAGACGCCGCGGCGCCGCGCGCCCGCCAGGAAGGGGTCGTCCTGGCCATAAAGATTCGTGAAGATCCTGTCCTTGTCGCTCAGCATCAGCCGTCCTTTCCGGCTTCAGCCGCACCGCCGCGCGGCGGTACGTCAAGCAAGGTGGTCGGCCCGCCTTCCGGCGCCGAGGTCATGCGTCCGTTCTGCGGTCCCACCGGAACCGTCTTCCCGGCCTTCAGATCGTCGATAATCTCAGCCATCCGTTCGGGCGTAAGGTCTTCGTAGTAGTCATCGTTGATCTGCACCATTGGCGCGTTGGCGCAGGCGCCCAGGCATTCCACCTCGATGACGCTGAACAAACCGTCTTCCGTAACCTCGCGTAGGCCGACGCCCAGCTTCTTCTTGCAGGCTTCCGTGATGCCGTCGGAACCGCGCAGCCAGCAGGGCGTGGTGCGGCAGACCTGGATGAAGTGCTTGCCGACCGGCTTGTCGTTGAACATCGAATAGAAGGACGCGACCTCATAGGCGCGGATCGGCGCGATCTCCAAATAGTCCGCGACATATTCGATTGAGTCTTTCGAAAGCCAGCCGCCGTTCTGGCGCTGCGCCAGATCGAGCAGCGCGATGGTCGCGCTCGCCTTTCTCTCTGCGGGATAGCGCGCGATGACCTTGTCCGCTTCAGCTTTGGTCTCGGCGGAGAATTCGAACGCACCGCCGTCTGCCGCCGCGTAGCTCGTAACCTTCATCGGTCAACCTCGCCGAACACAATATCCATCGACCCAAGAATGGCGACGCTGTCCGCCAGCATGTGGCCGCGGCAGAGATAGTCCATCGCGGCGAGGTGGGCAAACCCCGGCGCCCGGATCTTGCAGCGGTAGGGCTTATTGCTGCCATCCGACACGAGGTAAACCGCGAACTCGCCCTTCGGCGCTTCCACCGCGGCATAAGTTTCGCCGGGCGGTACGTGGTAGCCCTCTGTATAGAGCTTGAAGTGATGGATTAGCGCCTCCATCGAGCGCTTCATCTCGCCGCGCTTCGGCGGCGTCACCTTGTGGTCAGGCGTCTGTACCGCTCCGTCCGGCATCTTCTCGCAGCACTGCCGCATGATGCGCAGGCTCTGACGCATTTCTTCCATGCGGCAGAGGTAGCGGTCGAAGCAGTCGCCGTTCTTCCCGACCGGAATGTCGAAGTCGAACTCCTCGTAGCTGTCGTAGGGCTGCGACTTGCGCAGGTCCCAAGGAACATTGCTGCCCCGCAGCATGACACCGGAAAAGCCCCAGTCCTGCGCTTCCTCTGCGGAAACCGTGCCGATATCGACGGTCCGCTGCCGGAAAATGCGGTTCTCGGTCAGCAGCCCTTCCATGTCGTCGATCGTCTTCGGGAAGGTCTCGCAAAACGTCAGGATATCTTCCAGCAGTCCGGCCGGCAGGTCCTGATGGACGCCGCCCGGGCGGAAATAGGCAGCATGCAGCCGCGCCCCGGAGGCCCGCTCGTAGAATTCCATCAGCCGTTCCCGCTCCTCAAAGCCCCAGAGGATCGGTGTCATGGCGCCGACGTCGATGGCGAAAGTCGTGATGTTGAGCAGATGGTTCAGGATGCGGCCGATCTCGCAGTAAAGGACCCGGATATACTGCCCTCGCTTTGGCACCTCGAGGCCCAGCAGACGTTCCACCGCCAGGGCGAACGCGTGCTCCTGATTCATTGGGGCGACATAGTCCAGCCGATCGAAGTACGGGACGGCCTGCAGATAGGTCTTGTACTCGATCAGCTTTTCGGTGCCGCGATGGAGCAACCCGATGTGGGGGTCCGCCCGCTCTATCACTTCGCCATCCATCTCGAGAACCAAGCGCAGCACGCCGTGCGCCGCCGGATGCTGCGGCCCGAAGTTGAGCGTCAGAGGCTTGATTTGAACTTCAGCCATCAGCCGGCTCCTTCCTGGCTTTCAGCATCCGCTTTCTCGTCGCCGGGAAGCTGCAGCATGCCCTCCCAGGGGCTGGTGAAGTCGAAACTGCGGAACTCCTGGGTCAGTTTGACGGGCTCGTAGACCACCCGCTTCTGCTCCTCGTCGTAGCGCACCTCGACGAAGCCAGTCAGCGGGAAGTCCTTGCGCAGCGGGTGCCCCTCGAACCCATAGTCCGTCAGGATGCGCCGGAGATCCGGATGATCGAGGAACATGATGCCGTACATGTCCCAGACCTCGCGCTCGAACCAGATCGCGGAGGAATAGACACCCACGACGGACTGAACGGGCGCGTCGTCTTCGATGCCGATTTTCACTCTGATCCGCTCGTTTAGCGTGAGGGACAACAGATTGTAGACAACCTCGAAACGCGGGTCGCGGTCTGGAAAATCCACAGCGGTGACATCCATCAACTGCTTGAAACGCGTATGCTGATCGTCCCGCAGGAAAGTCAGAAGCTTGAAGATCGATTCGGCCCGTGCGGTGATATTCAGTTGATCGTATGCGACCTCGAACTCCAGGACCGCATCGCCCTGTGCAGCAGCCACGTACTCGCCGAGGTCTTGTAACGCCTGGTTCATTGGGACCTTGCCGCTTCTCAAGATCTGATTGAATTGAGCCTAGCGAATGAGGGCCGCGCTGCGCTTGATCTTCCTTTGCAGCTGCAGCACCCCGTAAAGCAGGGCTTCGGCGGTCGGGGGACAGCCGGGAACATAGATATCCACGGGCACGATCCGGTCGCACCCGCGAACGACGGAATAGGAGTAGTGATAGTAGCCGCCGCCATTCGCGCAGGACCCCATGGAGAGGACCCAGCGCGGCTCCGGCATCTGGTCATAGACCTTGCGCAAGGCCGGCGCCATCTTGTTGGTCAGGGTCCCCGCTACGATCATCACGTCGGATTGACGCGGACTGGGACGGAACACCATACCGAATCGGTCCAGATCGTACCGGCTGCAGGCCGTATGCATCATCTCGACCGCGCAACAAGCCAATCCGAACGTCATGGGCCACATGGAAGAGGTCTGTGCCCATGCGGCCAGCTTATCCATGTTCGCTAAAACGAAACCCTTGTCACTGAGCTCGTCCGTGACGCGCGCCAGAACCGCGTCTTGCTGAGCGCCCGGCGGCAGGACGGCGTCAGATCCGCTCACTCCCATTCCAAGGCTCCCTTCTTCCATTCATAGATAAAGCCGATCGTCAAAACCCCGAGGAAAATTACCATCGACCAGAACCCGAAAAGCCCTATGTCGCCCAAGGCCACCGCCCAGGGAAAAAGGAAAGCCACTTCAAGGTCGAAGATAATGAATAGGATGGCAACGAGGTAGAAGCGCACGTCGAAACGGCCGCGAGCGTCATCGAAGGCTTCGAAGCCACATTCATAAGCCGAAATCTTTTCAGAATCCGGACGCTGTTCGGCCACCACATAGGCCGCCACTACCATGACAACGGCGATGGCAATCGCGATACCCAGGAAAATGAGGATCGGCAGATATTCTCGGAGCAGGTCTTCCATCGGGATCTCTCCTAGTCCCCCTCAAAGGCCCTTGAGGGGGCGCCCGGCAGTCTGCCCGTTGGTCTTAGGAGCCTTGGCTAGCCGCCGCAACGCGGGCCCTTCTTACGACGCCAAATACCCCTGAGCAAGGGCTGAGGTGCCTTATGAAAGACATGGGACCGGCCACGCATTCGGGCAACGGTCGCAGGGATTTAGAATTCACTGAAATGAGCCTAGGGCCCGAAGGGACATCAACAATTTCACTAGGACCAGCCCAGGTCCGCACCTCGTACGGCATTCGCGGCCTGCACTGCTTCGGCCGGCTTCGCCTCTACGTAAGACTTGTAGGCCATGTCCTGGATCAGGATATGATGTGTCAGCCAATCTTTCAGGAAATCGAAGAGTTCGCGGCAGACTGCGGGAGCTTCTGCTTCCGGATCCTTTTCGAATCGCTTTAGGAAGGTGTCGACGGTACCGACAAAGCGGACGTGACCAGCCTTGTGTTCCTCCTGCTCCGGGAATCCGCAAACGGCCATCACGTTTTCTTCCCTCGCGAAATGAAACTGGGCATAGCGGACCAATCCGTAAAGCGCTTGGCGGGCATCCTCGGAACCAGCCTCTCCCTCGGCAATATCGGACAAGCGATTCGTCAAATAGAAGAGTTGCTTATGGTCCTCATCCAAATCCGGCGAGCCTACCGACATCTTCTCGGTCCAACGCAAGAAAGTCATAGCGTCCGCTCCTGAAAGGATCGTTTGGCCCTCCCGCCAATCGGGAGAGATCCCATCGTCCGCAGGAGGCCGATTCCGCGCCTTGATTCAAATCAATTTAAGAGATGAACCAACCCGCCGAGGCCTAAAGCCACAGTATCGATGCGCCTATAGCAAGGAGAACGGCAATGAAAACAGCCCAGTTTCTGACCCTTCGGCAGGTCGGGCACTCTTCAGGCTCTGCCATGGTTAGGCTTCTCGGGCCTGGCCCGGCCCCGCCTCGGAACTGTAGCCGAACCGCGGTGCCAGCTCTTCCTTGGTCATTCGGTCCAGGGTCGCCACCTGGTCGTCATCGAAATAGTCCCGATAGCCGCCCACCTTGGCGCGCCGCACCTTGTAGGAATCCGGGTCGGATTTGTTCCCTGGAACCAAGCGCTTGCCGCTGAGTTTGAAGACCTTTCCCTGCTCAAGCTTCTTCATGTTCTCATAGGCGGCGTATTCCACTGCCTCCTTGACCTCGGCATCGTTTCCCGGCGTCCCCATGAAGGCGACGATGTCTGCAACCGCCCGCTCAGGATCCGTGCGCATGTCTTCGTAGCGCACGATCAGCACATCTTTCAGCTTGTCGAGCTCGCGCTCCCAGCCATTGAAGTAGGCGATGACCCGCGGCAACCCCACTTCCGGGTTCATCATGAATTCATAGAGCGAAACATCCGCCCCGTGCGGCGGATAGCTGTTGATTTTCTTCTTCCAGGGAATCATCCGGTGCTTCCACTGAAAGTACTGGGAGACCGCGACATCCCTTGGGTCTCGCACCAGCAGCACGATCCGCTTTTCGTAGAAGTCGCGCTTGTCGTCCCAGTGGCCGGTGTAGTTCCGCAGGTAGTTGCCGTGCGTGAAAAAGACGCTGGGGATTCCCGGACGCTTGCGCTTCAGGTTGTCGAACTCCAGAAAGCTGCGCTCCGGCAGGTCGAACTTGATCTGAAAGAAACGCGACAGCATGAGGCGCAGCCAAGTCCGGCCACTTTTGCCCCAGGAAACCAGCAAGATGTCGGCGGCACGCAGCTTGCGGTTTTCCTCGCGGCCGCGCAACCAACGGTCGATGGCGATGCGCCTCTTCTCGGGTAATAAGAAGAGGACCCCCAGCAATACGTGCCGAAGCCCGGATTCGAAGATCTCTCGCATTTTTTTGGCCTTGAGGACTTTCCCAGCGGGAATCTGTTGAGGCGCCGCACGCAAGGTTGGGCCCCCATTTACGGGCGCCCCTTATAAACCAACGCCGCCGAGATACAATTCCCGCTCGCCCCGTTCCTGCAAGCCCCGTCCGGCACATAAGATCCCAAGGACGTGTCCCGAGATGATCTAGGTCAGATCCTTGCGGCGATGGCTCGACTAGCTTGCGATTGGAAGCGGCCTGGGCTGCCGGCAGTACAAGTGTGACGGCACTTTGGGTTGCCGGTCAGTCGTACCGGCCCGCTCGGGGCTTGCGCTTCCCAATTGTTCTCTTTACCTCTGATTCACGCTGTTCGTTAGAGGAGCCACTTTAGTTCATGTCGATTGCCAGCATCCAGGACACGATTGAAGAACCGCCGGAGGAGCTGAGCCTTCTGAACCTCGCGGCATTGGATTCCGCGAAGTTGCAGCGCGATCCCTTCGATTATCTGGTGGCCCCCAGCCTGATTCAGACGGAGCCGCTGACCAGCATCAATCAGGACTATCCCTCCATCGATACGCCGGGCAACCTGTCTTTGGACGGTCTTGTTTATGGCCCGGCGTTCGAACAGCTTATCCGCGAGGTGACGAGCAAGACTTTCGCGCGCCGCGTCGGTGACAAATTCGGTCTGGATCTTCTCGATTGCCCGATCACGATTACGGTGCGGAAGTTCTGCGAGGCCAGCGACGGCAACATTCACACCGACCATTGGAGCAAGGTGCTGACCGGCATCCTCTACTTCAATCAGGACTGGGTGGCCAATGAAGGACGCCTGCGCATGCTGCGGTCCAAGTCGGATATCGAGGACTATGCTGCCGAAGTCCCACCCGCTGGTGGCACTTTTCTGGCCTTTCTGCGCACAGACCGCTCTTTCCATGGCCACAAGCGGTTCGTCGGGGAGCGCCGGATGATGCAGGTCAACTGGCTGCGTTCGAGCAAGCTGGCCCAGGCCGTTCAGCAGATCGACCGCTTTTCCACGCGCCTTATGAAGCGGGCCTTGCGGGTTACCAAGACCTAGTCTCGACAGCGAGGGGAGCCGACTTCAGCATTTGCCGAAGCGTTGGCGGGCCAGATGGCGCCGATGTATTCCTCTGTCGATGATGGTGGCGGGAGTGACGGGACTCGAACCCGCGGCCTCCGGCGTGACAGGCCGGCGCTCTAACCAACTGAGCTACACCCCCTCAGGGGCTCTGCGATACTTGAGAAGCACCGCGCGAGAGGCAGTCGTGTAGCCGAGGCCCCGAGACCTGTCAAGCAACTCGGCAGCGTCTTAAAGAGCCCTCTTCAGCCCTTTGCCACAGTCTGCTTCAGGCAGCAAAGCGCATGGTCGACGTCGGCCTGATTGTCGCTCAAAGGCACGACCCAGATGTTGTAACTGACGTCGACACCATCCAGGGGGAAGCTCTCTTGCTCCTGCGCGGGTTTCCCGGTCTTGGCAACGTGGCTGCCCAGGGAAAGAACCCATTGCAGGACCATTGGCGCGTAGAGGGCGCCTCCGTTGGCACGCCGGCCAAGTTTCTCCTGTTCGGTGCGAAGCTTCATGATGAAGCTTTTCTCGAGTTCTGCGCGCTGAGACTTCGGATCGATCTTGAGCAACAGGCTGCCGGGCCACCGCTCGGCGACCTTAGCCAGGTTTATGTCGGAGCTCTTGGCGAAGGGGCGTCCGCGCCGCATTTCTTCCCAATAGCCGATCATGTCATCGCGCTGCTGCGGCGCGGAACTCCCAGGATCGGGAACTGGTACTGGCGCCGGTGACGCAGTCGGTTTTGCCGGCTGCTGACCGGTGGCTGTTGGTTTTGGGCGGCGGCGGCGGATCTTTACGTTCGCGAGCGAACCGGCCGGCGGCAGCGCGCCTTCCTCAACCAAGTCCATCTCCTCGTCTTCCGAAAGAAGAGCATCGTCCTCGGCCTCGAGCAGGCCCTCGTCCGCGGTTTCGTTGAGCGTTGCCATTTTGGATCTCACTCGACTTCAAAGGGCCAGGGAGCACCTTCGCGCGCCGCCTTCATCATGCAGGCGCATGTCCCCCCGGACACCGTGCTTGCCAATTGCGTCAGATAGAGGTCCAGAGCATCCGTCATGATCTGCTGCGCGCTTTTTCTGGAATGGACCGAGGCCAACTTCAACCTCAGGTGCCGCTCCGGGTCGAGACGAAGCGACAGGCGGACGCGCTCGCCATCGCATTTCTTGGTTCCCGGTTTCTGTGACTTGCGTGACGCCCCATTGGCTGGCTTTGCCGCGGCGGCGGTCTTCCGCTTGGCGGCCTTGGGCTGCAGCAAGGGCCGCGTCACGTTCTTGGCGCCGGCGTCCGGCTCCAGGGGGCTGGGCTTCGCTAGGCGCGGCCCGGTCCGGTTGGACTTCCGGCCGAGCAGATCAGCCGAAAGGCGTGGCGTCTTGCCCTCGCTCATAGAGCACCCGCGACAGCGGCCTTGGCCAGGTTCCGGGCGCGCGTGACGTCCTCATCGAGCTTCCCGGCAGGCGATCCCGGAGCGCGACGGACGTTGGCCTGAATGTGCTGACGGACACAGTCCCAAAGCTCGGCGATCTCCTCAGCGGATCGGTTGGCCCCCGGCAGTTCCATGACTGTTCGTCCGTCAATCATGCTGGCGGCATAATCCGTGCGTTGATGGATGATAGCCGGGGCCACGGCGCCATGCTGGGACAGGGCAATCACGGCTTCGGTGGTGATCTTGGCGCGCGGCGAGGCCGCGTTCAGGGCGAAGAGGATCGGCTTGCCGAGTTCCTCGGCCAGATCCACGGTCGCTCCGGCGGCGCGCAGATCATGCGGGCTCGGGCGCGTCGGAATGAGAACGAAATCGGCCGCCTTGATCACGTAGCTGATCGTCGACGTGATGGCCGGCGGCGTATCGATGACGACCAGCTTCATGCCGGAATCGCGCAGACGCTGCAGGTCCTGATCAAGTTGCGTCACGAAGGTATGAACGAAGGCCGGCGTCTCGGCGTCGCGCTCGTTCCACCACTCGGAGAGGCTTCCCTGCGGATCGGTATCGATCAGCGCCACGGGGCCGTTTCCACTCAGTTCGGCTTGAACGGCAAGATGCCCAGCCAAGGTCGTCTTACCCGACCCGCCCTTTTGCGATGCTACGGCCAGGACGTGCATGCTGTGTCTCTCCCTTCCGCGGATACCGCAAGCCGCCCCACACCCCTGTGCATGCCTGCTCCGCGGTTCCCGGCAAGATGGCGCACGCGCCACTTTGCCCATTTCAACAGTTCGAAACTCTAAGGGGCAGGTCTTAATGACGGGTTAGATAAGAAGCAGATTTGCCGAAAATCCGCGTCAACCAATTGGCCCGAATTAGGTTAAGATTTGCGGCCGCGGCATCAAAATTTGCATGTAAAGTCCAATAGGCCTGCAACTAATGAAGTCAAAAGTGGCTGCCAACCAACTGTTTAAACTATCATTTACTTACTATCCCTTACGATAGATTTTTGGTTAATCCGGAATTAAACAAAGTCCTAGCCAAGCAGCTTAAGCGAAGACAAATTCGGCATTGTGATAAGATTGTGTCACGAAGCTGATCTAGTTTTCCTGTGCCAGTTCCAAGTCTTAACGGGATTCTCTCAGCGGATTCTGCGACAGCCGACCGCAGCGGCTTGTCTCAGATAACCTTCTCCACCCGGTCGTATTGGCTTTTGGTGAATTCGCTATAAGCCGGACGGCCCGAAATCCGGTCCGGCCCGATGATTTCCTGTGCTAGCCTGAAGCCATGAGACGCAAGGCTCCAAAGATGCGGGGTGCGGCCTTCCGGCTTCTTCTCGCCATGCTGGCGATCGCCTGCTTGCTTAATGTCAGCGACATCAAGGCTGAGGAACTTGATTTTGAGGCGATGCGTCAAGCCATGGTGGAAAAGATCGCCCTGATTGCGGCGGTTTCACGATCCGAGATCGGGATAGAAACTATCGACGGGCGGATCCTCGAAGCCATGGTTCACATTCCTCGCCATGAGTTCGTCGCGGTTGAGTTGCGCCCTTTCGCCTACCTTGAAACGCCGCTTCCCGTCGGGTTCGGTCAGAACATCGCCTCACCTTTTCTTGTAGCTTTAATGACCCAACTCGCTGATATCAAAGAAAAAGATGTTGTCTTTGAAACAGGTACCGGTGCCGGGTACCACGCTGCGCTTCTAGGGCGTCTTTCGCATCAGGTGTACAGCGTCGAAGTTGTGGAGGAGCTTGTCGATCAGGCCCGCCGGAACGTCTCCACGGCGGGCCTCTCGAACGTGCAAATACGATCCGGCGACGGTTACTACGGCTGGGCGGATGCGGGGCCCTTTGATGCCATCCTAGTGAAGGAAGCCATCGACCACGTCCCGGCTCCGCTGATCGAGCAATTGCGGCCCGGCGGCCGCCTGGTAGCGCCGATAGGCCCTCTGAAGGGGCCGCAGGACTTGCAGGTGATCCGGAAGGAACCCGACGGGACGCTGAACCGGCGCTCCGTTATGCAGGTGATCTTTTCGCCCCTCCAGGGCGGCGACCGGATCTGACCCGTGTTGGCGCCAGACGCCTAGACCGTGACGACCTTGATCAACTCTCCCGCGGTCAGCCCCTCACCCGGCTTGAGATCGTTAAGAACCCGGAAGAAAGAGTCGTTCAGCGTTCCATACGGCAGCTTCTTTGACAGCCCGCTTACCGTATCACCTGACCGCGCCGGTCGAATTTTGAGCCGCAAAGGTTTGATCTGGCTGGCCTCGTCTTCGCTGATCTGTCGCAAGGAATAGGTGGAGCGCCGTAGTTTCTCCGAGAGATCTGCCGTCTGTTCTATCGGTGTAATGTAGAGCAACCGGAAGACCGAGTTCCCTTTGCGTCGCACAGCCACGGGCCGGATATCGATACTCTCGCCTGACCTGCTGCGCACACGTGCTGTCGCAGTTGCAGCCTCCATGCCGTTGATTTCAATGGACTCAGCTTTCTTGAGAGGAAGATCCCCGGCCCACTCGTTGACGAGATAGCTCTTCATCGTGCTGCTGGATTCCGCCTTCGCGATATCGAAAATCATGGCGGCCCCCTTCTTACTCTTGGCGAGCACCTGTTCCGGCCGATTGATGATGCGGAAGCCTTCCGGAGCCATGAATTCAAACCGTAAACCGGGATGCACGAAACGCTGTCCTTCCGCGATACCCTGTTCAGGGTCGTCGCCGAACAGCATCCCGTCGATCTCGTCCAGATAGTCGGCGCGGCCAATTCTGGGATTCGCGGGCACCTGGGCGGCCGCCAATCCCTCCGCCTGTTTCACACGTTCGATGGTCCGGGGATGGGTGGCCATGATGTTGTACTCATCGACATCGCCCGGCTTTCCGCCAAGAGATTCGACTTCTACGATGCTGTGTTCGCGCAAAGTCGCAAGAAACGTCACCATGGCGCTGGGATCATAGCCTGCTTCGCTCATGTAGCGGATACCCAGAGTATCGGCCTCGAGTTCCTGGCTGCGGGAGTAGCTCTGGATCGCCGCCGCGGCGGCTGTTTGTCCCACTTCTGCGACTTGGGACGGCAAGCCCAAAGCCGCGGCCCCGATGGCCCCGGCAAGCACACCGATCTGCGCCAGGGTCGCTGAACTCAACCGCTCCGCCGTATGGCGCGCGGTGACATGTCCAATCTCGTGCGCTACCACGCCGGCAAGTTCGGCTTCATTGCTCGCCAAGGACATGAGGCCGCGCGAGACGTAGACATAACCGCCGGGTAAGGCGAAGGCGTTGACGATTGGCGTGTTCAGCAGCGTGAAGGTGTAGTTGAACTCCTGATACTCGGAATGACTGGCCAGCTTCTGACCCAACCGATCCAGATAGCTGGTGAGGGCGCGGTCATCGTATTCGCCACCGAACTCCTTAACCATCCGGGGGTGCTCCTTGCGCCCCAGTTCGATGTCGTCTTCCAGGGAATAGAGGCCGGTGAAACTCGACCGCCCGGTCGCGCGGTTCCTCGCGCAGGCGCTCAAACCGGCAAGCGCGGTAGTTGCCGTCAGCCCCATCAATACGTTACGTCGCGTGAACTTCTGACACATACTCCGATAGCCTCAATGCTATTTGCGCGGCGGCGAATGCCTCTCGGGTCCTCAGCGGATTTAGGCTGATTCTCCATAGTTGTACAGTAGCGGGCGCCCAGCCATCCCTTACGGCAGCGAGGAAACGGCACTCACTCATACGGGTAATTCACTAGGCGTCGAGTCTACCTAATCTGGTGGCATGGCAGCAAAATGGCATTCTGCCCAGTCCGCGGGCAACAAGTGGGCTGCGCTCCGACGGCGTAATTGGTTATGGTTCACCGAACCCTACCGGCGGCGCGGTCCTTCGGTCTGTTCATCCGATTTCAGGTCTCCACTCCAGTTCCCAGAAGGACAGCAAGATGGCGCTCTCTTCCTATTTCGAACCCTCCTCCGGCGGAGACACGGCTTTCAGCATCGAGGCGCCGCGCATCAAGTTCGGACCAGGTGTGCTCAGGGAACTTGGAGGCGACGCCGCGGCCCTCGGTATGAGCCGCGTGGCGCTTTTCACGGATGCCAAAGTGGCGCAGCTCGCGCCGCTTGCGAACGCAAAGCAGTCGCTCGAAGCCGCGGGATTGGATTGCATCGTCTACGACGAGGTCGAAGTCGAGCCGACAGACCGGTCTTTCAAAGCAGCCAGCCGTTTCGCCAGCGAGGGCCGATTTGACGGGTTCGTTTCCGTCGGCGGCGGCTCCGTCATGGACACCTGCAAGGCCGCCAATCTCTTTTCCAGTCACCCCGCCGACTTTCTGACCTATGTGAATGCCCCGATCGGTGAAGCCAGGCCCGTCCCCGGCCCATTGAAGCCCCATATCGCTTGTCCCACGACCTTCGGAACCGCCAGTGAATGCACTGGCATCGCCGTCTTCGATCTGCTCGAGATGGAGGCCAAGACCGGAATGGTGAGCCCCCACCTGCGCCCCAGCCTGGGGCTCCTGGACCCGGATTGCCTGGAAACCTTGCCGAAGATGGTGGTCGCCGCCAACGGCTTCGACGTCTTCAGTCATGCCTGCGAATCCCTCACAGCCCGGCCCTTCACCCGCCGACCGGCCCCGGACCACCCGACCAAACGGCCCCTCAGCCAGGGCGCCAACCCCTACAGCGATCTTGCCTGTCTAGAGGCCATTCGCCTGATCGGCCAGAACCTGGTCCATTCCCTCGACCACCTGGACAATGCCGAAGCGCGCGAACCCCTCATGTTCGCGGGCATGTTGGCCGGAATTGGCTTCGGAAATGCAGGCTGCCACTTGCCACACGGCATGTCATACGCCGTGGCAGGGCTGGTGCGTGACTACCAGCCGGCCGGTTGGCCCTCCAATCACCCTATGGTGCCCCACGGGATCTCTGTCATCGTGAACGCGCCCGCCGTCTTCCGCTTCACCGGCCCGGCGTGCCCCGACCGCCACCTGAAGGCCGCGGACGCAATGGGTGCCGAGGTCGAGGGTGCGTCACAGGAAGAAGCCGGCGATATTCTTGCGGACCGCGTGGTCACGATGATGCGGCAAACGGGCTTGCCCAATGGCCTGGGCGGAGTCGGCTATTCCGAAGACGATCTGGATGCCCTGACTGACCGCGCCTTCGCACAAAAGCGCCTGACCGATAACGCGCCCTGTCCCGTCAGCCGGGATCAGCTTCACGGTCTCTTTTCCGACGCGCTCAGCTACTGGTAGGACGCCATCTCGCAGGACGTTTGCGCGGCTATTCGGCTGTCGCCTCATCGACGGCTTCCTTGGTCGCGTCCCAGGCTTCCTGTGTGGTTTCCTTCGTTGCGTCCCAAGCTTCACCTGCCGCCTTCTTCGTAGCGTCCCAGGCTTCACTGGCACCCTCTGCGGTCGCATCCCAAGCTTCCTGCGAGGTTTTCTTGGTGGCTTCCCAGGCGGACCCGGCACTCTCGCCCGCGCTATCCACGGCCTCCCCGGCTTCCTCCTTGGCTTTCGACCAGGTCCCTTCTTCCTCGGATGCTGCGCCTTCTTCCGACACTCCGGCGTCTTCGGACGCTGTGACCTCCTCGGCCTGGGCCATGCCAACAGGAGCAAAAGCAACAAGCGACAACGCGAGAACGAACGGCCTGAAAACCCGATTTTGAAGCATGATTAATGCGTCCTTAACACCATTGCGGATACAGGGGCATCTTAAGAGCCCTCACAGCGGCGCGGTAAGTAACGGATTGCACACCACCGATCAACCGCCGCTCCTAGCAACAGAATATGGCAGTAGCATGTCGCAAACAGCCGCACCCGGCACCTCGCGGTCCCAACTCCTCGCTTCCGCAGCCGGCGCACCTGCCGATGCCATCAAAGGTACTGACCTGACCCAGCCTTTCCCGGCACCGACACAGCGTCATGAAAGCCGCCTTGACAAGGTTCAACGCGGTCACGATGCTCCGCCCGCCGAGGCTCCCCCGAAAAAACCACAGGGAAATCAAGTGAAGACGCGTTACGACTGCGCCAAGTGCCCAGGTTATTGCTGTTCCTACCCCAACATCCCGCTTGAGAAAGAGGACATTAAGGAACTGGCCAAGCATTTCGGCCTGAGCAAGAAAGAAGCCCGCAAGCAATTCACCAAAAAGGGCGTTGCCGCCAAGAAGGGCGAGAAGCCGCCTCGGGTGCTGCGGCACAAGAAGGATGAGTATTTCGGCACGATCTGCCGCTTTTTCGACGAGGAGAATCGCAACTGCGGCGTCTACGAGTCACGGCCTCAGATCTGCAGGGATTTCCCGGGCCGGAAACGCTGCGGCTACTATGATTTCCTGAAGTTCGAGCGCAAGGCGCAGGACGATCCCGACTACATAGCGCTGACCAGCAACTAGGGCATCGGCTTTTAGGCTGCATGAGGCCCGCGGCAGCCGCGGGCCTGACAGCCCGTTGACGAGGCCGAAGGGACGTCGCGACTCGGGCCGCAACATGGGGCAAAGCGCCCCATTGCAGCCGTCTCCATTCATGGCTAAGCAGAAAACATAGCTCGGCCATCCGTGGCGGATGGAGCATAAGAGCACCACGGTTGAAGGCAATAGAGCGATGATCAATACACCCTAAATCTCACGGGCTCGCGGACCCGCCCTCTATCGAAATGAACGGGATTTTGCGCGCTGAGCATTTGCAGCCGCAAGATGGGAGATTTAGTGATGTGCGCGGCCAACAGAGTGCCATTCGTACTGCGCGACTTCAAAAAAAACCGGAACGACTATTCAGGCGTGGCTGAGGTTGCAACCGCTGTCTGGCCTGAGTACCCGACGACTGATCGGGAACTCAAACATGATGATACCCAGCGCAGTCCCGACCTGGTCTATCACCGGACCGTCGCGGAATTGGATGGTCGGATTATTGCTTACGGGGTTTATGGGCAAACGGAAGAGCCACTGCGGCCCGGGAAGTATCTTCTCAACGCCGTAGTACATCCCGTCTACCAGCGCCGGGGTATCGGCACGGAAATCTACGATCACATCATTGACGCTTTGTCTCGGCACCGGCCTAGGACCCTGATCGCGTTTACGCACGACAATCAGACAGACGCACTCGACTTTCTGGAAAGACGTGGATTTAAAACCGCTCTCCGGCGCCCGGTGCTGCGCCTCAATGTACAGACTTTCGATGAGTGTCGAATTCGGCCAATCAAAGTGAGTGGCACAGGACAGGCGATCACGATATCTGCATTGAGTGACCTCTTGTCCACGGTGCCGGACTGGAAACGCAGATGTTGGGAAATGGACTGGGAGATTGCTCAGGATATCCCGTCATGCGATGCGCCCACGCGCCCCACGCTTGAGTCCTACTCCTGTGAACTTGACGATCCGGCCTTTACCCCGGAGTCCTGGTTCATCGCACACTACTCTGACCAGTGGGTCGGAATGAGCACCATTTCCACCGACCCCTCGACGCCAGATGTGTTTTACACCGACGTCACAGGCGTCCGACGGGGTTATCGTCGCCAGGGAATAGCAACCGCACTGAAGCTACGTGGCATCGCGTACGTCAAAGCACGGGGCGGGCAGACCATCGAAACAGACAATGAAGAACACAACCCTATGCTCAACCTAAACCTCGCCCTGGGCTTTGAACCCGGACCAACCTTCCTTGAGTTTCGGAAAACGTTCTGATGATTGCGAGGTGCAAGAATATAATAGGACCTTATAGTCCTTATTTTGATACGCTTTCAACTCCCAACGCATGGTGCGGCAGGGCGAATCGGATCTTTGTGTTGCCCATCTGACGCCTGAGCTGTTCGGTACGTATCATCTCCCGAATACGCGGCTGGATTTCGGTGCGCCAACGGGTCCCGTTGAAAACTCCGTAGTGCCCGACACCCGGCTGAACGTAGTGATACTTCTGATCCGGTGCGATTCCGGTGCAGAGGTCTTGCGCGGCTTCCGTCTGACCCAGGCCGCAGATATCGTCCTTCTCGCCCTCGACCGTCATTAGGGCCGTCTTTCCAATTGCCCGGCAATCCACCCGCTCGCCACGATGAAAAAAGGTGCCGTCCGGCAAAGCGTGATCCTGAAAGACGGTCTTCACTGTCTGCAGATAGAATTCGGCCGGCAGGTCCATCACCGCGAGGAACTCATCGTAGAACTTCTGGTGCTGGCGAACGGAATCGCAATCGCCCTTCACGAGATTGTGGAAGTGATCAAGATGCGCGGTCACATGCCGTTCCAGGTTCATTGTCATGAAACCGCTCAACTGGATGAAGCCGGGATAGACCCGCCGCAGGAAGCCCGCATTGGGAAAAGGCACTTGAGAGATCACCGTTTGCTCGAACCAGGATAGCGACTTCGACTGCGCCAGTTCGTTGACAGCCGTCGGATTGCACCGCGTATCGATTGGTCCGCCCATGAGTGTCAACGACGCCGGTTGGCAGGCATCGTCTATCGCAGCCATGACAGCCGCCGCCGCCAGGGCCGGAACGGAGGGCTGGCAGACTGCGATCACATGTGTATTCGTGCCGATGAAGCGGATGAACTCAATCACGTAGTCAATGAAATCATCCAGATCGAATGTCCCGTCTGAAAGCGGGACCGTACGCGCATCTGCCCAGTCGGTGATATAGACGTTGTGCTCCTGAATCATCGACTTGACCGTACCGCGCAGCAGCGTTGCGTAGTGACCGGACAGCGGCGCAACGATCAGGACTTTCGGGTCGTAGCGCTTGCCGGCCACGGCGGCGTCCCTGTCGAAATGCAGAAGGTTACAAAAAGGCTTCCTCATCACCACTTCTTCGCGGACCGGAACGGACAGACCAGCGATTTTGGTTTCCGTGATGCCGAAATCCGGCTTTGCGTACCGCCGGGTCGCCGCTTCGAACAACTCGCACGCGGCGGACATCTGCTTCCCGACGGCGGTGACCGACATCGGGTTCAAGGGGGATTCGAAATGCCGCCGCAGGCCCCGCGCGTAAGCCCGCATGGGGGAAATGCAGGCATGAGTCAGCTCGTAGGCATGATACCTCACGGCCTAGGCCCCCATAGCCCAGTATCCGTCCCTGCCCCGCGCTGCCGCGTCACTGCGCGGCGGAGAAGCCACCGGACAGAACGCCGCATATGAATTGATGGTGAACCCCAACGATTCCGCATTGCAGCAAAGTATGCGGCAATGCAAAAACAACGGTCAAGACAGGAAAATAGGTTAGTTTTTCCCGAGAAGGTTGTATCCGACGCGCCCCTAGGCGGCGTTACCTTTCCCGCTTTCAGCAAAACTGCTCAACGTGAACCAGCTGCTGAAAGCTTCGACGTCCCTCGGCGAGCCATCGATGACTAGGCTCTCATCCCGAATGGCCCTAGCGATACTGATGTGGCCGAGCCAGATTTGCACCATCGTCCGGATGGAGCTCGAAACGTAGAGGTTCACCTCAAATCCGGGATCCTTGATACAGAGATCGGCTTGGCCCTGCTCGAAGAAGATCCAATAGTTTCGCCGGTTGGCCGGCACGCCCGAATACTGAAACCGCACCACAAAACGTCGGTCCTGCGGGATCCCGTCCGTCGTAATGCGCCGCCGGATATCCCACATCAGGAGGTCCGGATCGAGGTTTTCCTCTTCGGTCAACTCATGGCGCACCCATCGCTGGGCCCAGTTGCCCATACCTTCCAGGATGGGCAGCAATTCGCGTCCGGCGTCCGTCAGGACATACTCCGCGCCGCGCCCGCTCTCGCTTTCCCGGCGTTCGATAATCCCGGCGTATTGGAGCTCTTTCAACCGGCGCGATAGAAGCCCGGACGACATGCGCGGCACACCCCTCTGCAGGTCGTTGAAGCGCACGCTGCCGCACAGCAATTCCCGGACAACCAAAGGAGTCCAACGTTCCGCAAGGATCTCAGATGCCCGTGAAATCGGACAGAACTGCCCATATCCCTTTTGCTGACCCATCAAATTCACACCATCTGATGATGAAATCGAAATCGAACTTCACATATTGAAGTTGTATCAGCCATCTGCTTCGCGCATTTGTCCAGCCCCGCGATTGTACAACATGGGAGTTGCTCGCGATGAGCGAAAGGATTGATCTCACGGCCTTGGTTCAAAAACTGGGCCCGCAGTTTGCCGAGGGCGTCGAAGAACGGGACGCCGAGGCTACTTTCGTAGCAAACCATTACGAAGCTCTTCGGGCGCACAAGGTCTTCTCGGCCCAGGTGCCCACCGACCTCGGCGGAGGCGGTGTCACGCACAGCCAAATGTGTGCCTTCGTGCGGGCCCTCGCGCCATACTGCAGTTCGACGGCTCTGGCGCTCGCCATGCATCAGCATCTGGTGGCGGCGGCGGTTTTCAACTACCGCAACGGCAAACCCGGACAGAAACTCCTGGAACGCGTTGCCGGTAAGGAAGCCATCCTGGTCAGCACGGGCGCGAACGATTGGCTGGCGTCGAGCGGCGCCTGCGAGAAGACCGAGGGCGGATTTCAGGTAAATGCCAGGAAGCCATTTGCCAGCGGATCGCCCATGGGAGATGTCCTGGTGACGTCAGCCCCTTACAAGGACCCTAAAGAGGGTTGGCAGGTTCTACACTTTCCTGTCCCGCTAAAGGCCGACGGTGTTTCTCTGGCCGGCGACTGGCAGACCCTCGGGATGCGGGCGACCGGGTCCGAGACTGTTGTTCTAGAGGGCGTTTTCGTGCCGGACGAAGCGGTCGTATTGCGCCGACCTCGCGCGACCTATCATCCCGCGTTCAACGTCATCCTGACGGTCGCCATGCCGCTCATTCTCTCCGCATACCTTGGGGTCGCGGAATCCGCTGTTGAGATCGTCATGAGCCAAGCCGCGAAGCGCAGCGACGATCCCGTCGCGCCCTATCTGCTGGGCGAACTCACCAATCTTCTCACCACCGCACAGATTGCGACGGACAGCATGGTCGCCATCACCAACGATTGGAATTTCGCGCCGACCCCAGAGACTGCGAACGCAATTCTCGTCCGCAAGACCATCGCTGCCAAGGCCATCCTGGACACGGTGGAGAAGGCCATGGAAGCCGCCGGCGGTTCCGGGTTTTACAGCACCACGGGCCTCGAGCGCCTCGTGCGGGACGCACACGGCGTCCAGTTCCATCCCTTGCCAGAGAAACGCCAGCAGCTTTTTACCGGCCGGCTTGCACTCGGCCTCGACCCGATCAGTGAGGAAGTCGTAGCCAAGTTCCGTGCTGCAGCGTAGGTGACGTCTTCAGCCGATCGTGGGGATGCGGAGAAATCCGCATCCCCTCAGGGCTGCTTCACCGGCTCGTAAGAAAAGCTTTCGCGAACTGCCGTCCTGCTGAAATGTGAAGCTCTCTACTGTCGGGGAATGCGCCTTCCTTCCGTGACGCCACAGCTTCGTAAGCGATCCGGATAGACGGTGTTCCCGAAAAGATCGTTGCAGATACGCACTAGGACAGACAAGACACCTGCGTATCTACAGTATCACTTGACCTACCCTGCGCTCATGCGGCCACATTGCTGCCGTATGATCCATTAGTTAGGGGGGAGCAAGTAAATGAAAAAGCTATTTGGTGTCGTAGCCCTTCTTTGTGTCTTCGTGCCGTCCTCGATACAGGCCGAAGGAAACCTCGCAAAACGCGCCGATCGGCTGGAGCCCCTAATTCTTGATGCCGCTGAAGGTTTTTCGATCAAGAGTTTTGAGATCGAAACCGGCAAGTTCTACCGCTGGCGCATCACGAGCGATGGCCGCGAAGAATACAAGCTTCAGTTTCCCGAACTCATGCGCAACAGCTGGGTTGAACAGGTCTCCATCGAAGAGAAGGAAGTTAAACCCATGGGCGGCCTCTACGCCGTCGAATTCGACGACGAGGGCACCATTGATATCTTCTTCATCGTCGTGCGGCCAGGCCGCTACGCTTACTATGTGGAATCCCTGCGCACCCAGGGGTTCGAAGGCGAATTCATCGTCAAATAGCCTTAGTGAAGGCGACAGAGGCTTTCCGACTCGTCGCTGCCCAAACTGTCCAGCGTGTTACGCTGGTGGAGAAACCCTTCGAACGGAGCCCGACCAACGACCGCGTTATGGACGTGCAGCAGAACGGGTTGGCGCATCTGGTTGTTCCAGGGCCGGAAAGAGGCTGGTGCCCCTTTGTAGCTGTCGAAGGTTAGGTCGTCGCTGCGCATAAAATCCACGATCTGCGGGACGGCGCTCGTCTTGTTCCGGCTGATGGACTCTACGACCACTTTGACGGCGGCCCAAGCCGCCCAGTCCTCATCTTTCATACGGCGTTTTGCCTTGCGGTCGAACCGCTGATTGAGTTGTGGTGCGCCGTGCCGCTCCCAGGTCCAATGCCAGGCCGCGGAGATCAAACCCTCGCTCCCGACAACGGGGCGCGGGTCTTTCGTATTGAAGGGAACATAGCGCCCGACCTCCCCAATGCTGTCGGCGAGGAAAACAACATCGTAATCGGCGCCGGCGGTCAGCAACACGATATTGTTCTGGTCCCGCTCCCGCGGGTCATTGCTAAGAACGAAGTCGCGGACATCGACAATACTGAGCCCGAACTTACGGGCAGAAACTCGAAAAGCTTCGCTTATGACCTCATCGTTCTCCGTTTGCCCTTGCAGAACCAGCACGTCTTTCCAGTCCTTCTTCACGAGAAACTGCGATAGCGCATCCATACGCATCGCATTGCTGGGAAGCGTGTGAAACAACACAGGGGAGCACCCGGCACCACGCAAAGAGTCCTCGCCATGCCGTATGTTGAAAAGGATGATGTCCTCGCCCGCAAGGGCTCTGGCAAGTCCCTGAACTTCCTGTAGAGGCAAGTCCAGAAGGAAGACGGACGCGCCCTGCTCCATCAGACTCCTGATCCTGTCGAGAGCCTGCTCATCTTGCGCCAGGTCTTCCTCGGACAGCGTGAACCGCATGCCTAGGGCGCGCCCCAAAATCTTGCTTTCCCTATGCGCCGTGCGGGCACCGTCCAACGGCCGGTGGCGGTCACGCAGCCGCAAGCCCGTATAGGCCCTGTGAGATTCATAGAAGGAGTCATTCCCCCGCATCACATAGACAAATGTGAATTCCTCGCGCGTCTGTGCGACGGCGGGCGCGACCATCGCCAAGACGACAAGGAACGAAAGAACCGGCCTAGTGATCATCAATAAGGATTCCATAGGGGACCAGCCCCGCAGGGAGTGACGTAATGACTTTCTGGCTTTCGGTATGGATGATCGAGATATCGTCGGAGAGGCCATTGGCGACATAGAGTTTCGACTCGTCCTGAGTCAGCGCCAGGCCCCAGGCTCGTTTCCCAACGAGAATGTAAGACAGGACCTCCCGCTTCTTCACGTCGACCACCGCGACATGATTGGCCCGCCCCAAGGCCACGTAGGCCCGGCTGCCATCCTTGGTAATCAGCACATCCACCGGCGTTACTTGTTCCTTACGGAAGCCCGTCGGCAGGAAGGTGACATCGCCGACGATTTCGAGCGTCTCTACGTCAATGATGTCGACGATCCCCGCCAGCTCCGCGGAGACCCAGAGCTCCTTTTCATCCGGGGTCAGGGCGAAGCGGCGCGGTCGCGTATCGACGAGAATGTCCTTGATGACTTCCTGGGCTTCCGTGTCGATCACATGCACCAGGTTCGCCGCTTCCGATGCCACAAAAACCAGTCTGCCGTCCGAGGTGACCTGGACCCCTTCCGGCTCTTCGCCGGTTTCGAAATCCCCGAGCAGCTCCCCTGTATCGACATCGAAGACCGTGGCGGCAGCATCCTCTTCATTGGAGACGTAAAGGTGTTTGCCATTGGGATGCAGGTCGAAGGTCTCCGGCTGCGCAACATTGACGATGCGCCCGACCAACTCTTGTGTCGCAACATCGTAGATCGCGATCACCGAATCATCGGCGCATCCGACAAAAAACGACTTTCGATCCTGGCTGAAATGCATGCCGCGCGGTCGCGCGCAGGTTTCCATGGTCTTGATGATCTGATCGTCCGAATCGAGCACGGTGATGGTGCTGCTCTTTTCGTTGCTGATAAAGATCAGCCCGGTGTCTTTGGCCGCAACGACATGGCTCATGCCCACCGTACCGAACAGCAGCGCGAACACGGACAAAAGGCTCCGCAACATGACGTTCCCCCTCCAACAAGCGTCTATCGATGCGTGAGTCTCGATGATCTTTGATCCTTATCGATCGTCAATCAAGGGCCCTGGCGATTTCTTATCATACCCCGTCTCGGGTCATAGCCCCAGATGGCCAGCAGAAAGAAGGCCGCAAACGCAGCACAGACGATACCAAGCGCAGACCAGTTGATCTGCAGATAGAGTGCAAACCGCAGCACCTCAACCACGTAAGTAAAGGGATTGACCGTACAGAGCCAAAACAAGGTATCGCTGGACTCCCGCATGCGCCAAAGCGGATAGAGCGCCGAAGACAAGAAGAACATCGGGAAGATGACGAAATTCATGATGCCCGCGAAATTCTCCAGTTGCTTGATGCTGGATGACAACAACATGCCGAGGGCACCAAGCATAAGACCGGAAACGATCAAAAACGGAAACAGCATCAGGAATCCAAGCAAGGGAAGATCCACCAGCAGCAGTTCCGCGATGATCAGAAATGTGTAGACCTGGAACAGAGACAAGACGGTCCCGGCCAACAGCTTGCAGAAAAGCAAATACCAACGCGGCAGCGGCGCGGTAAGCAACAGCCGCATGGACCCCATCTCCCGGTCATAGACCATGGCCAAAGAGGACTGCATGCCATTGAAGAGCTGCACCATCGCCACCAGGCCCGGAACAATGTAGGTCTCGTAGGTGATATAGGTGTCATAGGGCGCGACAATGGAGATTCCGAGGATCGATCGAAATCCAGCGGCGAAAATCAAGAGCCAGACCAGGGGGCGCACCAATGCGGCGAAGAAGCGCTCCCGCTGATGCACGAAGCGCAGCGCCTCGCGCCAGACCACACCTTTCAGGCAGATCCAGTATAGACCGGGTGACCTCGTCACGCGGTCACCTGCTCTTTCTCCGGTGAGGTCAAGACCCGAAAGGCCTCTAGGATGCTGTCGGCACCGCAACCCGCCAAGACGTCCGGGACAGGGCCCTGTGCACGCACTTCGCCATGATCCAAAACGATTAAGTCGTCTTGCTCTTCGACCTCATCCACCAGGTGCGTCGCCCAAAGGACCGTCAGAGCTTCTTCACGGCACAAAGCGTGGACTTGAGCAACAAGGTCCGCACGCGACGGCACGTCGAGACCGACCGTCGGCTCGTCCAACAGAAGGAAACGCGGTTCGTGGAGCAGGACGCGGGCAATTTCGAGACGCCGTCGATGGCCCCCGTTTAAATCGCGGGCGCGTTCACCTCTGCGGTCTCCCAGTCCCATCAGGGTGAGTCGGCGCTCGATCCGCTCCGCTGCCATCCCACCCGACAGGCCATGCAGAGATGCGAAATAGGACATGTTCTGAGAGACTGTCAGATCGAGGTCGAGCGTTTGCTGCTGAAACACGATGCCCGTGGCGGCCAAGGCTTCGCGGGAATTTTCGGCAAGGTCGACGCCAAAAAAGGAGATGCTGCCGGACTGCGGAACGAAGAGTGCGGATAAGAGGGAGACGAGCGTGGACTTCCCTGCCCCGTTCGGTCCGAGCAATGCCGTGAATCGGCCCGGACGCAGGTGGAGCGAAATCCCCTTCAGAGCCTCATTCGCACCATAAGCATAGTGCAATGACTCGATTTGAAGGCCTAATTCTTCCTGCATCGCCTCACTTTAGCTCCGGGACTGGACCTAAGCTTCCAATTCTCGACTCGGTCCGCCATGAAAGACCTGTTCGACGGGAACCGAAGGGGGAATGGGCTCACAGATACGTTTGACCATTGCGGAGCCGCACGCCCTTGCGTTACTTTTGACTATAACGAATTGCATAAAAAACAAACGCCCGGAGAAACAATCCACATAGATACATAACTCAAATAGTTGGGGAGGCCATCCAAATGGCAGTACCACCTGTAGCGACTCTTGCTCGTGCGGCGGCGATAGGTTCTCTGTTGCTCGCTGTCCCCCTCACCTCCCAGGCGCAAGAGGTTGATTCCGGTACGCTTTACGGCGACATGCTGACGGTAACGCAGGATATGTTGAACCGCTCGGCCGGCGACGGAAACAACTTCCTGCATACCAACGCCAACTATCATCAAACCCGCTATTATCCTGCACGCCAGATCAACACCTCCAACGTCAAGAAGCTGCGCCCTGCGTGGATCTTCCAGACCGAAGTCGTGGAATCCATGGAGACTTCGCCGATCGTCGTGAACGGCGTTATGTATGTCACGACCTCTTTCAGTCATGTCCACGCGCTGGATGCCGCGACGGGACAAGAGATCTGGCACTACGCCCACAAGATGGGGCCGATCACCACCTACTGCTGCGGCCCGAACAACCGCGGCGTCGCAGTCCATGGCGATATGGTCTTTCTCGGCACGCTCGACGCGAAGCTGGTCGCACTGGACGCAAAGACCGGAAAGCAAGTGTGGGAAACGCAGATCGCCGATCCCGAGCTGGGTTACTCCGAAACCATGGCTCCCACCGCCGTCAACGGCAAGATCCTGATCGGAACCAATGGCGGAGAGTACGGAATCCGGGGCTTCGTTAAAGCTTTCGATGCCAAAACTGGCGAGCTTCTGTGGACCTTCCATACCATTCCGGAGAACTCCGTTGGCGTCTGGGCGACCCACGATGCGACGGGACGGGACATGCTGCGGGACATCGAGGCCGAAAAGGCCGCCCTCGAGGAAATGGGCGATCCCTACAAGACCCTCGGCGGCGGCGTCTGGCAAAATCCGGCGGTCGATCTCGAAACCAACAGAGTCTACTTCGTGGTCGGCAATCCCTCCCCGGATCTCGACGGCTCCCTGCGTCCTGGTGACAACCTCTATACCGACTCTCTCGTTGCCGTGGACCTGGATAGCGGAGAGTACATCTGCCACTTCCAGTATATTGCCCACGATGTCTGGGATCTGGACGCCGTCAGCCCGCCAATCCTGACCGATGTTGTGGACAACGACGGGAACATGGTCCCCGGCGTGCTGCATGGCGGCAAGACAGGCCATGTCTATGTCCACAAGCGGGACGACTGCAGCCTGATCCGCTTCTCCGAGGCCATGGTGCCGCAGGAGAATATGTGGGTCCTGCCGACGGCGGAAGGCGCCCGGATGCTGCCGGGGGCCAACGGCGGTGTGGAATGGTCGCCGATGACCGTCGATCCCAACCATCGCCTCGTCTACGCCATCAACCTGCATCAGCCCATGACCTATCACGTCGAGAGCACCCCCTATCCCGAGGGCAAGCTTTGGCTCGGCGGCGCCTTCAAAGTCATCCCTTCCGAAGAGCAGTGGGGAAACGTCACGGCGGTCGATTACGACACCGGCAACATCCGCTGGAAGGTGAAGACCGAGCAGCCGATGATCGGAGGCATTCTGGCCACCGCGGGCGGCCTGCTCTTCACCGGCGAGGGCAACGGCCTCTTCAAGGCCTACGACTCCGAGACCGGCTCCGTGCTTTGGAAGTTCCAGGCCGGCGCTGGTGTCAACGCACCTCCCTCCTCCTATACGGTTGACGGCCAGCAGTACATCGTGGTCGCCGCCGGTGGCAACACACAGCTCAACTATAAGCGGGGCAACAACATCATCGCGTTCACCCTCGTGGAGTGACGCCATAAGCTGCTCCGAACAACAGAAGGCGGGGCCATGGTACAGTTGCCGTGGCCCCGCGGTTTTATGAGAGATTGGTTCGCCCTTCGTATGACAAGACCGAAGAAACTCATTGCTTCCGCCCTGACTGCCCTCGCGCTGTTCTGTCTGCTTGTCGCTCCGCCGGTCGCCGCCGACGAGCTCCTCGACGTGAAGCTTCCCCTCTGTGTCAGTTGCCATGGGGAGTCCGGCATATCCGAAGACGGTGATATTCCCATTCTCTGGGGCCAGGAATTCTATTACCTCTACGTCCAGCTCAAGGACTACAAGGCGGGGCGGCGCGCCAACGAGATCATGGCGGAGATCGTGGCCGATCTCGACCGAGAGGGGATGAAGGCTCTGGCACAGCACTTCGCGGACCAGAGCTGGCCCGGGACAGCTTACCGTGCACCTGAGGATGTGGAGTCCAAGGCTCTTTCCGCCTTGGCCGCCGGGCAATGCGTGCAGTGTCACCTCGGCGGCTATGAAGGCAACAGCCGCGTCCCACGCCTGGCCGGCCAGCAGGTGGATTACCTGGAACGCACCATGTTGGAGTTCAAGAACAAGGTCCGCCTCAACTCACCGGCCAAGGGATCGCTGTTCGCGGCCTATCCCGACGACCAGATCAAGGCCATGGCACAGTACCTGGCCGGCCTGTGAGGGCACTCCAGATCTAACGCTTCACGGATTCGAAAGAAGCCCGCGGCTGACCTCGTCGGCGGCGAGATCCATTGCGCTCTTGCCTTCCCGGTCCCGCAGCTTGCCGTCCGCTCCCGCCGCGAGCAATTCTTTGATCATTGCCGGATGCCCTCGGTGCGCCGCGGTCATCAGGGCAGTGCGTCCGCGGTTGTCCGTCAGGTCCAGTTCGGCGCCCTTCTCGATGAGTAGCCTCAAGGTCGCCACAGCGTCCTTCTCCGGTACGTCGTTGCTGTGACCCGACGCCCACATCAGCGCCGTGAGATCGTTCCCGGCCCTCTGGTTGACTTCGGCGCCGCGCTCCAGCAGCAACGCCGCGACAGGCGCGAAGCCCCGGGTTACGGCGTAGATCAAAGCCGATTTCCCGGTAGCGTCCACGGCCAAGGTCTCTGACCCGGCTTCCAGAAGCAGCTTGGCGATCGGCGCATTGCCGTTGAAGGCCGCTGCCATCAAGGGGGTCACGCTCCGCTTGTTTCCCAGCCTGGGGTCCGCGCCGGCACCCAGCAGGACCTTCACCGTGCCGCGGCGGTTGCTGGCCGCCGCGCGCAAGAGAGCTGTTGCGCCCGCCAGGTTCTGGTGATTGACCTCCGAACCTCTTTCAATCAATAGCTTTACGGTCTTTCGCTTTCCGGCCCGTGCCGCATGCAACAGGCCGGTGTTCCCGATCCGGTCGCGGGCACCGACCGAGGCCCCCAGATCGAGGAAATGAAATACCAGTTCGTCGCAACCCCGCTTGGCGGCTTCGAAGAAAAGGAAGTTGAGGCCACGCGTATCCAGCCGGGTCTGCTTGATCACGTAGTCCTGCTGCACGTCTTGGCACACCAAGGTCTGCTGTCCGCGCGCAGGAGTCACATCAGCAGCCATCAGCGTCAGCAGACCGAAAACGCCGGCGTAGCGCCCAAGAAAAATCTGTGCCATCGGATCCTTGAGAGTCCCGCTTGCCGTTAACTCATCGTAAGCGGCTTTCCCTGCAATGTCTTCCGGGTTCAATCAGACGCGATAAACCACGCGAGTCCGGACCTTGCCTCCGGCGGCAATCCGGGCTCTATCTGGCGCCGTAGAACAGGTATCACTTGCGCAGGATCCAAATCATGGGACGAGTTACCTGCCTTCTGCTGGTCTGCATGGCAATCGCCATACCCGGCACATGCAATGCGAAGAACAGCTACCCCTCCCTGCCCGGGCCGCTGGCGCGGGACTCTGACCTTCTCCACCGCTATTGGAGTTGGATCCTCACGGAAACCGGAGCGCCGCGCGGCCTGCCGGCGCCGCGCATCACAGTCGAACCCCTGCCGCGCTCCGTAAAGATGGGTCTCTTCTTCCCGACAACCGCGCGTCCGGATCAGAGCCTGCGGGTCGTCGTGGCGCCCCGGACCCTCGACCGCGCGGCGGCAGGACAAAGATTAGAAGTGTTGGGCGAGTTGGCGCACGAACTTGTACATTACGTGCTCCTACTGTCGGAGAACCATTGGGACGAAACACGCGACAGCTTCTCGAATGACGTCCACCACCACTGCGACCCGACCTTCCAGCGGCTGACCCGGCACATCGCGACAATTCTCTGGAACGCCTATCACTCCAGCAATGCCGTTCGCGCCATCGATCACATGGTAAGGAAAGCCTGTTGGGAAGACGGCCATCGGCTCGCCGCACCCGGTTGAGACCTCCCCAGCCCAAAACCCGGAAGTCGAGTCGGCGGCGATAAAGGCCTCAAACCAGGACCGAATTAAGGCTCCTGCTCCAAGCCCTCGAGGATGTTACGGCAGACCGATGGATCGGGCTTGGTTACGACGTTATAGCCTTTCGTCGCAAACCTCAGTTGCAGGACCAGCCGGTCTTTTGTAACTGGGCGCGTTGCGCGATGGAAGCAGAAGGGATCCTCCGCAAACCCCATCCCGGCGTTCCCGCAAATCGTCACGATGTTATCTTGCCCGTAAGTCTCGGAAATGGCATCCGCGTCTCTCACGCCGGGCGAAATGAGATGTGATAGCTTTTTCTTCTTATGGCTGGTCTTCACGACCCGATGCGGGCCGTTCCCCTCGTCCACGTCCGTGAGGTAGAAGAAGAACCGCACGGATGCGAAATCGTCCTTGTCGAAATGGAAGAAGCTCGACGTTCCGGTGTAATCGTAGTCCCAGCTTTCGGTCGCGAAAGTCCACCAAAGCCTGCTGCTTGTGCAGACCGGTGGGGCGCCAAGGTGCCTTGCGGCAATTGCCATGAGAAGGGGATCGCGAGACAGGCGTCCTATTGCCGGGACGGCGTTCTTCACGTCGAAGAAAACTGCCTGAGAAAACACGCGCTCGCATTCTCGTTCCGCGGCCGCTTTCTCCGCGTAGCGGAAGCCGAACTGTGGCTTGCCGTTTCCGTAGCAGGTCGCGGTATGAGCATAGTCGACAAGCTCTTCCAGCAAATCACCGGGCAAGCGAAGTCCGAGGGCGATACCGTCCTTTTCGATGTCATCGATGACCCGTGCAACATCCGGCACCACGAGCCGCGACTGTCTCACGTCATAAGCGCCTGGTGGTGGCGGTGTCCGGAACTTCCTCAAGAGCTCGCGCACGGCCTTGAAACGGCTTAAAAAATCCATGACCATCCACTCGGGATTTTTCAGAGTGTGCCTGAATTGTCGGCCAAAGCGATGCATGACCTGAGCGCTGACGTTCTGACGCATGTCCGTATCGCTCCGAGGTTCTGGCTTTCAAACAATAATACAATACTCATATGTATTACTCGAAGCATACGAAGAATTATTATTAAGATCTACATATTGTTGTTGTACAGTTAATTCTATGACTCAAATTAACTTAAATATTTAAGTGAATACTCCTGTAATTCAGTCTCTAAATACCAAATCACGATTCTTAAATACTGAAGGTTCCATAGGAATCTGGCGCCATGACAACAGCCAAAAACAGGCGTCGTCTCGCCGGGGAGTTCTTGGTGCTTTAAGGATGGGAATGAATGGTGGGCGATGAAGGGTTCGAACCTCCGACCCCCTCGGTGTAAACGAGGTGCTCTTCCAGCTGAGCTAATCGCCCTCTAAGACAGCGCCGCTTCGCCAAGATTCCAGATGCGAAGATCGTTTGGCAGCGGCGGTATGGAACGGCAGCAAACTATACGCGGAAGGTGCCCGGCCTCAAGGCTTTCTGCGCTCTTGGGGCGCGCGGCGACCTGAAGAGACACCACGGACCCTGCCGGACACAGTTCCGGCCGCCCCGCGGATACGAGGCGGCCGGCATAGACGTTTTGTCCTGCAGCGTCAGCCTAGGGGTTGACGGCGTCCTTCAGTCCCTTCCCGGCCTTAAACTTCGGCTGGTTGGAAGCGGGGATCTGAATGCGCTCACCCGTGCGGGGATTGCGGCCCTCGGAAGCCGCGCGGCGCGTCACCGTGAAGGTCCCAAATCCTACGAGACGGACTTCCTCAGACTTCTTCAAGGAGTCCGTGATGGTGTCGAATACGCAGTCGACGGCCTTTGTGCTGTCGGCCTTGGAAAGGCCCGTGCTGTCAGCAACAACGGCCACCAGGTCGTTTTTGTTCACGTGGTACCCCCCTTCTTCAATAGGGAACTTGTGGATGAATACTCAAGAGTTCGGCTCCGAGGAGGATCGGAGTCTATCTACCGATTCTAGTGCTCGTCAATGTGGAAACCTTAGGGATTCTGCGGTTTCCAGGGGTCGGGCGACCCCGGCGATGGGTCAGGCATAGGGCTCCGCCGTCACCCTGTCAATGGGTGACGACGTCTCCGTGCTCGCCACTTCCCTTGGAAGCCGAAGCGACATCAACCTCAGACGTTTCCGGCCACTCGATAGCCGTCAACTCAGAGGCGAGGGCGTGATGCAGCACCTCGTCCACCGTAGCGGTCGGAATGATTTCCAGGCCACGCTTAACGTTGTCCGGAATATCCGCGAGGTCCTTCTCGTTTTCCTTTGGAATCAGAACCTTGTTGATGTTTCCGCGGAGCGCCGCCAGAAGCTTTTCCTTCAGGCCGCCGATCGCCAGCACCCGTCCGCGCAGGGTCACCTCACCGGTCATGGCGACATTGGCTTGAATTGGAATGCCTGTCAGGACAGAGACGATCGCCGTCACCATCGCCACACCCGCGGAAGGACCGTCCTTCGGAGTCGCACCCTCCGGCACGTGCACGTGGATATCCTTCTTCTCGAAAAGCGTCGGCTTGATACCGAAATCGATAGCGCGGCTTTTCACATAGTATTCCGCAGCCTGAATCGATTCCTTCATAACGTCGCCAAGCTTGCCGGTCGAACTGACTTTGCCCTTGCCCGGAACCGTCACCGCTTCGATGGACAGCAGTTCGCCGCCGACTTCCGTCCAGGCCAGCCCCGTCGAAACGCCGACCAGATCGTCCTGCTCGGCTTCGCCATGACGGTAACGCGGCACGCCGGCATACTTTTCCAGGTTCCGGCGAGTCAGATGCACCTGCTCGGATTTGCCCAGCGCGATTTCCTTGACCGCCTTCCGGACCAGATTGGCGATTTCACGCTCCAGGTTCCGGACCCCGGCCTCGCGGGTATAGAAGCGAATGAGATCGCGCAGCGCTTGATCGGAAATGGACCACTCGGCCGCCTTCACGCCATGGCTCTTCATCTGCTTCGCGATCAAGTGCCGCTTGGCGATCTCGACCTTTTCATCCTCGGTGTAGCCGGGGATACGGATGATCTCCATCCGGTCAAGCAGAGGCTGCGGCATGCGCAGCGTGTTCGCCGTGGTCACGAACATCACGTCTGAAAGATCGTAATCGACCTCAAGGTAATGGTCGTTGAAGGTCCCGTTCTGCTCGGGGTCCAAAACCTCGAGCAATGCCGAGGAAGGATCGCCGCGCCAATCGTTGCCCAGCTTGTCGACCTCGTCCAGCAGGAACAGAGGATTGGAGGACTTGGCCTTCTTCATGCTCTGGATGACCTTGCCGGGCATCGAGCCGATGTAGGTGCGGCGGTGGCCGCGCACTTCCGCTTCGTCCCGCACGCCGCCCAGGCTCATGCGGACGAAGTTGCGCCCCGTCGCACGCGCCATGGACTTGCCGAGCGACGTCTTACCGACACCCGGCGGTCCGACGAGGCAAAGGATCGGGCCCTTCACCTTCCGCATGCGTTGTTGAACCGCAAGATACTCCAGAATGCGCTCCTTAACCTTGTCGAGGCCATAGTGATCGGCATCCAGGATCGTCTGCGCCAACTTCAGATCCTTTTTCACCTTGGTCCGCTTCTTCCACGGAATCGAGAGGATCCAGTCCAGATAGTTCCGAACCACTGTGGCTTCCGCCGACATCGGGCTCATGGAACGCAGCTTCTTCAGCTCCGCCTGGCTCTTCTCTTTTGCTTCCTTGGACAGCTTGACGGTGTTGATCTTCTCTTCCAGCTCCGTCAGGTCGTCTTTGCCGTCTTCGCCCTCGCCCAGTTCCTTCTGAATGGCCTTAAGCTGCTCATTCAAATAGTACTCGCGCTGGGTCTTCTCCATCTGGCGCTTGACCCGGTTGCGGATCCGCTTCTCCACCTGCAGGACACCGATCTCGCCCTCCATGAAGGCATAGACCTTCTCCAGGCGGTCGCTCACCGTCGGGCTTTCCAGCAGTTCCTGCTTCTCAGGAATTTTAAGCGTCAGGTGCGACGCAATGGTGTCGGCCAGCTTGCTCGGCTCATCGATCTGATTGATCGAGACCAGCACTTCCGGCGGAATCTTCTTGTTCAGTTTGATGTACTGCTCGAACTGGGAAACCGCGGTGCGCGCCAGTGCATCCAGTTCGCGCGACTCGTCGTCCTCGTCTTCCATATTGGCCGCATGAGCCTGGAAGAAGTCGCCCGATTCGTCGTAGCGCTCGACTTTGGCCCGTTGACCGCCCTCGACCAGCACCTTCACCGTGCCGTCCGGCAGCTTCAAAAGCTGCAGAACCGTGCCGACCGTCCCGACCGAATAGATGTCGGCGGGCGTCGGATCGTCCTGCGCCGCGTTTTTCTGGGTCACAAGCAGGATCTGCTTGTCGTTCTTCATGACGTCCTCGAGGGCCCGGACCGATTTCTCGCGGCCCACGAAGAGCGGCACGATCATGTGGGGAAAGACCACGATGTCGCGCAAAGGGAGGACGGGATAGAGATTACCGCGTGCCAGTTCCAGCATATTTCCTCGTCAATGGCTCAATAACAGGCAGGGTGCCTGCCGAGAATAAGGCAGACGGTACAGGTTCATGTCCGCCCCGCCGCCCTTATCTGTTAACGATTCGAGAAATATTCAAGTCGCGACGAAAGGCAACCTGGGGCATAGGCCAAATAGCCTTATGCACTGGTCCCCACATCTTCGCGGCGATCGGCATAGATATAGAGGGGCTGGGTGCGTCCCTCCACGACTTCCCGATTGATGACGATTTCCTCGGCCCCTTCCAGGCTGGGCAGATCGAACATGGGATCGAGCAGAATGCCTTCCATGATCGAGCGCAACCCACGGGCGCCGGTCTTCCGGGCAATCGCTTTTTGAGCGATCCCGAGCAAAGCGTCGTCGGTGAATTCGAGAGAAACGTCTTCCATTTCGAAGAGCCGTTGGTACTGCTTGACCAGCGCGTTCTTCGGCTGCGTAAGGATCTCGATCAGCGCCTCTTCGTCCAGGTCCTCCAGGGTCGCGACGACCGGCAGGCGGCCGACGAATTCCGGGATCAGACCGAACTTCAAGAGATCTTCGGGCTCCACCTCCTTGAGGATCTGTCCCGTCGAGCGATCGTCTGGTCCGCGCACATCGGCGCCAAAGCCGATGGAGGACCCCTTGCCGCGACCGGAGATCAGCTTGTCGAGCCCCGCGAAAGCGCCCCCGCAGATGAACAGGATGTTGGTCGTATCGACCTGCAGAAACTCTTGCTGCGGGTGCTTGCGGCCGCCTTGGGGCGGCACGGAGGCGACGGTACCTTCCATGATCTTGAGCAGCGCCTGCTGCACGCCTTCGCCCGACACGTCCCGCGTGATGGAGGGGTTGTCGGACTTGCGGCTGATCTTGTCGACTTCGTCGATATAGACAATGCCGCGCTGCGCGCGCTCGACATTGTAGTCCGCGGACTGCAGCAGCTTCAGGATGATGTTCTCGACGTCTTCGCCGACGTAACCCGCTTCGGTCAGGGTCGTGGCATCGGCCATCGTGAAGGGAACGTCGAGAATACGCGCCAGAGTCTGTGCCAGAAGCGTCTTGCCGCAGCCGGTCGGTCCGACCAGCAGTATGTTCGACTTCGCCAACTCGACGTCCGACGACTTGGAGCCGTGGGCGAGACGCTTGTAGTGATTGTGCACCGCCACCGAGAGGACGCGCTTGGCGTGGTCCTGTCCAATGACATAGTCGTCGAGGACAGAGCAAATGTCCGTCGGTGTCGGTACGCCGTCCCGAGACTTGACGAGCGTCGTCTTATGCTCTTCGCGGATGATGTCCATGCAGAGCTCGACGCACTCGTCGCAGATGAACACCGTGGGGCCTGCGATCAGCTTTCGAACCTCATGCTGGCTCTTGCCGCAGAAGGAGCAATAAAGCGTGTTCTTGGAATCGCCGCTACTGGACTTGCTCATATTTTTCGGTCTCGAGACTCGTTCGAAGATAAAGCCATTTTAATTTTCGCCCGGCCCTCGCACAACGTCAAAATCCGTGTCTGCCGTTAGTGTTAATGGCGGGTCAATACTCTCAGATCTCCAGATCTATTAACACTCCACCTTAGTGTTTTCCGCTCAACAGTCTGTTAACAGCAAGTCTAATAGTCTGAAAACGCTCGTTAACCTTCAGAGCCACCCTTGCCCGACCCGGCGCCTTCGTCATCCGCGGGCTGGGGCCGCTCGGCTACGACTTCATCGATCAGGCCAAAGTCCTTGGCCTCGTCAGCATCCAAGAACTTATCGCGCTCCATGGCGTCCTCGATGACCGGAATCTCCTGGCCGGTGTGATTGGCGTAGATCTCGTTCAAACGCGCCCGGGTCCGGATGATCTCCCTGGCATGGATTTCGATGTCCGTCGCTTGACCTTGGAATCCGCCAGAGGGCTGATGCACCATGATTTTCGAGTTCGGCAAGGCATAGCGCTTGCCCTTCGCACCCGCCGTCAACAGCAGCGACCCCGCGGAAGCCGCCTGTCCGATGCAGACCGTGGAAACGTCCGGACGGATGTATTGCATGGTGTCATACATCGCCAAACCTGACGTCACGACGCCACCGGGAGAGTTAATGTAGATCGAGATGTCCTTCGTCGGATTCTCGGATTCGAGGAACAGAAGTTGAGCACTGATCAAGCTGGATACGCCATCGTGAATGGGGCCGGTCAGGAAGATAATTCGCTCTTTTAACAACCTGGAGTAGATATCATAGGCCCGCTCTCCCCGATTGGTCTGCTCAACAACCATCGGGACAAGCGTGTTCATGTAAATGTCGACGGGATCAGTCATTCTCTACCTCTGCCGTTGGGCCTAAGCCCAAGTTGTCATCGCTGCACCGCCCGGCTGGGTCGCCCGCCGGAAGGGGCTCAACCTAGTCGTCTTTCGCTGACGATTTCTTAGCAGACGCAGCCTTCTTGGCTGCAGTCTTCTTCGCCGCGGTCTTTTTGGCACTGGCCTTCTTGGCAGGGACCTGCGCTTCCCCCTCCTCGCCGGCGCTTTCCGTGCGCAGCTCTTCGGGGGTGACCTCCCGCTCGGTAACCTGGGCAAGGTCGACGATGAAATCGACAACTTTGTCTTCGAACAGCGGCGCCCGCAGCTGTGCCAGAGCCTGCGGATTGGATTGGAAGAACTGGAAAACCTGCTGTTCTTGCCCGGGATAACGCTGGGCCTCCTGCAGCATCGCCTTGTTCACCTCATCCTGGGTCACCTCGATGCCGTTGATACGCCCAACCTCCGACAGCAACAGTCCCAGACTGACCCGGCGGCGCGCGATATCGCGGTATTCGCCCTTGAGGTCGTCTTCGCCCTTGCCTTCGTCGTCGGGGTCCACGTTGCCCTTCTCACGCTCCTCTTCAACCTGTTTCCAAATAGTCTCGAACTCGAGGTCGACCATCTGATCCGGCACCGGAAACTCGTGCCCATCCGCAAGCTTGTCCAACAGGTCCCGCTTCATATGCGCGCGGGTCATGGTGTTGAGCTCCGAAGTCATCTGCTCCCGGACCCTGTCCCTCAACACGTCAAGGCTTTCGACCCCCATGGCGGTCGCCAACTCTTCGTCGACCGGCACCGGAACCGATTCGCGAATTTCCTTCACGGTGCACTGGAATACGGCATCCTGTCCCGCCAGCTTGTCGTTCACGTATTCCTCAGGGAAGGTGACATTGACCTCGCGCGCTTCGCCGGCCTCCGCGCCGACCAACTGGTCCTCGAACCCGGCGATGAAGCTGTTCGACCCCAGCTCCAGGTGATGGTCCTCTCCGGCCATACCGGGGAACTCCTCACCGTTCACACTGCCTCGGAAATCGATGACCAGCACGTCGCCGCTCTTCGCCTTGCGGGGCTTCTCGATCGGCTGAGTCTTTTTCTGGTTGCTCGCCAGGCGGGTCAACGCTTCCTCGACTTCATCGTCGGGAATGGAGACCTTCATCTGCTCCAGCTCCAGCTTGGAAAAATCCATCGGCTGGATGTCCGGCAGCAGCTCCAGCTTCATGGAGTACTCGAGATCGCTTCCTTCGTCGAAAGCCAGGATCTCGATCTCCGGCTGAGTCGCGGGCCTGAGGCCGCGCTCGTTCAGCGCCTGAGAAGAGCTGTCGTTGACCGCCTGTTCCAGGATCTCTCCCTTGACCCTGTCACCATAGCGCTGCTTCAGGATCGTCAGCGGCACCTTGCCCGGCCGAAAGCCCGGCACGTTCGCCTGCGCCCTAATCTCGGTCAGTTTGCCATCGATCTTCTGATCGATATCCGAAGCGGAGATGATGACCTTGAACTCGCGCTTCAACCCGTCTGAGTGTGTCTCGGTAATCTGCATCGGCGGAATGGCCCTTCCTCGCCCAACTAGTCTGGAACCGCGTCGCCGATCCGGTCGGCCTGTGGCCGGGTCTGGAGCGGCACCCTGACATGACCTCCCTTTAGGGGGTGCGGCCAGGGGGTGGCGCAACGTGTCAGTGGCGTGTGGTGCGGGCGGAGGGACTCGAACCCCCACGGATTGCTCCACAGGTACCTAAAACCTGCGCGTCTACCAGTTTCGCCACGCCCGCGCGCCTGCGGTGCGCCGGTGTATAACATAGCAGCCGCCACTGCAACCGCGTCAGGAGGACCTGCCGAGATATAGCGATTCCGGGCTAAATGGCCCAATCCTGCACCATTGAGTCTGGTCGCGGACAGTTACCTCTGGTGACGTGACAGGCAGGCGGCGGCGCAGGCTTGCAGAATGGATTCCTCGTCGAGCCCATAGTGGCGGTAGAGTTCCGGCAATGCGCCAGACTGGCCGAAATGCTCGACCCCGAGCGCTTGCACGCTGTGGCCCTTCACCGACCCCAGCCACTCCAGGGCAGCAGGGTGCCCGTCCGTAACGGTGACCAGGGCGGCGTCCGGTGCCAGGGGGGCCAGCAGCCGGTCGATATGGGCTTCGGCATCGGGATGGTCCTCCCGGCGGACCTTCTCCGCCGCGTGCCATCCCGCATTGAGACGGTCGGCGGAAGTCACGGCCAACAGACCAGCCCCCGGAACGTCCTCCAAAACCTGTTCGTGCACCGCCATCGCCTCCGGGGCGATGGCCCCTGAATAGGCAATTGCCAGTTCCGCGCCCGGTGCCGGCGGGCGCAACCAGTAGCCGCCATCGATGACCGCTTGTGCCAGGGCCGGATCCATACGCCGTTCAGGCTGTTCCAGGGGCCGGGTCGAAAGCCTCAGATAGAGCGACCCGCCTTCGACGTCGCGCAGCCAAGAGGTTCCGGAACGCCCGCTTCCGTCGCGTTGAATGTAGTCGAACCCCCACTCCAGGATCGCCGTTAGCTCATCGACGAAGGCCGGTTCGAAGCTCGCCAGGCCATCCTGGGCCATGCCGATTAAAGGTGTCGAGATGGACTGGTGGGCGCCACCCTCCGGTCCCAGGGTAATCCCCGAGGGCGTGGCGACCACGATGAACCGGGAGTCCTGGTAGCAGGCATAGTTCAAGGCATCCAGGCCGCGCTGGATAAACGGGTCATAGAGCGTGCCGACCGGCAGCAGCCGCTGCCCGAAGAGGGAGTGCGACAGCCCCAACGCTGCCAGCAGCAGGAAGAGATTGTTCTCCGCAATGCCGAGTTCGATGTGCTGGCCTTCCGGCGACATACCCCACCGCTGGGCGGAAACCACCTTTTGGGATTTGAAAACGTCCTCACGCGGATGCCGGTCGAAGATACCACGCCGGTTCACCCAGCCGCCCAGGTTCGTGGATACCGTCACGTCGGGCGACGTGGTGACGATATGGTCCGCCAGGGGCCCGCCGTCCTTCGCAAGTTCGGCCAGAATCTTTCCGAAACCGTCCTGGGTTGAGAGGCGCTTGTCGCCTGGAGCTTCCAGCCTTCCCACAGGCACTTTGGCGGCCTCATAACGACGCCTGCCTTTGGCTGCGAAGGGCACTTGCGCCAGGAAAGCCGATAAGCGTTCCGGCTCCAAGTCCAGACCGGCAAAGGGCTCCCACTCCGCTCCGTCGGCGATCCCGTTTGCCGTCTTGAAAGCATCCATCTGCCCCGGGTTCATCAGACCCGCGTGGTTGTCCTTGTGGCCGGCGAAGGGCAGTCCGAAGCCCTTGATCGTGTAGGCGATGAAGCAGGTCGGCGTATCGTCCGTAACGGCATTGAACGCTTCGCGCACCGTCTCCATGTCGTGGCCCGCCAAGTTCGTCATGAGGCGTGCCAGCGCATCGTCATCGTTGTAGCGGCCCAGCAGTTCGGAGACACCCGGCTCCGTACCGATATCGGCCCGGATCTGTTCCCGCCAAGCTTCGCCGCCTTTGAACACCAACGCCGAATAAAGGGAGTTCGGGCAGTCGTCGGTCCAGCGCCGCAGCGCTTCGCCGCCCGGCAGGGTGAAAGCCTCCTGCAAAAGCTTGCCGTATTTGAGCGTGACGACCCGCCAGCCCATGTTCTCGAAGAGCTGGTCGATCCGGTTGAAGATCCGGTCGCTGACCACGGCGTCCAGGCTCTGTCGATTGTAGTCGATCACCCACCAGACGTTCCGGACGTCATGTTTCCAGCCCTCGAACAAAGCCTCGTAGATATTTCCTTCATCGAGCTCCGCATCCCCAACGAGCGCCACCATGCGCCCGGGCTGCTCATGCCCCGGTTGGCCTTGTAACGGCGCGCCATCCGCAGGTGTCGTTTTCCAGTTCTTCAGGCGGATGTAGTCCTGAACAAGGCTCGCGAAACTAGTGACCGCGACCCCCAGGCCCACGGACCCAGTGGAGAAATCCACGTCATCGATATCCTTGGTACGCGAAGGATAGGACTGGGCTCCGCCGAACGCGCGGAAATCCTCCAGCTTCTGCCGTGTCTGATTGCCGAACAGATACTGGATCGCATGAAAGACGGGGCTGGCGTGCGGCTTGACCGCGACACGGTCCTGCGGCCGCAAGATATCCATGTAGAGTGCGGTCATCAGCGTGACGAGCGATGCGCTGGAGGCTTGATGCCCGCCGACTTTCAGGCCGTCCCGATTCTCCCTGACATGGTTGGCGTTGTGGATCGTCCAGGCGGACAGCCAGAGAATTTTCTTCTCTAGTGCTTTCAGACAGGCAAATCGCTCTGCAGTGCTCAGGGACTCTCCCTGTCCTGCCGCCTTCTGTCCTGTGCCTTGCCGCTCCGGTCCCTGGGCCAAGTCGTCCCCCCGTCCTCTTAGGGTCAGATCCAAAGGACCAACGTAATCACTGAAGGCACCTTTCCTCAAGATGCCGCTAAGGAATAGAAGTGATGAACTGGAAATCTGGAACGGCGCGGAAACCGCGAAGAAGGTATCGCTTAGAGCGGTTCGGCGAAGTGCTTCACAAAGGACTGAAGGTTCATGACACGCGGTCCGTCTTCGAAGGGCACCTGGCCGGGGCCTTCGATCCTAAGCGTGTATTTCACGTGGGCATGGTCGAGGATATCGATCAGGTCAAGGACCCTGGCCGTCTCGACCTTGCCGTCCTTGTCCGTAAAACGGAAAGAGGCGCCCACCTTCACGTCGGCAGCCTTTGAGCGCTTGCTTCCGGCAAAGAGGCTGGACCACCACGACTTGCGCGCACCTCTACCGGCTCCCGCCTTGGCTGGCGCAAAATAGCTTTGGTTTTCTTCCTGAAGAACGCTCATTAGGTCGACCCCGAGTTCATCTCCGCGACTTGCGGGATGGCATCAAACCAAAGCTTGGTTAATGCACCATAAACCTTGGACCGCTGAGGCAATCCCCCAGCAGCCGGTTCAACGCCAAGGCAAAATCCAGCCAATGCCGTCAGGCCGGCACGGCTTCTTGGAAATGCGCGCTGAAGGTCTCCAGTCCAAGCGTGCGCCGTTCCTCATAAGCCGCGAAACGCGCCTTTTCGACCTTCAGGTCGTAAGTCACGTGCCGTACGCCTTGAGGATCTTCACCAACTTCGACGACCTTGGCCGTCTCGACGACGTTTCCGTCCGAGGTATGTCGGAAAGTGGCCCCGACTTGAATATCGGGCACTTCCGCGTTCTTCCTGAACAAGTTCCCAAACATTGACAGTGAACCTCCTGTTCACATCCCAACCCCCGAAGCCAGATCTTCCATAGATCATGAATGCTTACCGGGACACTCTCATTCTAATGCAACGCTCCTAAATCTTTCCTTAATACATGCGCCTAAGTTGTTATTATTGCCTTGAAATATTGTGTCAAATTGAGGTCTTCCCGAGTCTCCTCAGGCCCCGGAGGACACTTGGAATCGCTTCGGGCAAGTCCTCGGCAATCAGACCCGGGCCAAAAGACGCCGCAGCGCACCCATGAATCCAGGCCGCGGCGCATGCGGCATCGAAAGCGCTCAGGCCCTGCGCCAGCAGCCCGACCGACAGACCTGCCAGCACATCGCCCGCCCCGCCGATTGCAAGTTCCGGTGGTGCGCTGCCGTTGATGACGGCGCGGCCGTCCGGGTGAGCGATAACTGTATCCCCCCCTTTCAACAAAACGACGGCGTTGCTGCGTCGCGCGGCGGCCCGCGCGCGCTCCAGTTTGCTGCCCGAAGCGTCCGGAAAGAGGCGACGGAATTCGCCTTCATGCGGTGTCAGCAGGCAACGCTCATGCAACTGAGCGAAAAGCGCCTCGGGGTCGTCTCGAAAGACGGTGAGGGCGTCCGCGTCGAGGACCGCCGCCTTTGCTGCTCGAAGCGTACCCAGGACCCTATGCCGCGTGTCGGGTGTTACGCCGTGGCCAGGTCCGATCAGCACCGCCGAGACCCGATCGTCCCCGAGGAGAGTCATAAAAGCGTCAGCGTCAGGAACCGGTGCGGGCATGGCCGTCGGTATGGAGCTGGCGAAGATTGTCCGGTTGTCCGGATGGCACGCGATCGTCATGAGACCGGCCCCGACCCGGAGGCCCGCGCGGGCCGCCAGGATAGCCGCGCCGGTCAGGGTGGGGCCACTCGACACGACCGCGTGCCCGAAATGATACTTATGGCTCTCGCGACCGCGCCACTTCAGGGATTGGCACCAAATCTGAGGCTTGTTTTCAAACGTCCGAGGCTTGATCTGGTCCAGCACACTGTCCGGAATACCGATGTCGGCGACGACGGTCTCGCCGCACAACGCCGCGGCAGGGAGGAGCAGATGCCCCGGCTTTTTGCGAAAGAACGTAACGGTAGCTTCGGCGGTGATCGCCATGCCATCCAGCAGCGCCCCGTCATCTCCGCGCACGCCACTCGGCACATCGACGGCGAATACTCGAGCACCACTGCCGTTGAGCGCAGTAGCGATGTCCTTGCAGACGCCTTCCAGCGGCTTGGACAATCCGGCACCGAAGAGCGCATCGATCGCGATATCCGCGCCCTCGAGGGCCGACAGCGACAGAGGCTCGACGTCTCCTTGCCATAGGCCGGCATGATGCGCCGCATCGCCTCTGAGCTTGTTACGCCCTCCCAATAGCGCTAGCCGCACGGGCCAGCCGTTTTCGGAGAGGTGCCGCGCCGCGACAAACCCGTCCCCACCGTTGTTGCCCGGTCCGCAAAGGACCGCAACGGCGCCACGGGGGCAGCGTGCCATGACGGCATCCGCGACCGCCCTGCCTGCGGCTTCCATAAGGACGACGCCGGGAACGCCCGCTTCCATCGCCAGACGGTCGGCATCGTACATTTCCGGTGTCGTTAGGATCTCCAGGCCCTGAGGCGTGAAGGACATGATCAAACCTGCGCGGTGCCGCTGCGGATCGCGTCTCGCAGCGCTGCCGCCCCCAGGCTCGCGCTCTCTCTCATCAGCACAACGTCACAGTCTCCAATAACAAGACTATAACCATCCCGGTAAAGATCCGCGGCCGAGCGTTGCGGCGTTGGAATGCCGCCTAGCCACTTGCCGGCCGCGCGGGCGGCAGCTTCCGTCCTGGCAATGGCGTCCCGTGCTTCCGGATGGTCCGGCTCGTTCAAATGACCCATCGACGCCGAGAGGTCGTAGGGTCCGATAAACAGCATATCCAGGCCCTCGACCTCGGCGATGCCCTCCACCGCGTTCACGGCGGCCGGAGATTCGATCTGGCAGATGGTCAGTAGGTCTTGTCCCTCTCGCGCCATGTAGCTCTCGAGGTCGGACCCGTAGTTGGAAGCGCGTACAATGGAGGGCGCCACCCCTCGGGTGCCATACGGCGGATAACGGCAGGACGACACCGCCGCCTCCGCCTCTTCGATAGAGTTGACCCCGGGGACCATGAGACCCTGCACTCCTGCGTCGAGAACGCGCTTGATCCAAACAGGATCATTCGAAGGAACACGCAGCAACGGTCTACAGGAATGACCTTGGATCGCCTGCATGACGGCGATGGCATCCAGAACCGAACCCGGGCCATGTTCCAAATCGATCATCACGCAGCTGTAGCCCGCGCGGGCAAGGATTTCCGAAGCCAAAGGGCTGAACAGGTTCACCCAACAACCCGTCATGCGCTCCCCCTGCGCCAACAGGGGCTTCAAGCTGGGACCCAAGATGCAGTCTCCCTAGACGACCAAGTAAGTCTCTAGTTTACCTGCACCTTGCAGAAAGCATAGGGCTGTGTACCGCGCATGGCGTCGCAGAGGGATTCGCCGGCCTCTTTCGAAGCAACCGGCCCGGCGGTAACGCGGTAGAGAACGCCGTCCGTTCCGAGATCGACCTGCGCAATCTGGGCGTCCATGTTTGAAAGCAGAGCCGGGTACTCGCCTTGAGACGTCTGCCACATGCTCTCGGCGGCGCCCTCGCTTCCGGCCGTCCCGATCCAGATCCGCACCCCTTCAGCAGTGGACGTCATAGCGGCCACATCCTCAGGCTCCTCCTCGGGCGCCTTGGCCGCCATCTGGTCGCTTTCCATCTGCTCTTCGGTCTCGGAGCTATCGGCTGCGGGCTCGGCGCTTGGCGTCATGCTGGCTGCCGTCGTCTCCAGCGCCGGCGCAACTTCTGTCGAAGCAGTGGTGCTGGTCACTGGATCGCCCGGCGCCGCATCACTTGATAGGGGTTCGCTCTGTACTTCCGCCTCGTTGACATCGGGATCTGTGGTATCGGCTGCCGCGACCGCCGCAGGCGCATCCGTCTCGGTCTCCTCGGACTTCGCCACCATAGCGGCCGACTCATCCGAGTCGCCTGAATCACCGGCAATTCCAAGCTCATCTTCCAAAAGCCGGACCTGCTCTTCCGCGCCTTGATGTCCCTGGGCCGCTGCCATGCGGTACCAGCTCAGCGCCCGTTGCGGGTCTTCCTTTAGGGCGATGCCTTGGCGGTGGAATTGGCCGAGCACGTACTGGGCCTCCGGAACGCCTGCTTCTGCCGCGCGCCGGAACCACTGTGCCGCGGTCGTCCGGTCCGTACTCACGCCGTCACCGTTGAAATAGGCCAACCCGATGTTGTACTGCGCCATGGGGTGCCCGCGCTCGGCCGCCGAGCGCCAGAGTTCTGCCGCGGCGGAGAGATCCTTCGTGACCCCGGCGCCTTGCGAATACATCAGACCCAAGTTGTTGGAAGCGGCGGCAATGCCTTGATCAGCGGCTTTCCGATACCACTTCGCGGCTTCCGCTGGGTCCCTTTGAATTGGCCCCTGCCCTTCTTCGTAGAGCTTTCCGAGGCTGTACTGCGCGATGGGATGGCCGCCATCGGCCAGTGGCAGCCAAATGTCCAGGGCCTGCTCAAATTGGCCGTCGTCGTAGGCCTTTAGCCCGGTCTCATAAGACTGCGCAAGAGCCGGCGCAGCCGACAAACCCCAGGTCACGAGGCCAATTGCCAAAAGACGGGGAACCAACAAGTTACGGACTGTCGCGTGAATCATTGCTGCTCCGGAACCGCGAATCATGGTTAACGCCACGGAACATACCCACGGCAGAAACGCACCGCAAGGTGACGGGCTTCGTATGGCGCAACCAGAACAGGAATGACAAGTCCTGTGGATCGCGCCGGAACTGCCAGTGGCTACCGCATACCGAAGCTAAGCCGGTGAAAGGTTACGGAATCGTAAACCCCTACCCTTCCCGGCCTAAAAAGGAGCTGCTGCTTCGAGTCTGGTCTTCGGGCACCCGGCCTATGCCGCGATGCCGTCCCGCCAACCGCTCGTGGATTTGCAAGACTTGCACACTCTCTCACCCGGCCATTGGCTCAGGAACTCGGAGCGGCACATCAGACACTTCCTGCTCTTCGGCTCGTACACGCGATCAGGTGCTGGTTTCGAATTCTTATCTGATCTACTCATAACCAACGCTATATAGCGGTTCTTAAGAGAATTTTCACTATAAAATGGGGGTGGCCGCAAAAACGTCACATTATCTGGCGTTTGGCTCCGCCTCGTCCCAGGGCGTTCTTTCAGCGCTTTTCCGCGCCTCTAGCTATCCCCAGGCGCAACCGTGCCGACGCTCTCAACCAAAGGGCACGCAGCCAGGGAACGTCAATCGAGAGAATCACGATCCCCACCGGGATCATCCAGAATCCGAGAATTGGCAGGGCGCCAAGGAATCCGCCTGCGATAAAGCCGAACCCGATGACGACGCGCACGGCGCGGGAACGTGGCAAATGCCGCGACAGCAACGTTCCGCGGCCGGGGAGGGTGGATCCAAGGGAGTTCTGGGGTTTTTTCGTTGAGTCCTGTGGTTCCGGGTCCGGACTATGATCCCCGTCCCGTCGCGACTCCCTCTCTAGTGGGCCCCTTCCCATTCTGGTGGCGTGTCCCGCAAGAGTTCTTCCGCCGCCTGGGCGACTCGGCGCCACACGAAATAGCTACGGGGATCCCCGTCCTCAAGGAACCACTTTGCCTGAATTTCGGCCTCCTGGAGGGCTTCGCCCCCATAGGCGACCACCAGCTTCTCGGCGGTTCGCCAGACTTCCAAATCAGCGATCATTCGCTGCAACGCCCTCCGCATGCCTCAGACAGCAGTTGATGACTGCCTTTCTTGCTTCCGCCTCGGTCGCGAATTTCCTCTGGTCGACCGGAAAGGCTTCGGTCGCCGAAGCGAAGAACTGAAAGCCCCCTAAGACCGGCATCAAAAGTCCGACTTCGTCGCCGTTCAGTTCGACCAGGAAACTCTGAGATGTCATTGGCTGCCGTCTTTCTGCTTCACGGACCTTTTCGAACGCGGGAGGATTGACGGCATTGATCTACATCATCACCCGTCTCAGCCGCTGAGGGCGGCCGCAGGGCAACGGAAGTCCGACTCCAATTCCGGAGCTTTAGGTATTATCTATTGAGATGAACGTCGGCCCACCCCTTCAGCGCGGGCGCATTTCACCAACAGGCGCGGCTGAGAAAAGCAAGCGGGAGAGGACAATATGAGATACCTGCATACCATGGTGCGTGTCCGTGATCTGGACGCTTCACTGGACTTCTACTGCAACAAACTGGGGTTGGAGGAAGTCCGGCGCTACGACAGCGAAAAGGGCCGTTTCAGCCTCATATTCCTCTCCGCCCCCGAAGATGCGGTGGAAGCCAAGGAGAGCAAGGCGCCGCTGGTGGAGCTGACCTACAATTGGGATCCGGAGGACTATCAGGGCGGCCGGAATTTCGGCCACCTCGCCTACGAGGTCGATGATATCTATGAGACCTGCCAGCGCCTCATGGATGGCGGCGTCACGATCAACCGTCCACCGCGCGACGGCCACATGGCGTTCGTTCGGTCACCGGACAACATTTCGATCGAGTTGCTCCAGAAGGGCGACTCGCGCGCACCCCAGGAACCTTGGAAATCGATGGAAAATACTGGCGAGTGGTAGCGGCCGCGAGCGCGGTCAGGCGGCGATTTGGGAATCAACCGTAGTTCGGTTCCCATTCGCCGCAACCGTCATCGGAAGAAGCCTGCGGCCAGCGTGAGATCATCTTCGGCTCTGTCCCGGACTCGTCGAGTTCGACCGTAAAGGGCCTTGGGGCATACCGCCGGCAGACGCCATTTTCCACTTTCTTGCCGATAAGGTCGGGGTCGTCGCGGTCCAACTCCTCACCGGTCGTCACCCAATAATTGCAGCTTCGGCAGCTCTTCATTGCGCGCTCCTGGAAAGGCGATCCCCCCGGGACGGACGGCCGCCCGGAAACGTGCACATCCTGCCGCGAAATAGTTAAGCAAGCGTCAGGGGATGAAACCCTGCTCCGCCTGGGGCCGAGTTAGTCGAATTTCCGGCTGAGCGGGCTGTCTTCCAGTGGCCAAAGACCCTTCCGGATCGCTTTTCTGCCTTCGAAGACGACAAAGCTGCGGCTCTTGTAATGTGGCAGCGGTCGCAGAATCTGCTGGAGGGTTCCCGGATCGTTGGCGGAAACAAACATCCAGGGCATTCCATCCGGACCAGCTTCCACCCAGGCCCGGGCAGTGCCCTCATCCGTCAGGTCTTGGGCGGGTCCGGCGAGGACAGCGGCCCGCAAAGCCAAGACATCGTCGGAGAGGCCGACCACGAGCAGCGGCGCACTACTCTCCTCCACTCTTTCCGGCGCAACAGATCCGAATTCGCGCTGAAGGAGTCGCCCGGCCAAAGTCCCGGCGGCCGCGGAGATATTCGTGTCTGAGGGCGCCACGACGACTTGAGTGTCCCGAGACAGCGTCACGTCCCTGAAGATCGGCGGACTCTCTCCCAGAAGTAGCTTTCGGGCGACGTCGAAGCCGGGGTCGATGTGGACGGCGAGCGGCGAGCCGGTCAGATCGATTCGGTAGGTCTGGCGGTCATGTTCAAGGTCGAGGTCCAGGCGCTCTGTTCCATTTGTAGTCTCTATCAGAACCGGCAGACGCAGCCTGTACGTTGGCGATGTCTGCCTGAGAGTGAGCGAGAGCCCCTGGTCCTCATCTGTCGCCTGCGATCGTGCGGCCTCGATGGAAACCCGCGGCAAGCCGGCACGGGTCAGCCACTGATCGAAAAACCAGTCCAAAGGCAAGCCGGCCGCCTTCTCAAAGACTGCCTGCAGTGCCGGCCAACCCGCCACCTTGAAGCGATACTCCTCCCAAAGAGCTCGCAAGCCCGCCATGAAGGTATCTTCGCCGATCTCACGGCGCAGCATGTGAAAGATGAGCGCGATCTTGTCGTAGCCGACGACCTGCGCCGCATCGTGTGTCTTTGACAAAAAGCGGATGACCGGGATGTTCTCATCCGCCGGCAAGGCCGTCAGATTGCGCAGCCAACCCAAGCGCATTTCCTGCGCTTGCGACGATCCGGCATCTTCCGCCAGCGCATAATCCGCCATGTAGGTCGTCAGACCCTCGACCCAGTTGCCGCGCGCGTAGTCGGCAGCAACCCCGTTGCCCCACCAGTTGTGCAAGACCTCGTGCGCCAAGGACCGTCCGCGCATGAAGGGTAAAGGCAGGATCTGGCGGCTGACATAGGTGAGACCAGGAAACCCGAGCCCTACCGGAATGGGTGCTGCAATCACCGAGAAGCCGGCAAAGGGATAGGGTCCGATCAGATCGCTGAAGCGCCGGATATAGTTCTCCGAGGCGTCGAGATAGACTTCCGCAAGGGATTCCTGCTCTGGGTGGAAATAGGTGCGCAAACGCAGATCGCCGGCCATCCTTTCTGCGACACGATAGGGTCCGATGAAGAGCGACGGGGCCTCGGCCAATCCCTCGGATACGAAGGTGGCACTGTAGGTCTGATCGCTCAGCTGTTCGCTTTTCAGACGCCCCGTCACAATCGCCCTGTGGGTTCCGGGCACTTCGACGACCATCCTAAAGCGGACAGCCTCCCCTCCGGAAAGAGCCATCCATCCGGCACCGCCCAGAAGGTAGGTGCCGTCCGAACTTGTGCCGGCGGACAGAAAGGACCCATGCGCGTTGGTTTCCGTCAAAGCCGGCACGGTTCCCCGCAGGGACAGCGTGACCTCTGCGTCAAGAAGCTCCGGACCAGGAAGCCGCAGGCGCTCGCCATCGCGCAATGCCTCGATTTCCCTGTCGCCCACGCGGGCCTCAACCAGTTTCATCCAAGGGGCCAAGTCGAAGACGAAATCACCGCTGTCCGGGGTGAAGCGGTCTTCAACAAAGATCTCACCGGACGCAGGGTCGAAGCGAACACTGAGCTCGTGGTCTATGGTGGGCGTCGGCGTGGCAAGCGAAGCATTCCCGACCGCGACGGACCCGGCCAGTATCAGTAAAGCCAGCAGCGGTCCCCAACGTGTGCGCCAGGAGAGCCGAGTCATTCGGTGCTCGTCGGGAACTTGGCGATGATCTGCGTCTCCTCGCTGGCCCTGCGCACTTGAAGCGGCAGCCAGGTACCGGGGGCCTGCCGCTGGATCACGTCGATCAGATCCGCGTTCTGCGTCACCGGGATCTCCGCGGCCCGCAGGATCACGTCCCCGGCCAGAAGGCCACTCGCTTCCGCAACACTGCCGGCCACCACCTCTCGAACCTCGACGCCGCTGTTGGTCGATTCGATTATGACCCCGAGCCGCGGCTTCGGAGGCGCTTCGACTCGAGGCTCGATTGGATCGACCAGGAATACCGCGTCCGCGATCCCGGAGGCTATGGTCTCGCAGGCCGGACCTCTCTCGATCGGCAAAAGAACCGTCACACTGTTCTCGCCAAGGTCTGCCAATTGATGCGGCACGCCATGGCCATACTCCGCGTGGCCGCGCCCCATGACTCCAACCAGCAGCGCTTCGGGATGCGTCTTCCCGGCTGAAAACAGCCTCTCCGCCATGGCCCGATCCCAGGTGAGCTGCGCCTCCACGAAGCGTTGGAACTTCTCGTCCTCCAGAATGTCGGAGATCTCAGGCAGGTCATCGGACCCATCTGCCGCGCCGCCATGCTGGGAGGACCCATGTTGTGACGATAATCCACGGCCCTGCGTGAGCTTGGCGAGATAGACCTCCGCCAGAGATTGCCGGTAGTCCTCTTCGGCAGCAGCGGGATCCGTCACGCCCTCGCGCGCGTCCGGCGGCACCGCGGCCCAACCCTCCTGCCCCACGCGTGAGACGAGCGAGCGGTCTACATTGAGCGCGACCATGGGAATACGATTCTGCCGTGCGAAGTGGAACAGCGGCAGATAGGGGGCCGGCGTGTAGCCCCAGACCTCCGCCCAGCGGGACTCGGTGAGGAACTCCCGTTCGGAGAGATTCCCCTGCGACCAGCGATCGAGCGCCTCTTGGACGCCGCGCGGGAACATCTCGAAGCCGATGACCATCTCCGGCGCCAGCGCATGCAGGCCCGCCAACATATGGAGTTGCCAGCGGTGATCTTCCGGCGCCGTATGCGTCTCCCCCAGCAAGACCACGCGCTGCCCGGCGAGCTTTCTCATGAGATCCGGACCGTGAAGCTTCGCACCGCTATCGGGATCGACCCAGGCCCCGCTTGCCTGACAGAGAGTTTCGCGGTCGGCGGCAGCCGCTTCCGCAGCGGAGGCCTTCTGAGGATCTCCCCCTTCAAGCGCCAACACCCCAGCGACCAGCAGCGCTCCGGCGGCGATCGCCACCGGTTTGGAACATCCCATCCTGATCTCTCCTTCGGGACCTTTGGTCCCGCCAAATTTTTGTTCCTTGGGTCTCAGATATTCCGTGAGGACGCAGTTGACCACCCCTGCCTACGCGGCTCTTTGACCTAGGTCTTCACTGGACGGAACTCTATGTGCCCGCTTTGCCCGGAGCATGGGCCAAAAGAAAGGCCTAGCATGAATCCGTTCAGATTATGCTTCAGGATCTATGGATAATTTTCTGATATAACAAAATAATGGGGTGGCTGAGGGGACTTGAACCCCCGACCCCCGGTACCACAAACCGGTGCTCTAACCAACTGAGCTACAGCCACCACACAAGCGTCTGCCCTAAGAAGGTGGGCTCTCCCCAGCCATGCTCCAATAGTCGGAGCAACTGCGAGCCTCGGGCGGGACGCGCCTTTATACGCCCTCCGCAATCACCGTCAAGCGATCCACCGAAGCCTTTGCTGTCCGAGCAAAATAACAAAACAATCACGATATCGTTGGGTCACACCGTCCCGCCACTTCGATAGGCTTTCGCCCTGCTCAAAACTGGCACGCCGAACGCGGCATCGAAGATGGCATTGAGGAATTCGGAAGACCGCTATGGCGCCGTGGCGCAGGCCCTGCACTGGATCATGACCGCGGTAATCGTCGGAATGTTCGGCCTCGGCCTTTGGATGGTGTCCCTCACCTACTACGACCCCTGGTACAAGACCGGGCCCGACCTTCACAAGAGCATCGGGATTTTGTTGCTCGGCGCCTTGCTGGTCCGGCTGGCCTGGCGCCTTGGCAACCCCCAGCCCGCCGCCCTCGCGCAAAACCGATGGGAACGCGCCGCCGCGCTCTGGGTGCACCGCGCCTTCTATCTCCTGCTGCTTTGCATGATGGTCAGCGGCTATCTGATTTCCACCGCGGACGGCCGCCCGATAAGTGTTTTCGGTTTGTTCGAGGTTCCCTCGGTCCTGCAGAAGAAAGGGCTCGAGGACCAAGCCGGAGAGATTCACTTCTATCTGGCCTGTACCACGATCGGCCTGGCCGCACTCCACGCCGCCGCCGCTCTTAAGCACCATTTTATCGACAGGGACGACACGCTGCGTCGCATGCTACCGGCAATTCGCTGGAAATCGCCACATCACGGGAAAGAGGAGTTTGATCTATGAAGAACAGGATGCTCGCCACCGCCGCTCTCGTATCCGCCCTCGCGGTGGGAACATCTGCGCTGGCTGATGACTACATCATCGACTCCCAGGGCGCGCATGCGTCGATCAACTTCAAGATCAAGCATCTCGGCTACAGCTGGCTCACAGGTCGTTTCGATACTTTCGGTGGCCAATTCAATTTCGACCCGTCGAATCCGGCCGGCTCCAAGATCGTGGTGGATATCGATACCGCCAGCGTGAATTCCAATCATGCCGAGCGCGACAAACATCTGCGGAGTGCGGACTTCCTCAACGTAGATGAATTTCCTGACGCGAAATTCGAAAGCACCTCGATTGAGGTCACGGGCGACGACACCGGTGTCATAAAAGGCGATCTGACACTGCATGGCGTCACCCGTCCCATTGCCATTGACGCCGAATACATCGGCGGCGGTGACGATCCCTGGGGCGGTTTCCGCCAGGGATTCGCAGGCACAACCGAATTGAAGCTGGCAGATTTCGGCATCGATTACGATTTGGGGCCGGCGTCCCGAACTGTGGAACTGGAGCTTCATGTTGAGGGGATCCGGCAGTAGCAAGACATGGCTCAGGACGAAGCCGAGAGGACTATTTCCGCTTAGACGCCTTTTCCTTCTCGGTGCCGCGCTCGTGGCAACCTCCGCAGCGGCCGGTAACGTTCGAATTCTCTCAGAAGACGCACTCTGGTGGCTTGAGGCCGCCGACCTGCAGGTATTCTTGAGTTCGGAAGGCGGCTGCCTGCTTGATCCAAAACCAGCCAAGGACAGGGCCAGGAGCATCTTGTCCGAAGCTGGTTTTCTGATTCAAGCCGAGAGTCCTCAAATGATCGCGCTTACCTTCAATGGCGCCGATGCGGGTCCCGAGCACTGTGCCGGCTCCGTTAGTTTCGATGTCTACATCTACACATTGAGAGACGAGAGCGAAGGCTGGTCGCCGGAGAACCAGACCATTATCGCTACCATCTATCTCTCATCCGAGCGCGTGGTAGGTCCGAAAGCAGAATTCGCTCCGCAAGCAGAGAAGGCTGTTGCCGATCTGACGCGGCGGTTCACAGAGGAATGGCGGAGGCTTCGCGATGCGCAAGACTAGGCATCGTTTCCCCGGCACCCAAACCTTTCTGGCTTCCCTTGTAGACCCGGCCCACTGGGGCTTAAGCTCCGCCCGGAATCATAGGGGGATTCTTGATGTTTCAGACGACCGCTGCCATCAAGCGGATCAAGACGGAAAGCGCATTCGAGGTTCTGGCCAAGGCCCAGAAGCTGTCCGAAGAAGGCCGTTCGATCATCAATCTCGGCATCGGCCAACCTGACTTCAAAACGCCGCCTCATGTCGTGGAGGCCGCCATCAAGGCCTTGCGCGACGGGCATCATGGCTACACTCCGGCAAACGGCATCCCGGCGCTGCGGGAGTGTGTCGCGGCTGACGTCGCCGGACGCCTGGAGATCGAGGTGAACCCCGACCATGTAATCGTGGTGCCTGGCGGCAAAGTCACGATGTTCTTCGCAATCCTCATGTTCGGCGAGGCGGGGGCTGAAATTCTCTATCCCAACCCCGGCTTCCCCATCTATGAGTCCGTCATCGCCTATTCAGGCGCAACGCCGGTGCCCATTCCCCTGCTCGAAGAGAACGGCTTCGCCTTCTCGGCGGAAGACGTCCTAGCCCGCATCACGCCGAAGACACGGCTCATAATCCTGAACAGCCCCGCCAATCCGACTGGCGGCGCAACGCCTGCAAGCGAGGTCGAAAAGCTGGCGGCGGGCCTCACCGAACATCCGGATATCGCCATCCTGTCCGACGAGATCTACAGCCGCATGCTCTACGACGGGCAGGAGCATGTCAGCCTGCTGCAGTTCCCCGAAATCCGCGACCGGATCATCCTGCTCGATGGCTGGAGCAAGACCTACGCTATGACGGGCTGGCGTATGGGCTATGGGGTCTGGCCCGAAGCGCTGGTCGAGCGCGCCACGCGGCTGGCGATCAATTGTCATTCCTGCGTCAATGCCGCGGCTCAATTTGCCGGGATCGCGGCCTTGGAGGGGCCGCAAGACGCGGTCGATGAGATGATGGCCGCGTTCCAAACGCGCCGCGGCGTCATCCACCAGGCCGCCAATGGGATCATGGGTATGAGTTGCGTGATGCCCACGGGCGCCTTCTACGCTTTCCCCAACATCACGGGCACCGGATTCACCGCCAAAGAGCTAGAAGCCCGGCTGCTGGAGGAAGCCGGCGTGGCAACCGTCGCCGGGACGTCCTTCGGCAGCTTCGGGGAGGGATACATCCGCCTGTCCTACGCCAACTCTCTGAAGAACATCAGTGAGGCCATGAACAGGATCCGCGAATTCGTCGAAAGAAATGGGAAAGCTGAGGCCTGACCCTGGCACCATCGACAGCGAATGCCCAAATAATCGCCATCTGCACAATTATTAGCCAAAAGAACCGTCTTCAAAACGATCAACTGGGCTCCCTTACGGGCATCGACTGCGCTTAGTCGAGGCATTCCAGCCTTCGGCCCGGTTGGCACGAAGAATGCTATAGGAAAGATGCGCGAAGCAGTCGCGTGATCATCATGACGACAGGTGCAGTGCCGGAATGAAAAAAATCGAAGCGATCATCAAGCCGTTCAAGCTGGACGAAGTGAAGGAAGCCCTTCACGAGGTCGGCATCAAGGGCATCACCGTGACCGAGGCCAAGGGCTTCGGGCGGCAAAAGGGACATACGGAACTTTACCGCGGCGCGGAATACGTTGTGGACTTCCTGCCGAAGGTCAAAGTTGAAGTCGTTTTGGACGAAAGCCTCGTCGAACGCGCGGTGGAAGCGATCCAACAGGCCGCCCACACCGGCCGTATCGGCGATGGGAAGATCTTTGTGTCCAGCATCGACGAAGCCATAAGAATCCGGACCGGCGAGCGCGGGTCCGACGCCGTTTGATCCGTTTGGGACAAAGAAACACGGATCGACATCAACACTCTTGGGATGGAAGTTACAGCTATGTCTGAACCACAAAAGATTCTGGATCTGATAAAGGAAAAAGACGTTCAGTACGTCGACTATCGTTTCACCGACCCGCGCGGCAAGTGGCAGCATCTGGCCATGGCTGCCAACGCGGTCGGCGAAGACGAACTGACCGACGGCATCATGTTCGACGGCTCTTCCATCGCCGGTTGGAAGGCGATCAACGAGTCCGACATGATCCTGCAGCCCGATCTCGATACGGCTGTCATGGATCCCTTCGCCGCGCAGCCTCAGTTGATCCTGTTCTGCAATATCGTCGAGCCTTCAACCGGCCAGTACTACGAGCGCGACCCGCGTTCGACCGCGGTCCGCGCAGAAGCCTATCTTGCTTCCGAGGGCGTGGGCGACACGGCCTATTTCGGAGCGGAAGCCGAATTCTTCGTTTTTGACGACGTGCGGTTCAACGTGTCTCCGAACAGCACCTTCTATTCTCTCGATTCTGAGGAAGGGCCGTACAACACCGGCACGATGTTCGAGAACGGCAACCTGGGCCACCGTCCGCCGGTCAAGGGCGGCTACTTCCCGGTCCCGCCGGTGGACTCCGGTACCGATCTCCGGGCCGAGATGGTGACGGTGATGAAAGAGATGGGCCTCGACATGGAGAAGCACCATCACGAGGTCGCGCCTTCTCAGCACGAATTGGGAATGAAATTCGATACCCTTGTGCGGTCCGCGGACGCCATGCAGATCTACAAGTACGTCGTTCACAACGTAGCGCACACCTACGGCAAGACCGCGACCTTCATGCCGAAGCCGATGGCGGAGGATAACGGCTCGGGTATGCATACCCATCAGTCGATCTGGAAGGACGGCAAGCCGCTGTTCGCCGGGTCCGGCTATGCCGGACTGTCCGAAATGTGCCTCCATTACATCGGCGGCATCATCAAGCATGCCAGGGCCATCAACGCCTTCTCCAACGCGACCACGAACAGTTACAAGCGTTTGATCCCGGGGTTCGAGGCGCCGGTGCTTCTGGCTTATTCGGCGCGCAACCGCTCAGCATCTTGCCGCATTCCGTACGGCGAAAGCCCCAAGGCCAAGCGTGTCGAGGTGCGGTTCCCGGATGCGTCTGGCAACCCCTACATGACGTTTGCGGCCATGCTCATGGCCGGGCTGGACGGCATCAAGAACAAGATCCACCCGGGCGATGCCATGGACAAGGACCTCTACGATCTGCCGCCGCAGGAGCAGGCGGGCATTCCAACCGTCTGCGGCTCGCTGCGTCAGGCGCTGGACGCCCTGGAAGCCGATCACGAGTTCCTTCTTGTCGGCGATGTTTTCTCGAAGCATCAGCTCGAAGGCTACATTGAGCTGAAGTGGGATGAGGTTTATCAGTTCGAGCACACACCTCACCCCGTCGAGTTCAGCATGTACTACTCCTGCTAAGACCGAAGCAGGACAACACTGGAACCTGTACCTGCGACTTAGGGGCTGTGCCGATCCGTCGGCCCAGCCCCTTCTTCTTTGAACGCGCCTTTTGCTCGGACGCTCTTAGCGTTGAAGCTGAATCTCAACCTCGGCGCCGCCGAGTCCGTGGACCGAATCGTGCGCCCGCACCGTGACACGGTCCACATCGTCTGGGACGACCACGCCGCCCAGCGCACGCGTAAAGGGCTGCTCGTCTTCATGGGGATGCAGCAGAACACGGGTCCCGAGGATACGCCCGTCCGGGGCCACCACGTCCCAGCGGTCCGCATAATGGTCCCAACCGGTGTCGTCATGGCGCACTGTCACCCTGAAGCGCCAGGTCCCGCTGCTCTCCTGACTCGCTGTCGCCGCCACGACATCCGCGGGACCAGCGGAAACACCGCCAGAGATGGCGATACCAAGCGCCACAATTGAAATCACGACAACGCATTTCATAACACCGACCCCTCTTTCGCTTTGCTTTCGGGCACCGGGCGGGGCCGCCCCTGCTCGTCCAGAGCCACGAAGATAAAGCGCCCTTCGGTCACGCGCACCCTCTCGCCATTCCTCTGGCGCAGCGCCCAGGCCTCCAGATGCACGGTGATCGAGGTCCTTCCCACCTTTTCCACTTCCGCATAGACACAGAGCACATCACCCACATAAACCGGCAGGTGGAAGGTCATGGCATCGATGGCCACCGTCGCCACCCGCCCCTTGGCCCGCGCGCTCGCCTTGACCCCCCCTGCGATATCCATCTGGGACAGCACCCAGCCGCCGAAGATGTCGCCGCTGGGATTGGCGTCAGCCGGCATGGCCAGAGTTCGAATCGCAAGCGTCCCGCGCGGCTGAGGTTCAGATTCCGGCAAGATGTTCTCCTTAGTTTGGCTTTCCCACAGTCTTTGTGAGACCCATATCTTGTGGTTTTTCTGGGACTGGACTACACGATGGGCTGACAATGCCCTATAAGAGCCCCCACACCACAGTCAATCCGGACCCTAGCACATAGCATGGCGGATCTTTTTCAGAACCTCGCATCTTCTTCAAAGAATTCAGACTACTCGGCCAAGGACATCGAGGTCCTCGAGGGCCTGGAGCCCGTGCGGCGCCGTCCCGGTATGTACATCGGCGGCACCGACGAGCAGGCGATGCACCATCTGGTGGCAGAGGTGCTCGACAACGCCATGGACGAGGCCGTTGCCGGTCATGCCACCCGGATAGAACTCCAGTTGGCGGAAGACAACGTGGTGATGGTGCGCGACAATGGTCGCGGCATCCCGGTGGACAAGCACCCCAAACATAAGAACAAGTCGGCGCTCGAGGTCATCATGACCACGCTTCATTCCGGCGCCAAATTCTCTCAAAAGGCCTACGCCACCTCCGGCGGCCTGCACGGCGTAGGCCTCTCCGTCGTGAACGCGCTGTCAGACGGTTTGATGGTTGAAGTCGCCCGCGACCGGCGACTCTTTCGCCAGCAGTACAGCCGCGGCAAACCGGAAGCGAAATTGAAGGACGAAGGTTCCGTGCAAAACCGACGCGGCACCACCATCGTTTTTCATCCGGACCCGGAGATCTTCGGCAAAACCCTGCGCTTCAGGCCGGCAAAGCTCTACCGCATGGCGCGCTCAAAAGCCTATCTCTACCGCGGCGTCGAGATTCGCTGGACCTGCGCCAAGTCGCTGTTGCACGACATCGACGAGGTTCCGGAGGAAGCCGTCCTGCATTTCCCGGACGGTCTGCGGGACTTTCTGGCGGCTTCGCTCAACGGCCGCAAGACATTGACCTCGGCCGGTGCCTTCGCTGGGGAAGCCGCCTTTCCCGACGAAGAAGGACGTGTCGAGTGGGCCATCGACTGGCCGGCGGACGAGCACGGCTTTCTCTCCTCCTATTGCAACACCGTATCGACGCCCGACGGCGGCAGTCATGAGCAGGGCTTTCGCAGCGGCCTGCTGCGGGCCGTGAAGGCCTATGGCGAGTTGATCGGCAACCGGAAGAGCAGCCAGGTTACGGCCGACGATCTGCTGGGCGGCGCCTGTGCCATGCTGTCCGTGTTCATTCGCGACCCCCAGTTCCAAGGCCAGACCAAGGAGAAGCTGGCGAGCCCCACCGCAACACGCCTCGTCGAAACTTCCATCAAGGATCATTTCGATCATTGGCTTTCCGGCAATCCGGAACAGGCCCGCATGCTCCTCGAACGTGTGGTCGAGCGTGCCGAGGATCGTTTGCGCCGCCGCCAGGAACGGGAGCAGAGCCGCAAGACCGCCACCCGCAAGCTGCGCCTGCCCGGCAAGCTGGCGGACTGTTCGCGCAACCGTTCCGCGGACACCGAGATTTTCCTGGTCGAAGGAGACTCAGCGGGCGGATCCGCTAAGCAGGCCCGGAGCCGAGAAACGCAAGCCATCCTTCCCCTCCGAGGCAAAATCCTCAACGTGGCCAGCGCTTCCGCGGACAAACTGCGCGCCAACCAGGAAATCTCCGATATCGCGCTCGCCCTGGGTTGCGGTACCGGCGCGTCGTTCGATCCCGACAAATTGCGCTACGAGCGTGTGATCATCATGACGGACGCCGATGTCGACGGCGCCCACATCGCCTCCTTGCTGATGACCTACTTCTACAAGGCCATGCCCGGCTTGATCGAGAGCGGCAGACTCTTCCTGGCGCAGCCGCCGCTGTACCGCCTGAGTCAGGGCGGTAAGACGCTTTATGCGCGTGACGATGAGCATCGAGAGGAGCTCATCGAGAAGGAGTTCACCGGCAAAGGGAAGATCGAGACCAGCCGCTTCAAAGGCCTGGGTGAAATGCCGTCGCGTCAATTGAAAGAGACGACCATGGATCCGGCGAATCGCACCCTGCTGAAAGTCGTGGTCATAAAGCCCGGAGACGACAACCCACGTTCGGAGCAGAAGCGCGCAGCAGATACGATCGAGCGTCTGATGGGACGCAAACCGGAAAAGCGCTTCGCCTTTATTCAGGAGAACGCGCGCTTCGTCAGCGAGATCGACGTCTAGAAGTCTTTGTCAGCCGGCTTCGAGCCAGGCCCGCAGGTGCCTGTTCACTTCGTCCGGCCGCTCAAGCGGGGACAGGTGGCCGCAGTCCTCCAGGATGACGAATTCCGCGTTGGGGATAGCCCCCGCCATCTCTTCGTGAACTTCGACCGGGGTGAGTTCGTCCTGCCGTCCGCAAAGCACCAATGTTTGGCAGTCGATTTTCGGCAGGACGTCGCGGAAGTCGGGGCGCGCCAGAATCGCCTTCTGCTGGCGCACGAAATTGTCCCGGCCAATACGTTCGGCCATGTCGGTCACGATCCCCGTCAGCTCAGTGTCGCCGAGCCGATCCCGATGAACCAGCATCGGCAACAGACGCGGTGTCACGCCTTTGAATTTGCCCTTTTCCGCCAATTCGATCAGTCCCTTGCGCCGCCGAACGATTTCTGGCGCGTCGGGCCGCGCCTGGGTATTGAGAAGGGCGAGTTGCGCCACCCGCTCCGGCGCCCGCCGCATGATTTCCAGCGCCACATAGCCGCCCATCGACAGCGCCGCCAGCGCGAAACGGTCCGGCATGGCGGCCAGAACCGCGTTGGCCAGCCGGCCGACGGCGTCCGATCCCGTTAGGTCCGCGACCCAGCAGTCCACGATATCGGAAAGGTCATCGACCTGATGCCGCCACAGGGCGTCGTCCGTCAATAGTCCCGGCAAGAAGGCCAGATGCACGAAATCCTCCGGAATTGTCTTGGTTATTTCACCAGGGGCAGCAGTTCTCTGAAGACCGGTGTCGCCGCGCGCTGCAGCCATTCGAAGAACACCATCTCGGCGGTACAGGTTGTGGCCCCTCGGCCCGCCAAGCGTTCGATTGCTGTCTCTTTGTCTTCCGGTCTTCTGGACCCGCAGGCATCCCTGACAAGAAACACGTCGTACCCGGAGGCATGGATATCCATGGCCGTCTGAAAAAGGCAGACATGCGTTTCCATCCCAGCGATGACAACTTGCTGACGCCCGCTGTCCCGCAGCGCCTGCACGAAGGCGCCCTCCTGCATTGCGGAAAAGGTGATTTTCTCTATCGGGCTAACTTCTGGAGCCAGATCCCGGAGGACCCTGGCCGTTGGGCCAAGTCCTTTGGGGTACTGTTCGGTGATGAGCAGAGGCACCGAGAGGCGCCGAGCCACCTTGAGCAGCAGGCACGCCTTTTCGACCGCAGCCGCCCCGTTGTCGATGGCCGGGACCAATCGCTCCTGAAAATCTACCAGGATTAATACTGAGTTCTTGGATCGTATAAGCATCGAAGACTTAGAGTAATAATCGGTTAATCAAATTGAACCTAAGCTATGAATATTACGCTTACAAGATATTGGCTGTTTATCCTGAAAGTGGGCTTAGTTCCAACGCGGTTTCTATTGACAGAATATCTTGTACATCTAATATCACGCTCCAAATGGTAGGCCCGTAGTGTTGGCTACTTTTATCAGCGGAAAAACCCCCTGGCTTTAATGACATTTGACGATCTGGGACTCAGTCCCGAGGTCCTGAAGGCCCTCGCGGAGGCCGGCTATACTGAGCCGACTCCGATTCAATCCAAGGCCATCCCCTATGTATTGATGGGACGGGACGTCTTGGGTTGCGCGCAAACGGGAACCGGCAAGACCGCGTCCTTCACGTTGCCCATGATCGAAATTCTCGCCTCCGGGCGTGCGCGGGCACGCATGCCGCGCTCGGTCATTCTTGCACCGACCCGGGAACTGGCGGCGCAGGTCGCTGAGAGCTTTGAGAAATACGGAAAGCATCACAAGCTTTCGAAAGCGCTGTTGATCGGCGGCTCATCGCTTGTGGAGCAGGAGCGCAAGCTGGATCGCGGCGTCGACGTTCTGATTGCCACGCCGGGCCGCATGATCGACCTGTTCGAGCGCGGCAAGGTCTTGCTGGCGGACGTCAAGATTCTGGTAATCGACGAAGCCGACCGGATGCTAGATATGGGCTTCATGCCCGACGTCGAACGGATCGTCGGCTTGTTACCGCCGTTGCGCCAGACTCTGTTCTTCTCCGCAACCATGCCGCCTGAGATTCGCCGGCTGGCAGACAAGTTCCTGTCCAACCCGAAAGAGGTCTCTGTCGATCCGCCCGCTTCTCCGGCGGAGACGGTCACTCAGGCCCTGCTGCGGGTGACGGGCGCCGCAAAAGAAAAGCGTGCCGCGCTGCGCGCGTTGATCGAGAGCGAGGACATCGCCTCCGCCCTCATCTTCTGCAACCGCAAGCGCGACGTCGATATTGTCTTCCGCTCCTTCAAGAAGCACGGCTACTCCGTGGCCGCCATGCACGGCGACATGGCCCAGCCTGTGCGGATGGAGACCCTCGCCGCCTTCAAGAACAGTGAAGTGCAACTCCTCATTTGCTCCGACGTCGCGGCCCGAGGTCTGGATATCCCGGCCGTGTCTCACGTCTTCAATTTCGACGTGCCGACGAATGCAGAGGATTACATCCATCGTATCGGCCGTACCGGTCGGGCCGGGCGCAGCGGCAAGGCCTACACCCTCGCCCTCCCCGATGAGGTCAGGGCACTGGCGGACGTGTTCAAGATGATCGGCCGTGAGATTCCCGAGTGCGATGTAGCCGAGGTCGAAGGCTGGTCTCAAGAAAAGGCGCTGCGCGAGGGCGGACGGTCGCGCCGGGGCCGCAAACCGGCTCGGGAGCGGGGCCGCAAGGAGCGCGCGGAGCGCCAGCCTCGGTCCGAAAGCAAGCCAAAGTCCGAGCGTAAGGCTCAAGAAGAGCGGCCGAAGCGATCCGCAAGGGTCGAGCCCATCTCCGAAAAAGAAAAAGCCAAGCCGAAGCGGCGTAAGACCGAAGAGGATGAGGTTGCATCCAGCAGCGGTGAATCCTCACCTTTCGGCGATCACATCCCCGCCTTCATGATGCGCTCCGTCGCCTGAGGGCTTCCCGGCAGACCTTTCCATTTCCGACGGCTTGACGCCTGCCACGGGCCCCACGAGGCCGACTTTGCGCCGCAAGGTCGCCCCGCTCGGTTCCGTGATCGCCAAAGCTGTTTTAGAATGGTGGCCAGCGTGCAAAGGGAGGCTCCATGCAAACCATTTTCATCATGATCAAGTGCGAGCTCGGTCAGGCCTACGGCGTTGCCGATGAACTCGTGCAGAGCGTCGAGCAGGTCTCGGAGGTGCACTCGGTTTCCGGACAGTACGACTTGCTGGTCAAATGCTACCTTCCCGAAACCCAGGACATCGGCCATTTCGTGAACGAGCAGATTCAAACCCTAGAGGGAATCAAAGACACTTTCACGATTATTGCGTTCAAAGCATTCACATAATCCGAGGTCATCAGCGATGTCGTCCGGCGCGAATTCCGGGCTTTTGCGTGGCGATAGCGTTGGTTAGGATCGCCTCCTGAGACGGGATCAAAAAAACATTGGTTAACAGGGAGACGCAGGAACATGAAACTCAAGCTCTGTACCTTCACCGCTGCCATGGCGCTACTGGCAGCGCCGGTGCTGGCGGCAGACCCAGTCAAGATCGGGATGATCACGACTTTGAGCGGCGGCGGCAGCCACCTCGGCGTCGATGTGCGCGACGGCTTCCAACTGGCGATCGATCAGGAAGGCGGAACGCTCGGCGGCAAGACGATCGAGCTGATCGTCGAGGACGATGCGCGCAAACCCGACAAGGCCACCGAGATCGCCGACCGCATGGTCAAGCGCGACAACGTCAACATCATGACCGGCATCATCTGGAGCAACCTGGCGATTGCCGTGGTGCCGAAGGTCACGAAGTCCGACGTCGTTTACATCAGCCCCAACGCGGGCCCTTCCCTGTTGGCCGGCAAGGGCTGCAACGCAAACTACTTCAACGTCGCCTGGCAGAACGACAACCTGCATGAAGCCGTCGGCCAGTACGTCAACGACAAGGGGTTCAAGTCGGCCTTCCTCCTGGCGCCGAACTACCCCGCGGGCAAGGACGCGTTGACCGGATTCAAGCGCTTCTACAAGGGCGAGATCGCGGGCGAGATCTATACCAAGCTCGGACAGAAAGACTACGCCGCGGAGATCGCGGCGGTGCGTGACGCCAAGCCGGAATCGGTTTTCTTCTTCCTTCCCGGCGGCATGGGAATCGCCTTCCTGAAGCAGTATGAGCAAGCGGGTCTCAAGGCCGAACTGCCGCTCTTCGGCCCGGCCTTCTCCTTCGACCAGCAGATCCTGCAGGCCGTCGGCGATCCGGCGCTAGGCATCATCAATTCCTCGCAGTGGAACAAGGATATCGACAACGATGCCAACAAGGCCTTCGTTGCGGACTTCCAGAAGGCGTATGGCCGCCTGCCGACGCTCTACGCCAGTCAGGGTTACGACGCGGCGCGCGCCATTGCCAGCGCCCTCGAGGCCTCCGGCGACAGCTTCGATGCCGCGAGCTTCCGGTCTTCGCTAAGAAAGGCGAGCTTTGACTCCGTGCGCGGGTCCTTCAAGTTCGGAAACAACAACCATCCGATCCAGGACATCTATATCCGCGAGGTCGTGAAGGAAGGCGACATCCTTTCGAACAAGATCGTCAGCAAGGCTTTCACCGACCACCAGGACGCTTACGCGGCCGAGTGTAAGATGTAAGCCCAAGAGGACATCTATATCCGGGGGGTGGCCGACCGTGCCGCCCCCTCTTTCTTTGACGCGACTGAGGAATCTCTCCGGTGCTCTTGCTCTTTGAGCAAGTCTTGAACGGGCTGCAGCTTGGAGTGACCCTGTTTCTGCTGGCGGCGGGATTGACCCTCGTCCTCGGCATCATGGACATGGTCAACCTGGCGCACGGCTCCCTCTATATGGTTGGCGCCTTCCTGGCTGCGACGGTGGCGGGTTGGACCGGCTCTTTCATTGTCGGGCTGCTGGTCGCCCTGCCCGCGACAGCGGTCATCGGCATGCTGGTCGAAATGACCGCGCTGAGACGCCTTTACGAACGTTCGCATTTGGATCAGGTATTAGCGACGTTCGGCCTCATCCTCTTCTTCAACGAACTCGTCCGGATCATCTGGGGTCCGCGCCCCCTCTTTCTGGATACGCCGTCCTGGCTGTCCGGGGCGGTCGAGATCATCCCGGGCGTCCCCTACCCGGCCTACCGGCTGGCGATCATCCTCGTCGGTCTGGCCGTCGGCATCTTTCTCTACGTCCTGACCGCAAAAACACGCGTCGGCATGCTGATCCGCGCCGGCGCCTCGAACCGAGAGATGGTCGGCGCCCTTGGGGTCAACATCAAACTGCTCTACACCCTTGTCTTCGGGCTCGGCGCCTTGCTTGCCGCCTTGGCCGGTGTCATGGCGGGGCCGATCTATGCCGTCGAAGTCGGGATGGGAGAAGACATACTGATCGCCACCTTCGTCGTCATCATCATCGGCGGCATCGGATCGATCCGCGGCGCGCTGGTCGGGGCCCTGCTGGTCGGGATGGTCGACACGCTTGGCCGGGCGTTCCTGCCAACACTCTTCCGCTTCGTCATGGATCCCTCCAGCGCCGATGGCGTCGGCGCGTCCCTGGCCTCCATGGCCATCTACATCGTCATGGCCGGCGTGCTCGTGTGGCGCCCGCGCGGACTCTTCCCGGCTCATGCCTAGGGCCCGCTACCTGCCGGCGGGCGTCCTAGCCCTCGCCGTTGCGCTGCCCTTCCTCCTGACGGCAGTGGGAGAGGACTATCTGATCGGCGTGGCCACGCGGATTCTGATTTACGGACTCTTCGGACTCAGCCTCAACCTGATCCTCGGCTACGGCGGCATGGTGTCCTTCGGGCATGCCGCATTCTTCGGCCTCGGCGCCTATGTGGTCGGCATCCTCAGTCAGCACGCGACCTACGGCGAGCCGCTGCTGACTTGGCCGCTGGAGATCGGTGGCACCGACAGCGCCCTCATTGCCTGGCCGCTGGCCATGTTCCTCTCCGCCCTCGCCGCCCTCTTCATCGGCGCCATCTGCCTCCGGACCACCGGCCTATCCTTCATCATGATCACCCTGGCCTTCGCGCAGATGCTGTTCTACTTCATGATCTCGCTGCGGGCTTATGGCGGCGAGGACGGCCTCTCGCTGTTCGGACGTTCGGCCTTGCCGCCCACCGATCTTTCTGAGGACTCCCACTTCTACTTCGTCGTCCTGGCTCTGCTGACTCTGGCGCTCTTCCTGAAGCACCGCCTGATCGCCTCCAGGTTCGGATTGGCGTTGCAAGGCATCCGCGACAACGAGAAACGCATGCGCGCGATCGGCTTCCCGACCTACCGTTACAAGCTGGCCGCTTTCGTTATCTCCGGCGCCGTCGCGGGTCTGGCCGGTGCGCTCATTGCCAACCAGACGGAGTTCGTCAGCCCCGCTTTCCTAAGCTGGCACCGGTCGGGCGAGATCCTGATCATGGTCATCCTCGGCGGCATGGGCAGTCTCTACGGCCCTCTCGCCGGTGCCGCCGCCTTTCTGCTCCTCGACGAGTACCTCTCCCAGTGGACGGAACACTGGATGATCATCCTGGGGCCGGTGCTGATCCTCGTGGTCCTCTATGCCCGCGGTGGAATCTGGAGCCTCTTCGCCCGGAGGCCGTCGGATCATGCCTGAGACACTGCTTCAAATCTCCAGCCTGTCCAAATCCTTCGGAGCAATCCACGCCTCCGACGGCGTCACTCTCGACGTCTCTCGCGGCGAGGCGCATGCCGTCATCGGACCCAACGGCGCCGGCAAGACGACCCTGATCGGGCAACTGGCGGGCGAGATCATGCCGGACAGCGGCAGTATCGTTTTCAAAGGGGAAGACGTTACCCGCCTACCGATGCATCGCCGCACGCACCTCGGCATCGCCCGCTCCTACCAGATCACCAGTCTCTTCCCGTACTTCTCCGCCTTGGACAACGTGGCTCTCTCGGTTCAAGCTCGGAACGGCCATTCCTTCGATCTCTGGCACCCGGCGCGCGACGACCCGTCCCTGCGCGATCCGGCCATGGGCTACCTGGAAATGGTCGGCCTCGCGGATCGCGCCCAGGTTTCCGCCGCAACCTTGGCGCACGGCGAACAGCGCCAGCTTGAGATCGCCATGGCCTTGGCGTGCGGTCCGGAGCTCCTGTTGCTCGACGAACCGGCCGCCGGGATGGGACGCGAAGACACGCGCCAGATGATCGCCTTGCTGCAACGCTTGAAGTCCGAAGTGACGATCCTGCTTATCGAGCATGATATGGACGCGGTTTTCGCCGTCGCCGACCGCATCACCGTCTTGGTCTATGGCCGTGTGATCGCTTCCGGCTTGCCGCAGGAGATCCGCGAGGACAAGGCAGTCCAGGATGCCTATCTCGGCACGGCGGGCGAGGTGGCGTGATGCTGCGGGTAGAAAAACTGGAAGCACGCTATGGCGAGAGCCAAGTTCTCTTTGGCATGGATCTGGAAGTCGGCTCTGGCGAAGTGATCACCCTGCTCGGCCGCAATGGCATGGGAAAGACCACGACGGTCCGCAGCGTGATGGGCTTGCTGTCGCCCAGCGCGGGGCGCATAACCTTCGAGGGTCGCGACATCACTGGCCAGCCGAGCTTCAGAATCGCGCGTTCCGGCATCGGTCTGGTCCCGGAAGGGCGTCAGATCTTTCCGAACCTGACCTTGCGCGAGAACCTGGTCGCGACGGCCCGTGTCGGATCGCGGAATTCCGATTGGACCCTTGAGCGCGTGTTTGAGCTCTTCCCGACTTTGCGGGAACGTCAGTCCAGCTACGGCAACCAGCTTTCCGGCGGCGAGCAGCAAATGCTCGCGGTCGCGCGCGCACTCATGACCAATCCCCGGCTCCTCGTCCTGGACGAAGCAACGGAAGGTCTGGCGCCGCTGGTACGGACAGAGATCTGGCGAGTCCTGCAGGTGCTGAAGGATCGCGGTCAAGCCATCCTGCTAATCGACAAGAACGTCGAGGCCCTCTGCCGTGTGGCGGACCGTCACTACATAATCGAAAAGGGACACGTCGTCTGGCAGGGCGACACCGCGGCGCTGACCGCCGAACCGACACTGCAGGAGCGCTATCTCGGCGTCTAACGCTCACCCGATCGGCCTACATCAGGCGCGCTGTCCCGGAAACGCGCACGGAGCTGCCGGGCTCGTCGGTAAATTCCGCGTTCAGCAAGGATCTCATACCCATGTCCTCGCCTTGGATGATGTCGATGACATTGTGGTGCGGCCAACCGGCATCGCGAAGGTAACCGGCCAACGCAGCAGCGGCCGCACCCGTTGCGGGGTCTTCGTAAACGCCCCCCGCCGCAAAAGGATTGCGCGCATGGAAGACTTGATCCGATTCCGCGTGAACGAGGGAAACCGTGACCAACCCGAGCTTGCTCATGAAGGCTTGCCCTGCGGCTTGGTCATAGGACATCGCGGCAAGCGCCCCTCGGTCCTGCAGTGCGATCAGCAGATGACTGGCACCGCCTTTAACCATCGCGGGGGACAAGCGCGGGTCCAGCTGACTCCTGCTATAACCGAAGAGTTCCAAAGCTTCTGCGATCACACCCTCCGCCGCCGGGCGGCTTTGAGTCGGCGGTGACTGCAGCGCACCGCCATAAAGGGTGCCCTGCTTACGGCCCTCGACGGAAATCTCGGTCTCCGCCAATTCGAGTTGGAACACGCCGTCGCCATGCTTCATCGCAAGCGCCGCACCCAACGCGATCGTCGCATGTCCGCAGAACGGTACTTCCATCTTCGGCGAGAAATAGCGGACGATCCAGTCTTTGCCGTCAGGCGCGGCGAATGCTGTCTCTGAAAATCCGACGTCTTGCGCAACAGCCTGCATTTGTTGGGACGGCGGCAGGCTCTCCGCAATGGCGACACCTGCCGGGTTACCACCACTGTTGCCGTCGGAGAAGGCTGCAATCCTCATCACATCCATTTTGCTTCCTCCCCTTTTTCCGAGCGTCAAAAAGAAACGCGCTCCACAGCTTCCACCTTCAAGGGCCGTCCAGAAAGACAAAGATTGCACCCCTACAACAAGCCCTGGCAGGACCCTTGCAAATGTCTAAGCGATGCGTCCTCCTGGTGTGAATCTGGGACATCACCAAAACCGACTCCCAAGGCTCGAAATGGCGATGCGATCCTTCAAACTGGCCTTCCCCTTTGCCGGCCTGCAGGGCACGGTTTTTCTGACTTTGGGGATCTATCTGCCGTTCTGGCCGGTGTGGTTGGAGTCACGTGGCTTGAGCCCAGCGGAGATCGGATTTCTGCTGGCGGTCGCGTCCTGGACCCGCATAGCCACGACGCCCGTCATCGCAAATCTCGCAGATAGATCGGGCCGCACGAAAAGCCTCGTGATCTGGTTGGTGATTGTCACTTTCGCCGCCTTCGCCCTGCACTTGCCGGCCGAAGGCCTCTGGCCCTTGTTGATCCTCCATCTGATTGCCACGACGACCTTCTACCCGCAGCTTCCCCTGGCGGACGCAATGACAATGTCCGCCGTCACGCGTCACAACCTCAATTACGGGCGCATCCGCCTCTGGGGCTCGGCCACCTTCATCTTGGGATCGCTCACCGCGGGCGCGCTGCTGGACCTCTTCACGGCAGACAGCATTCTTTATTTCATCCTGGCCACCGTCGGCCTGAACTTCCTCGCCGCGGCTTTCCTGCCGCGAGCAGAGCCCCGCAAATCCGACAGCACACATCGGATCTGGCCCCTTCTCCGCGACCGCAGAATTCTCCTGTTCCTCGTGCTTGTCGGCCTGCTCCAAGGCAGCCATTCCGTCTACTACGCCTTTTCCGCAATTCATTGGCAGGCCGCCGGGCTCGACGGCAACGCGGTGGGCTGGCTCTGGGCGGAAGGAGTCATTGCGGAAATTGTGCTCTTCGCGTTCGCGGGCCGCTGGGCCGGTAGCGGCGACCCTCGGATCCTCCTCGTCCTGGCCGCGCTCGGCGGCATCGCACGTTGGACGCTCTACGCCACCACCGCAGACCTCGGGGTCCTTGTGGCCGGACAGGTGCTCCACGCCCTGACCTTCGGTGCTACCCATCTGGCCACGATGAACTTCATCAACCGCCATGCGCCGGAGGGGCTTCATGCCTCCACCCAGAGCCTCTTTGCGGCGCTTTCCTGGGGGCTAGCCATGGGCTTGGGCCTCATGGCCGCAGGCCCGCTTTATGCCGCTTTTTCGGGCGGTGCTTTCCTCGCCATGAGCCTCTGCAGCTTGTCGGCGCTTATCCTGCTGTTCTTCGTCCGGCCCGAGGCATCCAGCCGAACCTGATTGCCTCTGTCCTTTTCGCTTGATTTTCCCGCCAGATCGAATAATTAAATCTATACTAGATTGGTAATGATTGGGACGAAAACATGTTTCGCCTCAACCGGCTGACGGATTACGCCGTTGTTGTCATGTCTCACATGGCGTCGCGCGGTAATGATATCTGCAAAGCCCCTAAAATCGCCGAGGATACCGGGGTGCCCCTGCCCACGGTCGCCAAGGTCCTGAGCCTGCTGCAAAAGGCGGAGCTCGTCCGCTCCCATCGGGGTATGTCCGGAGGATACAGCCTCTGCCGGACTGCCGATGAGATCACCGTGAAGGACATTATCCAGGCACTGGACGGCCCGATCGCGCTGACGGCCTGCGTGGATGGGGCTCCGGATCACTGCGACGTGGAATCGCTCTGCCCCATGCGCGGCAACTGGAACAAGGTCAATCACGCGATCCGCGATGCACTGTCCCAGGTCTCGCTGGCCGATATGACCTTCGCGCCGGAGTTCTTGGGCATCGCCAAAGAGGACAAAATAGGACAAAACAGCAGCTTATAACTTCTAAATAGACTACCGCTTTAACAAAGTGCCAGAACCACAAACAAAGATGGCATCAGGAGAGAAGACAAATGGCGGCAACAGTGGAAACGGTCGATACAGTCCGTGAAGTCGCAGAGGATCGTTACAAATACGGCTTCGTAACGGACATTGAGACCGAAACCGCGCCGAAGGGCCTCAACGAAGACATCATCCGATTCATCTCCGCTAAGAAGGAGGAACCGGAATGGCTGCTCGAATGGCGGCTCAAGGCCTATCGCCTCTGGCAGACCATGCCGGAACCGGAATGGGCCAACGTCGACTTTCCGCCGATGGACTATCAGGACGCCTATTATTACTCAGCACCGAAATCCGACGACGACCGTCCGAAGAGCCTGGACGAAGTCGACCCCAAGCTGCTCGAAACCTATGAGAAACTCGGCATCCCCTTGCGGGAACAGGAGATGCTGGCTGGTGTCGCAGTGGATGCCGTGTTCGACAGCGTGTCAGTCGCCACAACCTTCAAACACAAGCTCGAAGAAGTCGGCGTCATCTTCTGCTCTATCTCCGAAGCGGTACGCAATCATCCAGACCTGGTGCGTAAGTACCTCGGCTCGGTCGTGCCGGCCGGCGACAATAAGCACGCTTGTCTGAACTCGGCGGTCTTCACGGACGGGTCCTTCGTCTACGTCCCGAAGGGCGTGCGCTGCCCGATGGAGCTATCGACATACTTCCGCATCAACGCGGAGAACACCGGCCAATTCGAACGCACCCTGATCATCGCGGACGAAGGCTCCTACGTCAGCTACCTCGAAGGCTGCACGGCTCCACAGCGCGACGAGCACCAACTCCATGCCGCCATCGTCGAGCTTATCGCACTTGATGACGCCGAAATTAAGTACTCGACGGTACAGAACTGGTACCCCGGCGACGAGGATGGCCAGGGCGGTATCTACAACTTCGTGACCAAACGCGGCGCTTGCCGGGGCAAGAACTCGAAGATCTCCTGGACGCAGGTCGAGACCGGTTCGGCGATCACATGGAAATATCCGAGCTGCATCTTGCAGGGCGACGGTTCGGTCGGCGAGTTCTACTCCATCGCAATCACCAACAACCGGCAGCAGGCGGATACCGGAACCAAGATGATCCATCTCGGTAAGAACACGCGCTCCCGTATCATCTCCAAGGGGATCTCGGCGGGCCGTTCCGACAGCACCTATCGAGGACTGGTGCGGATTGGCGCGCGAGCGACCGGGGCCCGCAACCACACGCAGTGCGACTCGCTGCTGATCGGCGACCGCTGTGGCGCCCATACAGTGCCTTACATCGAGAGCAAGAACCGCAAAGCGGTGGTGGAACACGAGGCGACGACCTCGCGGATCAGCGAGGATCAGCTTTTCTATTGCCGGCAACGCGGCATTTCCGAGGAGGATGCCGTCGCGCTGGTCGTCAACGGCTTCTGCCGGGAAGTCCTGCAGCAGCTGCCGATGGAGTTTGCCGTCGAAGCGCAGAAGCTGGTCGGCATCTCCCTGGAAGGCAGCGTTGGCTAACCATTCCAGACCTATGTGATCAAGAAACAGGAAGCTCAATAAGACTATGCTCGAGATCAAGAACCTGCACACCACTGTTGACGGAAAATCGATTCTGAACGGTATCGACCTGACCATCAATCCGGGCGAAGTGCATGCCATCATGGGGCCGAACGGCTCGGGCAAATCCACCTTGTCCTATGTCCTGACCGGACGCGAGGGCTACGAAACAACGGACGGCGAAGTGCTGTTCAAGGGCAAGAACCTCCTGGACATGGAGCCGGAGGAACGCGCTGGCGAAGGCATTTTTCTGGCCTTCCAGTATCCCGTCGAGATCCCCGGTGTCGCGACCTCGACGTTCCTGAAGGAGGCGGCGAATTCCGTGCGCAAGTACCGCGGTGAGCCGGAGCTGGACGCCATGCAGTTCGTCAAGCTGCTGCGCCAGAAGACGAAGGAACTGGGTTTCCCGGACGACCTTCTGAAGCGTGCGGTCAATGTCGGCTTCTCCGGCGGCGAAAAGAAACGCAACGAAGCGCTACAGATGGCCGTGCTGGAACCGCAGTTGGCGGTCCTGGACGAAACCGACAGCGGCCTGGACATCGACGCGCTGCGCACCGTCGCGGACGGGGTCAACCGGCTGCGCTCCCCGGAGAACGGCTTTCTTGTCATCACCCATTACCAGCGGCTGCTCGACTACATCGAGCCCGACAGGGTGCATGTGCTGGCCGGCGGCCGCATTCTGAAATCCGGCGGCAAGGAGCTGGCGGAGGAGCTTGAAGCCAAGGGCTACGCGGAATTCGTGGGACAGGCGGCATAGGGCGAGCGAATCGAATGGCTGATACATCGACAACCGACGCCGCACAGAGCGCGTTCCTGCAGGCATATCAGGGCCTGCAGCATGACCTTCCCGGTGGCGACCAATCCTGGCTGCGCGGTCTGCGCGACACCGCGATTTCCGGGTTCTCCGAACGCGGACTTCCGACTCCCAAGCTGGAATCCTGGAAATACACAAACCTGCGCGATCTCAGAAAGCTGTCACTGGCCACCGACCCGCAGGCCGGACAGAACATCAGCATCGACCGCGCGCCCAGCTTGCTGCCCGGCGGCGCAGCTTGTCACCGGCTCGTCTTTGTCAGCGGTACCTTCCGCCGGGACCTGTCCAATTGCGGGGACCTGCCTCCCGGCGTTGAACTCCGCAGCCTTTCCGATTGCCTGTCGCAGGATCCAAACAGCCTGGAAGGCGCTATTGGAGACGTCGCCGGCGATAGCGACCAGGCGCTTCTGCAACTCAACACGGCGCTGGCGACGGACGGCTTCGTCCTGCGCCTTAAAGCGGGGACGGTTTTACCGTTGCCCATAGAGATCGTGCACCTCTCGGGCGCCAACGAAGAGCTTCTTGCCTACCATCCGCGCAATCTCATCGTTCTGGAGGAAGGCAGCCAGGCAACCCTGATCGAGAACCACTGTACTCTGGGGCGGTCCGCCAGCTTCGGCAACTTCGTGACCGAAGTTTCCTTGGCGCAAGGTGCGACACTGCATCATTTCAAGGTGCAGTCGGAAAGTGGCGAGAGCTTTCATCTCGCGACCGGACATGTCGACGTCGGGCGCGACGCGCACTACGACGCTTTCTCGCTCACCATCGGGTCCCGCCTTTCGCGCAATGAGACCAATGTGCAGCTGTCCGGCGAAGGCGGACAATGCCATCTCAACGGGGCCTACCTGGTGCGCGGCAAACAGCACTGCGACAACACCACGGTCATTGAGCACCTCGTGCCCAACACAACCTGCCACGAGGTCTTTAAGGGTGTGATCGACGATAGGGCGCGGGCTGTGTTTCAGGGACAGATCGTCGTGCATCGCGACGCCCAGCAGTCGAACGGCCACCAGCTTTCAAAAGCCCTCCTGCTTTCGGATCAGGCTGAGATCGACCAGAAACCGGAGCTCAAGATTTACGCCGACGATGTCATGTGCAGCCACGGCGCCACCGCCGGCGACCTGGACCACGACGCGCTCTTTTATTTGCGCTCCCGGGGTCTGCCCGAAGCCAAGGCACGCTCCATGTTGATCGAAGCCTTCCTTGCCGAGACCATCGGCGAGATCTCCGCCGAGGGCCTCTGCCCTGCCCTGATGGCCTCCATAGGACATTGGCTGGCCGACGCCGACCGGGATATCGCGTTATGAACAGCACCATGACAAAGCCGGTTGCCGCCGGATCGAATTCCATGCTCGCGTTCGACATCGAACGGGTGCGCGAAGACTTTCCGATCCTGAAACAGACGGTGCACGGCAAGCCGCTGGTTTACTTCGACAGCGCAGCCTCGGCCCAGAAACCGCGGCAGGTCATCGAGGCCATGACCGAGGCTTACGAGACCTGTTACGCCAATGTACACCGCGGTGCCCACTACATGAGCCAGAAGGCTACGGACCACTTTGAGGAAGGACGCCAGAAGGCAACCCGCTTTTTGAACGCCGCCTCCCCCAACGAGATCGTCTTCACGCGGGGCGGCACGGAGGCCATCAACCTTGTGGCTTCCAGTTTCGGCCGCGGTTTTCTGAAGGCCGGCGACGAAGTGATCATCTCCTACCTGGAGCATCACTCCAACATCGTCCCCTGGCAGATCTTGCGCGATCAGATGGGCCTCGTCCTGAAGGCCGTGCCGATCGCCGAAGACGGCAGTTTCCGCTTCGATGCCTACGAGGAGATGGTCGGACCGAAGACCAAGCTGGTTGCCGTCACTCACATCTCCAATTCCCTCGGCACCATCGTGCCGGTCGAAAAGGTCATTGCCCTCGCCCACGCCCATGGTGCCAAGGTGCTTTTGGACGGCTGTCAGGCCGTGCCGCATCACAAGGTCGATGTGCAAGCGCTCGATGTCGATTTCTATGCCTTCTCCAGCCACAAGATCTATGGCCCCACCGGCATCGGCGTGCTCTACGGCAAGGAAGACCTGCTCAACGCCATGCCACCGTATCAGGGCGGCGGCGAGATGATCGAAACCGTGACTATCGAGAAGTCGACCTTTCAGAAGACCCCGCACCGTTTCGAAGCCGGGACCCCCGCCATCGTCGAGGCGATCGGCATGGGCGCCGCCATCGATTACATCGAGGACATCGGCTACGAAGCGATTGCCGCCCACGAAGCGGGTCTGCTGGCCTATGCCACGGAACAGCTTTCCCAGGTCGAAGGCCTGCGCATCTACGGGACGGCGAAGGAAAAGGCGAGCATCATCTCCTTCACCATGGACGGCGTGCACGCGCACGACATCGGAACCATCGTGGACCGGACCGGTGTGGCCATCCGGACCGGCCATCATTGCGCCCAGCCGGTGATGGACCGCTTCGGCGTCCCGGCGACCGCCCGCGCCTCTTTCGGGATCTACAACACCCGCGAGGAAGTGGACGCGCTCGTCGACGCGCTGGGCAAGGTCCGGGAAATTTTCGGCCTATGATGGATGAGCTGCGCGACCTCTATCAGGAAGTGATCCTGGACCACGGGAAGCATCCGCGGAACTTCCGCCATCCCGAGGAGGCGAACCGGACGGCCAGGGGCTACAATCCCCTGTGCGGCGACAAGCTGGAGGTCTTTCTCTCCGTCGATGATTCCGGTGTCATTCGGGACGCGGCCTTCGAAGGACGTGGCTGTGCCATCTCCATCGCCTCGGCCTCCATGATGACGGAAATCCTGAAGGGCAAACGTGTATCCGAAGCAGAGGACCTTTTCGGGCACTTTCACGACATGTGCACCGGGGAGAATGAGAAGGCCCTCTCCGAGGAAGACTCACCCGACGACGACGTCGATCGCCTTCAAGTGCTCTCCGGTGTGCGTGAATTTCCGGCGCGCGTGAAATGCGCCACCTTGGCGTGGCACGCCATGAACGCCGCACTAAGCGGCGAAACCTCGGCAACCACGGAGTAAGGCTGTGGCAGACGAAGATATGGATGTCCCTCCCGCACGTGCCTATGTGCCCTTCGGGGAGTTCCAGACGGCGCCGGAGGGCCTCACGGCCCGTGCCGGGCTGCCGCTCCAGCCAGGCGATCCCAACGTGGCCTCCGAGGAAGCCGTCGTGGAGGCGTTGCGGACCGTTCATGACCCGGAAATACCGGTCAACATCTACGACCTCGGCCTGATCTACAGCCACGAGATCGGCAAGGAAGGCACGGTGAAAATCATCATGACGGTGACCGCGCCGGCCTGCCCCGTGGCGGGAGAGATGCCGCAGCAGGTTGCGGATGCGGTTGCGGGGGTTCCCGGCGCCGGCGAAGTTGAAGTAACCTTGACCTGGGAACCGGCCTGGACGCCGGAATGCATGTCCGAAGATGCAAGACTGGCATTGGGATACTTCTGACCCCATTTACGATATATAAAACAGCGAGATGCTACGTTAAAGATTATGACGAACCCACTGATAACACTCACTGATGCTGCGGCAGAGCGTGTAAAGGCTCTGATCTCGCAGAGCGAAAAACCGGTGCTCGGCCTGCGCGTTGGCGTCAATTCGCGCGGTTGCTCCGGCATGTCCTACGTCGTCGAGTACGCGGAGGAGCAGAAGAAGTTCGAGGACGCCATAGAGGACAAGGGCGTCAAAATCTTCATCGACCCGACCGCCGTCATGTTCCTTCTGGGCTCGGAAATGGACTACATCGAAGACAAATTCCAAAGCGGCTTTGTCTTCACCAATCCCAACGAAAAGGGCCGCTGCGGCTGCGGAGAGAGCTTCCACATCTAACAGCCGGTCCTCGGGCCAGCCTTTCAGATCCTCCTTTTCTTGAACCCCCCCGCGGCGCTAAATATCACTGGGAGCGCGTCTTTGCGTTGCTCTGCTTTACTTCCTAACCGCTTTGGGTCCGGACATGGCGCAGCAAGGTCCGATGGTTCTTCTGGAAGACAGCCTGTCCCCGGATGGCGGCTGCCGCCTGTTCCAAAACCCCCAAAGAATCATTCGCTGCCATGATGCCGCTGAGGCCCGCACCGCCCTCGAAGACATTGAGCGTGCACTCTCGGAAGGTTTCTTTTGTGCCGGTTTTCTGTCCTACGAATTGGGTTATCTGCTCGAGCCCAAGCTGAGCCCCCTCTTGCCGGAAGACCGAATTCAGCCTCTGATCTGGATGGGTGTCTTCAAATCGTTCCAGGAGTTGAGTCGGCAAGACACCGACCGGTACCTGCAATCGGACGTTCGGGACCCGTACCGGATTTCCAACCCCCGCCATTCGATCTCAAAGGACGACTACCTCGCCGCCTTCGACCGTGTGAAAGACTACATCGTCGCGGGCGACGTCTATCAGATCAACCTGACCTTCAAGCACCTCTTCGACTTCGCGGGCGACTCCTTGGCCTTCTACCGCGACTTGCGCCGCCGTCAGCCCGTGCACTACAGCGCCTGCATCCGCGCGGAGGAATTCGATCTCCTCTCGCTCTCCCCAGAGCTCTTTGTCAGAACGGAGGGGGAGAACATCGAGACGCGGCCAATGAAAGGCACGGCGTCGCGGGGCCGTACGGTCTTGGAAGACAGAAGTCAGGCGGATTGGCTGCAGAACGACTCGAAGAGCCGGGCCGAGAATCTCATGATCGTCGATCTGCTGCGCAACGACCTCAGCCGCATCGCCAAGATCGGCTCGGTGCAGGTTCCCGAACTCTTCGCCGTCGAGACCTATCGCACGCTCTTGCAAATGACCTCGCGAGTGACGGCACGCCTGAAGCCGGATATCGGATTTGCCGATATCCTCGCCAGCCTTTTCCCCTGCGGTTCCGTCACCGGCGCGCCGAAAGTTCGCGCCATGGAGATCGTCAACGAACTCGAACAGGAAGCCAGGGGCGTCTATACCGGTGCCGTCGGTATGGTCGGACCCGGCGGCGACCTGCAGTTCAATGTCGCCATCCGCACGCTTTATCTGCCGCATGACGGCACCGCCGAAATGGGCATTGGCAGCGGGCTTGTCTTCGACTCAGTTGGACCCGCCGAGTACGAGGAATGCCTCCTGAAAGCCAACTTCCTCACCCAGGAAGAAGCTCCCTTTCACCTGCTGGAGACGATGCTCTGGGAACCGGGCACCGGCTACAAGCTTCTGTCCCGCCACCTGGAGCGACTCAAGATCTCGGCGGACTACTTTCAGTACCGTTGCGATGAGGAACTGATTTCGGAAGCCCTAAGAGCTACGGTGCGGAACCTCCCGCCTTGCCCTCACCGCATCCGGCTACTCCTGGACCCTGCCGGCGTGCCGAACATCACAGCAACCGCACTGGCGGACGGCGCGACACCGCCCGCGTACCGCTACGTTCTCTCAGATCTGCGCATGAACAGCGCCAACCGGTTTCTCTATCACAAGACCACGAACCGCGCCTTTTATGAGGATGAATTGGCGCGCCTCAACGCCGAAACCGGCTGCGACGAGGTCATATTCCTCAACGAACGCGGCGAGGTGACGGAAGGCAGCCGTCACAACGTCTTTGTTCGCCACGGCGACCAGCTTTTGACACCGCCGATCTTCGCCGGCGTTCTTCCCGGTACCTTACGTCAGGAGTTGATTGAGGCCGGAGATCCGCCCGTCGTCGAACGCACCCTCACTCTCGAAGACCTGGCGAACGCTGACGAAGTCTATCTTGGAAACTCCGTGCGGGGGCTCGTCCCGGCGGTCGCGATGACCGAAGAAACCGCCCTTAGAGCCGCCGTCGCGGACTAGGCATTGCCGGACTGTGCGATGAACCAGCCTGTGCGCTCGCTGGAACTGTGCAGGAAGCGCCGATCCTCCCGCGGCGAGCGTCCGAACAGACCGCGATAAGCACGGGAGAAATACGGGGCCGACACGAAACCGCAAGCCAGGGAAACGTCCAGCACCGACATTGAGGTCTGCTCCAGGAGATGCCGCGCACGGTTCAGCCTGAGTTTGAGGTAGTAGCCTGTCGGTGTATCATTGAGCACGTTACGGAATAGACGTTCCAACTGGCGTCGAGAAATACCCCCGATCTCCGCGATATCGTCAAGCCGGAGGGGTTCTTCAAGATTCTTTTCCATGGCCTGCACAATCCGCAGGAGCGCAGGGTGCTGGCTGCGCAGGCGGGAACTCAGCGCCATGCGTTGATGGTCGTCGGGATTGCGGATGCGGGCATGCAACAAGGATTCGGAGACCTTGATCGCCAGATCATGACCGAGCTGGCGCGAGATCCGATTGAGCATCATGTCCAGGGCCGCCGTTCCCCCGGAGCAGGTGAAGCGTTTCCGGTCGATCTCAAAGAGGTCTCCAGTCACCTCCAGGTCAGGAAACTCCTCCCGGATGGAAGGAATGCACTCCCAATGCAGGGTCGCCCTATATCCATTCAGCAATCCGGCCTTGGCGAGAATATGCGTGCCCGTGTCCATGCCGCCAAGCACTGTCCCCTGCCGGTCCATCCGCCGCAGCCACGCCAGAAGGTTGCGGCTCGCATAGTGTTCCGGTCGAAAGCTGGCACAGACAACAATTGTCGGATAGCGGGAGATATCGGTGATGGGGGATTCGGCCACCAGGGACATGCCATTGCTGGCCGCCACCGGCTGACCGTCCACGGAGAAGATATGCCAGCTATAGGCTCTAGACCCGCACAGGCGGTTGGCGACCCGCAGCGGCTCAATGGCCGAGCTCAGGGCGATCATCGAGAACTCGGGCAGCAGAAGAAAGCCGATCTTCTCCGGCCCCTCGGAAAGCAGTCTGTTCATCGCATCTTCGCCATCTCAAACAAACCTACTTCGGAACCCTACTTCCGCCGGATGCCGATGGAACGGCCGATCTGTTCCGGCCGTACCGCGTTCGCCTGCGAGTCCCGGACACCCGCCAGCGCATTCGCCACCGCTTCCGGGAAGGGCGATGATTTAGGTCCCGCCATATCGACATGCAACAGGATCATCTCGGCCGTCGCCAGTTCCTTCCCGCTTTTCGACTCGAACATGCGGTGCAGCAGATGAAAGCGCTTGGCATCATGATCCACCAATAGGGTTCCGACCTCAATATCCTCGCCCACCCCAGTTTCCTCCAGATAGCAGAGGTGGGTCTCCAGCGTATAGAGCGAGGTGCGTTGTCGCTCCTCGGAGCGATGGTCCATTCCAATGTGGTCCATGAAAGCGTCCGTCGCACGGCTGAAAACCAGCAGGTAGAAAGCCTCGTTCATATGACCGTTGTAGTCGATCCACTCCGGCCGGACGCGATCCCGGTACAGCTTCAGGAGTTCCGCATCGCTCATTCCGCCGCCTTCAAGCGTTCATTCGTCGGGTCGTAGAGCGGCTCCTGCGCCACGACAGCGGGGTAACGTTCGCCATACATGTCAACCTCCAGCGCCTGGCCTTCCTTCGCCAGATCGGTTCTGACAAAGGCCAGGGCGATGGACTTCTTGAGGGTATGGCCGTACCCGGCAGACCCCACGAGCCCGACCACCTCTCCATTCAGATAGACCGAAGCGCAATAGGGTGCATCGGTGTTCTCACTTTCCACGAGCAGCGGGACCATCCGCTCCTTCGCACCGGCCTGCTGTTGCTTCAGCAGCGCCTCCCGGCCGATGAAGTCGGCCTTCCCGAAGTCGACGAAGCGATCCAGAGAGGCATCCAGCGGCGTGTATTCATGGGTCAGATCGACCTTCCAGGCCCGGTAGCACTTCTCCATGCGCAGGGAGTCCATGGCATACATGCCGAAGTCGGTGATGCCGAATTCCTCGCCGGCCGCCATCAAGGCCTCGTAGACCGGGACCTGATACTCGGCGGGGACATGCAGCTCCCAGCCCAGCTCGCCGACGTAGTTGACCCGCAACGCCATCACGGCTGCCATGTTGATCTCGATCTTGCGCGCACTCAGCCAGGGAAAAGCCTTGTTGGAGAGGTCTGCCTTGGTGACCTTCGAAAGCACCTGCCTCGCCTTCGGGCCGGCGAGGATCAGGGTGCCGAGTTGCGGCGTGATGTTGGCGATCTGCACACTGCCGTCGTCCGGCAGATGGTGTTTCATCCAATGCAGGTCGTGCCATTCGGCGGCACCGGCACTGCAGAGATAGAACTCCTCTTCCGACCAGCGCGTGATCGTCACCTCGCTGAGGATCTTGCCCTTGTCGTTGCAGAAATAGGACAGGCTGATCCGCCCTTCCTTCGGCAACTTGCCGGCAATCAAACGGTCGAGGTAGGCGGCGGCACCCGGCCCGGTCACCTCGTACTTGGAAAAACCGCCGAGATCCAGAACGCCGACCCGTTCGCGTACCGCCTTGCACTCCTCGGCCACCGCGTCGAACCAGTTGGTGTGATGATGGCTGAGGTCCTGCTTCGCTTCCTGCCCTTCCGGCACGAACCAGGTGGCCCGTTCCCAGCCGCCGCGCGCGCCGAACATTGCTCCCTTCTGCTTCAGCATTCCATACAGCGGCGTCGTCTTGGCCGGCCGGCCCGCCGGACGCTCCTCGAACGGGAAAGCGATCGCATATTCGTGCTGGTAAAGCTCCACCGCACGTGCGCGCGTGTACTCCTGCGTCGCATACTCCGTGTAGCGGCGCGGATCGAGAGACCACATATCCCATTCCGGCTGACCGTCCACCACGATCTCCGCAATGGTCTTCCCGGCGCCGCCGCCCTGGGCGACGCCGAAGCTGAAGCCGCAGCAGTGATAGAAGTTGGTCAGGGGATAGGCCGGACCGATCAGCGGCAGGCCGTCGGGCGTATAGGGGATCGGGCCGTTGATAACGCGCTGAACACCGGCGGTGCCGAGCAGCGGCACGCGCTCGATAGCGCGCTCGATGTACCATTCCAAACGGTCGAGGTCGTCCGGATAGAGTTCCATGCCGAAGCCCGGCGGAATGCCGTCGAGCCATTCCGGTCTGGCATCCCACTCGTAGGGGCCGAGCAACAGGCCGTCCCGCTCCTGCCGCAGGTAATAGGAATCGTCAGGATCGCGCAGCAGCGGCAACTTGGCGTCCTGGCCCTTAAGTTCCGCGACTTCGTCACTGACCAGATACTGATGCTGCATCGTGACGATCGGCAGATTGATACCAACCATCGCCGCAACTTCCGCGCCACGATAGCCACCGGCATTGATCACCCGCTCGCAGGTGATGGTGCCGTTCTTCGTATGAACCTGCCACTCACCGGACTTGGATTGGGAAATCGACTCCACCGGATTGAACCGATAGATCTCGGCGCCGCCATCCCGCGCGCCTTTCGCCAAGGCTTGGGTCGCCTGGCTGGGGTCGATATCGCCGTCATAAGGGTCCCAGAACCCACCCAGCACGTCATGGGTTTCGAGATAAGGGTAGCGGTCCTTCATATCCGCGTTGGTCATCATCTCGAACTCGATGCCCTGGGCATGGCCCATCGCTTTGACGTGCTCGAATTCCTCCATGCGGGATTTGGTATGCGCCAGGCGTATGGAGCCCGTGACGTGGTAGTTCACGGGATAGCCTGTTTCTTCCGCCAGTCTTGTATAGAGCTGCGTACCGTAGCGCTGATACTTGATGATGTTCCAGCCCCCGGCGAAGTTCGGGCAGTTACCCGCCGCATGCCACGTCGATCCGGATGTCAGCTCGTCGCGGTCTACCAGAACAACATCCGACCATCCCAACTTCGTCAGGTGATAGAGCGCGCTGCAGCCAACGACACCTCCACCGATAACAACAACGCGCGCGTGGCTTTTCATACTCGGTCGTTCCTTACTCTCGATTGAAATACGTTCACTCGCCCAATACCCGGAAATCTCCTACCAACGTGGGTTCCCCGGCTTCATAGCAGCCTCTGTCAACTTGATGTCGAAGCGGTCCCGGATCTCTTTGTCGATTCCTGCGGGAATGTGCTCGGGATAGTGTGTTGAGAGAATCTCCTTAACCCTTTTCCGCGCCCGCTGCACGACATCGCTCCTGCCCTGTTCGTTCCATTCCTTGGGACTCGTGCGATCCCCCACCTCCGGATAGATGTACTCCTTCTCCATCAGCCCGAGGGTCTGTTCATGGCCAAGGAAATGACCCGGCCCCTCCGTACAGACCTGGCGCATAGCCTCCACGGACAGTGAGTCCTCCGTCACATCTATACCGCGCACGGTCCGCAGAACAGACCCGATCAGATCGTTATCGATCACGAAGCTCTCGTAGCAGCAGCCGAGCAGGCTGGCATGCATCCCGGCGGACTCATATATCATGTTCGCCCCGGCATTCGCCAAGAGTGCTTCCGTGTAGCCTTTCTCGAACCCTGACTGCGCATCGGGAAGCTTGGAATCCGTCATGCCCGCCGGCATGCCGCCGGTCAGATCGTAGTAGTGCGCCATCTGAGCGCAGGCCGCCATCAGCAAAGCCTGCTCGCCGCTGCCGCCGGACATTGCCCCAGTGCGCAAATCGGACACGAAGGGCCAGGTTCCGAAAATCGCCGGGTGACCGGGTGAGATCAGGTTGACATAGACCAATCCCGCCAGCACCTCGGCAACCTCCTGAACCACCGCCCCCGCCAAGGCGGCTGGCGATGTCGCCCCAGCCTGCCCGGCCGCCAGCAACAGCACCGGCATACCGCCCCGGACCGAAGCTTCGAGGCAATGGCAGGCATCCTGCGCGAACTTCAGGGGTGGCACGACAAAACAGTTCGACTGACTGACGAAGGGCCTGCGGCGCCACGCCTCCTCGCCACCAGACACAAGATGCAGGATCTCAAGACAGTCCTTGACGTTCCGCGGACTCACCATGCTTGTGCCGACATGTTTGCTGGTGCCCGAGATGCAGGCGTAGAGCGTGTTGATATCCAGATCGTGCGAAGACGTCATGTCGCGGGCGACGACGGAGCGTTGGTAGAAATGGATATGGTCCATCTGGTCGACGAGGCGCCCGATGTCGTAGAGATCGCTCAACAGGGTTTCGCGGTACTCGCCGGTCTCCGTCTCGACCATGTGCACCGCCGCGCCCGCCGTGCCGAAGTACACCTTCTTGTCCCAAGGCTCCATGTCGTGCTTCGGGTCCGCCCCGTGCAGCACAAAGCGTCGCGCGGCTTTCGCCAGGCAGTCTTCGACCAGGGCCCGCGGAAACAGCAGACGCCCTTCCTCGGTCAGCGTGCCGCCGGCGGCCGTCACCATCTCGATACAGGACGGAATCGCTTCACCGAGACCGATTTGCTCCAGGACGTCCAGGGCGGCGCGGTGAATGCGTTCTACCTCCGCTTCCGTCAAAGGCGCGTAGCGCCCCCCTTCCATTCCCGGCAGTACCGCCCGTTCCGCTTCGGGGATCGGTGCCGCCCGCAACTCCTTTCGCGCCTCGCGCCCGCCACGCCGCCTTCCACTCGCCGCCGCTGTCGCCATCAACGTAACTCCCAGACACTCGAATGTTGCCGATACTGCTCAGGGCCCATCGTTCAAATCGACCTGTGACAGAGACTCCGTGTGGCCGTCCATGGCCAGGGCCTGCCCCGAAATCTTGGCGCCGCGCGGCGATGCCAGAAACAGGATCAGATCCGCGATCTCTTCCGCGTCAACAAAGCAACGCAAGGAAGTCTGGCGCAGATATTGATCACGTACGCGCCCCTCTGGAACACTCCGCGCTTTCGCCTCCGCCGCAATGACGCCATCCATGCGCGGACCGGAAACAGAGCCCGGACAGATCGCATTGACGCGAACGCCATAGGGGCCGGCCTCCATCGCCAGGCTCTTGGTCAGACCGACGATGCCCCACTTGGCTGCGGCATAGGGTGTGCGCAGGGGATAGCCGTGCAGACCCGCGGTGGACGAGAGATTGACGATGCAGCCGGATCCCTCCTGCCTCATCGCCGGCACGGCGCGGCGGCAGCAGAGATAGGTACCATCCAGATTGACGGCAATCGTCTGCCGCCAGGCATCGGGCTCGCAGTCCTCGATTGGTCCGGTCGGTCCCGCAATCCCCGCATTGTTGACCAGCACATCGAGTCCGCCGAACGTGCCAAGGACCCCTTCGAACACCTGATCCACTTCGGAAGGGTCTGAGACATCCGCCCGCAGGCAGAGCAACCCGGGCTCCGCAGCAGCGGCGGACTCCAGGGCCACGGCATCGATATCACAGACGGCGACTTGGGCTCCTGACGCCGAGAAAGCCCTCGCCGTGGCCAAGCCGATACCAGCCGCGCCGGCGGTAATCAGGACCCGCTTGTTCTCCAGACCGACATCCATTTGCCCAGGCCCTTGATGCTCCCGCGGCGGCGCTCGGCGCGACGCCTAATCGGGCCACGCTAGTTCAAGGAGTCCTGTTCAGAGTTGCACTATATCGTCAGGATTTTGACAAATAGCGCCGCCCCGGTCGAATGTCGGACCTGGAGTGAAGGTGCGGAGCAGACCCCGGGCGGGGCGGAAAGCTTAGGTTTGGACCGCTTGTGCCCGGTAGGCCTCGGCGGCCTTGGCCATGGGGTCGCAGATCCTGTTGGACAGCCAAATGACGAAGACTGCCAGCAGGAACCCGGCCGGCGCATCGATCACATAGTGCCAGCGGGAAGCCACGGACTCGATAAGCATCCAAAACGCCAAAGCTACGAACAACGGAATGAAGGCCGATCGGCTACGTATCATGTAGTAGACCATCACCGTGGCGTAAGCGATGTGAAGGGACGGCATGGCGCCCAACGCACCCGTAAAGTACTCGGACCCGTTGGCGTCGACCCAGGCGGCCCCATGCTGCTGGACCTGCTGAAAGCCCCACCACATCCCGGCTTGTGCGTTGGCCGCACGTTCATTGACCCCGGTCTCGTAGAGGAAGGGCCCCACGGCCGGCGCGATCAGATAACTGAAGGCTCCGAGGACCATGACCAGCAGAAGCGCCAGGGCGAAGTTGCTGTAGTTCGGATCCCGGTTGATCGCGTAGTTGCAGAAGCTAATGAGGAACATGATGTGGAACGCGATCTGGTACCACTCGTCCGCCCACGGAAGGTACGGCGCAATAGCTTGACGGATCGCAACGAAGACGTCGATCAAGGGCCGCACCGCCTCGTCCGTTGCGTAGTAGGCCGCATCGTAGAGCTCCGGATTGATCAGCGGGATCCACATTTTCAGGTTGAAGTGGAAATAGCTGACGATCACGAACAGCGCGATGAAGGTGACGTCGTGCAGGATGAAGGCGGCCATTTGCCGGTTGTTCCAGCGTTGCCGTCCGGCGACATGGTTCAGGCCTTGAGCCAGCAGATAGACGAGCAAACCCATGAGGACCGGCATCATGGCATTGAAACCCAGCACCGTGCTGACCCGCTCCGTCGGCAGGTTCAGCGGCGCACCGATGATCAGCGAAATCACGACCGCCGACGTTGCAAAAGCCAGCGTCAACCAGACCGCCATTCCCAAGCCGCTGCGGGCAAAGCCCAGGGGGAAGAGCACCTTCGCATAGCCGGGTTCGGTCACCGCCTGCATGGCAAGCGCCGTGGAACCCTCGGCTTGGTCTGACAGGACCTCGGTCATTTCAGCGTTCCGGTACCGTGAAATCCACGGCTCAGACTAGAGGGAAGCTCTTAAACCCTCCTAAACCCGGAACGTAAAACAAGAGGTTACAGCACCTTAGGATCTGCTCTTCAGCCATCCTTAAGGTGTTTAAAGCATCTTTCGCAGGCTCAATCGCGTGCCCATCAACCCAGCGCAGAGCCCGCATGGTCAGCCTTTCCAGTCAGGCTTCTCCCCTTCCCGATCAGCGTTCCTACGTTGAGTATCTCGCCGTCCTGGGCATCTGGATCGTGTTCCAGGTCGCAGGCGCGATCCACAGCGGGCTGATGGTCCTGGACGGACAGTTTCTGGGCCCTGATAGCTACATGCGCCTGGTGCGTGTGACAGAGCTGCTGGAGACCGGACGCTGGTATGACTCCACCCTGCTGCGCAGCAACGCGCCCTACGGCGAGGACCTGCACTGGACCCGGCCTTTCGATCTGATGCTCCTAGGCGTCGCGGCGCCATTGGCCCTTCTGATGGACTGGCGCCAGAGCCTGCATGTGGCCGGAGTTGTGATTTCACCGCTACTTCAGTTCGCGACGGCCTTCGCCTTTGCCTGGGCGAGCGCCGCGCTTTTTTCCCGCAAGCAGTGGGTCATCCTGGCTGCCGCTCTTTTCCTGCATCCCGCCGCGGGGTCCTACGCCCTGGCCGGCCGTGCCGATCATCACGTGGCGCTGTTCCTTGTCTTCATGCTGATGCTGGGCTTCACCTTGCGGGCCCTGTCGGCGCGTCCCGACGCCGGCCGGCAGGCCGCCTTGGCCGGTGCCTGCGCCGGTCTGGGTCTCTGGCTCAGCGTTGAGCTGATTTTGGGCCTGGCAGCCTGCCTGACGGGACTTACTGTCCAATGGCTCCTGACACCCGGAACGAAGGCCAACCGCTGTCTCGGCTTCTCTTTGGGGCTCTGGGGCGCGGTGGGCGCCGCGATGCTCATCGAATGGCCACCGTCCGCCCTGTTAGAGCCTCTCTATGACGAGATCTCCGTCGTCCATTTCGCGCTCGCCAGCCTCGTCCTTGTGGCATGGCTGGCAATCTGGGCCTTGGAAACGAAAGGTTGGCCAGGCAGGTCCTTAGCGTTCCGCACGCTCCTGCTTGGGGTAACCGGGATCGTTTGCCTGGCTGCGTTCTACAGCGTCTTTCCTCTGTTTTTTGCCGGACCCATGGCGACCATCGATCCGCGGATTAACCCGATCTGGCACGACGGCGTCACGGAAATGCGCGACGCGCTACCAATCAGCCTGAAAGGGCTCGAGGAATTCCTCATCTATCTCGGCGGCGGGCTGATCGCTCTGCCCTGTTGCGTCTTCTTTCTGCGGCGGTCCTGGGGCCGGGAAAGCGCCTACCAGTGGCTCTTCCTGACGATTGCCGTCCTGGCCTTCCTGATTATCGGAACGCTCCATGTCCGCTTCTCGCCCTACGCGGCGCTCGTCTATCTCTTTCCCTTTGGTCAGCTTCTGTCGGCCACCTTCGCCCACGCGGACAAGCTTGAGAGCGACCTGCGGCGCGGCCTGATCCGGGGGGGCATGATCTCACTGGTCTTGGCCGGCCCACTCTTCCTGGCAGTTCCGCTTGGCAAGCTGGGGAAGGACAGCAAGCAGGGGGACATGGCAGCGTCGATCGCCGAGAGCTGCGATTTCACGGCACTGGCGGCCTACCTGGAGCAGCCTGTGGTACATCAGGGCCAATCTCTGACAATCCTGGCCCTCCTCGACTACGGGCCGGAGCTCCTCTACCGCACGTCTCACCGGATCATCGCCGGCCCCTATCACCGCAACGGCGCGGGCATTTACGACAGCCACGAGATGCTGGCAACGACGGATCCACGGGAGTCACAGGCTCTGATGACGGAACGCGGCGTCGATCTTGTCCTGCTCTGCCCGCAGCGGGGTGAAAGAGCCTTCTTCTCAAACCCGAATGGAAAAGCGTCCCTCTATTACCGGCTGAAAGACGGAGAGACTTTCGACTGGCTGAGGCCGCAGGACCTACCCGCGAACCTCACAAAGCAATTTCGTCTCTACCGGACGGCCCTCTGAACCTGCGCAAAGGAAAGCGGCCGCAGGACAAATTCCCACGGCCGCCATTCCAACGATGTCGCTCTAATTGTCTGTGCCGCTCGCTTTACTCCGCGAGGCGCAGGTTGCTCAACTTCGAGCCGATCTGACGGAAAGCCGCTTTCAGTTCGTCGCCCGTCGGAGACAGATAGTGATCGCCGGGCGTCGTCGCGCAGGCTTCGAACAGATTGTCAATCGTGGTTCCATCAGCGACGTCAAAGACGATCGTAAAGACCTGGATCTCGACGCCGTCCGCTTTCACGGCCGTGCAGATATCTGCCAAGCGATCGTTGACCTCCGTGGTCGTGCTGCCGTCCCAGGGTTGGTTTTGCCCGTCCGTCATGATCACGATGGCCTTGTCCATCTGATCTTCATCGTAGTCCAGTGGCAGCGTGGCATCTTCCGTCGCCCAAACGCCGCGCCAGCGCGGAGACAGCGCCCGCCAACCCCAGGCCATGCCCACATCCATACGGGTCTGGCCCTCAGCGGTTAGGGTATCGATCAGATTGCTAACAGTCGTCTTCTCGGCCGTAAGGGGCAACACGGCCACGCCCGGGCAACCGAGATCGTCATCGGCCCAGCCATAAGCGCCGTTGCCAAAGATATACTCAGTGAAGGGCGTATCGGCCGGAGGCGTGTCGTCACTACCTGCCGGCTCGGCCCGGACATCGCCACAACCATTCCAGGGATCCGGAAGGGGACTCATCCAGCCGTTGTTTGGATTGAAGCTGACGCGCCCGGCGACTGGAACGACGCTGACCCAGAGGTTTTCGATTGTCTCGTTGTCTCCATAGAGCGCTTCGAGGAATTCGTCGCCGGCGGCTTGTAGAGAATCCAGTTTGACGACGCCGTCATCGTCTTCATCACCCATCGAACCCGTGACGTCGAGGACCATGGCCACTTCCAATCCCTTGACAGCGCGCTGCACCACGGCGCGGGCGCTCACATCGACTTCATCGACATGTAACACGCTCAGGAACGTCGTTCCCATGGTGGCCGACGCGGTGATCGTTACTGTACCGGCCTCCTCGTCGAAAACCGGCGTGATCGTGATATCCGTGTCAAGATTCACGCCCATGTAACCGTCGGGGAAGTTCACCTCGAAGTACTTGTCGATGTCGTCATTTCTATAGTCTTCGGTGAAGACCTTACCGCCCGCCAAGGCCGCGGCATCAACCGCCTGGCTCAACCGCGATTGAACCATGTAGCCCCTGGCGACGTCCGTGGCTAGTCCGAGGGCCCCAACCAGCGGGATGATCGCCAAGCCAACGTAAACAGCAAGCGCACCCCGCCTGTCTTCGCGGAAGCGGCAAAATTGTGCATGTAGTCTCTGAAGGACAGTCATGGCCCCAGTGAACTCCGTCAGTTCAGACTGAAGATGGATCACTGTGCAGTATCAATTCCAACTCTAAACAAAATGTGAATTCATAGTATTACTTTAAAATATATATAGTATTTGAGTAAATATAATATAATTATTATTTACCAAATTATTTCATCTCAACCAACCTAATGGTCTTTCTAAAGAGCGTTTTGCTAATACCTTGGATAGTATCCAAATCATCCACGTCAGAATGGCTGCCACATAGCCGTCAATCGCATAGTGCCAGCCAAGGTGGATGGACCCGATTTGAATGATCACAGCATTGACTGTCAGAAGGGAGCCGAGTGTACGCGAGATACTCCACCCAAAAAGAGCCAGCAGAACCGCGATCGAAACGTGCATGCTGGGCATCGCTGAGATTCCGCGGCCGATATCCGTACCGCCCTGTACATAACCGTTCCATAGCTTGTCCTGCACGCCCAACACCCAGACTGGTGAGTGTTCGCTGGCGGCGACCAGATACTCTAAGAGCTCCCGAAAGGGATCTTCCAGTCCGGTCACCCTGCCGTAATAGACCGGGCCCGCAGAGGACAGGACCAAGGCCATGAGGCTGCCGATCAAAGCCCATGACAGTAAGAAAGCGATAAGAAAACGCAGGCGTAGCTCAGCTCCGCGCCGGCTAAAGGCCTGCCAAAGCAGAATTCCATGTGAGAGAAAGAACCAGAAGTGATAAAAGGCGTTTATCCCCGTCGTCATGTAAGGGTAGCCGAGGATCGGTTGTAGCAGGCGCCAAGGATCCGTACCCCCATGCAGCCAGCGATCAAACTGCATCAACAGCGGATCCCATGCGAAAGGCTGGATAACTGGGATCATGGACTTGAAGGACGTAAATGCGGAAATGAAGGGCGGCACGGCCAGTATCACCAAACCGGCTGCCAGCAACTGGTCAAATGAACAGTAGTTCTCTCTCCAATCAGATAGAATTGTCGCTGTGAGGCGCTGAGGCCGATGCACAACCATGACGTAGATCGGATGGCATATGAAGAACCCGACGCAGAATGCCACCGTTACAATGGAGAAAGCCCCGGAATAGAGCGACAAGGAGAAATCGAATGACCTGCCATAGGCGTTCGCTACGATGGCCGAGGCACAGATATAGGTCAGAATGATCCCGAAGAACCATCTGTGCATGTAAAGCGCGCTTCCGACTCTATTGGGTACGGAAGACCTCAGCGCTATAGCAACGTTGCTCGACATGGCCGGGGTTCGCCCCTCGCATTGAAGCCGAGACTCATAACAGCCTCGCCTTGCGAGACGATTAATCGGAAGCGACCGGATAGCTGACGAGCATCCAACGCTACGCAAGGGCTTTGCGGCATTGGTCGAGGGGACAGTGGGACGAACATACAAAGCTAAATCCGCGGTAAGCGAACAATGGCGATCAAAAATCCACTCGATAGCCGTACTCTGCCAGAATCAAATATTGTACATAAATGATCTTGCTTTGCTCGGGGTATATCGTGATTAGAAGTGTAAAATTTGATCTATTTTAGAGATAATTAATCAATAAATTCTATTTTTTATTTTCTTTATTTGTATTTTTTTCTTGAGAAAATCTACCAAAATATTTGCTTTGTTACTTTTTACGGTTTTTTAAACTATCAGCGACAGTATTCACCTCGAAAATGCCTGCATGAGGAGGTCGCATAATGTTTGGTAAGTTCAAATCGTTTTTGAGTGATGAGTCCGGCGCCACGGCTATCGAATATGGCCTGATCGCCGCTTTGGTTGCCGTTGCCGCTATCACGGCTCTCGGCGCCATGGGTAACTCCCTGAGCAACCTGTTCAACACTGTTGCTTCGGAACTTAACGACGCGCAGTCATCCTAAGGGCAAGCGCACGTTCTAGGTTTCGATACCGGGCCCCGGGTCCGGATCAGTGAAAAATGAAATAGGGTCCGGGGCCAAAGAAAACCCCGTGACCCTATTTCTTTCAGGGAATTCATGTTGGAGAGAATCTGGAACCTGAGATGATGGTAACCCAGTTCGTCACCCAGATTGCTGTCCTTTGTTTCGTCGGCCTCGTCCTGGTCGCCGCAGCATTGGATATGCGCTCCTTCAAGATTCCCAATCGCATTTCGATGGCAATTGTCGGAATTTACCCAGCTTACGCTTTTGCGGCGTCCGGTTCGGTAGAGCCCCTTCTTTCTCTTGGTATCGCCGCGCTCGTTTTGTTCGTTGGATTTGTCCTCTTCTCCTTCAAGCTTTGTGGAGGGGGAGACGCAAAGCTTCTTGCCGCGATCGCGCTTTGGGCGGGTCCGGCTCAAATTCTTCCCTTTGTTCTTTTAACTGCACTCGCCGGCGGGGGTATGGCCCTGATCCTGTGGATTCACCACCGGTTCAAGCGGGCCGTTACACCGGGTTCTGTACTGGTAGCAGGTACGGATCCGGATTTTGCAAAGAAGCCGATGCCGTATGGGGCGGCAATGGCCGTTGGAGCCCTCTACGTGGCTCTGACGTTGCTTTGAGAGGTCTAGGAACATGTCGCCAAGGAAGATAGTGCTCATCGTAGCGGCACTTATCATCACCGCCGGGACAGGTCTCGTGGCTCGCAGCTGGGTGGCTGCGCGCAACAATGTGGCAGAACCGGTCGTCGTGGCTGAAGCCCCCAGGGGCATTGAAGTGTTGGTCGCCCGTACGGACATTCCGACCGGCGCATTTCTGCAGGAACAGCAGTTGCGCTGGCAGCATTGGCCGGATGAGGACATCCCTGAGACCTTCCAAACGAAAAAGGATGTCTCGATTGAGGACATCCTCGGGTCCGTGGTCCGTCGGGGATTAGGCGCTGGTGAACCCATCACTGCCAAGCGCGTGATCAAGCCGGGCGAACGCGGATTCTTGGCCGCGGTCCTGAAGCCGGGCTGGCGTGCGGTTGCTGTCCGTGTGAACGCGACAAGCGGCATCAGCGGGCTCGTCTTCCCTGGCGATCGTATCGATTTAATTCTGACCCACAAAGTCAAGGGTGAAGTCGTCGAAGGCGGCAAAGGAAGCCGCCGGGCCAGCGAAACGATCCTGACCAACGTCAGGATCCTGGCGGTGGACCAGGTTATCGACAACAGCAGCGGCAAACCCAAGGTTGCCAAGAACGTCACTCTGGAAGTCACGCCGAAACAGGCCGAAGTCCTGGCTGTGGTCGATGAACTCGGCAGCCTGTCCTTCAGCTTGCGCAGCCTGGCGAAGGACGAGGATGAGCTCGAGCGCATCGCCAAGGGTGAGGATCCGCTGGAGGAACCTGATCCGAAGCCGGGCGTGACTTACACTTGGGATAATGAGGCGAGCAAGCTTGTCGGGCGCAAAAAGCGCGTCCTCAGTGTTGCTCGGGGTACTGCCGTCGAAGAAAAGCGGTACTAGGGGGATCCGATCAATGTCTGTAAACCTGATGAAAGCGCTCGCGCTGGCCCTTACGCTTGCAACGAGTGTCGTCTCAACGACGGCGGATGCCGCCATCCGTGGAGAGACCCAGAGAACAGATGGACCGTCTATTGTTGTCGATCTGAACGAGGGCCAATTGGTTCGGCTGAATCAAGATGCAGAATCTGTCTTCATTGCGAACCCTGAAGTGGCCGACGTCACGGTGAAGTCGTCGCGTCTCATCTATGTGTTTGGCCGTGTGCCGGGCGAGACGTCATTCTATGCCGTTGATGCGAACGACCAGATCATTGCCAATACCAAGGTTGTCGTTCGGCACAACATCTCGCGCCTGCAGGCTGCCTTGAACAGCCTCCTGCCGAATGGCGGCGTCACGGCAATTTCGATTGACGGCGGCATAATCCTGAACGGATCTGTCAAAACCGCGACCGATGCCGAGAATGTCCGCCGGCTTGCTAACCGCTTCATCGCGGAAAGCGAAGAAGTGATCAACCAGGTCAGTGTCACGGAACCGAACCAGATCAATATTCGCGTTCGTTTCGCTGAGGTCTCGCGCGAGATCAACAAGGCCTTGGGCTTTGACTGGGATGTGATCTTCGATAACGGAGACTTCTTCTTCGATTTCTTCTCGACTCCGCAGGAAGCCTTCCTCGACAACTTCATCCAGACTGGTGGGAGTCAGGGCGATCTGTCTGTAAGTGCACTGATCGATCTGCTGGAAGACGACAACCTGCTCACCTTGCTGGCAGAGCCGAACTTAACGGCACTATCCGGTGAAACGGCGTCATTCCTGGCCGGCGGTGAGTTCCCGGTTCCGGTCTCTGAGGATGAAGACACCATCGGCATCTCGTTCAAGGATTTCGGTATCAGCCTGGGTTTCACGCCCACGCTCGTGGGTGACAACCGTATTTCGATGAAGGTGCGCCCCGAGGTAAGTGAACTCTCGGACGAAGCCCGCGTGACCTTGGCGACGATCTCGGTCCCTTCTTTGACGGTCCGCCGCGCGGAGACGACCATCGAAATGGGATCTGGCCAGAGTTTCATGATCGCCGGCTTGCTTCGCAACAGAACCGAAAGCGATTCCCGCAAGTATCCGGGGCTCGGCGACTTGCCGATCCTCGGCGCCCTGTTTAACAGCGACGCGTTCCAGCGAAACGAGTCGGAACTGGTGATCATCGTCACGGCCTACATCGTGGAGCCCTCCTCCGAGCGCTTGGCAGATCCTGTTGAGCCCTACACGGCTCGAGCGCCTCAGGCAGACACACGTGAGAAGGCCGTAGCTTCGTCATATGACACCGCTACCGTTCCTCTTCAAACCAGCAGTACCGAGGATGGCGGAACTACGTCGTCCGCCGGCTTTATTATTGAGTAGGAGGAAAACCATGAGACGTTCAATGAAACCCCTCCCGCTCACGGCGATTGTCCTCGTGGCCACGTTGGGTCTTTCGGCCTGCACCGCCGACGATGGCAAGGAGATTGAGCGGTTTGCCGACAGAGGCTTCGCCTTTGCCAAGTGGCAGCAGCAGAAGCCGATGTACGAGAGCGTAGTCGAACCGATTACGATGAATCACCCGGTCTTGTTCGTTGAGAACAAGGCGGAACTCTCTGCCGACGCGCTTCTGAAAATCGGTGAGTTCCTTGGAAGTGCCGAAGTCGCTCAGGGAGATCGCATTGAAGTCGATGGGCCTCGGAATGCGTCCGGCAACCACGACCCAATTACGGCCGCCCGTCTTGCGGTGGTCCGTGGCGAGTTGAAGAAAGCGGGATTCGACACCTACGTTCCCGACGCGGCGGTGACACCGCTTCAGCCGAGGAAGGGATCTGTAGAAATCCTCGTTACGCGCGTGGTGGTGATTGAGCCTGAGTGTGTTGGCCCACAGCCTGAACCGGGCTACCGGCCGGAACAGCGTTGGTCCTGTACGACCACGGCCAATCTTGGTCGTATGGTCGCAGACCCGGCCGACCTCGCGCGTGGCCGCGCTTTGAGCCCGGCAGATGCCGAGGGCAGTTCGCTCTCGATCCAGCGCTACCGGACCGACCAGGTCAAGGATCTCAACAAAGGCGATTTAAGGACGTCGAGCCAATGAGCCTTGCTGAAGACTTGCTTGATCCCCAGGGGATCAGCGCTGTCTCCGCGGAATGCGTTGCTTTCGTCGGAGACAATCAAACACATGGTGTAGTGGAAGCAGTCACGCGAGAGTACTTTGCCGAGCCGATCGTGCGGGACGGGTCCGTTCAACAGGTCATTGAGTTCCTGTCCGAGTCCCCGCCCCCGCAGGTCTTGATTGTCGATATCTCGGACGCGCCCTCCCCGCTCACGGCCATTATGTCCCTGACGGCGGCTCTGACCGATGATACGAGAATCATTGGCATCGGTGCGGTCAATGACATCACGCTCTACCGCGAGATCATTGACTCCGGCGCGACCGATTACCTGGTCAAGCCGGTCACGGAGAAGGCTCTAGGCGCTGCGTTGCAGCGCACCGACGAGCCGAAGGCACCGGTGAGCACAGAGCCCCAGGTCCAAAAACAGGAGCGTATCGCCGTCATCGGATCACGTGGCGGTGCGGGGGCCAGCTCCATTGCTTCTAACATCGCTTGGACCGTGGCCGAGGATCTCAAACTCAAGACCGCCTTGATCGATCTCGATCTCGAGTTTGGAACGATCGCGCTTTCGCTTGACCTGGAGCCAACGCGTGGCCTTCGCGATGCTCTGGAGAATCCGGCGCGCATCGACAGTCTATTCATCTCGAGCGCGACCGCGAAACTCACGGACAACCTCAATGTCATGGCAACCGAGGAGAACCTAACCGGTGAGATCCACTACAACCCGAGCGCTGTCGATGTCCTCTTTGAGGCTCTCGGTCGTACAAACGACGTTCTTGTGGTTGATGTTCCTCGCCATGCTTATGGCGTCCGGCAACGCGTTATGGAGCTCGCCAGCCACATTATCCTGGTAACGGAGCTCTCGCTTTCCGGACTGCGGGACTCCATCCGACTCCTCAGCAACATCGAGGATGCCGCCAACGACGCACCGATCACGGTGATCGCGAACCGTACCGGGAACATGAAACAGGCAATGCCACCAAGCGAGTTCCAGAAAGCGCTTGGGCGGAAGATCAACCTGCAGATCCCGGAAGAGCCCAAGCAATTCACTAAGGCCGCGAACACCGGTCAGCCTGTTGTTCAAAGTGACAAGCGAAGCAAGGCCAGCAGGGCGCTCAACAGGCTCGTGAAAAAGACTATCAAGATTGAAGCGAAGCCTGAGGAGAAAGGCACCGAGAAGCCAAAGAAAGGCTTCAAACTCTTCAAGAAGGGGTAATAGATCATGGCTGACACGGCTCTCACGCCGGGTCCCGGCGCAGCCCAGGGGGCAAAGGGGATGCCCGATGCTGCGCCGTCAGGCGGGGGCGATATAGATTCTCTTCTAGAACGCCTCCAACCCGCAGTCGCGGATACCTTCGCTAACGAAGAAGTGCGATCTCTGCCGCGTCCGGAACTGGCACTCCGCATTGGTCAGGTCGTCACGCAGAGTCTCGAGCAGAACGGCGCGACGCTTTCGCTGCTCGAACGGCGTAAGCTCGTGAGCGGCCTCATTGATTGGCTTATGGCCTGCAATCCGGTGAAGCAGGGAACGACCAACGGTACGGGTGGCAACGCCACGCCAGCATCTCAGGATAATCCTCTGAGTGCACCGCCACAGGACCCAAAAGTCGCGAAGACCTCCCTCTCGGCCTCCGTAGAAGCCGCGAAGGATCGTGTTCAGCCACTGGTCATGGATCGTTTGGACGTCTCTGCGGCTTCCCAGTTGCCACGCGACGATCTCGCGCGTCAGGTCACGGAAATCGTCAAGGAAGTCTGTGGCGACGAACGGCTGCACCTGAATCTTCAGGAGCAGAGTTCCATCGTCGAGGTCATGCTTGACGACATGCTTGGCCTCGGGCCGTTAGAACCGCTGCTGGCCGACGAGTCTGTAACAGATATCATGGTCAATGGCGCTAACCAGGTCTACGTCGAACGCAAAGGTAAGTTGGAACTGACGGATGTGAAGTTCCAGAACGACGAGCATCTGCTCAACATTTCCCGGCGTATCGTTTCTCAGGTCGGGCGCCGTATCGACGAAAGCACACCGCTGGTTGACGCCCGTCTGCTGGACGGCAGTCGTGTCAACATCGTCATTCCGCCCCTGGCCATCGACGGCGCATCAATCTCAATTCGTAAGTTTGCTAAAAAGGGCATCACCCTCGACGTCATGGAGCGCCAGGGCAACATCTCCCGGGAGATGGCTACAGTCCTCAAAATCGCGTCACGCTGCCGTCTGAACATCCTGATCTCTGGCGGTACCGGCTCTGGTAAAACGACGCTGCTCAACGCTTTTTCGCAGATGATCGAACAAGGCGAGCGCATTGTGACCATCGAGGACGCGGCCGAACTGCAGTTGCAGCAGCCGCACGTGGTCCGCTTGGAGACACGCCCATCGAACCTTGAAGGCAAGGGCGAGATCACCATGCGGGACCTCGTCAAGAATGGCCTGCGTATGCGCCCAGACCGCATCATCCTTGGTGAGGTTCGTGGATCCGAGGCTATCGACATGCTTCAGGCCATGAACACGGGCCATGACGGCTCGCTCGGCACGATCCACGCCAACCGCCCTCGTGAAGCTCTGACTCGTTTGGAGAACATGATCGGGATGGCGGGAATCAATCTGCCGGCCAAGGCAACCCGGACACAGATCGCATCGGCTCTTGATCTTATCGTCCAGATCCAACGCATGCGTGACGGTATGCGACGAGTCACCCATGTCGAGGAAGTGGTGGGCATGGAAGGCGACGTTATTACCACGCAACTCCTCTTCTCCTACGAATTTGAAGGGGAAGGCAACGACGGCATGATGCAGGGCCGCTACAAGTCGTCGGGCTTGCGTCCGCATTTCGCTCCGAAAGCTTCCTATTTCGGCCTCGACAAGACCCTGATGGAGGCCATGGGATGAGTGCTTTTGACAGAATTCTCGACGGCACGGCAAGCTTTGGAGAAATGCTCCTCTATGCAATACCCATCTTGGGCTTGCTCATGGTCTTGGGAGCGCTGCTGCTCAGCGACGACGACGAGCGGCAGCTCACAAAAAGAATTAGTCGGGTCAAATCGCCAAACGGATCCGCCGCAGCCTCCTCCTCTCAGTCTGTCAACATTCGGCGCGTCACTCGCGACAGCAGCATCGAGGCTATCGATTTTCTGATAAAACGCCTCGTTCCTCAGCCGGAGAAATTGAGAAACAGGCTGGCGAGTGCTGGCCTCAAGCCTGCCTTGGGGCCATACCTTCTAGTTTGCGCAATCCTTGGTGTAATCGTCGGCGTTTCTTCGCTCTTCATTCCGATGGTTCCGTCCCTCGCCGCCCTGCCGATTGGGCTGGTGGTAGGTCTGGGCCTGCCGCACGCAATTGTCGGCATTCTCGTCAGCCGCAGACGGAGCAAGTTCATTGCTTTGTTCCCCGATGCCATCGACCTCATGGTTCGCGGTTTGAAATCCGGCCTGCCGATCACCGAGTCGATCAAGGTTGCCTCGGAAGAGATCGAGGATCCAGTCGGCTATGAATTTGGTCAGGTCGTCGATTCCCTGAAGATGGGAACGAATCTTGATGAAGCGCTCAACGAGATGAACAAGCGCCTCGATATCCAGGAGTTCAACTTCTTGACCGTTGCCATGACGATCCAAGCGGAAACCGGCGGTAACTTGGCTGAGACCCTGGAGAACCTTGGTGACGTACTGCGCATGCGCCGGCATCTCAAGTTGAAGATCAAGGCTCTTTCCTCTGAGGCGAAGGCTAGTGCTTACATCATCGGGTCCCTGCCCTTCGTGATGGCTGGCCTGATCTATCTGACAAACCCCGCCTACATCACGAAGCTAATTGAGGACCCGCGGGGCCATGTGATGATTGGGATGGGGCTCTGCTCCTTCGCTGTCGGTATCGGCACCATGTGGAAGATGGTGAGGTTCGAGGTATGAGCATCATCGAATCCATGTTGCCTCAGGGCGTTTCGATGGAGACCGTGATTATCATCATGGCGTCTCTCTCGGCGCTGACCGTGTTTCTCATGATCTACGTCACCCTGCTCGCAGGCGACGACGGTATCAAGCGGGCACGTGCGATCGGCGCCCAGAGAGACGGGATGCGCGCAGGTGCGATCGGTCCGGTCCGGCGCAAGAAGCGTCTGCAGACCATCGGCATGATGCAGAAGACCGTCGAGAACATGAAGCTCCTAAAGAGCAGCCAGGCGGAAAAGGTTGCTCTTAAGCTCATGAAGGCGGGTTGGCGCTCCAAGGATGCCATGGTGCGCTACTTTTTCTTTAAGCTCGTCCTCCCCTTCGCATTCGGGATCATCGCGGTCACTCTGCTTTACGGTCTGAAGCTATATCAGATGGAGGACTCAACGCGCGCCATGGTCGCGATTGGGTCCGTCGCGCTCGGTGCCTACCTTCCGGATATTCTCATCAAGAATGCCGCGCAGAAGCGTCAGGACGCCATTCGCAAGACCATACCTGACGCCCTTGACTTGATGGTCATCTGCTCGGAGGCCGGCCTCAGCCTCGACGCGACCCTGATGCGGGTTGCGGAGGAGATGGAGCGCGGCGCACCGGAGATCTCCGACGAGTTGACGGTGACCGGACTAGAGCTGGGCTTCTTGCCGGACCGCAGAAAGGCGCTTCAGAATCTTGCGGCCCGCACCGACCTCCCAATTCTGCGGGGCCTCGTGAACACACTGCTGCAGGCCGAACGCTACGGTACGCCCCTCGCAAACTCGTTACGCGTCATGGCTCGTGAATCACGGGACCAGCGGATGATGCGCGCGGAAGAAAAGGCCGCGCGACTGCCGGCTCTTATGACCGTTCCGATGATTATCTTCATCCTGCCGCCGCTCTTCGTGGTGCTGCTTGGTCCGGCAGGTCTCGATATCGCTGACTTCTTCGGAAGAATGTAGGACACAGGCTTCACAAGGGCCGCAAAGAGCCAGATAACGAAAGGCAATCTCCGGTAGACGGCTTTGACAGATACAAGAAAGGGTGAAAGCCATGACGGGAGTAAAAATGATAAAAGGGAAGTTACAGGAATTCGCTCGGCAGCAAGACGGCGCCGCGACGCTGGAGCTCGCATTTGCGCTTCCGGTCCTGGCACTGCTCATGGTGGGAATGCTTGAGGTCGCCATGCTGCTGTTCTCTCAGGTCTTGGCGGAAGGCGGTCTTCGCCAGGCCTCGCGCTACGGGATCACCGGCAACACCGAGACAGGATCCACACGGGAAGAGCAGATCATCAATATCGTGATGGAGCATAGCCACGGCCTGCTCGACATCACGACAAGTGACGTAGAGATCCTCGTCTACCCCAGCTTTACGGATATCGGCGAGCCAGAACCTCTGATCGACGATTTCAACGGCAACGGTGAGTACGACGCCGGTGATGGCGATACCTATGACGACGTCAACGGCAACGCCACTTGGGATCCGGATATGGGCGACCCCGGTCCGGGTGGCTCAGGCGAAGTCGTCCTCTACCGTCTGGAATATGAGTGGGACTTCATGACGCCGATCTTCAGAGTGTTTGGCGGTCCCAACGGAGCGGTCGACATGCAAGCTTCGATCGCCGTGCAGAACGAACCTTATGACATCGAGTGAGGGAGGCTGCTATGAGATTGCTCGACTTCGGCCTCCGGGCCTTGCCAACGCCCAGCCACAAGAGCTCGTCCCGCAAGAAAGGGCGCGGCTTGTTTAGCCGTTTCCGGCAGGACGAAAAGGGCGGCATCCTGATTGAACTCGCCTTCTCCCTGCCGATCCTGCTCATCATTGTCCTGGGTTGCGTGGACGCGACCAGATTCATTCTGATCAATCAGAAACTGGATCGTGTCGCCTCTTCCATGGCGGACCTCGTGTCAAGAACGGAAACGCTGACGCAAACCCAACTCGATGACTTCTTCGTAGCGGCCGATCAGATCTTGTACCCCTTCGACCTGAACTCGGCGGGACGGGTCATCGTGTCCTCCGTGACACGGCCGGTGGGCGAAGCGGCTCAGATCGACTGGCAACGATTCGACGACAGTTCGCTGGGTGTCACCAGCGACATTGGAACGGAGGGCGGCAACGCGACACTTCCAACGGGTTTCACGATCCGGGAGCAGGAAAACTTCATTATCGCGGAAGTCTATTTCAGCTTTCAGCCGCTTTTTCTGGACAACATCTTTGAGTCCCAAACATTGGCCCAAACGGCTTTGCGCCGTCCCCGTGTGGCGGACCTGAGCGCGGTGAACTAAGGGACGGAATTTCTCATGCACGGCGAAAGCACTGCTCAAGTGGATACTTGATTTACAGGATTAGACTGCACCTCCGAAGGGTTGGTTAGACGGAAAGAGGCCATCGCATAGCGGTGGCCTCTTTTCTTGTAGCCTGGTATTCGCGGCGACTAGCTGTCTTGCGCCACGCGAAAGAAAGAGCGCACGAGGGCAAGACAGAGGAAAAGAAACGCAACACCGGACAGCACCCACATCAAGCCGTCAGGGCCGAATGCGTCCATGCCCCTCCCGCCCGTGAGTGGCCCGAGCGTTGCGCCGAGTTCGTATACGGCGACCATGGCCGCGTTGGCCCCGGCCAATGCTGCAGGCGGGAAACGATCCCCCAGCATCGTCAAGGCAAGCGTATAGAGCCCTAGGGAAGCCCCGCCCCACAGGAACAGCAGGGGCCAACGCCAAATGCCTTCGTCGATGACGAAGGGGACAATCAGAGGCGCGACAACAAACATCACGCCGCAGGCCGTCATCAAACGGCGGCGGTCCATGTGATCGGCCAGCCATCCGATGGGCCACTGCAACAGAAGACTGCCGACCAGCATCACCGACAGCAATATAACCGCGGTTTGCGAGTCCAATCCGATCTTAAGTCCATAGACGGGCAAGAGTGTCAGCACCGCGGTATCGGTAAAACCCGCCAGCATCGCCGCCGTGATCACGGATGGCGCTGTGACAAAGGCGTTGCGGTAAGAAGCCGGCGTCCGCGGCGGCAGAGACGGAACGCAATCGCCGACAAAGAAAAGCGGGACGGCAGAGAGCGTCACCAGCCCTGCGGCCGTCAGATAAGGTGCAAATCCCTCCGTCCCCAGGAACGCGACCAGCAGCGGCCCGATTGCGAAGCCGGCCACCAGGACTGTGACGTAAAAGGAAACTGCGCGCCCCCGCTTGTCCGGCGGCGCTATGGAAATGATCCAGGTCTCGCTGATGATCCAGTGAATGGCGGCAACAGCTCCAATGGCAAAGCGAATGAAGAACCATTGATAGAGCTCTGGAAAAAAAGGAAGAAGAAGCAAAAGCGCCGCCGTCAGCACGATGGCACCATACATCGCCGGCAAGGTCCCGAAGCGGTCGAGCAGGCTGGGAACAAGCGGGCTGAACAACAACACGGCAAGGGCCGACGCGGCCCCATTGATCCCGATCTCGGTGGCGCTGTGGCCCCGCCCCTCCAGCACAAGAGCCAGGAAGGGCATCGTCATCCCGAAGGTCAGCCCCGCGCAGCCGGCCGAGGCGATGACACCCGCCAGCGATCGAATGCGTTCGGCAGACGTCCAATCCTGCCCAAGACTCTCAGTCATACCTCATGCCCCCAAGGAGAAAGACTGCCGCAAGGACCGGCCCTTAGGCGGCCGAACGATCCCTGATCGGAAAATGCTTGGGGAAGACAAGTCCCAGGAATGCCAGTGCCGTCTCGCAAGCGGTCTCCCGGCTGCAAACCTCGGGGACGATGAGTTGGTCCAGCCAGAACCCGTCAATCATCGCTGCCAGGCTTCGGGCAACCTGCTCCGCCCGGCCCTGCCCGTAGCCTCCATCCCGTTCGATTGCGGCGCAAAGCCCATCCACTACGTTGCGGTGCTCTCTGTCGCGGAGGCCGCAGATCTCGCGATAGGTCGGCCGTGACTTGGCCTCACCCAAAAAAGCGAACCATACCGCGATCTTCTTCCGGCTACAGACCTGCGGGTGAAATTCCGCGGCAACAAGTGCCTCCAAGCGGGTCGCTGCATCCGAACCTGCGCCTTCGAGAGCTCGCTGCCACACCGAACGGTATTCCTCCGCCAGGTAACGCAGCGTTTCCTCAAACAGGTTGTCCTTGCTCTGGAAGTGGAAATTCACGATGCCCCGCGACAGGCCCGCGCCCTCGGCGACATTGGCCATGGTCGTCTCGGAAAATCCCCGCAGCGCAATCGAGTCGATCGTCGAATCGATCAACTGCTGCCGCCGCAGTTCCTTGGAGGCCGTCCTGCTCTTCGGGGGGTCACGCCGCGCCATTCTTCCGATACTCCAATAGGCCTCGAAGGCTATCCATCCTGGATAGTACAACTATTTCATCAGATTAGGCAAATTAATTGATTGAACGTCCATTCAATATCTGGTGGACAGAAAGGGGGTGCCATGGCATCCTTCCGGATCGGTGGGGCGCGTCGGGCGCTCCCTTCATCGGCTAAAGGTGCAGGCATGACCCTGGATACAGATTTCAACACGACTGAGCTCCAGTCTCAGGACAACCGTTTCCTGCATCCTTGGGACGACTTCCAGGCCGTCGATAAGAACAGCCGCACGATCATCGGCAAGTCCGATGGCATCTACGTCTACGACACCGACGGCAACCGGCTGATCGACGGCCCGGCGGGCATGTGGTGCGTCAATGTCGGACACGGCCGCAAGGAAATGGCCGACGTCATCGCCGAGCAAGCCTTGCGTATGCCCTACTACTCCCCCTGGAGCATCGGGACGCCACCCGCCGCGCAACTGGCCGACAAGCTTGCGGAACTGTCGCCGGGCGATTTGGACCATGTCTTCTTCACGACGGGCGGCTCCACCGCGGTCGATTCCGCGCTGCGCTTCGTCATGTTCTACAACAACATTCTCGGCCGCCCGGAGAAGAAGCACATCATTTCCCGGCACAAGGCCTATCACGGCAGCACTTATCTCGCGGCCTCCTGCTCGGGCAAGGAACGGGACAAGAGCTTCCTGGATTTCGAAACCAATTTCGTCCACCACATTCCGGCGCCCCATCCCTATCGCCGCCCCGAAGGCATGTCTGTCGAAGCCTTCTGCGACGAGAAAGTCGCGGATCTCGAGAATAAGATCCTGGAGCTCGGCACGGACCGGGTCGCGGCTTTCATCGCGGAGCCGATCCTCGCATCAGGCGGCGTGATCGTGCCGCCGGAAGGCTATCACCGCAGGTGCCTCGAGATCTGCCGCAAGCATGACGTTCTCTACATCTCGGACGAAGTCGTCACGGCCTTCGGACGCCTCGGCCACATCTTCGCGTCGGAAGATGTTTTCAGCATCGTCCCGGACATCATCACCTGCGCCAAAGGTCTGACCTCCGGTTACGTGCCGATGGGCGCGGTGCTGATTTCCGATGCCCTGATCTCCAGGATCCAATCCACCGACGCCAAAAGCGCCGTCTTCTCCAACGGCTTCACCTATTCCGGCCATCCGGTCGCGGCCGCGGCGGCGCTGAAGAACATCGAGATCATCGAGGACGAGGGACTGTTGGAGCATGCCCAGGAGGTCGGCCCCTACTTCCAGGCCAAGCTGCAGGAACTGAGAGACCTGCCGATTGTCGGCGATGTGCGGGGCGTTGGTCTCATGGCCTGTATCGAATCCGGCATTCCGGACGAAGGTCTTGACGACCTCGCCATGGACATGGCCATCGGCAACCGCATCGACCAGCATTGCCAAGCCCTGGGATTGATCGTCCGGCCCTTGATCAACATGTGCGTTATGTCTCCGCCCATCGTCATCACCAAACCGCAGATCGACGAGATGGTCGGCATTCTCCGTAAGGGCATCGAGCTTGCGATGGAGGACGCCCAGCGGGACGGCCTCTGGCAGGGTTAGCGACAAAGCTGGGTTCAATGCGCCCGCCCCTCTTTCACACCTCGATCTACGATCACGACCATCCCGTCCCCAGCTATTGGGAGGCGACTGGTCCCGCGCCCGATCCCGAGAACCGGCCCCTAAAAGGCGACGAGGTCTGCGACGTCGCGGTGATTGGCGGTGGCTATACCGGTCTCTCCACCGCGCTGCATTTGGCCCGCGACTACGATGTCGATGTTCGGGTCTTGGAGGCAGGGCACATCGGCTGGGGCGCATCGGGACGCAACGGCGGCTTTTGCTGCCTGCCGGCCGCGAAAATGTCCGCCGAGGAAATGATCCGCCGCTACGGCCTAGAAGAGACCAAGCGGTTTTTCGCCGCGCAGGTGGAAGGAATGGAACTGGTCCGCACGCTCGGCCAGGACGAAGGCATCGATTTCGATATCGCAGGCGACGGCAACCTCGAAGTTGCTCACCATCCCTCACGCTATGAGGGCCTTGTTAACTGGGGCAAGACTCTAACCGGCCTGTTCGGAATCCCGACCAAGGTCTACAGCCGCGATGAATTCAAGGAAATCGGCCACGATTCGACGGAACAGCACGGTGCACTGCATATGGCGGCAGGGTTCGGGCTGCATCCCTTGAAATTCGCTGCTGGCCTCGGCAGGGCCGCCAGACGCCATGGCGCCAAGCTGCATCCGCACAGCTTCGTGCGCGACTGGTCGAAGTCGGCCGACGGCCGTCATGTCCTTTCGACAGTGGGTGGCAAGGTGACGGCGAAGCACGTCGTCCTCGCGGCCAATGGGTTCACGCGGGACGGATTGCATTCCCAATTCGATTCGCGTGTGCTTCCCGCTCTGTCGAACATCATAACGACCCGGCCCCTCACCGCAGCAGAACTCGCTGCGCAGTCCTGGCACACCGCAAATCCGATCTGTAACACCCGAAACCTCCTGTTCTACTATCGCCTCCTGCCGGACCGATCTTTCCTGTTCGGGGCGCGCGGAGACACGACGGGAAAGCCCCAAGACGGTGAAGCGATGAAAACCTGGATGGTACGGCGCTTGGGCGAGGTCTTTCCCGCCTGGCGCGACGTCGGCATATCGCATTTCTGGCGTGGCCTCGTCTGCGTCACGCAGAAGCGAACACCGTCCCTCGGCCGTTTGGAAGACGACCCCACTGTCCTCTATGGCTACGGCTATCACGCCAATGGCGTGAATACCGCGCCCTGGGCCGGCCGCGCGCTGGCACAGATGATCGCCGGGCGCCGCAACAGCGATGACTCCCTGCCCCGAATCATGGCTGGGCAACCGTCGCGCTTTCCCTTTGCGGCCCTGCGTCTTTGGTACCTGCGCGCGGCCTATCTCTATTACCGCTTTCAGGACGCCCGCTAGGCTTTCGGGAACTCCGCATTACCGTCGCCTTTGGCTTCCTGAATGACCCAATCCCGGAAGAGAACCGCCGGCTCGCTCAACGGAACGTGCTCCGGTGTCAGAAGATAGAAGGCCCGGTCGGAGCGCATTGTCGCCTCGATCGGCCGCACCAGCGCCCCCGCCTTCAGGAAATCGTGCGCGATGCGGCCGCCCCCCAGGGCAATCCCCTGCCCGTTCAGTGTCGCCTGAATGAGAATCAGATAATTGTCGAACTCCTGGCCACGTTGCTTCGGATCCCATTCGACGCCAAAGGTCTTCATCCAGGCCTGCCATGTTACCCAGTTGCGGTCGAATTCCACGAGATGCAGCAGAATCTTGGAAAGCAGGTCTCTCGGCTCTTTCAGGGGACCACAGTTTGAGAGAAAAGTCGGCGAACAGATCGGAAAGATCTCGTTGTCCAGCAGATGCGTGCTTTCCATGCCAGACCAACGTCCCGCGCCGTAGCGGATGGCCAGATCGACGCCGGCGCTTGTGAAGTCGGAGACCGGCCCCGACGCCACGATCCGTAACTCGATATCCGGATAGGCCGCCCGGAATTTGGCTACGCGTGAGATGAGCCAATAGTTGGCGAAGGTGACACTGGTCGAGACCGTCAACTCGCTCCCGCCTTTGGCGCGTTGGATCTCCGCCGCCGTGTTGGCGATATGCTCCAGGCCCATCGTGACCGCTTGATGCAGCCGGTGGCCGTCCCTGGTGAGCTGGAGTCCGCGCGGCGTTCGATTGAACAGCGCGCTGCTCAGATAATCCTCCAACGTCCTGATTTGACGGCTAACCGCGGCCTGTGTGACGTTCAATTCGGTGGCCGCGCGCGTAAAGTTCAATAGGCGCGCGGCAGCCTCGAACACGACGAGCGCGTTGGGCGGAGGCAGTTTGCCACGTAGTCCCGACATAATCTGAAGTTATCCCCCCAATGAGAATTTATGAAGTTCCCAGTGCGCCCGAATCAGTTTTCCATAGAAAACATCATACCAAGTGGGTTTTCGCCAGCCTCAAGTCGACACCGGGCTGCGGATCGGGGAAATCGAACCCCACGCATGAGGTCATGACCGGGAAGAGAATACCGCCGTTCGAATTGTGCGAACGCGGAACAGGAGAGCCTCGTTCTGAGGGAGGGCCACACCATGTCGATATTGTTGAACGCCAAGAGTCGTATCGTTGGACTTATTGAGATCAGCGCGTCGGATCCGGCTTTCAGTGCCCGGCATCCCTTCTTCGCCTCGAATCTCGTAGGTCACGTGTCCCTCGGCGAACCGTCCGAGAGGAATTGCTTCCCCTGGCTCACACAGGGTGTCCCAGTATTCTCCTCTCCGGAAGAAGCAGTCCGTGAAGCCCGGGCGAACGTGGCTCTGGTCATAGCGTCGCCGGACGTTGCGGTTTCTGCAACGCTGCAGGCCATTGCGGCCGGCATTCCAATGATTGTCATGGCGAGCGATGCCCTGTCGGAAGAGCTAACGGAGCAAGTACGAGTTGCCGCAGAGAAAGACCAATGCTTGATCCTCGGGCCGCATCAGCCGGAGATCGTCACTCCCGGCGGTTGTCAGATCGGTGCCCTGCCCGGCTACATTTTCTCTCGCGGCCAGGTCGGAGTCCTTTCAGAATGCAGCGCGCTTGTTTCCGAAGTGGCTCTGCAGACAACCGCTGTCGGGCTTGGTCAGTCCAGCGTCGTGAGCACGCAAGGCCCGGCTGTCGACCCCAAAAGCTTCGCGGTCTGCGTAGAGCAGTTCCTTGCCGACGACAGGACCGCTGCCCTCGCCCTTGTGCTTGATGCGGAAGGCCGCAACTGGCGCGACGTGGTGGCTCTGCTGCAGAACACCCGACTCTCCAAGCCTGTTGTGGCGCACGTAACACTGCCCCGCACCTCTGCTCTGATGGAGGACGAGGATCAGGTGATCGAGCCCTTCGCGCCACACCTCGCCGCCGTTCAGGAAGAGGCTTTGCGCGCCGCGGGAGCCTATGTGGTCCAGTCCTCTGCAAACATCGGCTGGACCGTCAAGTCCGCTCTCGACTCCCACAGGGCGCGGAAGAGGAACAGCAGTGGCGTTTCGGACTTTGCCCTCGCCATGCGGCAAGTCGAGGAAGAAATCTACGGCACGCTTTAGCCCTAGCTTTTCCAGTGTGCCCGGTGGGCCGCTCACAGCCAGAACTTAAAGAAAAATCCAAACCCTGGAGGATTCCGAGTCATGTCTGGACAGACACCGATCTTTATCCCTGGTCCGACCAATATCCCGCATCGCATCCGTCAGGCGATCGACTGCCCGATGGAGGACCAGCGCGCCCCGGACATGCCGGACTTCACCTTGCCGCTGTTCCGCGACGTGAAGAAGATCTTTAAGTCCGATGCAGGACAGGTCTTCCTCTTTCCGTCATCTGGAACCGGCGGCTGGGAGGCCTGCATAACCAATACCCTGTCCCCTGGCGACAAGGTCATCGCCTCGGACTTCGGACAGTTCTCCCATCTCTGGATCGACCTCTGTCAGCGCCATGGCCTGGATGTCGTCGCGGTGGACGTCGAGTGGGGTGAAGGCACGCCGGTCGAGGTCTACGCCCGGCACCTCGAAGCGGACAGTGACCATGCCATCAAGGCTGTGCTGGTCTGCCACAACGAAACCGCGACAGGCGTCACAAGCGACGTGGCCGCCGTGCGGCGTGTCCTCGACGACCTCGGCCACCCGGCACTTCTCTTCGTCGACGGCATCAGCTCCATCGCCAGCATCGACTTCCGCATGGATGAGTGGGGCATCGACATCGCCGTCAGCGGGTCACAGAAAGGCTTCATGTTGCCGGGCGGCCTCGCGATCGTCTGCGTCAGCGAAAAGGCACTTGCGGCAGCCGAGTCCGCATCCTGCCCGCGCTGCTACTTCGACTTCGCGGACATGATCCGGACCAACAAGGACGGTTTCTTCCCCTACACGCCGCCGCTTCACATGTTCCGCGGGCTGCGCGCCTCCGTCGACATGCTGCTGGAGGAAGGGCTGGAGAATGTCTTCGCGCGCCATCACCGCCTCGCGGAAGGCGTACGCCAGGCCGTGGCCGGCTGGGGCCTGTCGCTCTGCGCCAAGGAGTCGAAGTGGTACTCAGACACCGTAAGCGCCATCGTGGTGCCGCATGGTTTCAATGCCAATGACGTCGCCAAGCTGGCCTATCTGCGTTACGGCCTATCGCTCGGCCTCGGTCTCTCCAAAGTCGCGGGCCGTGTGTTCCGAATTGGACACCTCGGCGACCTCAATGAACTCATGCTGATGAGCGCAATCACCGGCGCCGAAATGGCGATGCGCGATATCGGCATCGACGTCGTGCCCGGTAGTGGCGTCGCCGCTGCCAGCGAGTACTACCGCAAGACCGGACGTCCGGTCGATCTCAACGCCGGGGTCGCCGCTCAGATGTAGCCATCCCGTTGCGGGAATGGACCCCTGGAGGCATGTGGGAAAGGAAGACGCGTCATGGACATTCATGAGTATCAGGCGAAGGAACTGCTGTCCGGCTTCGGCGTTCCGATTCCGCGCGGCGGGTTGGCCTACAGTCCGGAGCAGGCGGCCTACCGCGCCCGTGAGATCGGCGGCAATGCCTGGGTCGTCAAGGCGCAAATCCATTCCGGCGGCCGAGGCAAGGCGGGCGGCGTGCGTCTCTGCAACAGCGAGCAGGAAGTCTGGGACGCCGCCGACGACATGCTGGGCAAGCGGCTGATCACCAACCAGACGGGGCCGCGCGGCAAAATCGTCTACCGCCTCTACGTTGAGGCCGCTCAACCTTGCAGCAAAGAGGTCTACATCGCCTTCCTGTTGGACCGTCAGACCGAACGGGTGATGATCGTCGCCTCAGCTGCCGGCGGTATGGAGATTGAGGAAGTCGCGGAGAGTCAGCCGGACGCCATTCTGCGCTGTCCGGTGGAGCCTGCGGTCGGCATCCAGGCATTCCAGGCGCGGGAGATCGCCTTCGCATTGGGGCTCGACAAGGCTCTGGTCCCGCAGATGGTCGAAACGCTCACGGGCTGCTATCAAGCCTTCCGGGATCTCGATGCCACGATGGTGGAAGTCAATCCGCTGGGTGTCACGGCGGAAGGTAACCTTCTCGCTCTCGATGCCAAGATGGCCTTCGACGATAATGCCCTCTTCCGCCGTCCCCTGGTTTCGGAGCTGCGCGACAAATCTCAGGAAGACCCGCAGGAAACACGCGCCTGCGACAGGGGCCTCAGCTATGTCCGTCTGGACGGACGTATCGGCTGCGTCGTGAACGGCGCCGGTCTGGCCATGGCGACCATGGACATGATCAAACAGGCCGGTGGCGAACCCGCCAACTTCCTCGACATCGGCGGCGGCGCCAGTCCGGACCGGGTCGCCAAGGCACTGCGTCTGGTGACGCTCGATGACTCCGTCGAGGCTGTCCTCGTTAACATCTTCGCCGGCATCAACCGCTGCGACTGGGTGGCCGAGGGTCTCGTGCAGGCTATGAAGAAGGAACCGCTTTCGGTACCGGTGGTCGTTCGCCTTGCCGGGACTCACGTCGAGGAAGGCAACCGGATCCTCGAAGATTCCGGCCTGCCCGTCATCTCGGCGGAGAATCTGTCCGATGCCGCGACCTGCGCCGTCGCCGCTTGGCAGCAAGGCCGGGAAGCCCAGCCTGGCGCACCGCAAATGGGGGGAAGAGTCCAATGAGCATTCTGATCGATTCTGAAACACCGGTCATCGTTCAGGGAATCACCGGCAGGATCGGTGGCTTTCACGCCCAGGAAATGCGGGACTACGGTACGAACCTCGTTGGCGGCGTCACACCCGGCAAGGGCGGCACGACCCACGAAGGCGTGCCGGTCTTCGACACGGTGAAAGAAGCCGTTCAAACCACGGGTGCCACGGCCAGCATCGTTTTCGTCCCGCCGCCCTACGCCGCCGACGCCATCATGGAAGCCGCGGACGCGGGTATCCGGCTCTGCGTCTGCATCACCGACGGCATCCCGGCGCAGGACATGATGCAGGTGAAGCGCTACATGCGCCGCTATCCGAAGGAGCAACGCATGTGCCTGATCGGCCCCAATTGCTCCGGCATTATCAGCCCGGGCAAGGCTCTGCTCGGCATCATGCCAGGCCACATCTATCAGCAGGGCGCTGTCGGTATCGTCGGACGGTCCGGCACACTCGGCTATGAGGCCGCTGCGCAGTTGAAGGGGCTGGGTATCGGCGTTTCTACCAGTGCCGGTATCGGCGGCGACCCGATCAACGGCAGCTCCTTCCGGGACATGCTCGCGCTCTTTGAGGCCGACCCCGAGACTGAGGCCGTCATGATGATCGGGGAGATCGGCGGCCCGCAGGAAGCCGAGGCCGCGGCCTATATCCGCGATCACATGACCAAGCCGGTTGCCGCATATGTCGCCGGACTGTCCGCGCCGAAGGGGCGCCGCATGGGCCATGCTGGCGCAATCGTGACCGCATTCGGCGAAAGCGCGACAGAGAAGGCGCGCATCCTGCGGGAGGCTGGCGCCGCCATCGCACCGACGCCCGCGGAGATGGGCGTGACCGTGGCGCGTCTCCTCAACGCCCCAACAAGGATGACCGGATAATGAGCCGACCAAAGCTTGTCGTCACCCGACGCTGGCCGAAAGAAGTCGAAGAGCAGCTCTGCGACAGCTACGACACGGAACTGAACGAAAGCGATACCCCCATGAGCGCCGCGCAGCTGCGCGACGCACTGGGCCGCGCCGACGCGCTCTTGCCGACGGTGTCTGACCGTATCGATGGAGAAGTGCTCTCCGCCGATCCTCTCAATGCAAAGCTGATCGCGAGCTATGGTGTTGGCTTCAATCACATCGACATTCCCTCGGCCCGGGAACGCGGCCTCACCGTGACCAACACGCCCGGCGTGCTGACGGACTGCACGGCCGACCTTGCCTTGACGCTGATGCTCATGGCCGCGCGCCGCGCCGGCGAAGGCGAACAGCACCTGCGCGCCGGCGCCTGGACCGGCTGGCGGCCCACGCACATGATGGGCACCAAGGTGACCGGCAAGACCTGCGGCATCATCGGCATGGGCCGTATCGGCAAAGCCGTCGCCCGGCGCGTGCATCACGGCTTCGCCATGAAAGTGCTTTGCTACAACCGCTCACCGGTAGACGGCGACTTCCTGCAGGAAGTCGGAGCGGAACAATGCTCCTCCATGGACGAGGTCTTCGCGCGGTCCGATTTCCTCTCGCTGCATTGCCCGGCGACGCCCGAGACACGGCACCTCGTCAATGCGGAGCGTCTGGCGCTCATGCCGTCCAACGCCATCCTGATCAACACCGCGCGAGGCGACGTGGTGGACGAGCAAGCGCTCGCTGGTGCGCTCAAGGACCGGCGGATCGCGGCGGCCGGGCTGGACGTCTTCGAAGCGGAACCCCTCGTCACCCCGGACCTGTTGGAACTGGACAACGCGGTTCTCCTGCCGCACCTGGGCAGTGCGACCACCGAGACCCGAGTCGCCATGGGGGAACGGGTGCTGCGCAATGTCAGGCAGTTCTTCTCAGGCGAGACCCCGACCGACAGAGTGGCCTAGGCCCATGCCGCAGGCCGCGCTCAAGACCTTTCCGGAGCCGCAGCAAGAGACATTGCTTGTGGCGGCGGAGGACGACTACCTGGAGGAAGCCATCGACCTTCTCTGGGCGTCGCTCTGCCGGGTCGTCGGCGCACACGCACCAGGCGTGAAGGATGTTCTGCGCAGCAATACCATACCCGCGGACTGCGGCGAGGAACTCCTGCTGCGTGTCTTGCAGGCTTACGGCATCTGGTTCCAGCTTCTCAACATCGCGGAGGAAAACGCGGCTGTACGTCATCGCCGGCAACTGGAATCCCGGCTTGGCGCGGCAGCCGTGCCCGGCACCTTGGAACGTGTCATCTCCCGCGCCGCCGCCAAAGGCGTTTCCGCCGAGGATATTCAGGACCTCATATCCCGCGCCAGGATCGAGGCGGTGCTGACGGCACATCCGACGGAAGCCAAGCGGGTCACGGTGCTCGAGATTCACCGCCGGATTTATCGCATCCTCGTCGATTTGGAATCGCCACGCTGGACACCGCGGGAACGGGAGGGGCTCTGCGCCAGCCTTCAAGACGAGATTGAACTGCTCTGGCTGACCGGCGAAATCCGTCTGGAAAAGCCTTCGGTGGAACAGGAAGTGGCCTGGGGTCTCCACTTTTTCAACGAGACTCTCTTCGACGGCGTCGCCCAGATCATGGGCAAGATGGACCGGGCCCTGGCGCAGTACTATCCGGAGACACCTTTCTCTCTGCCGCCGCTCTTTCGTTTTGGAAGCTGGATCGGGGGAGACCGGGACGGCAATCCCTTCGTCACCAACGACGTGACAAGGATGGCCCTACGGCAATACCGACATACCGCGCTCGCCTTCCACCGGCAACAAATCGATCGCCTGCGCAACGTCCTGAGCGTCGCTTCGCACGGCGTCAAACTCCCGGCTTCCTTTCTGTCGTCGCTGGAAAAACTCCTGGAGGAATGCGGTGCGCGGGACAGCATCGTGGCCCGCAATCCCGGCGAAGTCTTCCGCCAGTACCTCTCCTGTATCCTCACGAAGCTGGATGCGACGATCGCCGCCGTCGATGAACCCGCAGTGGCGTGCGGCACCGCTTCGAACGCCGCACAGGTTTACAGAAACACCGAAGCCTTGGCCCTCGACCTGCGCCACATCGAAGAAGGCTTGCACGCCTCCGGTGCCGCGTCTCTGGCCCGCGCCTTCCTGCAGCCGGTCCGGCGCATGGTCGAAACCTTTGGCCTGAGCACGGCGGCGCTCGATATCCGCGAAAACGCCGCGGTCTTCAACCAAGCCCTGCGGCAACTCTGGTGCCTGAAAGAAGAGAAAGACATCGGCGCGTGTCCCGACCTGCGGTCCGAGGAATGGACGGCCTGGATAGAGGCGGAACTCGTCCGCCCACAGGTCGGCGTGCTCCTGCCGCATCCCGAACTCCCCGCCCCGCTCGCGGAGGTCATCGCGACACTGACTCTCGTGCGTGACCGCATGTCCGCCGGAGATCTGCGGTCTCTCGGCGCCATCATTCTCAGCATGACGGAATGCGCCGACGATCTGCTCGGCGCCTATCTGCTTCTAAAAAATGTCGGCGTCATCCGAGGCGCCGGTGAGACCGCCCACTGCCCTCTTCCAGTGGTGCCGTTGTTCGAAACCATCGAGGATCTGCGCAACGCTCCGCGGATCCTGCGAACACTTCTGAGCAATCCCTTCGTCCGCCGTTCCGTAGCAGCCCAAGGCGGCGGCCAGGAAGTGATGATCGGCTATTCGGATTCCAACAAGAACGGCGGCTTCCTGACCTCGAACTGGGAGCTTTACCGGGCCCAGGAGTCGCTAAGGGGCGTGGGTAAGGAACTTCGGATTCCCGTTTCCTTCTTCCACGGGCGTGGCGGCTCAGTCAGCCGCGGCGGCGTGCCGGCCGGTCGCGCCATCGCCGCACAGCCGCGCAATACCTTGGAAGGGCGCATGCGGGTCACGGAACAGGGCGAGGTCGTATCCCAGAAATACGCCAATCGTGGTACCGCGGCCTTCAATCTGGAACTCACGGCGGCCAGCGTCGTGGCTCACAGTCTCGACCTCGACGGTACCGATTTCACGGAAGATGCCGCTTGCGTTGCAACGTTCGAAAATCTGTCGCAGAGCGCCTTCACGGCCTATCGGAGCCTGACCGAGCATCCGGGTCTGGTCGCCTACTACCGCGCCGCCAGTCCTCTGGACAAGCTGGCCTGGCTCAAGATCGGCTCGCGGCCCGGCTACCGCTCCGAGAAACGTTCCTTGGATGATCTGCGCGCCATTCCCTGGGTCTTCGGCTGGAGCCAGAACCGGCATCTCGTCCCGAACTGGTACGGCATCGGCACGGCGCTTACCGACTTCTGCGGCGCGCGCGGGCCCGAAGGACTCACCCTTCTGCGCCACATGTTCGCGGAATCCCGGCTCTTCCGCCTGATCGTCGACGAAGCGGAGAAAGCCGTGTCGCTTGTCGATCTCGATATCGCACGGCACTACGCCGATCTCGTGGCGGATCCTGCCCTCGCGGACGAGATTTTTGCCCTCATCGAAGGAGAATATCATCGCACGGTCGAGATCCTGGTCCGAGTGACGGAGCAGGAAAACCTGTTGGACCGTTTTCCGAATTACAGAGGACGGCTGTCGCGGCGCCTCCCCATCTTGAATCAGGTCGCGGGGCAACAGATCGCGTTGATACGCCGTTTTCGTGACCGCCAGGGAAACGGCCGGGGAGAGCGTCCGGCCGAACCGCGCGTGCGCGACATCGTGCCGCTTCTGCTCTCCATCAACTGCGTTTCCTCCGGCCTGGGTTGGACGGGCTGAAGCCCGGACCCCGTCGGAGTTCAAAGGCGCCCACTAGGGAAAACTCGGGTCGCGGGTCATCCCCGCGACCCATTCTTTCTTTACTACTAGGCTTTGCCCCGCTCCGATATCCAGATGCCGCCGAGAACAAGTCCGAGCGCTACGGCATGAAACAGCTCGAAATTCTCCCTGAGGAAGACCACGGCAAGGATCGAGGCAAAAACGGGCACCAGATTGACGAACACGCCGGCACGGCTGGGACCGATCAGCTCCACGCCTTGAATGAAGAAGACCTGGGCCAGAAATGACGGGAAGAGCGTCACCAGCAAGACGATGATCCAGCCGGTCGTCGTCGGCCATTGAAGCTGGCCGAGACTGGCTTCGATCGCCACGAGCGGCAGCGAAGCCACGAACGCCGATGCCGCCAGGATCGTGAATAGACCCAGGGCCGATACGGCTGGCCGCTTGCGCAGACCCACCGTGTATCCCGCGTAGAGCGCGCAGGCGGCCACCATCAACAGGTCACCATGATTGACCGCCATGGATGCCAGATTGGCGAGATTCCCGCCGGCCCCGACGACAGTTACGCCAAGCAGGGTGACCAGCACCCCCACGCTCTGAAGAAGCGTCACCTTGGTGCGATAGACGACGAAGACACCGATGATGACGAAGACCGGAATCGAGCCCTGAATGATCCCGATGTTTACCGCGGTCGTCGAATGGGCGGAGATATAGAACAAGGCGTTGAAGCAGGCGAACCCGAGAGCCCCCATCGCCGAAAGGAACACCCAGTTGGCCCGCAGGAGCGTCCAGTCGCGCCTGATATGGCCGCTCGCGAAGACGAGCATCAGGGACAGCGCCCCCAGCCAGCGCAGACTCACCAGCACCATGGGGGAGATCTCCCCGACGGCGAGGCGGCCGAAGACGGCGTTGCCGCCCCAGCACAGCGCCGTCATGGCGAGCAACAGATAGGCGCGCCATTCTGCCTTGCGCTGTGCCGCCGGATCGGCCTCGGAGGTCATCTCTACCTTGGTCCTTGGTAGCTGGGGAGCTTGAGGTCTTCCTCGCATAGGGTCATCCGCCGACGAGGATTGCAAGCAAGGAACCTTCATAGCACCTATGCCGCAAGCGATGCCTGACAGCCGCCCGCGTTATGCACATTATCCGCACGATCCGCACCGGATCCTGGTCTGATTTCGCTGAATTCGGAGGCTTTGGTCAAAACTAGCTCAAAACGATTATTTAGACCTTTGAATTTCAACTATTTTCGATAGGATCTGGCCTTCGTGAAGACGCTAAAATCCAGGGAGGCGCACTGTGATCGATACTTCCAATTTCCGCTCTGTCGCGCTGGGCGCGATCCTGACCGCCGGCCTCGCATTTTCTGCCGCGGCGGATGAAGCGAAGCCCGAAGATGCCGGTAACTCCGGTCAGGGCATGTCGGTTGGCGAGGCGACGGACAACATGGTCGAGGATGCCGGCAAAGTGGCCGACAAGGCGAAGGAGATCGGCAGCGACATCGCCGAGGGCGCCGAAGAAGCCTATGACTCCGCGAAGGAAGCCGTCGAGGAAGCCACCGAATAGCTTGGACGGACACCAGGGGGGCCTAAGTTATCCAGCCGGCTTTTTTCAGGTCGGCGGTGTAAGTCTCGCTCACGGGGACTTCCACGCCGTTCCTCAGAACAAGCAGAACTTTGCGGCCTGAGCGTTTCGCCTCGGTGACGGCATCACGAGCGACCCAATAGGAGCGATGAACCTGACGGCCATCGTGGTCCTCCAGTTCCTTAAGCGCATCCTTGAGCCGAAAGAGAATCAGGTCCTCTCCCCGATCCGTATAAACGCGAAGATAGTGATCCTCCGTGCGGAGACAGAGCAGGCGGCCGCGCTTGTCGGGCGCCAGACGTTCGAGAAAGCGGTCGGCCGCAGCGGAAGGGACAGAAGCCTCGGCGCCAGCATCGCTATCGTCGGGCCTGTATTGGACCCAATGAACGACCCCAACTACAAAGATGCAATTCAACGCGGTAATGCCGGCCGTCCAGATGTATAGCTCGGTCCAGGACATACCCGTCGGCAGCCCAAAGGCTTCACGAAAAACAACGATCTCGACGATCAATGGAATGGGAGTCAGCAAGCAAAGCAGTAGCTCGCAACCCCACCAGGGGCCGGGCCAGTCGCCGAACATTCCGACTGCTAGCTTGCGGAGGACTTTCTCCAGAAGGACCCATTGCGCCCAGCCCAAGGCAACGATCGGGATCCAATAGGCGAAGCGTTGCGCCATCGATAGATCCACAAAGGTCCCGAAAGGGCCGATGATCGCGACGATCGAGCCGATTCCAAGTGCGGCAATCGTCTGACGAGACCAGGAGTTATTGAGCTTCTCCATCATGCGACACGCAATCGCGTTGCGATTTCACGCTTCGCGAGTTCGTAAGTGCACGGTTTCACGAAGACGGAGGACCCGATCACGAAGCCAGCCTTCCCTTGCTTTGCGCCCGGCATAGGATTCCCGGGTTCGCCGGTCGATGCCGGCGCCTCATTCGTTGGTAAGGGACGACGCAAAATGGTTCAAGTGCACGCTTCTGCGGCCACTCTAGCCCTTCTCATCGGTCCTTGGATTTTCTTGTTCGGAAAGGGAAACAAGCGGCACCGTTTATTGGGATATGTTTTCGTCTCCGCGATGCTTCTGGTCAATCTCACCGCCTTTACGATCTATGAGCTGACCGGAGGCCCTAATCTGTTTCACGTCTTGGCACTGGTAAGCCTGACCACGGTCTGCGTCGGCCTCTATTACATCAGGCGAGGCGATGTTGCAGAACATAGAGTCTATATGAGCTGGGCCTATGCGGGGTTGCTCATCGCCCTCGTAACTCGGCTGGCGCCCTATTTGCCCCTGCCCTTTTGGGCATCCAGCTTGACGTTGATATCGGTCGCCTATGTGCTGGCCTATCTCGTGATACAGCGGGCCTTCTTTCCGAGGAGCCCGAGCCAAACCTAGGTTCCATCGCGCCCCACGCACATGGCTGTACCATTCTCCGAAGGACGGGCATGTCTTTTCAGTCTTGGGCTTTCGGCCCGCAATCGCCTCTCCAATAACTTGTCCGGGCGCCACAGAGGTTGTTCAACACGACCACCAGGTTCCCCTCGCAGGACTTGAACTTGACCCAGGCGTCATAGCCGATGACGACGTCCCGGCGCCCCCGCAAACCACCCGCGCGGCGCGTAAAGAAACGCACCCCGTCGGTTTCCTTGAGGTCCCATCCGGACTCGACGATGGCTTGCCGCACCGGCTCCATGCAGTCGCGCGCGAGCGCTTCCGCGCCGACAACCAACGGCGCACTTCCCATTAAAACCACTACAGCAAGGTGACCAAGACAGCGCACTATCTGCCCCTACTTCTATCTATCCGGCTAAGTCTTTAGCTGTACCACTTGATTAAGCCTCGGCGCAATTGCTGCACCTGAAGTCGCATTGGATACTCAGCGAATTCTTCAACGTGATTTTCCTGGATCTTTCACCACTTAAGAAACAAGCATTTATTCACTTGATTTCTACCATTAATTGCTTTTTAAGATTCTAATAGGAGAAAGCGTAAGTAAATCAGTTTGATTGCATGCTTGCTGGCGCGGGACCGCTTTCCAGTTCCGCGAAGTTGCTTGAACACGGCGCCAAATATCGGAGTCCAAGATGAAACAAGCACTCGCCCTGGTCAGTCTGCTACTCGTGGTCGGCTGCGTACAACACGTCCAGCCGACGGTACAGCTTCCAGACGATGCATCCGTCGAATCAAAGATCCTGATTATGCCGACGGACGTCGAACTCTATGAGTTGACCGCGGCAGGTTTGCTGGAGCCCAAGGCGGATTGGACACAAACCGCGAAGCAACACATTGACACTGCGGTCCGCAACACGATCGAACTGCGGGGCGAAAGGTACGTCGATTACGGCAATGACGGTGTCATCGCGCTTGAGCATTCCCAAGTCGTGAAACTTCACGCGGCTGTGGGGAGAGCTTTGCGCCTCCACGTGGGAACCCCCGGTTTCGAATTGCCGAGCAAGAACGGTACTTTCGATTGGGGATTGGGACCTGAGGTCGCCGCTCTACGTGAGTCCCATGACGCCGACTACGCGCTTTTCGTTCATGTCCGCGATTCCTATTCCAGCGCCGGACGCGTGGCACTGAACATTGCGATTGCGATTCTGGGCGTTGCGCCGCAAGGCGGCCAAGCGGTGGGCTTCGCCTCTCTGGTCGACCTGCGGACAGGAGAGATCGTTTGGTACTCCTTCAACATGCCGGTGAACGCCGACTTGAGGGAAGTTGCCTCCGCCAATGCGGCAAGCGATTCACTGCTTAAAGAATTCCCTCTATGACGCTCCGCTGCATCCTGCGATCGTCGGTTTTGACCTTGGGACTGCTGGCCAGCGGCTGTGTCACGACCGGGGGGGATGTCGCCGACATCCAGCCGGGTGAGAAGCCAGACATTACGACAGACGAAGCCGGTTTGTGGATGGTCATGAACCGCGCGGAACGGGACTTGAAGACATCTGGCCGCATCGAAAGCGACCCCGAACTCAACGCCTATGTTCGCGGCGTGGTTTGCAGGCTGAAGGCTGACTTCTGCAACGATATCAGGATTTACATCGTCAACGTCCCGAACTTCAACGCGACGATGGCACCGAACGGAGTGATGCAGATTTGGACGGGGGCCCTCCTCCGCCTTGAGAACGAAGCGCAACTCGCGTTCGTGTTAGGACATGAGTTCGGCCACTATCAGAAGCGCCACTCCATCCAGCAATGGCGCGCGACCCGCGAAACGACGGACGCCTTCGCGTTTCTGGCGATCCCCTTCGCCTTCGCAGGTCCGGCGGGCGCTTTGGCGCACGGCGGTGTCGGTTTGGCCATGGCGGGCGGTCTTGCAGGCTACTCGCGGGACCATGAGCGCGAAGCCGACAGCATCGGTTTCGAACTTGCAACCGCTGCCGGCTACGACCCGCGCGAAGGGGCGAAAATCTGGGAGAGGCTGAAGGAGGAAAAGGACGCCGGGGAACCCCAAGACCGGTCCATTTTCTTCGCCAGTCATCCGCAGATCGAGGAGCGTATCGAGAACCTCACTGCGCTGGCCGATGCGGCGCAGTACGACGCCGAAGCCATGCGAGTCGGGCAAGATGACTACACTGCGGCGACCGCCGAGTTCCGTAGCCAATGGCTAAACGAGGAGATCCGCAAGCGGAGTTTCGATCAGACGGAAGTCGTGCTGAACCGTCTGATAGAGGTCAATCCCGAAACGAGTGAGTTTCACTTCTTCCTGGGCGAACTCTATCGGCGTCAAGACGGCGAGGAAAACGACCGGAAAGCCGTTGAAGCTTACGAGGAGGCCTTGAGCGCGGGGGAAGCCCCTGCCGGGACCTACAGGTCGCTCGGACTCGTCTACTGGGACCTGCAGGAAAACGACAAGGCGAAGGCAGCGTTCCGGCAATACCTCGCAACTCAGCCCTTTGCCGGAGACAAAGGCATCATCGAATCCTATTTGAAAGAGCTCGGTGGAGAGACTTCATGAACGGCAGGTTTTTCATCAGCGCGCTGCTTCTCGTCGGACTTATCGGCTGCGCACCGATCACCCTTGTGGCCCCGGAAAAGCAAAAAATCGGTGAGAGCTACAGTGTTGAGCCGCGCCTGCAATGGAATCAGGCGAAGAACCCAACGAACGTCTCCTGGACGATTGATGGTTTCGACCTGCAACATCTCGTGTTCTATGCCACTCTCGAGGAAGGCGAAAAGCTCGCGACGCTTCCGGGGCCGGGCAACAAGCTCCCCTCCTTCGATCCCTCGATGCGCGCCAATGACGTGATGGAGTTCCTGGAAGAGACCTATGTCGCAGGTGGCGTCGAGGGCGTTGAAACATCGAACCTTCGGCCGGCGAATTTCGGGGACCGGTCAGGTTTCCGATTCGACATCTCGATGCTTTCGAAGGATGGCCTGAGATACAGGGGCACGGCAATCGGCGCCCTGCATGACGGCACACTGGACCTGATCGTCTATCGTGGCACCGAGATTTACTACTACGAGCGCTACGAAGATGAAGTCGAGCACATCTTCTCGACCATCGAGGTTCTCTCATAGCGCCGATCGACAACAGAGACGGTGCCCGACCAGCAAGACTCTCAATCTTTGATCACAACGAAATGAGTGCATGATGAAACGTTTTACGAAATCTCTGTCTAGCCCCGCGACCGCCTTGAGTGTGGCAGCAATCGCTCTCGCAGCCTGCGAGTCCGCGGACGTTTCCGGAATCAAGGTTGCCTCGCCGGAGACGATCCGTGCCGTCAGTATCTCCAATGTAAACGTCACCATGCAGATCCCCAAGCCTAACCCGGCGCTTGAAGCCGCTCTTCACGAACAGCTCAACATTGCAATGCAAAGCTGCGCCACCGGAACGACGCCACACAGACTGGATGTCGTCGTAACGGATTTCGAGGAGCAGGACGTCGCAAAGTCGATCTTTATCGGCGACGAAATCGAGCTTGAGGGCCGTGTGACCCTAACCGACGAGTCTTCCGGCGAGGAAACTGGGCAATACTACGTTCAACGGAGTTTCTTCTGGGGTGGACTGATTGGCGCGGCCATGATGTCCGACGCCGAGGTAAACCTGAGCAAGGACTTTGCCGCAAGCGTCTGCGAAGATGTCTTTGGCGTGAAGCTTGCTGAGAACCAGTAACCAGAATCACTGATTCTGGTTACTATGCCACTGACCTCATACTCACCGGCGGAACTGGGTCTTCAACTCGCTTTGAAATCAAGATCCGCCGGAGAGATGAGAACGTCGAATTCCTTGCACCAGATGACGACGCTCCCGAAATCCGAGAGCGTCAGGCCCTCCGGGACCGGATAGTTCTGGCTGCCCTTGAAAGCTCGCAGCCGTCCCAGGTCCACGAACATCGTTCCCTTCACATCGTCCGACTCCCTGATCTCCGCTTTGGGGACCAGATAGACATGAAATGCCGGGCCCGGCCCGACCTCGAAATCCGATTCCAGGCGAACGATTTCTTCGTAGACGGAAACCGCGCCACTGCCGTAATGGATCGGATCGGAGGGGTTGGCATGAATGAAGGTGCCTGCCGCGACAAGATCGCCTCCCTCCTCCTCCGCAAGGGTCTCCATGGCTTCCGGCGGCGGAAAAACATAGGGAAAGGCGAAGAAACCAACGGCGACACCAAAACCCGTTCCCAGAATCCCCCCCAGCAGAAAAACAGCAACAAATCGCCACATCGGCTGATTCCTCTCGATTGTTCGCCCTGGAGCTTTCCCTAGAGCCGCGCCTTACCTTAGAGATAGTACGATGGGACTGGAAGGCATGCGGCTTTCTAACCCGCCGCAAAGCGCCCCGGACGGTAGGGCGCGAGAAGGTCCGCTTCGATGCCCGTCAGTATCTCTTCCGCCGCAAAGCGCGCGACCGCCGGGGCCAGAGAGACGCCGCTGTGCATGACGGAGAGGTAGAGGTTCCCGGCGGACTTACCGAATCCAATGACTGGAAAACCGTCCTTCGGGATCGGCCGCACACCGACGGTGACATTGTCCAGGTCCAACGGTTCGGCGGTGCGCAGGCGGCCCGCCACCCGTGCCAAGAGCTGGCGGCCTTCCGCCTCTGGGTCGTTCGGCGTATCGCCTCCGCCGAAATCCTCACCCGCCACGACACGCCCGTCGGGCCCCTGTTTCATATGAGCCCCCGGCGAAAGCACAACCCGGCGCAGGCAGGGATCGGTCGGCTTGCTGTGAATCAGCAGCCCGGGCCGGTTCGCCATCGGCAGGTGTTCGCCCGCCTGCTCCGCCAGAACTTCCGTCGCGACCCCGGCGGCCAACACAACACAGTCCGCCTGCAGGACACCGGCCTCCGTGGCCAGTCCCGTGACCTCCGCGCCATCACGCATGACCTCACGCACCGCGCAGTTGAGCTTCAGGGCGGCACCGGCGCGCTCGGCCGCCGCCAGCAGCACCCGTGTCATGTCCACGGGGTCGACGCTGCCCTCGAACGCTGAGAACGCCGCCAGATCCGGCGGTTCGAACAGGTTCGGTTCCATTTCCTCGATTTCGGCCCGCTCCACCAGATGGATCGCATAGCCCCAGGCCGCGTGCTCCCGGACCATCCGGCGCAAGGTCTCGGGATCCTCGTCATAATCCAGGCAACCGTTCCAGTTGATCGCCAAGGCACCGCCCAGCTCGTCCTGCAGGCGCCGGTATTCCAGCATCGCGTGCAGGCGCAGATCGTAATAGGGCTTAGGATTGCCGTGCGAGGCGTTGATCCAGGCGAAGGATTTCTCCGTCGCCTCACCCGCCGGAACGCCACGGTCGACGACCGTCACGCGCGCGCCGCGCCGCGCCAGGTGATAGGCGATCGAGGCCCCGATGAGGCCGGCCCCGACGACCAGGACGGTCTTAGGTACATTGGATGCGGTCATGGAATACTTGGGCCCCTCTCGTTTCGAAGCGTCAGGACCTCATCATGGCCCCTGCGCTCCCCGGTCGCTTGCCAGCCGAGCCGGCGGTAGAAACTGTAGGCTCGGATAGTCGGATCGGGATTGGAGAGCAGCCAGATCTCGTTATGTCCCTCCGCGAAGAGCCAGTCTCGGACATGGGCCAATAGCGACTTGCCGATCCCGCGCTTCTCATGCGACGGGCGCAGGGCCACAACCTGGACCTCGCCGTTGGAGCGGTCCCCCATCGCAAAGCCGACGACCTGGCCGCTATCTTCACAGAGCCAGCCCTTTACGTCGCCTTCCATCGCCGCGGCAAGGGAGTCCGGCGTCACGCCGTAATCCTTCGCCAACTCCTCCAGGGTGATCGCGTTTTCGATGGTCGAGAGGCGCACTTCGAGGACCGCGGGCAGGTCTTCGACGCCCATTTCCCGGATTGTCGGTTCCATGATTGTCATAGGTAGCGTTGAGGTTGGGCGGGCGGCAAGCCTGTCTTTGCGCCTAAGCCTCCAGTCCCGTGATCACGGGCTGAATGCGTTCCATTGCCCAGTCGATTTGGTCCTTGGTGATGACCAGCGGCGGCGCGAAGCGGATGGTGTTGACGTGAGTCTCCTTGCAGAGCACGCCAAGGTCCTTCAGCGCGTTGCAGTAACGCCGGGCCCCGCCGCTTTCCTCGTGGAACTCCACCGCAATCATCATGCCGCGCCCGCGGACCTCCTTGATCTGATTGTGGCGCAGGCCCTTGAGGGCTTGCAGGAAGTAATCGCCCATCTTTGCGGCATTATCGATCATCCCCTCTTCGATCAGGACATGCAGCGCGGTGCGGGCCACCGCACAGGCCAGCGGGTTGCCGCCGAAGGTGCTGCCGTGTTCGCCGGGCCGCAGGACGCCCAGGACCTCCTGGTTGGAAAGCACGGCGGAGATCGGATAAAAGCCGCCGGACAGCGCCTTTCCGACCAGGGTCAGATCCGCCTCAATACCTTCGTGCTCCTCGGCCAGCAGCTTTCCGGTCCGCCCCAGGCCGGTCTGGATTTCGTCCAGAATGAGCATCACGTTGTGGCGCGTGCAGATCTCCCGGGCCGAGCGCAGATAGCCGTCGGGCGGAATGATCACGCCCGCTTCGCCCTGAATTGGCTCAACCAGGAAACCGACCGTATTGGGCGTGATCGCCGCCTCCAGGGCGTCGGTATCGCCGAAGCGGATCACCTTGAAGCCCGGCGTGAAGGGTCCGAAGCCCTTGCGGGCCGCCGGGTCGGTGCTGAAGCTGACGATACTGATCGTGCGGCCGTGAAAGTTGTTTTGGCAGACGATGATTTCCGCCTGATCCTTGGCCACACCCTTGACCTCGTAACCCCACTTGCGGACGGCCTTGATCGCGCTTTCCACCGCCTCGGCGCCGCTGTTCATCGGCAGCACCTTGCTGGTGTTCGTCATCTCGCAGACGTCCTTGTAGAACAGCGCCAGCTGATCGTTGTGAAACGCCCGGGAGGTCAGAGTCAGCTTCGCCGACTGTTCGATGAGGGTTTCCCGGATCTTAGGGTGGCAGTGTCCCTGGTTGACCGCCGAATAGGCCGATAGACAGTCGAGGTAGCGCTTGCCGTCGGTATCCCAGACCCAGACGCCCTCCCCCTTCGCCAGGACCACGTCCAGGGGCTTGTAGTTGTGGGCTCCCAGTTCCTCCTCGATGTCGAGCAGGTCCGCGGCGTCCATCTCGCCGGTTTTAGGGTTGTCGGCCATCGGTCCCTCCAGCCTGATCGTCAGAGGTTCATGATGTCACGCGGGCACCGCGGCAACAATCTCCGCCGCCACCTCGCGGGATCCAATGCCCGGGCCTATTCCGGCGTAGCGTTCAGACGGTAGACCGCGTTGATCATGTCCGGCCGCTTCTTCGAGAACCGCCCGAACCATTTGCTGTAGATCTGGTTGATTTGGCCCGTACGGTAGAGTTGGGACAGCACCCGGTCCGCCGCCAGGCGGAAATCGGCATCGTTGCGCCGTACCGCAAGGGCGAAAGGTTCGAAGGAAAAGAGGTGGGAGGAGATGACGAAGTCTTGACCGTCCGGTTCCGTCAACATCAGGCCGATCAGCACGACCTGGTCCGAGGAGAACGCGTTGACCTCCCCTTTCCGCAGGGCCTCAAGTCCCTCCGCGGCCGTTTCCACCGGAACGATCTCCGCATCAGCGACTGCTTCCTGCAGCGCCATTTTAACCGCATCTATCGTGGTCGTCCCCTGGACCACAGCCACCTTGCCGCCCTGAAGGCCGGCGATGCCGTCGACACGGCTGGCTTTCGCGCTCAGCAAGGAGGCGCCCGTCACGAAGGTAAGCTGTGTGAAGTCGACCAGTTCACTGCGGGACAGCGTCTTGGTGGTCGATCCGCAGAGGATGTCGATCTTGTTCTCGGCGAGAGCCGAGAAACGGTTGTCTGCATGTACCGGCACGAACTGTGCCTGTACCTTATCGTCATTCAACGTTTTCTTGACGCCGTTGACGATCCGCATGCAGAGGTCAATCGAGTACCCGGCCGGATTGCCGTCCTGGTCAATAAAGGACATGGGCGGCTCCGACTCCCGGTAGCCGATCTTAATGGTGCCGCTTTGAGAGATCTCTTCTAGCGTCCCGGCCTCTGCCACGGACATGAGCGATGGCCCTGCCAAGGCCGCACTTAGAATCAACGCGCACGCGACTCTCATTCCTCACCTCCCTGCCATGCTATTTGTTTGATCAGCAGCTTTATGGATTTAGGCGCCGCTCTATCCTGTAAGCTTAACGGGGTGGTGCCGTATTATCGAGTACGTACAAATACGTTGCTCTTCGCCCAGTACGGGCAGAAGGTCACGAAACTGTCGATGACTCAAAAACTGAACTAAAACTTGTCGGGGGAAGCTGTGTTTTTTCGGAACAGGGATACAAAACGACAGACTGTCAGAAGATCAGTCTGCGCAGCGCTTGCCGTAGCCGCCTCTTGCATGCTGCCGTCCGCACTCTACGCGGATACCGGTGGCGCATCGAAACCGCTGCCGGATCTGAGCGGCATGGCCTGGATGGGCGGCGATGTTTTCCTCACCGTCCATGACGCGAAGAACCCGGACGAGCTCGAACGTCCCCGCGTGAGTCTTATGACCCTGCCAAAGTCATTGGACGGTGTCCTCTGGCAGCCCCTGAGCCCGGAATTCCCAGGCGAGGTGAGCAGCGACCTCGAAAGCGCTTCGGGGATACCCGGCACGGCAAATGTCTTGCTCGTGGAAAGCGCCGACAACGGCGGCACTTTCAATCGTATCTTCCTTGCTGAACTGAAGGACGGACAAATCAGGGTCCTCGCTGTAACGGACTGGAGTCAGTTCACAGACAGCTACAACGTCGAGGCAACGGCCGTCGCCAAAACCGGCAACGAAGCCATGATCTTTATCTGGGCCGAGCGGAACTCCGGCAAGACGAGCACCAAGATCAACTGGACGTCCTTGTCCCTCGATCCCTTCCGGATCGGCGGCGGCCCGATCTCCAGCGCAGACTTCGCGCTCCCGAAAAGCGCTTACGACGAAGCCGGCAAACCGCTTTACAGCCGGCCGCTTGTCGCAATGGATGTCGACAGCAGAGGGCGGATCTATATCGCCGCGACTTTCGACCCGGAAGGATCGTCGCCGACGCCGGACAATGGGCCCTTCCGAAGCGTCGTTTACGAAATCGGTGGCGTTAAGGATGGCGCTGTTGTCCTGGACGAGGAGCCCACGACCGTCGGAACGCTGGGCGGGCTAAAGGTCGAAAGCCTCGCAATCCGTGAGCAGTCACAAGCAGCGGAAGTCTTCGTCGGCACGGACGACGAGAACTATGGCGGCATTCTGCGCGTGCTGCCGGCGGTGGGCGGCCAGTAAGAGAAGGCCGGCCCGCCGAACGGGCCGCATTAGGACGCTTCAGCCAAAGCCATCTCAATGTAGCGCTCGCGCAGCGCGGCCGTGATTGGGCCCGGCACGCCGTTGCCGAGGATGCGGTCGTCGATCTTCACCACCGGCATGACGAAGCTGGAGGCGCTGGTAATGAAGGCTTCCGCCGCGTCATAGGCTTCCTCCGGCGTGAAGCTGCGCTCCTCGACCGTCAGGTTCTTCTCCGCCGCGAGGCCCAGCACGGCCCGCCGGGTGATACCGTGCAGGATGGCGTTGGAGAGTGCCCGCGTGACGATTTTGCCGTCCATCGTCACGATGAAGGCGTTGTTGGAACTTCCCTCCGTGATGTGGCCATCTTCGACCATCCAGGCATCCGTCGCGCCGGCATCCAGCGCCGCCTGCTTGGCCATGGAGGCCGGGAGCAGACCGACGGTCTTGATGTCCCGGCGCTGCCAGCGGATATCGGGGAGAGTGACGACGGAAATCCCCTTCTCGGCGGCCGGGGCCTTCAGGATGTTCTTTTCCTGCGTGAACATCACCAGCGACGGCTTCGCATCGGCGGGATAGGCAAAATCCCGGTCCGCCGCACCACGGGTCACCTGAAGGTAAACCATACCTTCCGTCAGGTTGTTGCGGGCGATCAGTTCCTTCTGGATTTCCTCGATCTCAGCATCGCTGGCCGGGCGCGGCATCTTCAATTCGTTGAGGGAGCGCTCCAGCCGTTTCAGGTGCGCCGCGTTCTCCACCAGCTTGCCGCCCAGCACCGAGGAGACCTCGTAGACCCCGTCGGCGAACAGGAAGCCCCGGTCGAAGACCGAGATTTTCGCCTCATCCTCCGGCAGAAATTCGCCGTTTACGTAAACAATGCGCGCCATTGGCCGTCACGTCCCTTCTCAGAAAATCAGCGCCGCAAGCTAGCAGATTTCCCGGCTATGGCGAGAGGAATGCTGCCTTTTTTAGCCACTGCCCTGCCCGTAAGGCCGACCTGGCGCCGCCGGGCAGTTGACTCCGATCAAGCCCCTCCCTTAGTAATAGCCTATGAGCACGGCCAGAAACCTGCGACTTCTGAACCCGGCCCTTTGAGAAGGGTCGGGCGTCCGCTGTCGTTTCAGGTTTCCCTACTGCCGGTGTTCTCATGTCTGCCGATCGTTTCCCTGGATTTCTCTTCGTAACGCCCTTGCGTGTTTTCCGCTGCCGGAAGGCTGCCGGCGGGACGGGACTTGGCCTGCGACTTATCGGCGGTCGCCGGGCCTGACGGCTGCCCGGCGGCTGACTCGCGGCCGTAGAAACCGCCCCAGTGACATCGGGCTGGGACCGAAAAACAGCCCCTCAAGTGGAGTAGTACGCATGTTGCGGAACCCCGAAAGCAAGTACCGCCCCTTTCAGCCGATCGATTTGCCGAACCGAAGTTGGCCCGGCCAGACCATCACGGCACCGCCCCGCTGGCTCTCGACCGACCTGCGCGACGGCAACCAGTCCCTCATCGACCCGATGGACGGCAAGAAGAAGCGCCAGTTCTTCGACCTGCTGGTCAAGGCCGGCTTCAAGGAAATCGAGGTCGGCTTTCCCTCGGCCTCCCAGACCGAATTCGACTTCGCGCGCGAATTGATCGAAAAGAACATCGTCCCCGACGACGTGACGATCCAGGTCCTGACCCAATCCCGCCGAGACCTGATCGAGCGCACCTTCGAATCCCTTCAGGATGCGCCGCGCGCCATCGTCCATCTCTACAATGCCGTCTCTCCCGTCTTCCGGCGCGTCGTCTTCGGCATGGAACGCCCGGAGATCAAGAACATCGCGGTTACCGGGGCGCAGATCTTTCAGGAGCAAGCGGCAAAGCAACCGGGCACAGATTGGACCTTCCAGTACTCGCCGGAGACCTTCAGCACGACGGAGTTGGATTTCAGCCTGGAGGTCTGCGAGGCCGTCCTCGACGTCTGGCAGCCAACGCCGGACCATCCGGTGATCCTCAATCTGCCGGCCACCGTCGAAGCCGCGACTCCGAACATCTTCGCCGACCAGATCGAATGGTTCTGCCGCAACATCTCGCGGCGGGATTCCGTCATCGTCAGTGTCCATCCGCATAACGACCGGGGTACCGGTGTGGCGGCAGCGGAAATGGCGGTCATGGCCGGCGCCGACCGGGTCGAGGGCTGCCTCTTCGGCAACGGCGAGCGCACGGGCAATGTCGATCTCGTCACCTTGGCCCTCAACCTCTACTCTCAAGGCGTCGATCCCAAACTCGACTTCTCCGACATTCAGAAGGTCGTGGACACGGTGGAGTACTGCAATCAGATTCCCGTCCACCCGCGCCATCCCTACGCGGGAAACCTAGTTTTCACGGCCTTCTCGGGCTCGCACCAGGACGCCATCAAGAAGGGCTTCGCCGCCCAGGCCAGACGCAACGACGAGCTTTGGGATGTTCCTTACTTGCCCATCGATCCGGCGGATCTCGGCTGCTCCTATGAAGCGGTCATCCGGGTCAACAGCCAGTCCGGCAAGGGTGGTATCGCCTGGGTCTTGGAACACGACAAGGGCTTGCAGCTGCCGCGCGAGATGCAAATGGACTTCAGCAAGGTGGTCCAGGGCATCGCCGACAGCACCAGCCGGGAGTTGACGACCGAGGACATCTGGTCCGCCTTTCAGGACACCTATTGCCTGACCGGCGAACAGCGCTTCGGTCTCGTCGAATACGACTCCCCTGGCCCGCGTAAACCTGGCCACGACCGCCGTTTCGTCGGCCGCATTCAGGTCGACGGACAGGAACGCTCGATCAGCGGAAGGGGCAACGGCCTCATTTCCAGCGTGCTCGACGCCCTGAGGTCCGACTGCGGAATCACGCTCGATGTCGCCGATTATCACGAGCATGCCCTGACCCATGGATCGGCATCCCAGGCGGCCTGTTACGTGGAATGCCAGACTCCGGAGGGCGAAACGCTCTTCGGCGTCGGCATAGATCCGGACGTCGCGACAGCCTCGGTCAAGGCCATCCTGAGCGCGGCCAACGTCGCGGGGAAGCCTACTCGTAGAAGTCCTTAAGAGGGTGGGAGAGCGGTTCAGGCGCTGCAGCTCTTGACCCAGAGGATCGCCAGGAGACCGCCGAACAGAAGCAGAACCCAACAGAGTCTCTGGGTGCCGGGGCTCATACGGGTGAGACTGCCGTCCTTCGGCCTTTGCAGGATTCGACCGAAGAACCGCCACAGGCCAACGGCACCGCTCGGTCCAGAGTCTTCGCCTCGGTTGAACATCGTGCAGCGCCCCCCTCGGGCTGCAACCTTCAGATGGTATCTTTCGGGTTGAATGATGGTCAAGTTGCCTCTACCAAAGTCGGTCCCGTTGCCGGATCCACAGAAACCAAGGACCGGGCATGATTGAACTTTATGAATTTCCGCTGACCCGCTCGCAGCGCGCCAAATGGGCCCTCGAGGAACTGGGGCTCGCCTATAACAGCAACCTCGTCAATCTGATGGAAGGGCAGCAGAATTCACCCGCTTACAGGGCCCTGCATCCCCTGGGAGTTGTCCCTGCCCTCAAGACCGACAGCTATACGATCTTCGAGTCCGTGGCCATCGTGCTGCAACTGATCGACGAGCATCCGGAGAAGAACCTGGCGCCGACGCCGGGCAGCCCGGAGAGGGCGACCTACTACCAGTGGTCTGTCTTCGCCGGCGCGGAATTGGACCCCTACATCATGATGTGGTTCGACCATACCATGCGCCCGCCAGAAGCCATGCGGCCGCCGGGGTCGCAGCACGACCCCAACATCGCCGAGCGCGGCCGCACCGAGTTCGCTCTCCGCGCCGAGGCTCTTTCGGAAGCGCTGCGGGACCGCGAATACCTAGTGGGATCGCGCTTCACCGGGGCGGACATCGTCGTCGGACACAGCTGTTTCATGGCCGGTTTCACCGGGCTGATCGGCGGCTATCCCATCCTGGAACGATACTTCGCCGGGCTGCAGCAACGTCCGGCTTATCAGCGCGCCTACCCAAACCGGAAGACGGGGCCGGACGCCCTCAAAGATTGAGCCGCACGGCGGAGTCTCCTAGTCTCAACGCGCCGACACCACATTCCCGCGGGAGACCAAACCCTTGCAGATCGAGACCTATCTGGCCTTCCTGGCCGCCACCGCCGCTATCATTCTGATCCCCGGACCGAGCGTGATGCTGACCGTCGCCCACTCCCTCGCCCTCGGATCGCGGCGGGCCATGATGACGGTTACCGGCACCATGGCGGCCATCGTCCTGCAGCTTGCCGTCACGGCGGTCGGCATGAACGCCTTCATGCTGCTGCTGGCGGAATGGTTCGAAATTCTGCGTTGGGCCGGCGTCGCCTACCTGATCTATCTCGGGGTTCAGCAGTGGCGCGCCAAGGTCGTAACGCTTGAGGAGCAGGAGAGTGTTCAGGTGCCGCCGCCCCGCCTGTTCTGGCAGGGCTTCATCGTCTCGGCCAGCAACCCGAAAACCCTTTTCTTCTATGTGGCTTTCTTTCCGCAGTTCGTCGACCCGTCCGCCTCCACGGCCCTGCAGATGGCGGTCCTTTGCCCCAGCTTCCTGATTGTCGCCACGGTCTTCACATCAGGTTATGCCTTTCTGGCCGGGGCGCTGCGCGGCTGGTTCCGCAGCCGCAGGCGCATCCTCTGGCGCAACCGGGTGAGCGGAACCCTGATGCTCAGCGCGGGCATCGGCCTGGCTTTGGCGCGCAAGTCATAGGCTCTGTTTCGGCGGCACTGTTTCGGGGGCCGTGTTCCGCCGCAAAACGCTTCTTGCGATCCTATCGCAACAACCTACATGACTCCTTGGCGGGTCACGGGAACACCACCAGAACCCGCATCTGTCCATCGCTGAAACGGAGGTGCCGGTCATGGCCGAACAAAAGAAGGCGCGTGCCCTAGGCTTCAATCACGTGGCGTTCGAGGTCGGCGATATCGCGGAAGCGATGGCTTTCTATGGCGAACTCTTCGACTTCGAGATTCAGAGTCAGAGCGAGACCGCGGCCTTCATCTACATGGGCGACCAGTTCGTCAATTTCTCGAAAGGGCGCAAACAGGCCCCGGACGACTCACGCCATGTCGGTTTCGTTGTCGACGACAAAGAGGCAGTGCGGCAGAAACTGGCCGAGATGAACGTCGAGGTCCTGCCCGGCCCCTTCCTCGATTTCCTCGATCCTTGGGGTAACCGTATCGAGATTGTGGGATATCAGAACATTCAGTTCACAAAGGCTCCCAACGTGCTGCGCGGCATGGGCATCGACAGCCTTCCCAAAACCGACAAGGCCCTGGAAGAACTCGCCAACAAAGGGATGAGTCCGGAGTGAACATGGCACTGCCGGTGCTGCCAAGTCGATAGATCGAGTAGATCCTTGCCCTTGCCCCAGCGGCCGATCCCGCTATTCTGATCCCTCACTCAACGGGGTGCCGCGGTTCCTGGATCGCGGCTGAGAGGCGATAGGCGCCGACCCGTCGAACCTGATCCGGGTAATGCCGGCGTAGGGATTGAGGACATGCCAAGCAAAACAATCACACTTCGTTTCCCCAGTCGTTTCCCCGGCCCGCTTGCCGTTCTTGGGAGGCAGCCATGACTCTTGCCGCGCGAACCGCGGACCTGCTGGGGCAGTTCCACGAGACTGCGCCGCGCATCCACTGCATCACGAACAGCGTGGCACAGAACTTCACCGCCAACGCCCTGCTTGCCGTCGATGCGCGTCCCTCCATGACTCTGGATCCGGCCGAACTGCCGGAGTTCGTGGGGTCCGCCGACGCGCTGCTCGTCAATCTCGGCACGTTGGATGTGGAGCGCCGCACGGCTATCGGTGTCGCGCTGGAAGCCGCAGAGCGCAACGGCACGCCCTGGGTGCTCGATCCCGTGATGGTCGATCGCTCCGGCGGCCGCCGTGCCGGCGCCATAGAGTTGCTGGACCGAGGTCCCGCCGTTCTGCGGGGCAACGCCAGCGAACTGGCTTGTCTCGCGGAATGCGATGAGGCAAATGCGGCGGCCGAGCTCGCGCGGCGGGCACGCTGTGTTGTCTGGCAAACCGGCGCCGAGGACATCGTCACCGATGGTGCGGAAACCGTCAGGCTGTCGCACGGCCATCCTCTCATGACCCGCGTTACGGCCATGGGCTGTGCCGCAGCGGCCCTCTGCGCGGCCTTTCGCGCGGTGGAGGCCGACAGCCTCACCGCCGCCAGCGCGACCGCGTTGTCCTTCGGGATCGCTGGAGAAATTGCCGGCGAAACGGCCCGGGGGCCCGGCAGTTTCTCTCCTCACTTTCTGGATGCCCTTGCCGGGCTGAACGGGCCCCAATTGACGCAACGGAGCCCTGCCACATGACGAACCCCATTGCCCTCACCATTGCCGGATCGGATAGCGGCGGCGGCGCCGGTATCCAGGCGGACCTCAAAACCTTTTCCGCGCTCGGCGTCTACGGCGCCTCGGTCATTGCGGCCCTGACCGCACAGAACACACAGGGCGTCCGCGCCATCCACGACGCGCCCCCGGATTTTATCGCCGCGCAAATGGACGCAGTCTTCGAGGACCTGGACATCCGCGCGGTCAAGATCGGCATGCTGAGCCGCAGCGAGGTTATCGAAACAGTGGCCGCCGGTCTGCAGCGTCATACTGCGCCGCATATCGTGCTGGACCCCGTGATGGTCGCGACCAGCGGCGACCCGTTGCTGCAGCCCGACGCCGTCGCAACATTACGGGACCGACTGGTCCCTTTGGCGGAAGTCATTACGCCGAATTTGCCGGAAGCGGCCTTGCTGGCGGGCCGGGAAGCCGCACGCGATGAAGCCGCGATGCAGGAGACCGCGAAAGCTCTGCTGGACCTCGGCCCCAAGACGGTTCTGCTGAAAGGCGGACACCTCAGCGATGGCGAGGCCATCGATCTGCTCTACGACGGGACGGAGATCATCCGCCTCGCCGCGCCCCGCGTCGACACCCCCAACACCCACGGCACGGGCTGCACGCTTTCCTCCGCGGTCGCCGCATTTCTGGCACACGGCAAATCCCTGCCGGAGGCCGTACGGGCCGCCAAGGACTACCTCACCGCCGCTCTCGCCGCCGCCGACCAGCTCAAAGTCGGCGGGGGCCACGGACCGGTGCACCACTTCCACGCACTCTGGCCGAGATAACTTTGTCCAAGACATGAAGGAGACGCGCTATGTCTCTCAAGAAAAATGACAAACCCTCCCTGCCCCGCAGAAAACTGTTGATGGGTGCGGCGGCCGCGCCGGCAGCCTTGCTCGCCGCCCCGGCTGTGGCGCAAGAGCGGATCGAATGGTCCCTGGTGACATCCTGGCCACGCAACTTGCCGGGGCCCGGCACCACGGCCCAGACCATCGCGGAGCGCATCACCCGCATGACCGACGGGCGCCTGACCGTCACCCTGCATGCCGCCGGAGAGATGGTCCCGGCGCTGGAGGTCTTCGACGCCGTCTCCGGCAACGTCGCGCAGATGGGGCACACGGCCTCCTTCTTCTGGAGCGGCAAGATCTCCGCCGCGCCCTTTTTTACGGCGGTGCCATTCGGCCTGACGGCGCAGGAGCACGCGGCCTGGATCTATCACGGCGGCGGCCAAGCGCTGTGGGATGAACTTTACGGCGGCTTCGGCATCAAGCCCTTCATGGCCGGTAACACCGGCATGGGCATGGGCGGCTGGTTCAAGAATCCAATTACCTCCTTGGAGGATCTCAAGGGCCTGAAGTACCGCATGCCGGGACTGGGCGGCGAGGTCTTCAAGGCGCTGGGCGCCCTGCCGGTGGTCGTCGCGCCGGGCGAGATTCTGAGCGCGTTGCAGTCCGGCGCGATTGACGGCGCGGAGTTCCTGGGCCCCTGGAGCGATCTGGCGCTCGGCTTCTACAAGGTCGCGAAGATCTATCACTGGCCGGGCTTCCACGAACCGAACGGAAGCGGCGAATGCCTGGTGAACAGGGCGCGGTTCGAGGCGCTGCCGGCGGATCTGCAAGAGGTCGTGGTCAACGCCTGCGCCGCGGAGAACGCGCGCTCCCTGGCCGAGACGGAATGGCGCAACGGCGAGGCCCTGGACACGCTGGTGACGCAGCACGGAGTCGAGGTCCGGCCCTTCCCCCAAGACGTCCTGGCCGCCGCGCGCGACGCCGCCGCCGGAGTCCTGAGGCGCTTCCGGGAGGGCGACGGGATCACCCGCCGCATCGCCGAATCCTATGGTGCCGCGCGGCAGCGGGCAATGGGCTGGTCCGGCCTCTCGACCCTTGCGTACCTGCAGGCGCGCTCCAACAAAACACACTGAAAACCGGCTGCGAATTGATGCAAAAGTATGCAGGACGCATGGACTCGCGCATGGACTTGGGAGTGAAATTCTGATGGGACAGCAAGCGATGTTCGAGCGGCTGAAGGAAGCGTGTCACGACGACTGGCGCGCCTATGTCGAGCACCCCTTCGTGCGGCAGCTGGGCGACGGCAGCCTGCCGAAGGAGTCCTTCCAGCACTACCTGAAACAGGACTACCTCTTCCTGCTCCACTTTGCCCGCGCCTATGGCCTCGCCGTCTACAAGAGCGGCAGCCTGCACGACATGCGGCAGGCCCAGGGCATGCTCTCGGCCATCCTGGATCAGGAGATCGACCTGCACATCAGCTTCTGCGCCGAGTGGGGCATCGGTCAGGAGGAGCTGGAGGCCCTGCCCGAGGCTTCGGCCACGCTCGGCTACACACGCTACGTTCTGGAACGGGGGGCCGCCGGCAATCTGCTCGACCTGCATGCCGCGCTGGCGCCCTGTGTCGTCGGCTACGCGGAGATCGGCAGCTGGCTGATCGGCCGGCCGGACACCAGGCTGGAGGGCAACCCCTACCGCGCCTGGATCGAGGAGTATGCAGACCCCGGCTATCAGGAGGTCGCGCAAGCCGAGATCGCGCAGCTCGACCGCCTCGCCGCCGAGGAGCCCGGGCCGCGCCGCTTCGCCGAGCTGGCCAAGACCTTCCGCGACACCACGCGCCTGGAGATCGCCTTCTGGGACATGGGCCTGAACCTCTCGGCCTGAACCTCTCGGCCTGAACCTCTCGGCCTGAGCCCGGCCGGCAGCGCCCACCCACAGGCACGCCAATTTGGCCCCCAAGCGCCAGTTAACGTTAAGTGTGAAAGAATTGTTACGAAGTCCAGGATTGCGCTAGGGTCTCACCGAACCCTGGATCGCAACATTAGGAATGGCTGATTCGCCGATGACGCCTGGGCTATCGCATATCACCCGGCACGACCTGCCGACCTTGAAGACCCTGGTCTTCATCGTTCTGCCCAAGCTCGCCCTCTTGCTCCTGTTCCTACAGCAAAGCAACCGCGGCGTGCTCTACAGGTTCGATCTGTACCTGGAGCGAGGCGAAGTTTGGGGTGTGGTTCTTTTTCTCATCATATGGGCCTGTGCGCTGCTGGCCATCGTCGTCGTCGCCTTCCTGCCAAGACTGTCCTGGCGGATCTTCTGGGCGCTGATCATTTGCAGTTCGGCGGTGGCCGGAAAGTTCTATGGCCAGATCATGGGGAGCGACCTCGGAATAGTTGAGGCGAATCTTCTTTGGCACGCCCGGGCAAACGCCGGAGACGCCTTCGCATTCTACGAGGGGGCCTTTATCGCGGCCCTGCTCGCGACGCTTCCGGGCCTGGCGGCGATTCTGTGGCCGGTGCCGCGCTACGAGGCCTGGCTGAAGCGCCTGATCGGCCGTGCGTCCTGGATCCCGTTACTTCCGGTGGCTGCCTTTCTGGTCATGCAATACGGACATAAGAACTCCCTACAGGGCCTGCCGGTCCAGATCGGGCCCGCTGTGGTCGGCAGCACACTGCTCGTCAATCAGCTTCTTAACTTCGAAGCCGCGGCCCGGGTCGATTCAAATGTCACCATGCCGAAGACCTCCGCTTCAGGGATCAGGCACGTCATCGTGATTGTCGACGAGAGTATACGCGGTGATTTTGTCGACATTAATCTGGATCGGGGCACGACGCCTTTCCTACTGTCCCAGTCGGAGCGCCTTGCCAATTTCGGAATAGCCGCCTCGAGCGCGAATTGCAGCGCTTACTCCAACGCCATCCTCCGCTACGGCCCAATGAGCTCGGAGCTGTCCGACGGCTTGTTCTGGGGGCCGACGATCTGGCAGTTCGCGCAACAGGCCGGTTACCGTACGGTTTTTATCGATGGGCAATTGACCAAAGGCAAGGTCCAGAACTTCATGCACTCCACGGAGCTGGAGGCGGTTGACGATTTCATCCAGTTCGACGGCGTGCCGAAGCAACTGCGCGATCTGAGGATCGCGGACAGATTGAAGGACTATCTGGCAAAGCCGGAACCCAGCTTCATCTTCGTCAACAAGGCAGGCGTCCACTTTCCGTACCGGCAAAGTCATCCGTCGGAAGAGGCGGTGTTCCTGCCACAGATGGATCCGAACGAAGCGGCCGGCGGCAGCCGGGACAGACTGATAAACAGTTACAAGAATGGAATCCGCTGGGCGGTCGACAGCTTCTTTCGCCGGTTCTTCGAGGACCTCGATCTGCGCGACGCCGTGATCATATACTCATCGGACCACGGCCAGCATCTTATGGAAGGTGAATTCCCGGGCACGCATTGCCGAACGGAGTCTCCCTATGTCGCGGAGGGCATCGTCCCCCTATTTGTCATGACCGACGAACCGGAGCTGTTCGCCGAATTCAAGGCGGGCGCCGCCGCGAACTATAACAAGGCCAGCCATTTTCAGATTTTCCCGACGGTCTTGAGCCTCTTCGGTTATGACCCGACGACGGTGCTGGCGCAGCATGGCCCGAGTCTGACCGAAGCCTCGGAGGGGCCTCTGGTTTTTGCCGCCGGGGGCATACTGCCGGGAACCGGACAGAAACCGAATTGGATCGAGGTACCGGACAGCTTCCTGGAGTAGCGGCCATTGTCCGCCGGCAGGAGCTCTCAGTCAGCATTCTAACCGCTTCACTTCTTGGCCCCAAAAGGAGAAAAGCGCGCAGCCGCGAATTAGGAGTAATAATTTTTTCATAACCGCGAGTAAATATGTTGGCCTTGAAGTCTAACGCATTTACTTGCAACACTTTTTTGGAACGCCATTGACCGCCTGACCCTCCCGATGAGCGCCTTGTCCTTTAAACTGACTCCGGGTTCCCTCCACATGCCTCTGCAGGGGCATTCCCTGTCGGCCGAAACCATCTTGGAGGACCTGGCGGCCCGCGCCGATGCATTCGCCGCGAGGGGTATGCGGCCGGACGACCGTGTCTTCATCGGTCATGGCAACTGCCCGAATTTCTTTCTCGACCTGTTGGCCTGTTGGTCATTGGGGGCCTGCGTCATCCCTCTCGATCCCCAGTTGACCAGCTTCGAGGTCGGTAATCTGCTGCGGGCAGCCCGGCCAACGTTCCTCCTGGAAGCGGCGGAATTCAGCGCCGCTCATATGCCGGTCTTGAAAGAGGAATCAATCACGGTGATCGATACGGGTCCGGACGCAGCGTTCCGGGCTCACGGTACTAGCGAAAGCCGCTTCCTCGAAAGACTGAACGCGGCTCAAGGAGACGCGCTGATTCTCTTTACCTCGGGCTCGACGGGCAAACCAAAAGGTGTCGTTCACACCCACGAGACGTTGCGGGCGAAATGGCGAGCTCTGTCCCAAGTGATTGCGCCCGACAGCCTGCGGCGCAGCCTCTGCCTGCTACCGACCCATTTTGGCCATGGCCTGATCTGCAACGCCCTGTTTCCCTGGCTGTCCGGCAACGACCTCTTCTTGCTGCCGCCTTTTTCGCCTCAATCCCTGCTCGGTCTGGGCGATCTTCTCGACCGCCACGCCATCACATTTTTTTCTTCCGTGCCCGCGGTCTGGCAACTAGCCTTAAAGGGACAGCCGCCCAGCGGCGCGCATCTGAGGGAAGTGTTCTGCGGCTCCGCCCCACTGTCGAAAGACCTCTGGCAGAAAGTGGCCAATTGGTGTGGCGGTGCAAATGTCCGAAATGTCTATGGGATCACGGAGACCGGAAGCTGGATTGCGGGGGCACGCGGCGACGCGGCACCGGCCGATGGCCTGGTGGGGACCCCCTGGGGTTCGCGGTTCGCGATTATGCCGGGCGGGTCGGTAGAGCATTGCCCGCAGCGCGGCGCGCCCTGCGAGGACGGAGAGCCGGGGCATGTCTGGGTCAAGACCGACGCGCTGATGAAAGGTTATCTGGACCGGGAAGATTTGACCGCGCAGCAGGTTTGCGAGGGCTGGTTTTCGACCGGCGACATCGGTCTCATAGATGCCGAGGGACAGCTAATTCTGAAGGGCCGGGAACGCGACGAAATCAACCGTGGCGGCATCAAGATCTATCCGGCAGACGTGGAAGCCGTCGTCGCGACCTCCCCGCAAGTCAGGGAAGCCTGCGCCTTCGCCTGCGACGATCCGCTCTATGGACAGGCCGTCGCAGTCGCGGTAGTGCCGGAGCCCGATTGCGCCATCGACTTGAAGGCGCTCTACGCCTGGGCCAGCGAACATTTGGCCGAATATAAGATTCCGAAAAACTGGTACATGTTGGACAGCATCCCAAAGACCGATCGCGGGAAGATCAACCGCGACACGGTCGCGCGACGCTGCGCCGAGCTGCCCCCCGCCGATATGACGCAAAGCGTCGAGGGTGTAATGTGAACAGCTCGGACGCGCGTGAAGGCCTGGTGGCGTTTCTAGAGACCATCAGACGCCCCGACCGGCCGGTCAACGGGATTGACGACAGCGACTCCCTCGTCGGCTCCGGTCTGATCGATTCCCTGGCAGTCCTGCAGATCGTGCTCTATCTCGAGACTACACACGGGATCGACTTCTCTGAGGGCGGGTTCGACCCGGCCGACTTCGGTTCGATCAAGGAAATCCTCGATCTGGTAGAGCGCCGAACGACATGACGGGATTACGGCGCCTGGCGGGCCTGTCCCAGTTCCACGAACGACCCGATCTAATCGCCTGGGCCCAGACCCCGGCCGGGCGCCTCACGGTCGGGGTGGTCGCTAGCCTGCTGCTGCTGGTGCCGCTGAACCGCTCCGTCCTCATGCCGCTCTGCGTGGGCCTTTCGATACTTCTGCCCGAAAAGCGCAAGATCATCTTGCTGCTGTTCTCGCCTCTCGTCGCCTTGCAGCTCGTGACCAAGCGCCTGCCCGAGCTGCTGCAATCACCCGATCTGCCAGATACTCTGGCCGCCGTTGTACCGGCCGTCCTCCTGGTCCTTGCTTTCGTTTTCCTCAGCATCCTCGCCGCGAAAAATTTTCAACGCCTACCCAGCCCGGTCCGGCGGCATCCCGTCTTCACGCTACATGCGATTAATTGGATCATTATCGCGATTCTCTGGGCCACGCCGCCCGCCGATTTCCAGCCGTCGGGATGGAGAGTCGTAACGCTCACGCTCGGTCTCGTGCCCTTCCTGCTGTGGCGGTTCTGCTACATCATTCTGTCGGGCCAGCGGGGGTCGGCCAAGAATTCCAGCTACGCGGATCACGTTCTCTACGCGCTGCCGGTCTTCGGCGGCTCCGCAGTGCCCTTCGGCAAAGGCTTCGACTACCTCCGCCGCTGTTGGGCCGGAGACCGGGAAGCCCTGGCGCGCTCGCAACTGGCGGGCCTTAAGCTGCTGTGCCTTGCCGTGGTTTTGGCCGTCGTGTGGCGGTTGATGTTAGCATTCGTTCACGGAATCAACCTCGGCTTGATCAAGACCGCTTCGGAGCACGGCCTGGAGATCTACAATCTCGGGCTCCCCCAGATGCAGGCGCTCATCGCGGCCAGGGCCGCCGGAACACCGCTGGACGCTTCGCTGTTCGAGACCTGGATCAGCCTATTTCTCGCCCTCATCGACCAGGTGCTCGCCATCGCAATCTCAGGGCATGCGATAATCGGCGTGTTGCGCCTGCTGGGCTTCAACGCCTTCCGCAACACCTACAAGCCCCTGCTGGCCGAGAGCATTGTCGAGTTCTGGAACCGCTTTTACTATTACTTCAAGGAACTGCTGGTCGAGTTCTTCTTCTATCCCGTCTACACCCGCTATTTTAAGTCGCGGCAGACATTGCGCATTTTCGCGGCCGTCATGGCCGCCGCCTTTCTGGGCAACAGTTACTACCATCTGCTCAGAGACTTCGAAGTCTATCAGGTCCTGTCCTTAGAGGAGGCGTTGGCCGCAGCCGCGTCGCGCCTGTTTTATACGTTTCTGTTGGGGCTCGGGGTCTTTGTCTCCATGATGCGCGATCAACGGAGACGCGCATGCTCGCCGTCGGAGTCCCCCAACGGGCTTGCGTTTCTCCACCGCCTGCGCCGCATTGCCGGGGTGTGGCTGTTCTTCGCCCTGATCGAGATCTGGAACACCCACATTCCGGTCGCCGAATTCGGCGTGCGCACGGCTTTCTTCTTCTCCCTCTTCGGGATCGAGATCGGGCCCTAAGCGCGCCCTGCCACTGCCCATAGCAGCCCTTCCGCGCCGAAAACCGACGGCGATTCTGACGCGTTGTTCTGGTTAGCTTTCATTGGCAAACTAGGAGTCAACAACTGGGCCCATGCCCCGCATCGGGAGAAAACACGTGGATTACAGACGCTTGGGCCGCAGCGGCCTGATGGTATCGCCTCTCTGTCTCGGCACCATGATGTTCGGCGACCGCTGCAGCGCGGCCGACGCGGAGCGCATTGTCGGCAACGCGCGGGACGCGGGCATCAATTTCATCGACACGGCCGATGTCTACGTCGGCGGCCATTCCGAGGAGATCACCGGCGCCGCCATCCGGGCCGACCGGGACGCCTGGATCCTGGCGACCAAGCTCTGCAACGTCATGGGCAAAGGCCCGAACCAGAAGGGCCTGAGCCGCAAATGGGTCATCGAGGCCGCCGAAGGCTCGCTGCGGCGCATGGCGACGGACTACATCGACATCTACTACCTGCACAAAGAGGATCTGGAGACACCGCTGGAGGAAACGGTGGCGGCGATGGGCGACCTGATCCGGGACGGCAAGGTGCGCTATTTCGGTGTCAGCAACTACCGTGCCTGGCGCGTGGCGGAAATCGTGCGCATTTGCGAGACCCTGGGCATCCCGCGCCCGGTCGTCAGCCAGCCCTACTACAACGCGCTGAACCGCATGCCGGAGGTAGAGCACCTGCCGGCCTGCGGTCACTACGGTCTGGGCGTCGTGCCTTATAGTCCGCTGGCGCGCGGCGTGCTGACCGGCAAGTACGACCCCGGCGCCCCGCCCCCGGCCGACACCCGCGCCGGCAAGGAAGACTCCCGCATGATGCAGACGGAGTGGCGCCAGGAATCGCTTGTCATCGCGCAGAAGATCAAGGCCCACGCGGAGGCGCGCGGCATGACCGCCGGCCACTTCGCCATCAACTGGCTGCTCAACAACAAGCTGGTGACTTCGGCCCTGGCCGGCCCCCGCACCCTGGAGCAGTGGCAGGACTATCTTGCCGCGCTGGAGCACGAGTTCACCGCGGAGGACGAGGCCCTGGTCGACGAACTGGTAGTCACCGGCCACCCCTCGACCCCCGGCTACAACGACCCGGCCTACCCCATCGAAGGCCGCGTGCCGCACAGCGGATGAAGCAACGGAGCCTGAAACGATGAGCGAGTCCGTGGATGTCCTGATCGTCGGCGGCGCCGCCATGGGCGCCTCTATCGCCTATTTCCTCGCCAGCGATCCCGCGTTCGATGGCGAAATTCTGGTGGTCGAGCGCGATTCCACCTATGCGGATTGCTCCAGCGCCCGCTCCTGGGGCGTGCTGCGGCAGCAGTTCTCCACGCCGGAGAACGTGCAGATGTCGCTGTTCGGAATCGACTTCGTCAGCAACGTCGGCGACCACCTGGCCGTGGACGGCGAAGTTCCGGACCTTTCCTTCCGGCGCAACGGCGTGCTGTTCCTCGCCAGCGAAGAGGGCCTGCCGACCCTGGCGCGGAACGTCGAAACTCAGAATGCCCAGGGCGGAGACGTCGAGCTGCTGGACCTGGACGGGCTGGCCTCTCGCTTTCCCTGGATCAATCCGGAGGGCCTGGCGGGCGGGGCAACCGGCGGCAGCCACGAGGGCTGGATCGCGCCGGATGCGCTGATGAACGCCTTCCGCCGCAAGGCCCAGGCCCTCGGTGTCGAGTTCCGGCAGGACGAGGTGGTCGCCATAGCACGGGACGGCGCGCGGGTGACCGGCGCCACCCTGAAATCGGGAAGGGACGTGGGCTGCGGCACTCTGGTGAACGCGGCGGGACCGCGCGCTGGCGCCGTGGCGGCGCTGATCGACGTGCCCCTGCCGGTCGTGCCGCGCAAGCGTTACTCCTACATCTTCGACTGCCGGGCCGAGCTGCCGGAGGTGATGCCGCTGATGGTCGACGTGACCGGCGTGGCGACCCGGCCCGAAGGACAGCACTACATCGCCATCCTCTCCCCACCCGAAGACCAGGACCCGGACTGCCCGGACCTGGAGATGGACTACGCGGATTTCGAGGAGACGATCTGGCCGATCCTGGCCACACGCATTCCCGCCTATGAAGCGATCAAGCTGAACGGCGGCTGGGCCGGGCACTACGACTACAACACGCTGGATCAGAACGCGATCCTGGGGCCGCACCCGGAGATCTCAAATCTCATGTTCTGCAACGGCTTCAGTGGCCACGGCATCCAGCAATCCCCCGCCGCCGGCCGCGCCGTGGCCGAACAGATCGCGCATGGAGGATACCGGTCCCTGGACCTCACCGTATTCGGCTACGAACGCATCGCCGCCGGCCGCCCAATGAAGGAAGCGAACGTGGTGTGAAGAATGAAGCCGGAAAGAACTTGCCTTGCCTATTTCGGACCAAGAAGCTCGCTCCAACTCGCCTGAGTATCCAACCTCACCAATGGGGAATCCATCCGAAATGGACATCTGAATGTACAATCAAGATCCAAAAACACTGCTTCCAAAAAACCCACCTTGATCCCTGCCGGCAAACAACGGTTCAAATTCGAACTATGTGTGACCGCAACGGTGTTACTCCTACCTAACGCCCTATCTGCATCTTTGGACATTTCGGACTTTAGAGAACGAAAAGCTTTTTCAAGCCACTTCTTGTTGGAGGAGATGTTTAACGAAGGCATCTCTTTTATCGGGATACTCCTAGCGGGGCCAGCACTTGCATCAGAATATCCATCTCTTATACTCTCTGCCGTTTGAATCGTTCTACAGTATTCGCTGGAATAAATGTTTGCGATTGGCACCCCTCGTCTGTTTAACAATTCGCCCGCAAGGTTGGCATCTCCCATCCCCAACTTCGTAATCCCCTTATCAGGCTCTTTGCATAATCGGTCAACAGGAGTTCCTTTCTTTGCATGCCGGAGTATAATCAAGTATCCGCCATCTATCAGACGTTGGAATCGGTTTGCTGGATCATTAACGCTTCCCAGAGGCAAGCATTCGCTTGCTTTGGCCACATAGATCGGGTGTGCGAAAAAGGAAACAAGAATTGCAACGTATATGATGAAATGGATCAATCCTACCGGATTGCGTGAGCTGAATCGATTCGCTCTCCAAAAAGTAAGATGACCGCCCATGTCAACCGCCATTCCTGGAGAGATATTTTACTTTTTAAAGCAGTTAAGTATCGATACCTTCAATAGCGTCGCGCAATTGCTTTGCGATCACACGAAGCATAACTCCTTCCATACGACGCACTTGACTTATTTCATTTTCTGCAGCTTCACCCACTTCATGAATCTTTTTCACAGTCCACGATACCTGAGGTCCGGTAAGGGTATCGCTTTGGTAAAGCGCAGAAAGTAAGATTCCCATCGAATCCGCGAGCGCATACACTGACGCCTTTGTGTCAGCTCCTATGCTGCTACCCGAGGCCTCGAATAAGTCATTCATTTCTCTCTCCTAGTGCTATTCAAATCATCAAATCATTGCATCCGAATCCAAGTATATTTTCTACCTATTGAAATGCTCAATCTTTGGGGAGCTGTTCAATCTAGTTTTCAGAATCTTCTTCCGGCAAATCCTCTACACCTTCCTTTGGGCCCTCATTCACCTTATTACCCTTTGGAAAATCACTATCTTCCCTGAAAAGCCCTCGCATTAGCTGCTGCACACCGCCTTGCAGCTCCATCTTGAACTCATCTCCTAGCTCTGGGTCCAAAGCCGCTGTTCGTTCTGCTATATCAAGAGTCAAACGACCCAAACAAATTTTCTCAGCAATTTCATTTAATGGCTTTTCCTTGCTTGAGTTCATGAGCTTAACTAAGCACGTGTTCTCAATTTCATCATCATTAAACACCATACGAACTATTTCAGTGACAGCACCCGAAACTGCCGCCCTTCGCGCATTCGCCTCTTCCTTAGCTTTTTTCGCTTCTGCGGCCTTCTTCGCTGCTTCGGCCTTCTTCGCCGCTTCGGCCTTCTTCGCCGCTTCGGCCTTCTTCGCCGCTTCGGCCTTCTTCGCTGCTTCGGCCTTCTTCGCTGCTTCGGCCTTCTTCGCT